>Ga0209270_1001222_pt1 | contig 38744 bp, 31 predicted proteins | sample MTBAKSrepl1MetaG_FD_187456 | JGI IMG/M metagenome (GOLD analysis project Ga0209270, IMG submission 187456) | Enrichment culture microbial communities from Arthur Kill intertidal strait, New Jersey, USA, that are MTBE-degrading - MTBE-AKS1... | ecosystem: Environmental > Aquatic > Marine >... | reverse complement strand
ACAGATCATCGCACCTTCGGTGACTTGTTTTATGCGTGCTGCTATGAGGTGGCGGACATCACCTTCTTGGAAGCGCTATGCCGTATTCTGACGCTGGCTACCGATCGGCTGAAACAGTTAGGTACCTACTGCGAAAAGACAGCGGCTGCCTTCTTCGATGCAATCATGAACGCCGCGTTGCAGTGTGTTGGCTTGTCAAGGAACAAATTGGCGATCGCTTAAACCCGATCCCGAAAGTTGAATAATAAGTTATACCACCGCAGAGTAGTATAATTGTTCGTGAGCGCTGGTAAAATCAAGTCCGGCAAGCAGCCAGTTGAGTTGGCTGGCCCCGATGGTTACCACCTCGTCGGGCACCATGGGCCATTTGAACCGGTGCTTTTCAAGCCGCTTGTGCCAAAGGCAAAAACCATTTCGATCCCAGTAAAGGATCTTGATGATGGTCCGCGCCCGGTTACAAAAGACAAACAGATCCCCCGAAAAAGGGTTCAGGGCCATGGCCTGCTCGACCATGATCGAAAGACCGTTGATGGCCTTTCGCATATCCGTGTGGCCCACGGCCAGATAGAGCGCTGGGGATTTTTCGGCAGCATCATATCTGCTGCACAGTGAAAATAATCTGTTTAAGAATATTCGGATCGAAGCTGCCGGACACATCGATTCTGAACCCGTTGGGGTATGTAGTCGCAACGCCGCATGGTTGACCGGCACGGGCAAATTGGATGAAAGTTGCAGCGGCACAAAAGAGACGCCGGCTTGACCTTCGGATATACGGTTTTTCCAGTAACATAGTTGGTAGTGCTTGAGCCCGTACTTCCGGCAATAGGCTGCCTGGCTCGGACCGCTATCCCGCCAGGCGCGAATATGCCGTTGCCAAAATTGGCGCCTCGCCGCCCGATCCTGCTTCAAGGTATTGCCATTTGTCATCAATGCACCTCCTTTAGTAAGTTGGGCGCACTATGACATGCTTTAAACTGCGCGTGAAGATGGGTTTAAATTGACGGTTACATCATTTTGGAGTTGAAAAATTGGTCAGAACCGAAGAGGATCCACAAAGGAATTCAAAGTTGACGCTGTCAAACTGGTCACCGAGCAAGGGTACAAGCTCTCAGAGGCCGCTCGCAACCTTGGGATCGATTCCAGCGTTTTAAGGCGCCGGAAGGAACAAATCGAAAAGGAAGGCATGCAGGCTTTTCCCGGCAAGGGGTTCATGACGTCTGAGAAAGAAGAACTGCACCGGCTTCGCAAAAGGGTCAAGCAGTTTGAGATGGAGCGCGACATATTGAAAAAGGCCACGGCCTTCTTTGCCAACCTGTCGAAGTGAGATTCGACTTTATCCGGCAGCAAAAGAGAGCCTTCCCTGTCACCGTTTTGTGCAAGGTGATGAGGGTAAGATATGGTCACACTAAGCCAGATTTTTTATCACTTTGGTTTAGTGGATAACCGCATTCAGTTATGCCAACTATTGCTTGACTATTCTCAGGGTGGCTGGTGGCGTAATAACCGTTACCTGATGTGAATATTCCGACTCATCCCCTTGAGCCGTTAACGAGGTGCAAACAAAGTAGTAGGTGCTCCCGCATGTCAATCCGGTAACTCCCGCATAGATTCTTCCATTGACGGGAGCGGGATTTCCAACATCCAGGTAATTGGTATAAGGCCCTCCTTCGGCTACACCGTAATAAATCCTGTAACCAGCTGAATTCTCATAGGGAAGCCAGGAAAAACGGCTATCGCATGTGTCACCAGCGGAAACTTTGGACACGCTAAAACAGATCGTAAGTGAGATCACAACCAACAAGGCCGGAATAACCGCCTTTGTGAACTGATATGCTTTCATTTAAGCCCTCCATTTGGCGAAACTTGAACTTGGTGATCTAACTAAATGCTTTATGCAAAATCGATACCAACACACGAGTATTTCAGCTGAATGTATTTGATGCGCTGATCATCACATCAAATACCTCTATCATATCTAACACTTATTAAATTGCACCGTTCAAATGTACGGACTATCATATGATTACCTTTTTACAAACTTTTTTAATATTTTCAATACAATGGCCATACATACCGCCAGTCTTAGCCATGCCTTTTGGAATTCAAAGCCATTTACAATATTTGCACCATATTAATCAAAAAATTATACACATGAACTTTGTATTTCTGAGGACCTCCATTCCCCCAATAAAATGCAAACATCGGGTCGTCACATTCATAACTCCAGACAAATGGCTTCAAATCAAAATTTCAACGTCGTACCGACCCAAACGATAGGTATCTGTTCTCTCTTTCCCTCTGAAAAATCAAGGAGCCTGTTTAGAAAATGCGCATCGTCAATGCCTTTAGTATTGCGAGACCTTTGCGCAACCACCCTCGCAGAAGCTTGTTGACCGCTCTGTGGTGACCTTATTTTTTCTCCTCTATCGCTTTAGAAAACCAAATAACTGCTACCTTTAATCAATTATCTTATTGTATTTACACAAATATTATGCCGTAATATTTTTAAATTTCAACCCACCAGGAGGCACACCGCAAACCCCAACGCGAGCTATCGTCAATAGTTGTGTATGAAACATTAAAAAACAATAAGGGCAAATTCGTCCCGCTGGCCAACGCCTGCTTCAAAAAACTTATGATAAATGGTTTCATCTGAAAATTGGGCCTTTAATTGATCAATGTTCATATGAACTCCTCATGTGTTAGTTTTGAGGAGATCGTAAACCATGACTGTGACAGATATGGTCACACTGGCTCTATTTTAGTAGACAGGCCCATTTTTCTTTAATCCACCCGATCAGATTTTTTTAAATCCCCAATACGCTTTGCCGGGTTCCCCAATATCTGTGAAAATTCAGGAAAAGATTTTTGAACCACCGAACCCGGAAGAACCATTGAGCCCCTGCCTATGGAAACACCTTTTCCAATAATAGAACGTGAACCTATTAGGACATCATCGCCGATCACCACCTTGCAAGTCTTTTCATTTTCATTCTGCGGGGTTTGTCGCGGCAGATCAAGTGTGTGGAAGTCAGTGTCCAGTATGGATGCGTCCTCTATGACGACATTTTTCCCGACATCAATGCTGAAGCGACTCGAAATTCGAGCAGCAATTAAATTCACATTTTGGCCGATCCGAATAAAAGCATCTGGGCTGTGCGTATACAGCGTCACTGTCTTAACCCTCGCACCTGGAATTCCGCTCACCGTACAACCCGATCCAATTACAACCTGCCCTGGGCCTTTGATAGATAAGCGACAATGAAGATTTAAACCTTCCTCAATTATCAGGTTTTTTTTACCTTTCCTGGCGAAACGGAATAACCTTCCAAAAAATTGGGCAAAGCTGTCTCTCATAGTCTTACTTCTTTAAATTGGTGAATAAAAAAAGAATGCGGCCCCAACCAACTGCCAAGCCATTGGAGTTTTGTGCAATTCTCTATGAAGATTAAAAGTTTATAGAACCGGGACAGTAGAATCAGTTTTATAGTCCGATACTGATTTAGTTTCTATGAAAATTTTATAAGAGGAATTGACACCAAGTTACACAGAAGACCCGGATTTAAGAACATTGAGCTTCCTTATCGGGATAGGACGCATTGCTGGGTTTCCGACAGCAAGACACCCTTCTTCGACAATTAACTTGAATAGGAGCGCATTCAGACCTAACACGCTGCCATTTCCAATTCCACTTTCAGCAAGGACTACGGATTGCGCACCAAGCCAAGTGTCATTACCAATTGAAATTTGCGATTTTTGCATTTTTTTGGTACTTGAGGTGCAAAATTTTGCACATACGATGGGGACATCCTGAATCAAGGTGGCGGCGGTAAGGACATTGTCACCTATACGGACCTTCCCAAGGCATCTGATAGTCAGCCCCCCAAGCGTACATCTTTTCCCGATGTTAACTTCAGCTTCCGGAGACAACGTGGAAATAACCAAATGATCGAATGAGTTGGTCCAAACTGCACATCCTCGGTCAATAAACACTTTACCATTGCCAGATATTTCGACTTTTGAATAACAAAAAAACGGAAACCTAATTTTTATATTCTTCCTGAACAATCTAATCCAAACTATATATAAAGTACCCCTCATAAGCGCTATACAAAGTCGATAAAATGCTTTTGGCGAAAAAATAAGTTTTAAAAGTACTTTTATTATTGTTTTCACATTCTTCGAATTCCTATTCATCTCAACCAGACGATAAAATTAAAAGCTATCCTTTAGCTTTAAAATAATCTAGTCGATATTGAAAAAGCCCATATTCAATTTATGGGCGCTACAAACAGTGCTCTTTGACATCCAAATAGCCAGTAGAAAATAAGACATAAAAAGTCGGCTACCCACTTGAGCAGCTTGACAGAGTTCATCCCAGCCGCACTTGAGATAGCATTAACTCTTGATACCCCTCCTGCTCACGAAGCCGGGCCACCTTTAACCAGAACTCGAACGGGAAAGGCGGAACGCTTTTTCCTCGACGTTTTTGCTTTTTACTCGCTGGCTTTCCTGTGGATTCCATCGGTAACACTCCTTTCGTTCTCACTGGTTTCTACTAACCGGAGTGCCACCCTATTTTCTCTGTCTCAAGGGGTCATCAATTGGAAATTAGCGCAGAGTAGAGACCGGCCCATGATCCATTTGTATGAGATCTTTCTCGAACTCAAAGATATCGAACATCGAACGACAAAAGTGGGTAACCTCAGAACCAATGGTTTTGTCGAACGGTCTAACCTAACACTACTCGATGAGTTCTTTAGAACATGCTTTTGAAAAAAAACTTTATACATCAGTGGATGAACTCCAATCTGATCTGGATGATTGGCTCCATCACTATGATTACGATCGGCCTCATCGAGGCTATCGGAATCTGGGAAGACGCCCCATAGGAACCTTTGATATAGGCAAAAACAATCGACCAAAAGCCGAGAAAAAGGCCACCTAAAAATACTACCCGATAGAGCGAACTGTTCGGAAGGTTTTTGACTTTTACACCTCAGAACTTCAGGCGATTGATTGTTCGCTAAGAATACCATGTGGATATTTCTCTCGCCATGGTCCATCTTGGTTGCATTAAAATACTACTTCGTGTTTTTTGAGATGGGTTCTATTAATTTTCATGGCGGAAGTCTTCTACTATATTTTTACATTCACCTTGTTGCCCTATTATAAAACACTTGCCCGAACTATAAATCCCATTCTCATCTACAACAAACAGATAAGCCTGATCACCAACCTGAAATGAACCAGTATTAACCGTAATGTTAATAGATGTTTTTGACCATGACGCAGGGATTTGTATCTCCCTGTGAGTGCATCTATTCCATTCTGGTTTGTCACCAATCTCCACTCTTGCCCAAGAGTTGTCAATATACACGTCGTCGTAATATAAATCAGTTCCGTGGTTTCCATCGGGATCGCCGCTATTTGTCAGATACCAACCAATCATAGCGACATCGACTAACTCTGAAGATGAATTAGTTATTATGTTTTTACAGTCAGCTAACTTAATAGCTACATTGTTTCTCGGGTCAAAAAACACCCACGCTTCTGAAGAGCCCGTGCTGTCGTTTATGAATTTTCCCTGGTATTCAATTTTAACCCATCGTCCACTTTCAAACTGTCCTAAGTAGTTATTGTCACATACGTTTATAGAATCTCCGTTATCGCTCCATAATTCAAACGCAGATCCTCCCGAACGATGTAAGTCCGAATACACCGCTGGACCAGAAGTGATACCCCCAACATCCAAACCACCTATAGACCAAAATTTTATTTGATAAGCGTTGTTGTCCACAACATTACCCCAAGACCATCTGAGCCAAAAGGACATATAAACCTTCGTGAAACCTCCGGCGTGCTTATATCTTAAGGGGCAATGATTCTCATTTGTATTAACCCTCAAAGGAAATTTAGCATTTCTCGTCGTACCAGTTCTAAGATTCTCATTTGAGTAGACAGGAATTGCATCCCATGTATAGTCTTCCCATGCTTTTGTGCCATGGCTTGTTGATTTGCCACTTATCGCTGATCCAACACTGCCCTTTTCAAAATTGTCGAATATCAATGGTTTTGGTGAAATTTTTGAACCAAAATCAGAACCAGTGATAACAACCTCAGATCCATCAATCATCGCACTATTTATTTTTGATATTGTTGGACTGGCAAAAGCACCTGTATTTGAAATAAGTACAAACAATATTATTAAAACCCACTTCATATAAAACTCCTTCCTAATGCGTCGTTTTGGGCCCAATCCGCCATAATTTTCCGCGGGATTCTGCCACCCAAACAAGCAATTATTATGCCACCCGCAAACTCTGGGCTGTGATTTCTGTGTTTGTTTTGCAAGTCAGCTCTTATTTCATTCATGCTGATTTTTAGCTTAGCGCATTGTCCGGTTTTTTTGCATCCTTCTACGTATAGGACTTTTACTTACTAACTTTTGCTAGTTACTGACGCATCCGAAACGTGATATACGTTATCCAAGCTCTATGGCCCCCCTCCATCCTTCAGTTAATTTAAATTTAAAACAAGATTTTTTAGCAAGCAATGAAAGCCTCCATTCATCATTATTTGATTTGATGTCTATATTATTTGTTTTACTTGAATAAAGTGGATATCTATTTCTATTTAAACTATTTTTAATAACTGGTATTTTATTTGAGTCTAATCCCATAAATCTTGCGGTGATTAATTCAATGGCAACTGGATTAAAACCTGCTATTATACAACCTGTCTTTTTCTCATAATTTGAATATGGCCCCCCCCCCTCACCGGATATAATGCCATCAATAACACAGAAATATTTTCTTTGCATATTATCATGCAGTTTTCCGTACTTATCCGAATAAAACAAAATGGTATTAAGATCTAAAATTGCTCGCCATAGAGTGTCATTACCTGACCAAGAGCCCCCCCTAATGTTAAAAGCGGTGGTAGAGTCTACTACTTTTTTTTGTAATTTCCTCACTTGCTTAGCAAAAAATAATCCAAAATTTCCCATATTGTATATTTTTTTTTTATACCAATCTTTTATAAGACACTCAAAATCACGAATCCTGTTCTTTTCTCCATGCTCATCTCCCTTCATTAGGGCCCCTCCAACTTTATAATGAGGAATGTAATTTTTATCTCCATTTATCCCAATAATATTTTTTAAACTGAGTGAAACTCCACTTTTTGGATGAAATTTCATTTTTGGAATGTTAATGAAGACATCTGCAGACAGCACGCTTTTTGAAACTTTATATTCATGCTTTCCGTTTGTATGATGCTGAACAGTTTCTTCACCGTCATAATCGCTGCCTCGCAATAAATGGCAATTACTCGTGGAATTAAAATGACTCATCTCTCCTAAATCCACATCAACATAACCTTCAGGATCACCAGGCAATTTGATTCTATCAACATATAGATGATTTTCCATAATACCCAACTCAGATCTTAAATCTATCAGTTCGATTGGGATAGGTATCCTTTGGGATATCGATTCAATCATTTTATTAATAGATGACCTTTTCACAAGCGCTTCCCAGTCGGCATCAAATTGTGGTGCATCCGCAATTAAAATTCTACCACGTCCCTTTAATGCAATTACAACGTAATCAATAAGCACACGAATTACTGCACAATTAGTAATAACTGAATTTAGTGAACCGCCTGAATAATTTTTATGCATAACGAAATTTGGCTTAAGCAATACTTTATTTCCCGGATCAATAATGCAGCCCAATGGGTTCCAATTTTTTTTATTATAATTTACCCTATCAAGTGATAGTTGAAAAAGGGATTCTCGAACCGACGAATATACATAGTTGTTCTCCTCTGAAACTTGTACCTTATCAAAGGGGTACTCAGGAAATGCTATACTTGGTTCAAACGGAGAATTAATTGGATACTCAGCTTTCATTGATTTTATGACAGATACAACATTCATACTATTATGCATAACAATCCTTTATAGACTTAATTCTTTAATTAGTCCGTTAAAAATAACATCCCATCTAGCTTGCAGCTCTTTATTAAGTGCGGAAATGTCTTCTCTAAGCTTATCCCGATTAACCTTTGTTCGAATAATGGCCTTAGCAATACACTTAGGATCATTATCAGTATATACTACACCTTTGTAAAAATATTCCTTGATAACTATTGTGTCTGATGTAATCAATGGCACGTTAAGAGCAACGCTCTCATAAGCACCACATAAAAGTGCGTCATCCATAGTAGTAAGATCAATAATTGCATCTGCAGAATAAAGAAGCTTCTTATATTCATCTTCAGAAAGAAAACCTGTATAGGTTATATTATTGGCGTTTATTAACTTCTTTACTTTCTTATTGTTACCCGTGATGTAAATATGATAGCCTTCTGGTAGTTTCTTTGCGGCATAAACAACTTCTTCGTAAGGCTCATCTATGGCGAATGTACATATAAATACAACATTGAATCCGGAACTAAGTGCTATCTTTTTCAAACCTCCAAATGTAGGTATTTTATCTGGTAACACATAAGGTCTACCACCATTCTTTTTTACTAAATTAGAAAGATGACTATTCGTAACGATTGTTATATCAGCTCCTTTTTGCATATACTTATATATAGCCAAAAACCCCCTTGAACTTCTTTTAAAGGGGTATAGCCCTACGTTATGTGAATCTACTACAAGTTTGTATTTATAAATACACCTTATGAATATCACAAAAAGTGTAAGTACAACAGATGGATTTTGCACGAAAAGAATATTTGGTTTTTCTCTATTGATAGTTATTAGGGTCTTTAATAAAAACAAGGGATGCTTAATCCAACGTGAAATATTCGATTTAAAAACGAACAAACGAATACCTAAAGCATCCACTATATTTTGTGTTCTTCGATGGTTTTCCCAACTAATCCAAATGCTTTTTTTAATCATTACAAATCCTGTTAAATTTTTGAAATTACAAAACGTCTCTTGTTAGAATTTTCAATAGGTATATCCTTGACAATCTCAAGTTTAATTTGTAAGTCTCTGTCGCCCTTCGCATGAATTTCATCCTTTATATAATTCCAATCTTTTAATGAGAAATCATGCATTGGCACTATTTTTATGATAATTTCATCCACTTTTTCCTGAACTACCTGAAATGAATCAATGGAAGTGATATATTCAAAAATGCCAGTAAAAAAATGAACAATAAGCTTATTTCCATTTGGCGTTCTTATAATATCAGAGTTTCTACCTTCAATATTTTTCATCATTTTTAAACCACGCCCACAAAGGCATGTTTCTTTCGAGCTACCCCTACCGACATCACCAATCTTATATCTAATCAAAGGCATTGATCCTGCATCTAGCCTAGTCAGGACAATTTCTCCCAACTCGTTCTTTGTTACCGGTAGGCCATTCTCAATAAATTCAACAATTACATGTGGCATAAAAATATGGTATTCCCCATCATTATAGCCACATTGTGCTGCTACTTGAATTCCTTCACCACATCCATATGTGTCAGTAACCTTAATACCGAATTGACGCTCAATTCTTTTTCGATAATGTTCAAACATATTATCACCCCATGAAACGACTCCGCTTATAGGAGAGTTAAATCCTATCTCTTCTGCACGTTTAGCAAGGCAATACAAACTAGATGCATATCCCATTATGTACTTGTGTTTTTTTTTGTCAATTATCTCTAAATACTTATCCAACATACCATCAGAAAGATCAAATGCTGAAACATAAGAAACCCTTAACAGATGATCCTTAATTCTTTTTATTATACCCCTCTTTAACGTCATACCGGTTTGCATCATGCTCTCACCGATATCCCATCCCGAAAAAGTAGCACGAAATATCATTAGAGCACGTGCAATGCTCATTGATAGCGAATCAACCCTAACCACAAATGGGGCCCCTGTTGACCCAGATGTATAAGACTCTTGCCATCTGTAACCCGTCTTTCGGGTACATTTGTTAGGATATGCCTTACGAAGCATATCCTTCGTAACAACCGGTAGTTTATGTAAATCTTCCGAATTTTTTATATCATCAGGTGATAATCCATGCTTATTAAATAGATCTCTATAAAAGTTTGTCTCATTATATGCTATTCTTACTGTCTCCACTAATTTTTTATCTTGATATTCAGTCAATCTTTCTCTATGCCACCATTGAGCTCTATTATAAAATTCATAATACCGCATTACACTCTGACGTGTAGCTGCGTCGCTCAATGGCAACAAAATTTTTCGGCACAATATATTATACATCTTCTCATTCATAACCGGCTATTTCCTTAGAGGATTTTGGCGGATCACCATTAAAAACACTTTTGCAAATCTCGCAACCTTCTGAAATTAGTGGCCTGGCCTGCCGTCGAGCCCAATAAAAAGACCTTTATATAACCGTTGGAATTGCTTCTTGTTGCCGGAATATACATTATTTATAGCAGATCGTACCATCGCTGACGCCTTCATGTGAAAAGATTCAACTACTGCCTAGCTCACTGAAAAGGAAATTTATGGAAACAAAATAACTCCAAGGTCAGATTTTTTGTGGAACAATACTTTGGCATCAACCATTTTATTAATAAACGGGCCTATCTACCAAATTAAGAACGGTGGGACCGGATCTGTCAATTTTATAGGTTAATATCTCCTCAAATCTTAAACTTGAGGAGGTTTTATGAACATCGGACAATTAAATAACTCAACTTTCGGGAATAGATTGAGAGAGCAAGAAACATGGTTTATCTAATTGTTTTTATGAAAATTTTACTTGAAGAGCCTCATCTTTTTATTTTTTAGTGGATTTGCGAATATTCTCAATAAATACAAAAAGAAAGGGATCAAATGGACCATACCGATATTACTTCCCAATCGCAAGAACCCGTTCATGTTCAAAGCAAAATTGATGACTTTTTCGGTCGTTTTAAAATCGCCAACCTCATGCATCAATTGGAAATTAGCGCATCGAGAACCAACCGCTTGGCGCATAGGGCATGCGATACGGCTAATGATGGACCCAGCACGCTCTGTCTCAGGATTGCTTCAAGGTGTTGTTGAACTTGATGAAACTTATGTCGGTGGCACCCCCCAACCCAAATCTGGCGTCGTAGACAAGTGCGGTAAAGGCATAACCAAGCAATGAGTTATGATAGAAGTTGAACGCCATGGCCCCGTGGACACCTTTTGCACAACCACCCCCTCCAGCCATGCGCGCTACTTGGGGTGGTCGCATCTTTTACTTCTATCTCGCTTAAAAAATTCGTATGAATACTACTTAATACGTTTATCTTATTGTATTTTATGCTTAATTATGTCATAATGCTTCTAAATTCTAACCTATCAGGAGGCAGCATGGCATACCGTAAACCCCAACGCTACTTTTCCTTCGCCGACCTTGCCGTCGAAAAACATGCCGATAAAAACCGCGCCCTGGCCGTGCTCAAACAGCTCAATCTGACCATCGACTGGAATCCGATTAAACAGCTTCTGGATCAATGCTACCATACCGGCAAACAGATCGAAGGCGGCAAGGCCTACCCTCCCCTATTGCTGTTCAAGTGCCTGCTGCTTCAAAAATGGTTTCAAATCCCATCCGACCCCGAGCTCGAAAGCCAGATCAATGATCGCATCTCCTTCAACTCCTTCCTGGGGTTGCCCCTTGATCAGCCCGCTCCGGATCACTCCACCTTTTCCAGATTCCGCAGCCGCCTTTCCAAACAAGCCATGGTAAAGCTCAACAGCGCGCTGCTTGCCCAGCTGCATCAGCACGGCATCACCGTCAATGAAGGCGTTGCCATCGATGCCCGCCTCGTTAAATCCGCTTCAAAGCCCGTCTCAAACGATAAGCTCACCGAGCTGCGCGACAAACAAGCAGAAGCTGACGGCAACCTGGATAAAAACGGCAATCCCAAAAAATTCTCCCGTGATCTTGAATCCAACTGGACCATTAAAAACGATGTCCCCCATTTCGGCCTGAAAGAGCATGCCGCAGTCGATGTGGAAAATGGACTGATTTTATCAACCACCCTCACCCCAGCCTCCCACAGCGACTCGACCTATCTGCCCTATGCCACCATCTACAGCATGCATACCGATCAGAAAATCGATGTGGTCTATGCCGACAAGGGCTATGCCGGCGCCCCGAATCGAAACTTTCTTGCCATGAACCAAATCGCCGACGGCATCATGCGAAAAAACAATATCAACGCTTTCCTTACCGAAACCGAAATCGCCAGAAACAAATCCATCTCCAAAAAACGGTACATTGTCGAACAGTACTTTGGCCTGGCCACTCTGTTTGATGATCGCAGCCGGGCAAGGTTTACCAAAATAGTAAAAAACAGCATCGATGCCATGTTCAGGCAATTTGCCTTCAACTTGCGAAAAGGAGCTGGGATTTTAAGGCGCCTTCCCGCATAGCGGGGGAATAGGTGCGCCTGGTGCCTTAAATCCGGGCAAATCGGCTCCGTGACGGGGCCAACATGGGGCGGTCGAGCCGCTCCGGAAGCGAAAAAAAGTGCTCCGAACCGCCGACCAGTCGGCGCCAAGTTGAAAAATTCGCTCCGAAAATAAAAAACTTGAGGAATCTGACCTCAATTCAAACCTCTCCTGAGTAGGATATAAACTCCACCTGGATTGCATTGATGGAGATATTCCTGTCAGCGCCATTCTTACATCGGCATCCTTACATGATTCTCAGGCAGCCATACCTCTTTCTCAAATGAGTTCCGAGCGGGTAACCAATCTTTACGACTTGATGGACGCAGCGTATGACTCACCGGAAATTCACGCATTCATTACTTGTCTTGGGCATTATCCGATTAATGATAGCAATCCGCGAAGAGGTGAGAAGATTGTCATGGATCCTGCAAAAAGAATCCGTTTTGCAGAGAGAAGCAGTGCAGAGAGAGTTAATTCCTACCTCAAAGACAATTACGGCGGAAGTAAAATCAGGGTAAAGGGAGCATCGAAAGTGATGGCGCAACTGATGTTCGGAATTGTATCGATAACGGCAATGCAGTTGTACCGACTGCTGCTATGAGAAAGAACGTTTTAACAAGCTATCTTTTTCAATATATAGGTTGCCAATGGATAGGTGTTTCCAAAAACCTATGATTTTAGCATATTGAGCGTTCGCCTATGGTTCTTTGTGCCATTAACGAGCAGTTTTAGCTGAAATTTGCAAATCCGGCCATTGTTTGAAATGTGGAGCGGATCGTTTTGAAATTGGCTCATGTGGTTGATATTTCGAAGATTAAATTCTTCATGCAACGCCGATATCGGGCAAATTGGCCATTTCTGGATGGGCACTGCCTAAAAGAAGCTGGCTTTCGCTAGGATAATCGTGTACCGGTTGAAAGGAAAACCAGAACCGAAAAAGTAAAAACAAAGATGGTGCCGATACCGATATTAGAAATTATTCTGTTACTCATCATGCAATGCTTTGGAGCCCATCTGAAAAGGACAAAACACTGGGGTCTTCAGGGGGTCGCTTTTGTTTAATCTTTATTTGGTAGATTGATCCGTAACGAAATATTCTAATGGATCAAAAATTGCTTTTGGAATATTTCTGATATTGGAACGGTACCGCAGGCCCGAAACAACAGTGATCGTATACTATCCTCAGGCGCCACATTTATTCTCGAAATATCCATGATATCCTTCGCCGGCTTGCTCCTTTTTTGTGTGAGTGAAAATGCCACAATATATCCAGACCTGTGAAGTATTTCCTTATGGACAGCCAGAAAATCACTGCAACCGCCGTTGGGATAAGCGAACAAACGGCATGGGCGACCTGTAAAATCCTCAATACAAGCCTTATTTCGGTGAATCTCCTCAACTGCTTCGTCATATGATAGTCTTGAAAGAATCGTGTGAGAATGAGTGTGCCCTCCCACCGAAAAACCATTGTCGCTCAGTGATTTCAGTTTATGGGGGCTTAATGGGTTAAAAAGGCTCAGGTTGCCGATAGATGGTGCACGATATTCTTCAAGGGCCGCCTTCATGTCGGCCACAACCAGACCCCGCTGTTTGTGATCCATTGCTTTCAATACACCCATGACAGCGCCTCTGCCGTGCGCAAACGGCAAAGAGTGGCCAATCGTCGTCAATTTATCATATTGTCCACCAGTCAACTCTTTAAGATATAGCCATGCGATATCGAACCAGAACGGATTCATTGTCTCAACAAAATGCGTTGCCACAAACACGATGGCACGGATTCCCAAACGCTCCAAAAGCGGTGCCGCCAGTCTTCCGAAGCTTTCATACCCGTCATCAAACGTGATGAGGGCACTGTATGGCGGGAGTGGCTTCCGCATGCGAACATAATGAATAAATTGTTCCGGAGACAAAATCCGGTATGACCGTTTCAGAGCCTCGAGCTGATTTTTTAGGTCGTCTACGTGGATGAATGTGGGCGGGAAGTCCTCGGGCCGCCGATCCCCGTCGTAAATACCGTGATAGGCAAGTACCAGAGGACGGCGGCGGTACAAAATGTTCAAGATGCGAGGGATACCGGATAGGTTCGCAATGATGTATTTAGTGTCAGTTTGCATGCCTCAAGCATTCAGGATATTAATTCCGTTTTCGATATCGGATGGCATCAGCATATATCTGGGCCATTTGTGTGACCATTCCGGACACTGAGAAATTCCGGTTGATTTCATTCTGAGCTTCTATTCCCATAGCATGGGCGCTGTCCGGGGCCGACAGTAACGCTGAAAGAGCCGCAGAGAGCGCCTCGTGGTCTCCGGGTGGAACAAGATATCCGGTCTTACCGTGCCGAATAAGTTCCGGATTACCGCCGGTGTCTGTGGCAACAGTGGGGATGCCTGCAGCCATGTATTCCATAATGGCATTCGAGAGCCCTTCAGAGTCAGAGCAAATAACCCCCGCTGTAAAATGTTTTAAGAGTTTATCGACATCTTTGCGGCGACCAAGAAACTGTATGACATCTCCCAGTCCGCTTTGTCGGGCAAGCGTTTGGAGGTCGTCCCGCAAATGACCTTCTCCTATGATCCAGAAGCGAGTTTCAGGAAAATCCCGATGTACCTGTGCAGCGGATCGGATGAAAACCTCCACCCGTTTGACCGGACGGTTGAGGTTGGCAACGATCCCTACAATGGGATGGTCCGCCGGTGTTTGACGCTCGCCAATAGGCGGAAATGCGTCGATGCCGTTATGAACAACATAAATTCGCGATGACGGAAAGCACTCTTTATCGCTTGTATAATACTTTACGGCACAGGAATTGGCAATAATATATTTAATAAAGCGGTTGGCCGCCTTCAGTAGAATTATGTCCTTTCGGGTCAAGTTGAATCCCATGTCGCGCCGAGATGTGACCACCGTGCGTACACCTGATAATCGTGCTATTATGGCACCGGTGCTGTTGGAGGTCGGAAAGAACGTATGCACGATGTCCGGCCGGGCACTTACCAGGTGCTGCCAAAGCCGGATCAACGACATTGGGGTTCGGGAAATATCTGAATGCGCACCCAAAGTGATGAATTGCACATTAGGAAATAATGCTTGCGCCTCTCCAGACAAAAGAGAGCTGTGTTGCAACGATACAAGCGAAATATTGTGGCCCAAATGGGGAAGGCAAGTCAGAAGATGACCGAGTTGCTTTTCCGTTCCAGCTTGGGCCGTTCTAAAAAAATCAACCAGATAGAGAATTTTCAGCTTGGGTATGTTATAAGAAGTATCCACCAGTAAAAGACTCTTAGCCTGAAGTAGAGTTAAAGCCAATTTGATTTAAATATCACCAATAGTCAGGTGTACAGTTCAATGTCGCCGTCGCCATGCCAGAAATCCCAACAACAGCTGGATAATTTTTCTTGCCATTTTCTATCCACTGCGTGATAGGTAAATCTTGGAGATTGATTCGTTGGGCTAAACCCAAAGCGGTAAAACCATTTCCTTGCATTGGGGTGGGTTGCAAAACACCAGACTCGAGAAACCTGATTATCATTAAAATAGCTGATTGCGGCCTGAATCAGGGCATAGGCGCAATCGCGATCTTTATTGTTACAGATCATATCCACAACCCAGCCCTCATCCGATTCAGCCCCGGTACAATTCACTACAATGGCGCCACGGGCATTTCCCAAACCCGCTTTAAACAAGGTGTACTGTTTCCCGGGGCACCTCGTATATCGCCAGTTTAGATATTCTTTCCCTTTTCGGGGTCGAAGTGTGTTCGCGTCAATCAAAGCAGCATCAAGATCATCAAAACTGTCATCAAATTCATTGAACTGCTGAACCGTGATCTTCTTATTTATTTTGGGGGAAATAAACAGCTTGCTCCATAACCCAAGAACATTAAGCAGGATCTTTTTAATTATAGAACCCTGAATGCCTTTAGGCCGGCAGACCCTGATCATATAATTTGAACGAGGAACATCCTTGTACCCAATGGCCTTCCTCAAACCATACATAGTTGTGCTTGTCCCTTTGGCTAGGGCCATGTCACACCCATCATGGGCCTTCTCAACAAGTTTTTTTCCGATGCCCTGCCCGCGCACATAAGACGAAACCAGAGAATCTTGCTGCCAGAATGCGTTTACCGCTTTATCGGAAAGCCATATATTTACAGGTACCAACCCGACACAACCGACAATCTTTTTTGTTGCATGGACAGCCATTATGCCTTTTTCAGCAACTGAAAATTGCAGGTTTTCTTTTCGCCAATTCCAATAGCAGACAAACCGGTCGTACTCGTCCAAATTGCGCTTATAAAACTCGAGAAGATCGTTCTCATCATCTGGGTCCATCCACTTTATTTCCGTGGGACGTACCCGTGAACCATTGTCATTCATAGGGATTTGTGGATTTTTCTGATGTAATTTTCATAGATCGTTTAAGGGTTGAAAAAAGTTGCTTAACATGTGTAGCGCGGATCTTTTTTATTGTATTCAAGTTAAACTTTCTATTGACAAGAGGAAGAATTCTCAAATCAAATTCACGGCAGGCTGCGTAAATACGCCACCATGCCTTATACGCTGGCCAATGGAGTCGCTGACACAATATTTTAAAATCATTTATTCTTCTATTGTTTTCATCTATCTGAACGGTGCCATCTGTCTCGATTCGAGATTGAATACTACTATATTTCAGTTGAGACCCATCAAATTCAATCTTTAATATCATGCCCTCTCTATTTTTTTTGCTCAACGTTGAAATAGTTCCTTGAGGTTCACCTTCCATATTAATGAACGTCCAGCTAAATTCATCAAATAAAAAATTACCTGAACTATAATGCACAAGACTGTTCTTAATCCTTTCAATGCCCTGTATAACATGAGGATGATGCCCAAGTAGAAGGTCAACCCCTGAGTCAATGAATTTTTTAGCGAGATTACGTTGTTCAGGCGAGGGATATTCGTAATCCTCTATTCCCCAATGCATTATTAATATGACATAATCTACTGATTTTTTGCATTCGCTTATTAATTTAACAGTTTCATCAACATTAAGATAAGCAACACCCGGGATGTTATCACCCGCATAACTTGGGGAAGACACAATAACCGAAGACCTGGCAAATACAGCAATTTTTTTCTCAGATACATTTAATATCAATGGCTTATTGGCATCCTCACTATTCTTTCCTGCTCCAACATAATGTATGCCCACACTATCAAGAGCTCTCATTGTACTAAATAAGCCAGTCCCCCCAAAATCCATCACATGATTGTTGGCCAAAGAAACAAGGTTTATACCCGATGTCTTTATAACTTCTGCCCAGCCTGTGCTGCCCCTTAGAGTACATTTCCCAACGACAGCACTTCCATCTGTTTTTTCAATGAGCGGATTTTCAAGATTCGCAACAACAATATCTGAACTTTCTAAAATAGCTTTAACAGAAGAAAAAACATCGATTTTCGGGTTGTCTGAATTGCGCCCCTGAAAAGAAATATCACCAATAGAACTTACAGCAAAAGTCAAAGGATGCCTCCATTACGAAATTTATACAATCTTTTGAAGCAAAAACCTAACCGCACACTACCGGTACCACTTATAACCTTCGGTTTGACTCTTATCGATACATTGATACAGCTTAAATAAATGTGCTGCAACAAACTACCAGTTTCTTTTATGCTGATTTACTTTTTGATATTACAAACAACTTCCTGAAATTTACCCGAATTGGGATTCCGTTGTATTTCGGACACAATTTTAATATTAATCTTTGTTTGATTGTCAAAAAACATGTTAATTTCATTGATTAATTTTTGCTCTATTCGATTGTTGTAGTTTTGAGATACTACAAGGAACACATCAATTTCAGATAATGAGTCCTGCACAATTTGAAACCATTTTATTGCCGAAACATCCATCATCATGTCAAGCAACATCAATCCAGCTACGGAAGATCCGTCTTTTTTATATAACAAATCGGTCACTCTGCCATCAAAACTCTTCAATAAAGGAAGCTGGCATCCACACACACAAATATTATTTGATAGACTTCCCATATCTCCGATTTTATATCGAATAAATGGCATGCCATAATTAAGTAAATCCGTAATTACAATTTCACCTCGATCTGGCGGTACATGAAAATCATCGCGGACTATTTCAACATAAACACTGCCTGTATCAATATGAAAACCATTATGTTCAGAGCATTCAAAACCGATACATCCATGCTCTCTTGTACAATAAAGATTGAAAACCTCACCGCCGAAAACATCAAAAAGGGTCTTTCGCTGTACACTGTTGAGATTTTCTGCTGTGCATATTATCGTTTTTACACGAAGCCTCTCCAGGTTATTGCCTCGAATAAATCGAGCAAATTCTGCCATAGCATTCGGGTATCCGTAAAGAACAGTCGGTTTGAACTTCTTAAGTGCTTTATAATATGAATCCATATTCGATTCATTCATAACAGTACAGCACAACATTTTTTTTCCTGAAGCTATATTCCTTAGTTTTTTTTTAAAATTTGAATTGAAAGTTCCCAAATCAAGATCTGCATGAGCTCCCCATATCAAACCACAACGATCGCCTTGATGATATCCACACTTTTCAAGGATTCCAAGTTGCCTCCCAATTCTTGCGGATGTACATTCATCATTCCTAAAAAATGATGTTGGGTTACCACTTGAGCCCCCAGTATAACTTATTCCCACTTTGTCTTTGAACAAAGTAGAAACCATTCTTTGTTTTTGCTCTTGAATAATTTCTTTTGTTAAAAAAGGCAGTTTTACTATATCTTCTTCACATTTCAAATCCTCGGTTTTCACACCGATTGTATTCCATAATTCGAAATAATATGGCGACGTTTTGTAAGAATGAACAATAATAGACTTTAACTTTTCGTAAATTTCTCTACGATTAGTATCTGAATGGATATGTTTGATTGCATTTCTTTTGTAATTCTGTATTCCACGGTACCCATCCCTATAGTAAAAGATATTGGATAACTGCTGTCTTAAAATTTTTTCCATAAGATATTTGTCTGCTTATTTAATAATTATTGAAAATGATTATGTTAAACCAAAAAACTATTAAAGGCTATCAATAATTTTTACCAGTTTTTCGATATTATTATCAATTCTGTATTCTTCAACATTCATTTCATTTGGGCTATAAGGTATCCCATCATTCTGTTTTTTTAATATCATTTGTTTTAGAAATTTTATCACTGGTTCGGGATCGTCGCATGTGAAAACAAAACCTGTATTGGTTTCTTTGATCAAATTCGAAGCAACACCTTCAGGAAAAAAACCCAAAATTGGCTTTTCTGCAGCAATATATTCGTATAATTTTGAGGGGATATAAGTCGAACTTTCTTTACCAGTACCTAGGGTAGCAAGTAGTAGGTCAGCATGGCACATGGACTGCTGTGCTTCACTTTGGACGACCCACTTTTTTATATGAACAATATCTTCAATCTCAAGATGTTTGATGAGATTTATTGTTGTCGAATCATTTGCCCCTAAAAGCAAAAGACGAATCTTTTCATCTTTTTTAATTGGATCGATATCACGTGCGGGGTCACCTTTTTTCCATAATGCCAAGGCATAAAAAAGTGCATAAGGTTTAAAATAAGGGTAAAAAGTACCTGCGTGAACAATTGTTAATGTATTATCATGCTCTTGTCCATTCTGAATTTTATATCTTTCAGGGAAAGCCTCCCATCCATTAGGCAGATAAACGACTTTACTGCTTTTTACAAAAGCGAAGGTATTTATCAGATTTAGCCTGTTCGCTTTGGTGTTTACTAAAATCACATTTGCTTGTTTATATACTGCGCGTTCCATCACAGCAGCAATTCTAAACAAAATGTGAGCAACAAACCCATCTTTTTTATAAGCGTTCAATGTCCAGGGGTCCCGGAAATCCGCTACCCAAGGTATCCCGGTAATTTTTGATAAAAAATGACCGATGATCTGGGATGAATGGGGTGGAGAGGTCGTGTATATAGCGCAAACTTTTTTTTCTTTGCATATTTTTAGTCCACAGCACAAAGCAAAGGGAAGCCAGAGAAGCATATGATCGGGGAATGAAAAAAGACGCATCAAAACACTTCTGATTCCTCGAAGGAGAATATTTTTGGGAATCCGGTTTGATAACCATAGCCAAGGGTCAATCGTCCTTGTCCGATGGATGGTGATCTTTTTGCCAAATAGTTCCAAGTCATTTACCGTGCGATTTTGTTGAGGCTTTATGGTTATGACATCAATATCCAAACCGTGTCCAGCAAGATACCGTGCGAAACGTTCTGAGCGCACTGCTCCGGCACTTGGATTGGGGGGAAAAGGATAGCTTATCATTAATAAATTTTTGAGGTTCATCGTTTTTCTGTCTTTTTTAAGGTTGACGGACTCGTAAAAAGTTAAGCCGCCAATTGAAATGCATTTTCGGCGGCAATACGCCCTGGCAGCACAAATCGGCCAAGACGAGTGATGAAAGTATAAATTCGCTCTTTGACAAATGGAAAAGGCAAAATATAGGGCGCGGTAGTGCCCGTTTGCCCCTCATGTGAACTCCTGCGGGCCTTTCTTACAGCAGCAGCTCTGAGCAAATTGAGCCCGGCAGCTTTTAGTACGGCGCAGTAACGCACGGCTTTTATGCCTCGCACTCGTAACCGCTTGACACCGGTCAGCGCATCGTACTGGCTCATGGTGGCTTCCACACCGGCACGCCATCGATATGTATCGATAAACTGCTGGGTGAATTCCTGGGCCCGACGCACAGCCAGTCGGTGATCCTTGTCGCTGTATCTAAGATGACACTTTTGCACAACCACCCCCTCCAGCCATGCGCGCTACTTGGGGTGGTCGCATCTTTTACTTCTATCTCGCTTAAAAAATTCGTATGAATACTACTTAATACGTTTATCTTATTGTATTTTATGCTTAATTATGTCATAATGCTTCTAAATTCTAACCTATCAGGAGGCAGCATGGCATACCGTAAACCCCAACGCTACTTTTCCTTCGCCGACCTTGCCGTCGAAAAACATGCCGATAAAAACCGCGCCCTGGCCGTGCTCAAACAGCTCAATCTGACCATCGACTGGAATCCGATTAAACAGCTTCTGGATCAATGCTACCATACCGGCAAACAGATCGAAGGCGGCAAGGCCTACCCTCCCCTATTGCTGTTCAAGTGCCTGCTGCTTCAAAAATGGTTTCAAATCCCATCCGACCCCGAGCTCGAAAGCCAGATCAATGATCGCATCTCCTTCAACTCCTTCCTGGGGTTGCCCCTTGATCAGCCCGCTCCGGATCACTCCACCTTTTCCAGATTCCGCAGCCGCCTTTCCAAACAAGCCATGGTAAAGCTCAACAGCGCGCTGCTTGCCCAGCTGCATCAGCACGGCATCACCGTCAATGAAGGCGTTGCCATCGATGCCCGCCTCGTTAAATCCGCTTCAAAGCCCGTCTCAAACGATAAGCTCACCGAGCTGCGCGACAAACAAGCAGAAGCTGACGGCAACCTGGATAAAAACGGCAATCCCAAAAAATTCTCCCGTGATCTTGAATCCAACTGGACCATTAAAAACGATGTCCCCCATTTCGGCCTGAAAGAGCATGCCGCAGTCGATGTGGAAAATGGACTGATTTTATCAACCACCCTCACCCCAGCCTCCCACAGCGACTCGACCTATCTGCCCTATGCCACCATCTACAGCATGCATACCGATCAGAAAATCGATGTGGTCTATGCCGACAAGGGCTATGCCGGCGCCCCGAATCGAAACTTTCTTGCCATGAACCAAATCGCCGACGGCATCATGCGAAAAAACAATATCAACGCTTTCCTTACCGAAACCGAAATCGCCAGAAACAAATCCATCTCCAAAAAACGGTACATTGTCGAACAGTACTTTGGCCTGGCCACTCTGTTTGATGATCGCAGCCGGGCAAGGTTTACCAAAATAGTAAAAAACAGCATCGATGCCATGTTCAGGCAATTTGCCTTCAACTTGCGAAAAGGAGCTGGGATTTTAAGGCGCCTTCCCGCATAGCGGGGGAATAGGTGCGCCTGGTGCCTTAAATCCGGGCAAATCGGCTCCGTGACGGGGCCAACATGGGGCGGTCGAGCCGCTCCGGAAGCGAAAAAAAGTGCTCCGAACCGCCGACCAGTCGGCGCCAAGTTGAAAAATTCGCTCCGAAAATAAAAAACTTGAGGAATCTGACCTCAATTCAAACCTCTCACATTGCCGAACAGTACTTTGGCCTGGCCACCTTGTTTGATGATCGCATCCGGGCACGGTTTTCCACCATTGTGAAAAACAGCATCGATGCCATGTTCAGGCAATTTGCCTTCAACTTGCGCAAAGGGGCCGGGATTTTAAGACGCTTTCCCGCATAAGCGGGGGGACAGGTGCGCCTGGAGCCTCAAATCCAGGCAAATCGGCTCCGAGACGGGGTCGATAAGAGAGGCAAATGGGACTCTTCTGGCCATCAATACACCTTCCCGATAGATGGGGTGGGGCAGCAAATCGAAAAATTCTCCCCTGAAATGTAAAATCGGAAGTATGAGAGTTCAATTCAAACCTCTCAGATCGATGGCAAATCGAACTGTTCTTCAAAGCTTTAAAGCAAAACCTGAAGGTTAAGACCTTTGTTGGAACCATCGAGAACGCACTATATATACAGATTTTGACAGCATTGATCGCCATGCTGCTTATCAAATACTTACAGTTCAGGGCCAAATTCAACTGGTCGCTATCGAATTTGGTGGCATTTTTGCGCTGGAACCTCTTCACGGTAGTGTCCAGAATTTTTCGCACTTTTGTTTGGAGCAGCTCTTTTCAATCTGGTTGATTGGAACACCAAGAGTACTTGGGGCCATAAAGCCCCAAGTACTCGTTACCCTAAGCTATCTCCAATTCTTTTTCTTTGAAACGTTCCATGTTCAGGTACCTGCAAGTGCCCCATTTAGTGCCTGTTATATGCCGAAGCCGCGCGGCAATCAGCATCAAGGCTGATTTACCATCTGGAAAGGCGCCCACTACCCTCGTTCTGCGCCTGATCTCGCGCCTAAGCCTCTCAAGAGGGTTGTTGGTCCGAAGCGATCGCCAGTGCTGACTCGGAAAATCATAGTAAGACAAGGTCTCTGAGGCACCTTGCTCAACCAATTTTGCGGCCTGGGCGAGCTTCATTCCCTTTAGCTTCCTTGCAACAGCCGCAATTTTCTCTTCGGCTGCCTGCCTATCCTCCTGGGCATGGATGGCTTTGAGCATGGCCGCAACTTCCTTAACTCTGGATTTGGGAACAACCGTAAAGACATTGCGATAAAAATGAACTACGCAGCGCCGCCATTTGGTATCGGGGTAAAAATCGGCAAGTGATTCCAGCAGACCAAGGCATTTGTCGCTGATTACCAATTGTATGTCCTTTAGCCCGCGGTCTTTTAGATAACGCAAAAAGGCAGTCCAGCTCTCTTTGTCTTCTTTGGCCCCCTCTTTTATGCCCAACACATTGCGATACCCAAAAATGTCCACGCCTACGGCAACAAGCACACTGATATTTTTAACTTCACCGCCCCAGCTGCGTTTGAGCCAGATACCGTCCAAATACACGTATGTGTATTTTCCTTCGATCGGTGCGTTGAGCCACTTATCTATGCGGCCATATAGCTTTTGGTTCAAGTTGCTGACGGTTGAGGGACTTACGCGTGTGCCCCAAAGTGCCTCTGTGATGTCTTCAACCCGTCGAACGGAAACCCCGGCCAGGTACATCTCGATCAGGGCTTCTTCCACTGAGCTTTCTCGGCGACGGTAACGCTCAATAATGGCTGTTTCAAAGGGCAATGTGCGCAGTTTGGGCACCCTCAGATTCACCTCGCCGGCCTTGGTCTCGAGCTTTCTTTGATAGTGGCCGGCACGCGTATCCTTGCGCGATTGGGTTCGCTCATATTTGCCAGCCTGACAGAGCCGATCGGCTTCGGCATCTAAGAGCGCGTTAAGGGTCTGTTCAACAGTGCCTCTGACTACACGATCGAGGTGTTTTGTGAGCTGGTCTTGTTCAATCCGAATGATCTGGCCAGTTTTTGCCTCTTTGCCTGCGCGCCGCCTTTTGATATCGTGCATCTGTAGCCCTCCTGATGGTTTTGGTTTGAGTCTTGGACAACCCAATCATTACCAGATTGAGGGCTACTCTTTCAAAATGTGCGAAAAATATTATACGTTATCCTCTTCACTTATAGAGATTTATGGGACTGGATATACAAACCATATGATGTTCTTCCCATAACTCCTGGGCCTGTCCAACTTGAGATTCCGTTGAAATGAATTGGACAGCATAATTTAAAACCGACAACCTAAATTACGAATTGTCTGAATATTTCTCGTAACCAACTGTTTTTATGATGGCCCTATACCGTTTTTCATTTTATTTTGGACAGCAGTGATATTTCCCTATAATTTTTGTTCATTCTATATTCTGATGGTTAAAGATTTAGCTGATGTCTTCATACCTAATATGAGCCATGTATTGGATGTTTTATTGGATATTCACTTTATCATACCTCGGCGGACGAATCGGACGGAGAAGAAGACTCCGTTTGTTTAAACAGCAAAATCATGTTCTATTTTCAGGAACAGTTTATTCTTCTACCCTCTGATACCTTTTTTGGCAATAGAATCATCATTTATCATCATCAAAGCATCGCAGAAAAATTTGGCGGCCCAGTTCAGGAGTTCGAACTGTCCATATTCGGCGTCAAAGGGAAAGCTGCCTTTAACACCGCCACAAATTCCCGGGTCTTTATGGCTCAGATTTTGTGTTTTCTTAACAAAATCTATGGCTTTTCTGGCAGCTGATTTGTATTTCGAATTCGATGTAATTGAATGCGCCCTCAACCATGCGATGGCCGCTTGCGCATCACCAGTGAGGCAGTCCCAATCAGCCTTTGATGACCAGTCTTTGTCGAGTCTGCCGGGGATGCCGCCATCAGGGCGCTGACAGGTCAATAAGGCGTCAAGCGTTTTTATGGCGGCTGAAATATAGCGTGGTTCATTCAGCAGAATCCCAGTTTCGAGGATACCGCGGGTTGCATATACGATGGTATGAAGCAGAGGTTTTTTAGGATCGTTCAGACAATTGTGGGCAAACCAGCCATTTGGTTGCTGCTTTATTATTGCGTTATCGATATTTTTACAAGCCGCATACGTGTATTTCTTCTCGTCGGTTATCCTGCCTAATTCAGCAAGGGCCCATGCCACACGGGCATTGTATGTAGTTGCCCCTTTGAGGGCAAATTTGGAATCTCCGCTGTCAAACAGGCCATTGCCGTCCTGAATAGAGAGAAGATAATCCCCTGCTCTTTTGGCAGCATTAACATATTTTTGTTCTTTGGATTCACGATAAACAGCGAGCCATCCGAAAATGACCTGGCCGGTATTAAAGACGGCTGGTGACGGTTTTGCTGTCACCACGCTTCCCATTACCGCACCGTTCGGCATTTGTATTTGAATTTCCCAGTCAGCCATATCCCTGGCCCTCATTCTTAGGGAATCATCGCTCATAAATGCTGCTGCCTCGATCATTGACGGAATAATGTACCCTGTTGTTTCAGGATAGGAGGCTTGCCATCCAGACGGACCGTATCCTTTATAACTTGCGGCTTTATACGATCGCGATACGCCTTTATCCGGCGTTGAATCTTGGGCACGGCAAAGCCATTTGATTACGCTCTCTATATGCACAATATCAGTATTTATAGTAATTGCTTTTCCAATTTTATCTTTTCTCGTCTCTTGTTTTGCAAGCAAATCGACTGGAAGAAATACCCAATATTTTCTTAATATTTTTTTTAGCATGGTCAAACATCCATAATCAGTTCAATGTATCGTATCGCCTTGTTGATGCCCAACACCCCGGATGTCAGAACACCGATTAACAACCACTAACATTCCACCTATCATATACCAAATAAATGAGAAAAGGCTATGTGTTGTCATTCCTATAATCAACCTAACAATCAATACGCACCAACAAATATCCAAAATGGTTTTGCATAATGAATCAATATCAGGTCGCATTTGAATTTTAACCTGATATCTTGATATCATTTTGAAACAAGCCACAATAAATCCTACCCACGCTACCAATCCCGCCAAACCAAGTTCTCCAGCAAGTTCTCCATAATGATTATGTGCCCAAATATTCCACCCAAACCATGCAGACCGGGCATATGCATAACATCCAATACCAACACCTAAAATCGGACGCCTGATGCACATTTCAATGCCGTGCCTTAATCCAGTAATGCGGCTGGATGCAGAGACGTCTGCCCCTGCACCATCAAGAATTGAAGAATACCAGTTTAGATATTGTGGATTTAATCCAAGAAATACCACAAGCAAAACAAAACCTATGATACCTGCCAGGGCTTTTCTTTTTGCTTTATAAAAGAATAAAAATGAACATACGGCTAATCCAATAACCCCGCCTCTAGAACCAGAAGCGAAAATCCCTAAAAGAAATAAAACGATTGCTATTATACATATTATTTTCATTAAAATTTTTTTTTCATACAAAAATAAAAAGTATGCAACCGGCAAGGCTTCTGTCATTGCGTTGGCTATTGCGACATGCCCCGATAGTATCTCACCAACATGATGATAAATCCCACCTGTTCCGAGCCGTTCATGTCCAAAACTGTAGGTGCCTGTTAAATAGTTATAAATTGGCAAATGTGCGTGCCACACCATAATAAACAGATAACAGTATAATAGCGCTCTAATATCCTCCTTATCATTACAGAAACAAATAATAATCAGATAAAAGACAATGACCTGCGTTCCTATTCTATAAAAGTAATCCCACGAGGCAGACATACTGAATGCTTGGAAAACAGAGATAAACATTACAAGAAAGAACAACATAAGCATTTTATGTATAGGATTGATGTTCTGAATTATCGCAATTTTATTCTTTGCGACAATCATAATGGCGACGAATAAGGTAAACAAAAGCTGGAAACGAATTTTAGCTATAAATTCAAAATGAGTTCCAGGCATAAATGACATGATGATCAGGCACGCCATGGGCAGGTACTTTTCTTTAACAACAGAAAAAATGATAAAGAAAAACGTTAGGATGAGTATACAGAGCTTGATTTGAGCATAAAACGGCGGGAATGTCATTTCCATTCAACAAATCTTCAGTCTTAGGTGTTGATCTCATTTACTCAACGAAATGTTACCAGACATTTGTGTTCTAAATCAGTTTATATGAAAGGGATCGTATCCATAACAATTCTTCTTTAGAATAGAAATTGACCAATAACATGTAAATAGGAAAAAGAACGGCTATAAGAAACTTGACAGATAGATTCATAACAATCGAATGCATCTCAATATTATAGCACAAAATAAAAACCAACATAGAAACACAGAGAATTTTAAAAACTCTTAAAGACTCGAAATATATTTTCTGAAGTTTATTCCCAAGATAATAAAGAAGAATTATTCGAAAAGAATATGAGAAAAGGGTCGCAAAAGATGCGCCATAAATTCCATAATATTTTATCATGACGATATTGAGTGCCACTGTGATGATACCATTGATAATATCAATATAGCTTAAATATTTAGTTTTTTTACTGATTAGAATGGGTGTCGCAAAATGGTTAAAAAGCCCGAATACAATATAAGATAAAACAAGTATTGGAATATACTTATATGCACTCCAATACTGTTCATCCGAAATGATCTGAATAATATCTTTAATCAATACGCTGATGCCAAGCCCGATAAAAAATAGAATGAACATGAAATAAGTTATAATTTTACCCATTACAACTTCAGATTCACTGTTTTTAAACAATTCAAAACGTCTAACACTCCAGATTTGAAAAAAAGGCACGGTAACAAATTTATGCGGGAGGGTACCGAATTTGTAACTTAAAGAATATATGCCGGCATCCGAAAGGGAACCAAACATTTTGACCATATAACGATCTGATATCAAGACTAAAAAGTTTGCGATTGCACCGGGCATCATGGGGAGACTGAAACTGAGCATCTCCTTTACCTTTGCCAAAGAAAACCTGAAGCCGACAACCGTAAGTATCGGTGTTGTAAGAAGAAGAACGATAACGATAGCAGCTATCAAATTCCCATAAAGCATTCCTAAAACACCTAATCCCCGATAAACAATAAAATATATATTAAATGATAATGCCACAATCAATTTTAATAACGAAAATGATATATATATAAGTGATTTTTTCTTAATTTGCGTATATGTAAAAGACATCTCGCCTATTGTGTTAAACCAGAGTGTCGTAAACGAAATAATGAAGTAGCTGCTCAATGAAGACGAATCAAGTATATGCTTGGCAAGAAACCCGGATGAAAGGCTCCCAAGACCTAATCCTATCATGCCAATAAGACCGAATATAATGATTGACGAGCTTATGACTTCGTTTTGATTTTTTTCATCATCATATTCAAAATAAAACCGGTACATGGCGCGGCTGATCCTTAAAGTAAGAATCATCCCGAACAATTCTGTGGTTATTCCAACAAGTTCAAGAACACCATATTCGTATGGCCGTAAAAAGCGAGTATAGATCGGTATCATGAAAAAACCGACAATCTGGCTAAGAAAATTACCTAAGCTGTAGACCATCGAATGAAACACCATGGATTTGGATTCAAAGGCTACGCTGGAGGATTTCTTCTTTATCGATTTACTATTTTGCGATTCCATTTTTCAGCCTACTACGGATTTTTTTTGCCGGGTTTCCTGCGACAATAGTATATGGTTGGACATTATTGACAACGACACTACCGGCAGCACAAACAGAACCTTTTCCAATATTTACTCCTTTGAGGATAATAACCCCGGTCCCAATCCATACATTATCCTCAATAATGACCTTTGCAAATGAGTGGCCTTGCTTTTGAATGGGGACATCCAATTCATCAAAATTATGGTCAGAAGACCAAATTTTTACGTAGGGTCCGATAATAACATCATTACCAATATCAACACCACCGCTAGCTTGTATCATGCCGCATCTTCCAATAAAACTATCAGACCCAAATGAAAGACGTTCTGGATATTTGATACACACATGTTCATCAATGACTGCATTTGATCCCATTTTAATTCGTCCACGGAAATTATATTGCCTCAGGACCCATCCTGCCTTCCCGGGAATTAGGCTTAATAATTGATCCAGGAACGTATGTTTTGAGTTATTAATCTTCAAGAATAACTCATCAAGTTTATTTATAACTTTTTTTATAATCATCATTTTTTTATTACCCAACTTCAATTATCGTCTGCCAAGAGAACGGGAGAACTGTTACAAGTGATATCTTTATAATTTCATTATTTACTTTATGATGATATGAATCAGAATATTCAGATTGATTTACTTCTATCGCAAAACAATCTTGAAAATATATTCTAAGAAAAGCAATTCCATTCTCGATTTCACAAAACTTTTCATATTTCTTTACATTACATTCTGGATGGACATTAAATGTAGCTGATATTATATGTGTTCCGGAGCCATCAATGTGATCATTGATTACAAGCTTCTTTTCTTTGCACTGTATCTGTCGGCTGACCACTCCAATATTTTCGAATCTTGTATATCCATCGTGGCTCATTTTCAATGTAGCCAAAGTAGCGTCAATATTGGTAACTGTGGAGATATCGCTTTTCAATCCAAAAACATTCCATGGTGTAATATGACATTGCTCTTGGTTATCAATTTCCACTGTATTGTGAGCACAAGTCTTTTTAAAATTAAAACGTTCCTGAATTAATGGGTTGTATATGTAGGTGCCGGGATCGATAAATACAGGAATGCCTTTTACCTGCATAACAAAACTGCATTTATCATTATGACCATGCCCACCTGTCCCTTGAGTTCCCTTAGGTGCTGCGAATGTCGCTATTCCATAAGTTTTATTCTTAAAAAAACAATAACCACTTTTTTTATAGGCTCGTAATACCTTTTCATTGTCACAATAATGTTGGTTAAAAGCAATTCTTCCTAATCCTTTGAGGAAATTGTGATCTGATGCTTTTCGCTTAAAATAGTTATCAAGGACAATGACACGGCAATCACTGCTATCTCCAAAATGAGGCGAATAACCGAGACAGGACATGTAATCGCCAGATAATTGGAGTGATTTTTTTAATAGATGAGAGGTATTGAGCCCAAAACAATGGTCAACAAACGAGTCTGAATGATTGTTTTCATAATCTCTGAATAAAATTATTGCCACAAGAATAATTTCCAAAGAAAACTGATGGTAGGCCGTCGAAGATTCGAAGTTGCCACCATCTTCATGAAACTGTCTTGATATTTCCTTTGCAAATTCTCTTTTTACGATTTTCAGAAATAAATTTGCAGTTTCACCTTTAAAACACATTGAAGAAGCTAAAAGACCAAGCAGCGCTCCCAGATAATGATTGTTCTTATTGGCAACCATTCCCATTTTAATATCGTATCGGTATATATAATGAGCGTGTTTCCATAAAAGATCGCAGTATTTTTTTAGTTTAACAGAATCAATTAAATCGGACAAAAACACGATGGCTAATAAAAAGTTTATGGCTCTTAAACCGACCTCCATGCATGACCACCAGTGAATCCCGTAACCATAAGGATTGCGTTTCTCCCAATCATCAATCAGATCAATGATCCTCTTAGTATATTTCCTATCCATCGTTCTTTGATATGCTTGTATCAACGTTGGAACAAATTGAAATCTTGAAAGTTCAAACGGGACATTCAAATCAATGCCGCTATCATTAAAATCATGTATTTTATGGAAGACAGTAAGAGGCCAAACATGCCCCGAGTAATAATCTTTATGCCAGTTGAGATTGTTAATGAATGATTCAGGATTAAGATTGTAAAGTCTGAACTCACCTCGACATAACCTATCCGCACTATCAATAATTTCCTTTTTATCTTTATTTGATAAAATTAATTCATACAAGAAGCTCTTATTACTTTTTAGTTTTTGTAATACTTCAACATTCAGTTCCGGGGCACCGATAATGTTAAATCGATTTATAACTAGCAAATAGATGCTTTCTCTTGTTAAATAAATTCTTTTTTTTGGTTCGATTCTTTTTATTCTATTAATGATTTTAGAAAAGACTTTTTTCATTGCCAGTTATTAATCCGTGAATAATAATTATGGAAGTCAGAAAATACTAATTTACCGTTATTGGGCTTATTATACTCTCATACAACGGTAACCGTTGCGGTCGCATTAACAGTTCGTGGTTAAAGGGGCCGTTTTTCTGGTTCTAAAGCGGTATTCGATAAATGGCTCTCCTAAATGAGCATTGTGTAAATATCTGGGAAAATCCGCAATGTCTGAGTAACACGGCTGCGCCAGAGCTCCGGCCAGGTCCAAAGGACAATTAAAAATCAAAGCGATTTCTCATCTTCGTATGCTGCAAAAGAAATAGCAGAGGCAGAAAATACTTTGGTCGTTATAAAACTACTTATGCTGCATGCCTATTAAAATTGGCAAGATTATTAACATTTTAATATCTTCTTTGATTGCTAATATATCTTTCCATTTCATCCAATATTTTTTTAAAGTCGTTTTCAGAAACTATCGGGTCCACGGGTATCTGCATGATTCCTTTATAAGAAGCTTCGGTTTTCAAAAGATTTAACGGTAGTTTTTCATCATTAAATTTCAGGTGTATTGGTTGGTATAAATCCAAAATTTCAATATTGCAACGTTTTAAAAATACGTTTTCAAACAACTCTTTTAATTCTGGAAAGTTATTATTTCTGAATCTTAGAAGATATTTTGTCGCTACATTGAGTGCTATTTCTGGGTTATTGTTTTCAGGTAAAACCCAAAGACTTGATGCGCATGGACTCAACATGGCATCCAATTTTTTCTTCCGTTCTATCCTCATGTATAGCATGGTATCGAGTTTTTTCAGTTGTTTCAACCCGATGGCGGCGTCAACATTACACATGGAAGATATTGTCTCTTTTTTGCCATTCAGGTTCCTGAAATAGAAATTTAAAAATGGGTAAAAGGGCAGTGTAAACCGTCTCCAGCGTCTGAAAACAAACCAGTAAATCGTCTTTCTGAATTTTTTCCAGACAGGGAAAAGGCTTATTGAGAGCCCTTCAATACGTTTGGCCAGATCTTCTCTATCGGTGATTATCAATCCGCCTCCGGTGGCTGTCATGGTTTTTCCCGGCCCGAAACTGATAATGCCCGCGTCACCGAATGTTCCTACCAACCTGCCGTTCAGTCTGGCCCCAAAGGACTGTGCCGCATCATCGATCAATAAGAGTGTGGAACGGATATTTAGTCTTGTCAGGGCGGCGTCGAGTTTATCGATTCGACCCGGATTGCCAAACATATGCGGAAATATGATGGCGCGAACCCTTGGGTCGATCAGAGTAAGAATATGCTCGACATCGGGATTAAAATCGTCATCGATATCGCAAAACACAATAGCCGCTCCTGTGACCTTAACGGCCTGGGCAACAGTTTCACAGCAATAAGAGGGCATGATGACCGCGTCATTGTCGCCGATGCCCCAGGCCCGCAATGCTGCCAGAATCGCTTCACGTCCGCTATTGAATCCGAAAATAAATGGCTTGCCAGTTTTTTCTTTTACCCTTTCGCGAAGACAATCAAGGTGACTTCCCTTAACGATCCGACCGGTCACCACACATTTAACCCACGTCAAATGTTCACCTATCCCCCAGTTTGGCACACAATATGGAACTTTGTAAAATTCACTGAAAAATCGTTTCAGTCTGTTTTTGATTTTTATAAGTATCATTCAGGGGCACTCGCCAATTGCAAGTGAAACAGTCTTATTGAGTCAGGGATTTAAGTTTTTTTATTAAAGAATAAAGTTTGTGCTGTCGGGGTCTGAGAACAATGCTGCCTTTATAGCAGGGGATAACCTCCGGGGAAAATCGTTTCTTAAAATGGTAAAGCCCTGATTTTTCCAAGGGAAGACCATTCAATTCACTTTCGGAAAGACCCCCGAAATTGAAGACAGTGTATTTTTCCTTTTGATAATCTGTCATGGCTGTCCATAAAATCAAATCCGGACCAGCCATTTTGAGACCGATGTCACTGGCTGAACTCAGCATATAATAAACCCGATGGTTGAAGGCTGTAAAAAAAGCGCCTGCAACTACCTGATCGTCCTTTGAAGCGAGATATAGCCTGCCTAAACCTGAATCAATCAAATATTTTTGCATCCGGGTGATCGATGCCTCGTTTGCCGGTTTCGGGTATGGTATGCCTTGCCGTCTTTTTCTCTCGTGGGTGTCTTTAGCCAATGACCTGTATTGTTGAAGATTAGCGCCCTCATCAGAGTCAACAACGACCAATCCATCTTTTTGGCCTTTTCTAATCAAATTTCTCTTTTTACTGTGGAGTTTATCCCAGAGCTCCTTTTCCGTACCTCGGATGTCAAGGATAAATTCCCACCGCTTACTGCCGGACAACCCGATTTCAGGGATAATTTCGCTTTCATGGGGTGTCCCGAATGAATTCATGGAAAGAGAGACTATATGGTTATTCGTGCAGTATAGGTAAATCTCATGGGCCATCACCCGGATCATGTCGGGGTCATCTGAGGTGGCAAGACTCCCGAATGACAGGGAGCTGTAAAGTTTGATACCCATTTTTTTTTCTGTCAACAACCCGAAGGAAACAGCGACCGCCTTGCCCGACGAATCGTTTAAACAAAAATATAAGGGAATAGCAGAATTGTTTTCGGCACTGTAACGACTCCAGGTGTAGGAGTGCAGACTATTTCCATCGAGTCGGATCACATTGTTGTCCCAGTCGTCAGGGTTGACGCTGGTGGAGACGATCAGAGTGTTTATCGTCATTGATTTACAGTTTTCTTTTTGGTTGCATCGATCAGTGACTCAACAATAATCCGTTCAAGGTCCAAGGAAATCTCCAGGGGCGGCGTGATATTATAATCCTCCTGGTAGACAAAACTGGGTTTTTCCTTGTATGCGTAATGATGCCATACCGGCGAGAACTCGGTGATCAGAAAACGCCCATCGCATTCGATCAGATCCAGGTTGAGCCACGATGCCTGCAAACCGGTGGCCAGCCGGATCGAGATGTCGATGGCCTCTTGTGGAACATGCGCCCAGATGCCGGTCCCGCCGCCGTCGATGTTCATCTTCCACATGGAGCGATCGGCCTGGTAGCGCCAGTGCGCCTCGACCACCTTATCTTGATTAACCACTGTTTTGAGGTCCCGGCTTATATGGACGAATTTTTGGGCCAGCATGGGTTGCGAAAAAAATGGGTAACGCGCCTTTTTGGCCTTCAGCAGTTGCCAATAAAAAAGTTTTTCGGTCAGCATTGCGCCAAAGTATTTCAGTGCGCCGCAGTGCACCAGGTCCATCTGCGACATACGGTAGAAAGACACCAATTCTGACTTGCTGCGGACAAGAAAAACCGACCCGCCGCCGGCGCCATAGCGGTTCTTGAGAACCATAGGATATCCGAGGCGCCGATGTGCCAGATCCACTGCGGCCGGCGAGGTCAGCGCCACGGTTTCCGGGATGGGAAAGCCATGGTGCTGCAGGTAAAGAAACTGGCGATACTTGTCATTGTAATACCTCACTGCCCTGGGGTCCGGGAAAAACAGCAGGTGTGGCCAAGCTTCGTACAGAAACATAATGTTGTCGTACACTTTCTGGAGCGCCAGCGGGCTATTCGAGGCGAACTCGAACGACGGATAGTATATCACAAAGTCGCTAGTGCTGAAATTATAAAGCATCCAGCATGGCTCGTCGAAGTCCAGCACAGTAGTGGGTATCTCGTATTCCTGCAACTTAGTGTGAAAAGAATTAAAGCGCTCGGTCGATTTAAAAAGGATGGCATTGGGCATTGCGCTTCTCCGTTGAAGAGGTTGAAGGGGTGTGGGCTTAATCTGTGTCAAAAATGACAAAATTTTTGCTCCCTCTAAAATTGATAATGGCGGCAGGCACTCCGACTGCCACTGCCGAATCCGGAAGATCCTTGGTAACCACAGCGTTAGCACCAATCGCCACATCATTTCCAATGATGATACCGCCAAAAAGCTTAGCTCCAGGAGCAATGTAAACTCTGTCGCCGATGACAGGGGTCTTCTGAAGCCCTTCTCTCCCCCCCTGTCCGATAGTCACGCCCTGAGAAATATTACAGTAGTCGCCCAACTGTGCCTTGGGGCTGATAATTATGCAACCAAAATGGCCAATGTATAGTCCTTTGCCAATCTTGGCAGTAAAGGGGATTTGAATACCTGTTGCAATTTCTGTTAATTTTTGAATGATTGTGAGGACGGGCATAAAAAATTGTAACGGAAAGAAGCACATTTTTTTTTGGTGGCACCAAGAACCGGCACGATAGACAATCGTTGCCCAAATGCCCTGGGTGAGCATGATCGTTTTAAGCTTTCCCCATATGCCAGGGCTATTCCGAAAATAACGCTTGAGATCAGCTTTCAGAAAATTCATCATATTCGGCCGTTGTTTTAGTGGGCTTCCGATACCATTAGGATTGTGATCGTTCCGGGCAGAGTTGCCGGTAGATCTTCAAGTATCCTTCTGCCATTTTCCTGCTCGAGTAATCGCGAACAAGCCGTTCGTAAGCATTTTGGACAATGATCTTTTTCAAGCCGCTGTCCGTGGCAACACGAATAATCCCATCCGCCAGGCTTCGAGCATCCCCCGGATTTACAAGAACGCCGGCGCGACCACCCTCCAATACGTTGGGTATACCGCCGACATTAGTCGCCACCACCGGGGTCCGGGCTTGCATGGCTTCCAGCAAAGTAATTGGCAGCCCCTCCGTAAGCGAGGAGATAGCATAGACGTCGAAGAGCGGCATGTATTTTCGGGCATCCGCCCTGTATCCGATCAGGTGCACCTTATCTTCCACGCTCCACTGCCTTGCAATCCGGGTCAAACGTTGCAGTTCCTGGCCTTCGCCAATAACGACCAGTTGGGCATCGATGCCTGCTTTGATAACCAAACTAACCGCCGCAACCAAAAAATCGTAACCTTTTTCTTTTGAAAGCCTGCCTATGGATCCAATGGTGAAGAGACCTTCGGACAGTAATTCAATATCAGTGCCGATTTCCTCAAGGCCTAGCTGCGGATTGCTTTCGAGACTATCATCAAATGGTATCCCATTGTCAACAACAAACAGGCGCTTCTGGCGCAACCGTCTCAGCACAGGTTTTGCTAACATGCCAGCATTGACGCAAACTACAGCATCCACAAAACAAAGCGATAGGCGATCGAGGGCTTCGTAAACGACCATTTTGTTCACCCAACCAGTACTAGTCCACCCGTGCAGAGTAGATACAATTGGCAGCGATCTAATCCTCGAAGGAATAAGCCCTAGCAGAATGTTTCCCTTGTAGCCATGAGAATGAATTATCCTAGTTCCAGATTGCTTCGCGCGCTGAAGCAACTTCAGCGCACCGCAAAGATTCGGACCTGGAAGCATATGAAATATCTCTAGCGGCAATCGTCGTTTTCTGGCTTCGCGTTCTAATGCCTTCGCCACTAGCGCGTTATCGCCAATACTGGCGATAACAGGGTCAAGCCCGATATCCAGTTGCTCTTGCACAAGGTTGAGAAGCATCACCTCTGCGCCATATAATCCTCCGCTGTCGATGACGTGAAAGATTCTCATTCTTATTTTCTTGAGAATCCTAAACTGGTTATAGAATTGCAGAAGACATTGCGGATGTGGCTGTTTTGATGAACTGATAATAAAAACTCACTTTCCACAACTTTTTGCACGCCGATTTCATGATTTTTCGTGATCATTATGCATACCCTTTTTTAGGATTCAACCATCAATTCAAATCTTTATTGTTCTATATACACCTTTTTTTATGGCATCTACTACTCGAAATGCAGTTTTTCCATCCCACAAATCAAGGGGACTTCGTTTAACTACGCCCTCCATTATTGTTATCTCAACTAAAGATTTTAGATTATCAATATCGCACAACTGGTTTGTTCCTTGGGTAAGCGTTATCGGCCGTTCGGTGTTTTTCCTTACTGTCAGGCACGGGATACCAAGGTAGGTAGTCTCCTCTTGAATGCCGCCTGAGTCTGTAATTGTAAACCGACAATTAAAAATGAGACTCATAAACCGAACATAATTGAGTGGTTCAATTATTACAATTGTATCACATGCTCTCATCTTATCCATCAGTCCGTATTGCTCCAGATTTCTTCGTGTTCGCGGATGAACTGGAAAAACAAGAGGCGTCCTCTTTGATATATCGATTAGAGATGTGCATATCGAAGAAAGATTATCAAAACGATCGACATTTACCGGTCTATGAAACGTTACAACACCATAGCCACCCTTGTTTAGATCATATTCAGTGTATGCTTTTTGAATTTCAATAGTAGCACGCATCATTTCTAACGAGTCGATCATAATATTGCCGACACGCACGATTTTTTCTTTACCAATACCTTCTTTAATTAAATTCTCATCACCGTCCGGTGAGGGAGTCAAAAGTAAATCGGACAACGAATCAGTAAGGATGCGATTGATTTCTTCGGGCATTGATCGGTCGAACGATCGTAATCCTGCTTCTAGATGGACAATGAATGGTCTGTCTTGTGTATTATTACCGTTTTTGTTGAAATTAATTTTTGATGCAGCAAGCGCGCATCCAAGAGTGGTATTTACATCGCCTACAACAATTATAATGTCTGGTCTTCTTTCGAGAATTATCTTCTCATACGATATCATAACTTTTGCAGTCTGCTCAGCATGGCTGCCACTACCAACGCTAAGATGAATATCAGGCTCCGGTAGTCTCAAATCTTTAAAGAAGGCATCAGACATGTTTAAATCATAGTGTTGCCCTGAATGCACAATTATCGGGTCTACCCACTGTTCGCTTTTTAGGGCGTGATAAAGTGGCGCAATCTTCATAAAATTTGGTCTGGCCGCAGCAATTAAATGGATTTGCATGAACTTTTAACTCACTATATAGGGCCGTCTGAACAAATCACACAGCTCCGTGGAAGGCCGGATATCTGGTTACTGTTCGACAAAATGAACCGATTCCAAGTCTATGGATCGGATTGTGCTCTTTGAAAAACAGACACAAAAAGATGGCAGCCAGCCACTTCTCGAGGTTCATTACCAGGAAGCACAGCGCAATGGCCGTCTCGCTTGTCGACGATAGCTTCATCATTATCCGATTGATCCCATATCGTCGCTTGGCCTGGCCGAACTTGCCTTCGATCGGGATTCG
>Ga0209270_1001221_pt1 | contig 38759 bp, 29 predicted proteins | sample MTBAKSrepl1MetaG_FD_187456 | JGI IMG/M metagenome (GOLD analysis project Ga0209270, IMG submission 187456) | Enrichment culture microbial communities from Arthur Kill intertidal strait, New Jersey, USA, that are MTBE-degrading - MTBE-AKS1... | ecosystem: Environmental > Aquatic > Marine >... | reverse complement strand
GCCAATGCGGCCCGGGAAATCCAAGGGAATTAGAGGAATCAAATTGAGGTCTCTCTGATGGTCTTTCGAATCAGAGGAATGAGATGGAATTCACGCTACATAATTTATCTGGCGACATAACGTCCCCAATGGCAAACGGATGTTGTATCCACCGGAATGGATGTTTTTTGAAAACAGGGCCGGTCTGGCCGAAAAATTCGGTTCGTTTCTTACGGCGAATGTCATCGCCAAGCCGGTGGGCGCCGGCCGCGCCATGGCCATGGCCGGTGTTCGGCCGCTGGGAGCAGCCGTGCAGGTCCAGTTGCTGGAATGTGACGACCCGGTCCGGGATGGTGATCTGGCGAACCGCATTCACGAGCGCCATAATGCCTTTGCCCGCATCCTGGATGCGCAAATACCTTCGGACACGATTTCTTCGGTCCTGGAGCGGTTATCCATTATCCGGTTTGAATCGGCGCGTTCCCTGATGATCCGCTATCAACTGCACGCCTTCAACCGCGTTCTGGAAAGTTCGCCGGAATCCACTCCCGCCCTTTATCTGGCCGACGAGGCCCGCCTGATTTTTACAAATTCCAACGGATGGATTGTCTGGCCTGCTATTGCCAGGGAACTGGCCGTGGCCATGCTTCCGGAACACGATCCCGGCAGCATCGCCGCCGGGATCAAGGAGGTTTTATCCGCAGAAAGCGCCGGCCAGGCGGATCGGACACTGGACGAACTGGGATATCCCCGGCTGGATACGTCGCCACCAGCCGCGCCTCCGGAAATCGCGACTATCAGTGGCCTCGGAACGAATGAACCGACCGGAGCCACGGTTGACCATACCCCTCCAATAGGCAAGGAAGACCCTGACGGCCCCCGGGCCATGAGCCCAGGGCAGGCTGTTGCAACCATGCTTGGGTCCGACGCGCCACAGCCAGGCCCGCCACCCGGTGAGACATCCACTGAACCAGCGATGGGGGAGACAACCGGAAGAGGGCCGAAACAAAAGAGGGAAACGCAAAGAAACAAGCGCCCCGTCTTAAGAAGCTACATTCCCTCACCGGATGCCGGTCTGGAAGCTACTGGTGAGACTGAAGAAGACGCCCGGCGGTCGCCGGTTGACGAGGCTGGCGTTGGCCGGGAGCTCGATTACGAACAATCCTGTGGCCGAAGTCCCAAAGAGATGCCTCACAAGAATCCGGGTTATGACATTGAATCCCGGGACGCCGAAGGCAGGATCGTACGTTACATCGAGGTGAAGTCCCTGTCAGGCTCATGGGCAGGCACGTATGCCGTTTTGTCGAAACCGCAATTCGATACCGCAAAGCGACTCGAAGATACGTTCTGGCTCTATGTGGTGGACCAGGCCCAAACCGATGCGTTTTCAATATACCGCATTCAAAATCCGGCCCAGCGGGCCAATCATTTTATGTTTGACGACGGCTGGCGGGTCACGGCGGAAGCTGATGATGAATCGATAGAAGAAAACAGTGGGGAGAAAGTTGAATAAATGAAGCTGAAAAAGGCCATCCTATCCATCATGGATCGTGACACGTTCAAGGCGGTGGTCGATGATTTGGAAATTGAGGACGTCGACCGCCGAAACGTTGAGGAGATGAGGGCCAGGGTATCGCGCCGCCGGCGGGCAGAGCCGGAAATGCTGTTGGCGTATCTGAGCGAAAAGCAGGTCAAGGCGGTCTGCGAGCAGATGGACGTCAGCCCCAGGGGCCGGCGCAAGGAACTAATGGACCGGCTTTTGAATTCAACTGAGAAGGCGGCACAGATACCGGCAAGGCCATCGCTGCCCCGTCCGAACAAGACCGTGAAACTGATTAAAAAACAAGCTCAAGAGGAGTCACCCCCCATGGCGGATAAGCAGAAAAATGGCAATCAGAATGAACAGCAACCGGCCCCGGTGCGTCTGCCCGACCCTCCGCCGGGGATGATGCGGGTCACCCGCACCGAACTGGTCTGGCCGGGCAAGTACAACGAGGACGGCACCCTCAAGGAGGTGCCCCGGGTGAGTCTGCCCTTTCAGGTGATCGAGACGGTCAACGAAACACGGGCCACGCGGGAGGCCAAAAAGGGCGGCATCCAGCAAGGGCTCTTCGATGTCTACGAAGGCAAGGAGGGCGACAGCTTCGAGGAGGGCTGGAAGAACAAGCTTATCTGGGGCGACAACCTGCTGGTGATGGGGTCGCTGCTGGAGAAGTTCGCCGGGAAGATCGATTTGATTTACATCGATCCGCCGTTTGCTACGGGGGCGGATTTTTCGTTTATGGCGCCAATTGGCGAAAAAGGTGAAGAGGTTTTTAAAGAACAGTCTATTCTTGAAGAGAAGGCTTATAGGGACACATGGGGTGGGGGAACTTCAAGCTATATAGAGATGATGCGTTCACGAATAGCTTTGCTTCACGAATTGCTGAGTAGCTCAGGAAGTCTTTTTGTTCATTGCGATTGGCATATGAGCCACTTTCTAAGGCTTATTCTTGATGAACAATTTGGTGCAGATAGATTTTTAAATGAAATTATTTGGTATTATTACAATACGTTTCAAGGCAACGTTAACAGGTTTGCATCGAATCATGACATCATTCTTTGGTATTCAAAATCATCAAAATTCAAATTCAAAGCCTTAAAGGAAAAAAGGATAGAAGGTACTATTAAGCAGATCTAAAGAAAATGGGATGGGAACTTAGGACGCATTGTTAATGTTAAAGGACCCGACGGCAAGGTACTATACCAAGAAACTGATGAAAAAACTGTAGATGATGTTTGGCGTATTTCAATGCTTCAACCTGCTGATCTTACACAAAATGCGGGCTATCCTACTCAAAAACCTGAAGCAATTATGGAGCGAATTATTGAAGCCACATCTGGTCCCGGCTCGCTCGTCGCCGACTTCTTCTGCGGCTCCGGAACCACTCTCGCCGTGGCCGAAAAGCTCGGTCGTCGCTGGATTGGCTGCGACCTGGGCCGCTGGGCCGTGCATGTGACCCGTAAGCGTCTGATGGGCATCGAAGACTGCAAGCCCTTCGAGGTCCTCAACCTGGGCAAGTACGAGCGCCAGTACTGGCAGGGCGTCACCTTTGGCGAAAAGAAGGAAAGGCACCTCACCGAGCAAGCCCTCTATGAGTACCTGGCCTTCATCCTCAAGCTCTACGGCGCCCAGCCCGTGGCCGGCCTTATCCACCTGCACGGCAAGAAGGGCCGGGCCATGATCCATATCGGCGCGGTGGACGCACCGGTGACCATCGCCGAGATCGACGCATCGGTGGAAGAGTGCGTGCAACTTAAACAGCCCGAGTTGTACGTGCTGGGCTGGGAATGGGAGATGGGGCTCTACGATTTGATGGTGGAGGCGGCCAAGATGAAGGGGGTCAAACTGGTGCTCCTGCAGATCCCAAGGGAGGTCATGGAGCAGCAGGCCGCGGCCAAGGGCGACGCGCGCTTTTTCGAGCTGGCCTATCTGGAGGCCGATGTTCAGAAGCCCGCCGTCCGGCCAGGTCTCAGTGTCAGAAAAGGCGATCCGGCGGTGCAGGTGGCTCTCAAGGACTTCGTGATCCCCAACACCGAACTGATCCCCGAGGAGGTGAGGTCCAAGATCAAGAAGTGGTCCGACTACATCGACTACTGGGCCGTGGACTGGGATTTTCAAAATGACACCTTCATGCAGGGCTGGGTGGCCTTCCGCACCCGCAAGGAGCGCAAGCTGCCGCTGGTCTCCGATCCGCACGCCTACGACAAGCCGGGCAAATACCGCATCCTGGTCAAGGTGATCGACATCTTCGGCAACGACACCTCCCAGGCCTTGGACGTGGAGGTGCCGTTGCCATGAAAAAGAAGCCGAAGAACCCCGCCGCTGTGACGATTCCCTGGGCCGATGAGTTGTTGATCGATGTGCGCCAGTTGATCGCCGATGCCAGGGAAAAGGTCGCCCAGACCGTCAACGCCAAACTCACCCTGCTCTATTGGCATATCGGCCGGCGCATTCGCCGGGACATCCTCAAGAAGAAGCGGGCGGCCTATGGGGACGAAATTTTGCAGGCACTGTCTGCAAAATTGACCGTGGAATTCGGCCGCGGCTTTTCCCAGCGGAACCTGGCCTCGATGGTGCGTTTTGCCGAGATGTTTCCCAACGCCAAGATTGTCTCCGCACTGCGGCGACAATTGAGCTGGACCCATTTCATCCAGATCATCTACCTGGATGACCCGCTGAAAAGAGATTTCTATACCGAGATGTGCCGCATCGAAGGGTGGAGCACCCGGACCCTTGAAAAGAAGATCCAGTCCATGCTGTTTGAACGCACGGCGCTGTCGCGAAAGCCGGAAAAGCTGGCGGAACTTGAGCTGAAAGCTCGTAAGTGATCACGGGGGGGGATGGGGTCTATTCCTTCTCAATCCAGGACAGATCCGGCTGTTCGCCTTTCAGGTAGCACTCGATGGCTTCCACCAAGACCGGATAGGTCTCCTTCCCACGCAGCCCGCAAGTGTGCTTCAGCGACAGTATCCGCTCGACCCAGCGGTTGCCTTTTTCACTGACAGTACCCTGGCTGCGTCTGCGCCACATCACGGCGTATCGTAGCCCCCGTTCCGCTCGGTTATTTGTGGGCTCGACCCCGTTTGCCTCCAGAAATACCCACAGGCAGTCCATCTCCCTGACCAATTGGCGGGCGAGCCTGCCCGCAGGATCTTTGCGCCCCTCGTGCTCAAAGATCAGATGGATGAACCTGGCATAGAAGGCCCTCCACTCTCCCACGGTCGGTGGCGCGTGTGCCATGTTGCATAGCCGCTTGAGCTCTGCCAAGGCCCTGGCCCCAAAGTGGGCTATCTCCGGGTTGCTGCTCTCGGAAAGGGCCACAGCCTTGCGGATCAAGTGTGCCAGGCACGTCTGCCTCAGGTTTACCCACTTGCGGTAAACCCCATAACCGTCGCTTACCAGGATCCCTGCCCAATCCTCTATCAGGGCCTCGAACGCCTCCTTACTCCTTCGGGCATGGATCATATAGAAGGCCACATTGTGGTTGATCATTATCCACAGCCACATCAGCTGGCCATGCATGTACCACGCGGTCTCGTCTATGTGGTTGATTATCGACCGGCGTGCCGCCCCTGCGATGGCATCGTAGTGGCCCTTGATGGCCTCCGATGCTCGATCTATCACCTTCTGGATGGCTCCGGCACTGACCTTATAGCCCCATACAGAACGCAACAGGCTGCGAATGGTGTTGCGACTGTTTCCATGGACGCCGGCAAGCTCTGCGATCAACGCACTGATTTCAGGGCCATGGCCGGTTTCGTGGCCCGCTGGCACCTGTGCCTTCACAACCAGCCCGCAAGAAGGGCACGGGCCCTCGTGCAGGATAAAGTGGTTGACATCGAGCGCGACCTTGGGCAACTCAACTTCTTGGTGCGTGTGGTACGGCTTGGTAACCGGGAACTCGGTGTTGCCACAGGGGCAAATTTTCGGCAATACTGTCTCCGTGTGTGTCGGCGGCAGCAGGACCTGTTTATGTCCCGGGTGGCCTTTCTTGCCTCCTGGCTTGCCCTTGCCCCCCTGCTTGGGTTTTGTCTTATACGGGTTGTCTGAAGAAGGAGGCTGGTTGGAGTTTTTCGAATCACGTTTCAGCCGCCCCTGCAACTGGTCCACACGCTCGTTGAGTTGCGAGATCTGCTCGGTCTGACGGATCACGAACTGCTGAACGGACATAGGGGTTTGGAGCCAGTCGTCCTGAGAAAAGGGAAAACTGTCCTGGTACGGTGCCAAGGGCCCGGGTGCAGTATCGACAGCAGCGGTTGTGGTCTGAACCATAACATTCACTCCTGGTTATGGTCATATCACGCCACATGGCCTCCTGTCCCTAGAAAAATCAGAAAAATCCCTCCGGGTTCATTTTTTTCACCCCTGCTGAATTCAGCGCGAAAATCCGGGTGCGTCAACCCTATCCTGCCCCCCCCGTGATCACTTACCTCTCGAGAATCCAACTGAATTTTGCAGGGTTGCGCGCTCTCACCTAGAATCCTTGTGCACCATCCGGATAGGCATGCGTAATCCCAAGCTGGGCCGAAGAAACGCCATCTTGCTTTTTCGACCCCGGCACCGGGAAAATACTCCGACCCATACCCCTTCGTATCGACTCTACGGTCAGGGCCCGCCTGCGGTCATTATCACTAACCGGCTCCACGAATCGTCACCGCCTGCTTGGTCAGGGTCGGTCGGGCCTTGCCCGGCCCCTGACCCAGGAGGCCGCTGGGCTCACCATGCCCCGGCCGTCTCTCCCGGCTAGTGGCTCGAGTAGCTGCCAAGGATCTTCATGTAGTCCGTTTTCCGCGCCAAGGCGTCGAGTATGGGTTGGACCGCCTCGGAGCCCACATCTGCTTCCACGTCCACATAGAACATGTATTCCCACGGTTTGCCATGGATCGGGCGCGATTCGAGCTTGACCATGTTGAGCCCGTTGTCGGCGAACACCTTCAGGGCCTCGTACAGGGCACCGGGCTGGTTTCCCGTCGAGAAGATCAGAGACGATTTCCTGTTCTGCCCCTTTTCCAGTGGCTCGTTGCCCACGATCACGAAGCGGGTGTAGTTTCTCGGGTCGGTCTCGATGCCTTCCTGGAGCACCTCCATTTGATAAATCTCCGCAGCCACCTTGTAGCCGATGGCGGCGTCTGCGGGGTCGCCCTTGTCGTGCACCAGGCGAACGGCCTTGGCCGTGTCCTTGACCGACACAAGCTCCCAATCCTCGTGAGCCTCCAAAAAGTGCCGGCACTGTTCGAAAGCCTGGGGGTGGGAGAAGACACGTTTGATGCCTTGCAGGGTCGCTCCGGGACATCCGATCAGGTGGTGTATGATGCGCAGGGTGATCTCGCCCACGATCTTCAGATCGTACTCGAGAAGCAGGTCATAGTTCTCGTGGATGGAACCGGCGAGGGAATTTTCTATGGGCAGCACCCCGAAATCGGCCTCCCCCCTTTTCACGGAGTCGAAAATGGCCCGAAAAGAGCTCATGGGAAGAGGGGTCACCTTTTCCCCGAAATATTGGCTGCACGCCTTGTGGCTGAAAGTGCCCATCTCTCCCAGGAAAGCGGCCCTCTGGGTTTCCTTGCCCTGACTCCTGCTGAGACGCTCCACAGCCTTGGCTTTTTGCAGGTACTCGAAATCGAGCTGCTTGCCGATTACCGGTGCGATCACGTAAATGTCGCGCATGAGTTGTCCGAATTGCTCGGGCAGCAGGCTCTGGGGCCCATCGGACAGGGCGTTTTGGGGATCGTGGTGCACTTCGATCATGAGCCCGTCGGCGCCGGCCGCAATGGCGGCGCGGGCCATGGGGGCGACCTTGTCGCGGATTCCCGTTGCATGGCTCGGGTCGATGATGACCGGCAAGTGCGTCAGTTCCTTGATAACCGGAATGGCCGACATGTCGAGGGTGTTGCGGGTGTAAGGCTCGAAGGTGCGGATGCCCCTTTCGCACAGGATCACCTTGCTGTTTCCTTCGGCAAGGATGTACTCCGCGGACATGAGCCATTCCTCGATGGTGGCCGAAAGCCCCCTTTTCAGGAAAACGGGCTTACCCATCCGACCCACGCACTTGAGAAGCTCGAAGTTCTGCATGTTGCGCGCGCCTATCTGGACAACGTCCACGTACTTCATCATCAGGTCCGCCTGGCCCGTGGAGGTGATTTCCGTGACCACCCCCAATCCCGTTTCCTCGCGCACTTCCGCCAGGATCTTCAGGCCTTCCTCCCCCAGCCCCTGGAAGGAATAAGGAGAGGTCCTCGGCTTGTAAGCACCGCCCCGAAAAAGGACGGCGCCGTATTTCTTCACCTCCCTGGCGATGGCGATGGCCTGCTGCCGGTTTTCGACGGCGCAAGGGCCTGCGATGACGGTGATCCGCTCACCGCCTATCGCCACGTCCCCCACCTGGACAAGCGTGTCTTCCGGGTGCATCTGGCGGCCCACCAGTTTGAAGGAGGTGGAGATGCGTATCACTCGGCTCACGCCGGGTATCTGGTCAAAGAAGTCCATCTCACGACCGGCCATTTCCAGAACCCCTATGATGGACTGCCCATTTGCGGAAAGGTCCCTCACCAGACACCCCGCGGTGCGCAGGGAGCCGAGGATTTGCCCCTTTGCTTCTTGAGTAATCCCTTGTTCCAAAACGAGAATCATGACGCGACCTCCTTAGTGTCGGGATGAAAGGAAAAAGAAAAAGCCCCGAGAATTCTCCCGGGGCTTTCCTTCGAAAAAAACCCCGAGCAGACCCGCCTTGGTCCACCCGGGGTGCTTGACTCCCAGCGTCACGAGACCGGGTGGACGCTTCTAAAGAAAAAAAAGAAGCGCCCGCTCACACCCACTGTCCTTTCGTGTCGGTCCCGAATCATCGTTCACAGTCCTTATTATACCTCGCGTCTACACAAACTGCGCTCTCTGTACCCCTAACCCCGTCCCTCTCCCGGAGGGCGAGGGAGACGTAGAAAATCGCCGTTTGTGAATGCGCGAAAAGTATATTAATCCAACACAAACCTTCCTACTGCAATCCTCTTGTGGTGTCAAGGGCCCACTCGAGAGGCATGCCGCCAATGGGGAAGGCTGCAAGCCCGTGAACGGTCGAAAAAGCGCTTGACAAAGCGGTGGAGCTTCTCTTAGCATGCGCTCCAAGACAGGGAGCAAAACAATGGAAGGTGTTTTTACAAGAGCAAGAGTTTTTTTCTGGTGCTGGTGGTGGAATGCCGGCGTGAGGGGGTGTGCCGCACGAATCCGGGCAGACTGAAGCACCAGCCATGCTAGGTCATGCAGGACCGTGGGTCGCCCAAAGCCCACGGTCCTTTTTTTTGAAGGCCGTGGGGGACCTCCCTGCGGCCTTTTTCGTTGCAGGCATGCGAAGGCGGGTAGGACGCACAGAGTCCGTGCCGCAGGGGATTGACGGGAGGCAGGGCGGTGCAGGGCGCCGCCATGTGCACCAACGCAGGAGGAAGAAAGTGCCATGCTGATCGTGATGCGTAGGAATGCCACAGCAGAACAAACAGGCGCCGTGATGGCCGCCATCGAGGCCAGAGGATTCACGGCCCGCCCCATCCCCGGGGGCGAAAGGACGGCCGTCGGGATCCTGCACAACGAGGGCCCGGTGGATCCTTCGTGGTTCGCGGGGCTTGCCGGGGTGAAGGAAGCCATTGCCGTGACGCGTCCTTACAAGCTGGTGAGCCGCGAGTTCCAGCTCGCGGATACGGTCGTGCGGGTGGGTCCTGTCGCCATTGGAAACGGCCGTCTCATCCTCATAGCAGGCCCTTGCGCCGTGGAGAGCGAAGACCAGGCCCTGGCCACGGCCCATGCCGTTCGCAGCGCGGGCGCGCACCTTTTCAGGGCAGGGGCCTTCAAACCGAGAACGTCTCCCTATGCTTTCCAGGGTCTGGGGGAAAAGGGACTGCGGATTCTCGAAAAGGTTCGCAGCGAAACGGGCTTGGGCATCGTTACCGAGGCCCTGGACCATGTGATCTTCGACGCCGTGGAAGCCGCGGCCGATGTGGTCCAGATCGGTGCGCGGAACATGCAGAACTTCAGCCTCCTGCGGCGTGCGGGCCGGTCCAGGAAACCGATCCTTCTCAAACGCGGAATGTCGTCGACCGTCGAAGAGTGGCTGATGGCCGCAGAGTACATCCTCGAGGGGGGAAACCCCAACGTTATCCTGTGCGAGCGCGGCATCCGCACCTTTGCCCATCACAGCAGAAACACCCTGGACCTGTCCGCGGTGCCGGTGGTTCAGAGGGAGAGCCATCTTCCCATCATCATCGACCCCAGCCATGCGGCGGGGCTCAGAAACCAGGTGCTTCCCTTAAGCCGGGCCGCCGTCTCCGTGGGGGCCCATGGCCTCATGATCGAGGTGCACCATGACCCCGACAAAGCCCTGAGCGACGGAAGCCAATCCCTGTACCCGGCACAGTTTCAGGAATTGTGCCGTCAGATCGGGGCCCTTTACGAGCTGGTGCGTGCAGCCGGCGCAGATCATACCAAGGAAGGTGCTGCCCATGGAACTGAGACGGTATCCTGACAAACAAACCTTCGTGGACCTGGCCCGGCGGGGCAACGTCGTGCCCGTCTGTTTGGAGCTTCTGGCCGACACCGAAACGCCGGTTTCGGCACTTGCCAAGCTGTACAGCCCTCAAGATCCCGTGTTTCTCCTCGAAAGCGTGGAAGGAGGCGAGCGCTGGGGACGCTACAGCTTTTTGGGCACTTCGGCCCGCAGTCATGTCAAGGTGTTTCCCGACCGGGTGGAGCTGCGAGAGGGAACGGAGTCCCGCTACATCGCCCACTTCGGGGACCCTCTGCAAGTCCTGCGATCGCTCATGGCTCGGTTCCGGCCCGTTCCCCTGGCCGAGCTTCCCCGCTTCTGGGGAGGGTTGGTGGGTTACCTGACCTACGAAATGGTTTCCTTTTTCGAACGGATTCCCCACAGCCTTCCCGAAAGGAGGCCCCTTGCCCACTTCGTGCTCAGTGACGAGATTTTCATCTTCGACAACGTGCGTCACACCCTCACCCTGGTAGCCCCGGCCTTCCTGGAAGACCATGGGGATCCGGAGGCGGCCTACTCCGAGGCTGTGGACCGGCTGGAAAGGATGTCTGCCTCGTTTTCCGAACCCCTGCCTGCCCCCCCCCGGCCTTACGGGGGGGACGCCGCTGTGGAAACCGTGGTCGCCCCCGAGCTTTTCCGGTCCAAGGTGGCCATGGTGAAGGAGCACATCGAAGCGGGCGACATCATCCAGGCTGTCATTTCCCAGCCCTTTGTGTGCAAGTCCCCGCCGGACCCTCTGAGTCTGTATCGGGTCCAGCGTCACCTGAACCCATCCCCTTATATGTTTTTTCTCCAGCTCGACGATGTGATCCTTGTGGGATCGTCTCCGGAGACCATGGTGCGGCTCGAACAGGGGACGGCCACCTTGCGCCCCATCGCCGGGACCCGCCCCCGAGGACACACGGAGCAGGAAGACCGGAGGCTGGCGGACGAGCTTCTCCAGGATCCCAAGGAACGGGCCGAGCATGTCATGCTGGTGGATCTGGGTCGAAACGACCTGGGCCGGGTGGCAGAAGTGGGCACCGTGCAGGTGACCGATCTCATGGTGGTGGAAAGGTATTCCCACGTGATGCACCTTGTTTCCAACATCATCTGCGAGGTGCGAAAAGACTGTGACGCCTGGGACCTTCTGCGGGCCACGTTCCCTGCCGGCACCCTTTCCGGTGCCCCCAAGGTAAGAGCCATGGAGATCATCGCCCAGATGGAGGAAAGCCCCAGGGGCCCTTATGGGGGCGCGGTGGGCTACGTGTCCTACGCAGGGAACATGGACCTTGCCATCACCATCCGGACGGCCTGCTTTCACGACGCAGTGCTCACCGTCCGGGCCGGCGGAGGCGTGGTGGCCGATTCGGATCCGGAAACGGAGCGCCAGGAAACCATCAACAAGGCCAAGGCCATTGAAAAGGGGATCGAGCTGGTCCGGAGGGCGGCCGGCAGCCTCGGAGTACCGCGGGCCTGACGGACCCGGGGCGAAGCGCGGTAGACGAGCGCCTGTGGGTCAAACCCAGGCGCCGGGTGAAGATCGGGACAAAGACCCAAGGCCGGATGCGGGAGCTCTTCATCAAGCTGGCTCGGGGTCCCACGAAGGGAGGTCAGCATGATTCTCATGATCGACAACTACGATTCGTTCACCTACAACCTGGTGCAGTACCTGCAGGTCCTCGGGGCCGACGTCCGCGTGGTGCGCAACGATGCGGCAACCTGCGAGGAGGTCCTCTCCTGGAAACCGCGGGGGGTTGTCATTTCTCCGGGGCCGGGTCGCCCCGAGGACGCGGGTATCTCGGTACGCCTTGTGCTGGCCTGCGCCCCCAAAACGCCGATTCTGGGTGTGTGTCTCGGGCATCAGGCCATTGCCGTGGCTTACGGCGGGACGGTGGGCAAGGCCGGACGGCTGATGCACGGCAAGGTCTCATCCGTTACGGCAGACGGAAAGACCATCTATGAAGGCGTCGGGAAGTCCTTTCAGGCCATGCGCTACCACAGCCTGGCGGTCCTGAGGGATGATCTTCCCGACTGTCTCGAAGTGACGGCGAAAGCCGAAGACGGAGAAATCATGGGGCTGAGGCACAAGACCCACCCCGCGGAAGGGATTCAATTCCATCCGGAATCGATCATGACACCGGTGGGCAAGAGGCTTTTGAAGAACTTCCTCCAACGCACGCAAGCGTCTTGAGGAGCCGCGGCCTCAGGCCCGGCGCACAAGGAGACAAGAGACCATGTTTCAGGAAGCACTCAACAGGATCATCAGACGGCAGGACCTTCCGGAAGAAGACATGACCTTGCTCATGGATCGGCTCATGGGCGGGGAACTCACCGACGCACAGACGGGGGCCCTCATGGCCTCTCTGGCCACCAAGGGAGAGACCTTCGCCGAGGTGGCCGGAGCGGCCCGGTCCATGAGGCGCAGGGCCGTGCGCATTCAAACTCGGGCGTCCGCGGTGGTCGATACGTGCGGCACCGGCGGCGATGGGACCCGGACCTTCAACATCTCCACCACAGCGGCATTCGTGGTGGCCGGGTGTGGTGTGACGGTGGCCAAACACGGCAACCGTTCCGTGTCGAGCCGTTCGGGGAGCGCAGACGTGCTGGAGGCCCTCGGGATGAAGCTGGACGCGGATCCACAGGTGGTGGAGGAGGCGATTGCCGAGATCGGGATCGGGTTTCTCTTCGCTCCCCTCTACCACCAGGCCATGCGGTATGCCGCCAAGGCGCGCAAGGAGCTGGGAATCCGGTCCATTTTCAACATGCTCGGCCCCCTGACCAACCCCGCAGGGGCCAACTGCCAGCTCCTCGGGGTGTACGCACCCGAGCTGACGGAGATGTTCGCGCAGGCCCTGCGGCTTCTGGGCGCCAGGCGGGCGTTTGTGGTGCACGGACACGACGGGCTCGACGAGATATCGGTCTGCGCCCCCACAAGGGTGTCGGAGCTCCGGGAAGGTCTTATCCGAACCTACGATGTCACTCCCGACCAGCTTTTGGGAAGAACGGCCCGCATGGAGGACATCGCGGGAGGCGATCCCTCTGTGAATGCGGCCATCACGCGGTCTGTTCTGGGGGGGGAAAAGGGACCGTGCCGGGACGTGGTGGTGGTAAATGCCGCCGCCGCGCTCGTGGCGGCCGGGGCGGCCGGTGATTTCGCCCAGGGGATCGAGTCGGCGCAAGCGGCCATCGACAGGGGCACCGCTGCCCAAAAGCTGGAGGCCCTTGTCCGTTTCACCCAAGAAAACTCCTGAAGAGCTGGAGCAAGCGATGCCCGACATCCTTCACAAGATTTTGGATCACAAGCGTCTGGAGGTGGAACGCGCGCTCAGGCGGGAACCCGAAAGGCGTCTACGTGAAAGGGCCACACAGAGGGGACCCAGGCGCCCTTTCTTTGAAACCCTGGCAGATCCGGGGCCCGGAGGAGTCAACATCATTGCCGAGATCAAACGGCGCTCCCCATCCAGGGGAGACATCCGGGAAGACCTGGACCCGGCCTCCCTGGCGTGCGCTTATGAGAGGGGCGGCGCCCGCGCCTTGTCCGTTCTCACCGACAGCGCCTTTTTCGGGGCTCGGCCCGAGGACCTGGCCGAGGCGCGCAGCGCCGCGAACCTGCCGGTGCTGCGAAAGGATTTCATCGTGTCCGCCTACCAGATCCTCGAAGCCGCGGCCATGGGGGCCGACGCCGTGCTCCTGATCGTCGGAGCCGTTACCGCCCCGTTTCTGCGGGACGCCCTGTGCCTTTGCGCGGAGCTGGACCTCGACGCCCTGGTGGAGGTACACTGCGAGGCGGAGATCGAGACGGCCGTGGAGGCCGGGGCGCGCCTGGTGGGCATCAATAATCGGGATCTTCGTACGTTTCAGACCGATCTTGCTGTCACGGCAAGGCTCAGTCGCCTCCTGGGCCCCGGTCAGGTCCCGGTGGGAGAAAGCGGCATCCGGGACCGGGCGGATGTGCTCCGGCTGCTGGAAGGCGGTGTTTGGAATTTCCTCATCGGGGAAAGTCTGGTACGATCACAAGATCCCGAGGGTTTCCTTCAGGCCCTGCTCGGACACGGCGGTGCCCTGGAAGGATCCGAGTAGACACGCCGGAGGGTCGGCGCGCTTTCGGGAAGGACAAAGAGGAGGACAACCGTATGGATTCTGCTGCCGTTTATCGGGAGCTGCCCGACGCCCGGGGGCATTTCGGGCTGTACGGGGGGCGCTACGTGGCCGAAACGCTGATGCCGGCGCTCCTCGAGCTGGACGCCGCCTACCAGGAGGCCCGGAGAGATCCCGGGTTCCACGAAGAGCTGAGGCACCTGCTGCACTGCTACGCAGGGCGTCCTACCCCGCTTTTTTTTGCGAAACGGCTGACCGAGGCTGCGGGCGGTGCAAAGATATACCTCAAGCGTGAAGATTTGGCCCACACGGGGGCCCACAAGATCAACAACACCCTGGGGCAGGCCCTGCTTGCCAGGTGGATGGGGAAAAACAAGCTCATAGCCGAAACGGGCGCAGGCCAGCACGGGGTGGCCACGGCGACGGCAGCGGCCCTTTTCGGCATGGAATGCCGCATCTTCATGGGAACGGAGGACGTCCGGCGCCAGGCACCCAACGTGCGAAGAATGGAGCTTCTCGGGGCCGTGGTGGTGCCCGTGGCTTCCGGGACGAGCACCTTGAAAGACGCCATGAACGAGGCCATGCGCTACTGGGTGGGCACGGTTCGGGACACATTCTACGTGATCGGGTCCGTTGCCGGCCCCCATCCTTATCCGGTGATGGTCCGCGATTTCCAGAGAGTCATCGGCGACGAATCGCGGCGACAGATTCTCGAGGCCGAAGGGCGGCTTCCCGACCTGCTCGTCGCGTGCGTGGGCGGGGGGAGCAACGCCATGGGGCTTTTCTATCCCATGTTGGACGATTCGGTGGAAATGGTGGGGGTGGAAGCTGCAGGAACAGGGATCGCAACCGGCAAGCACGCCGCGACCCTGGGGCACGGCTCCGTTGGGGTGCTCCACGGGTCCAAGTCGTACGTGCTCCAGGACAAGGATGGGCAGATTGTGGAGGCCCACTCGGTTTCCGCCGGCCTGGACTATCCGGGGGTGGGACCGGAGCACGCACACCTCAAGGAGAAGGGCCGCGTGCGCTACGTTTCGGTGGAGGACGCGCAGGCCCTGGAGGCTTTCCACCGGCTCGCGGCCCTCGAGGGGATACTGCCGGCCCTCGAAAGCGCCCATGCGGTGGCCTGGGCGATTGAGGAGGCGGGCAGGCGCCCGGCAACGGGCATCGTTCTGGTGAACCTTTCCGGAAGGGGGGACAAGGACCTTGATATCGTGCTGCCCCGTTCGGGCAAACACTGCCCGGCCTGATTTTCCCCATAAACATAAGGAGCCGCAAAAAGAGAATGAGTCGCATAGAAAAAACATTTCAAGAGCTGCACCGGCGCAGGGAAAAAGCCCTGGTGGGTTTCGTCACCGCCGGAGATCCCGACCCGGCCCGGTCCGAGAGCATCGTTGCGGCCATGTGCGAGGCAGGGGTCGATCTTCTCGAGCTGGGGGTCCCCTTCTCGGATCCCACAGCGGACGGTCCGGTCATTCAGCGCTCTTCTTCCAGAGCACTGCGGTCGGGAATGGATATGGAGAAGGTGATGGACATGACGCGCGGCCTGCGTGCCGTCACCTCCGTTCCGGTGGTCCTTTTCAGCTACTACAACCCCATTCTGGCCTACGGCGCGGAGCGCTTCTACGAAGACGCCGTGGCTGCGGGCGCCGACGGCGTCCTGGTGGTGGATTTGCCTCCAGAAGAGTCCGATGAGATGACCGGCCGCTGGCCCGGTAACGCCCTGGACCTGATCCGCCTCGTGGCCCCCACGACGCCCCCCCACAGGATGGAGGCCATCGTGCGCAAGGCCTCCGGTTTCCTCTACCTGGTCTCCATGACCGGAGTGACAGGGAGGAGCGGACTCGATCTGGAGGAAGTATCCGCCGTGGCCGCCAGCCTCAAGGCGGTCACCAGTCTACCGGTTTGCGTGGGATTCGGCATCTCCACCCCCGAGCAGGCCACGGCCGTCACGGCCATGGCCGATGGGGTGGTCGTGGGATCTGCCTTCGAGCGTCTCATAGAAGCACACATGGAAGACCCGCAACTGCCCGGCATCGTGGCCCGGAGTGTCCGGTCCCTCAAAGACGCGTTGCGCGCAGCCCCCGAAGGGCGCGAGGGGTAGAAGGGACAGTCCGTGAAGCGCTTGACCATAAGCGGTGCCGAGGGCCTGTCCACCATTTACGTGGGGGCGGGCATAGCCGATCTGGAGCGACACGTCCCTGCGGAAAAAGGGGTTCTCCTGACCGATTCCAACGTCCGGCGGCTCTGGGGCCATGCCCTTCCCCCGTGGCCCGTCATCGAGATCGGTATGGGGGAAGGCGTCAAGAACCTTGACACCGCGGCGCACATATATGGAAGACTCGTGGACCTGGAAGCGGATCGCTCCTGCTTCCTCGTCGCAGTGGGGGGAGGGATCGTCTGTGACATTGCGGGGTTTGTGGCATCCACCTACCTGCGAGGGGTCCGGTGCGCCCTTGTCCCCACCACCTTGCTCGCCCAGGTGGACGCCAGCGTGGGCGGGAAGACGGGAGTGAACTTCAAGGGGTACAAGAACCTGGTGGGTGCCTTCCGTCAGCCCGAGTGTGTCCTGTGCGACCTGGACCTGCTCCGGACCCTGCCACAGAAGGAGCTCGCCTGCGGTTTTGCGGAGATCGTCAAGCACGCCGCCATTGCCGATGCCCCCATGTTTGCCTATCTGGAGACGCACTGGGAAGAGGCGGCAGCACTGGATCCCGAAACGATGACAAGGCTCGTGTACGATTCGTTGGCCATCAAGGCGGCCATCGTCAATCGGGACGAGAAGGAAAGGGGAGAGCGCCGGAAGCTCAACTTCGGCCACACTTTCGGCCACGCCATCGAGAAGGCGGCGGGGCTGCCGCACGGGGAGGCGGTCAGTGTGGGCATGGTGATCGCCTCGGCCCTTTCGGCGGCCCGGGGCTATCTGTCGCCGGGCGACAAGGACAGACTGGAAGCCCTGCTCGAGAGACTCCGCCTTCCCACACGCGTTGCGTTCCCGCCAGAAGAGGCCCTGGAAGCCCTGCGAAAAGACAAAAAGAGAGAGGCAGACAGCGTCCACTTCGTGCTCCTCGAGGCCCTGGGCCGAGCGGTCGTCGAGGAGATCTCCCTCGGGGAGCTGAGCGGGGTGTTGACAGATCTTTACGGCGGCTGACGCCTGCTTGCCCTGATGTGTGTAGAATCCCAACCAGCGGCCTCGGGCCATCACAAACCGATAAGGAGCCCGGACATCGTTCGCTGCTTACGTTCGACCCCCTTCCTGGGAGACCACGCGTGGGGGAGCACCGCAACGCTTTTCCATATCCAACAACCCCTTGGCCGCTTCGGGATCGAGCGGCAAAGACCGATGAACGGACCACTTCGTGAGGTTCGGAAATTCTTCCTTGCTCCATGCCCTTTTCCAGCCCCTGCTGCAAGCCGGTGGTCTTCCGTTGCTCAATTGAGGTGCTGCGCAATCGTGGTCATGGCAACCTCCTCGATCATGGGGTCAGTCTCATGAAGGATATCGATGGGCTCATCGAATTCCTCTCGGTTTCTCACATAGAACAGGTAACGAAGAACGGTTTCAATATATTGGAGAGCTGTCTTCTTTTTCGGGGTTCATCACAACTTGGGCCACCGAGTTCGTCCCATCTTCGGAAAGAAGGTCGGAGCCGTCTCCCTCCCCTGATGGCCCCGGAGATGAAAACACCGTCAATCCGGGCTTGAAGCGGAATCCAGTTTGCGCGGGCTCCACCCAGCCACCCTTATCGCGCTGCCTCGTGGCCGAACGTACGATCAAGCCCTCTTTTCCCGTAGGGCAAGAGAACGCGGGTGCCTCTTGATGCCGTCCTTTGACGTGTGTTCCTGAGAAGGCATTGACAGTTCTTCCATGGTCGCCCCTGAACAGGAATCGCCGAGTGTGTTCGTTAGAAAGGAAAACCTGGCAAGAGGAGGATCTTACGTCCCGTGCGGGCATATAAACAACCAGAAAGCGGGCGAAGTCAAGGCCGCACTTCGGCAGGATGCGGCCTGCCCCATCCCTGTCCAAACGCTGGCTCAGCTTGACACCCATCCTCCCATGGCATAGTCTTGCAACGGTCTCTGCACCCTTGCTGGCCGATTGTCGAGAACCCTTCAGCCACGGGAGGGCGACCGAAGAGCGACTCGAGGACCTTTGGTTTCGGCAACCGGCCGGGGAGACGCCCACGCAGGACCCTGGCGAACTCCGCAACGGTGGGGAGAGGAGGCCTGCCGACCCAGTGAGCTCGAAGGGGCCTGGGTCCCGGTTCAGGTCCGGGAGACGGCATTTCCATCTCCGGGGCTCGCGGTTGAGGGGCTTGGCTGTTATGCCTCACGGGTCCCCAAAGAGCGCTTTGGGACCCTCCCCCCTCGTGAAATCGCTTGGTATACGAGCAAACCTCTCCAAGGAGAACGATCATGGACTACCAGGAAATCATCTACACGGTAAAGGAAGGCATTGCCACCATCACGTTCAACCGGCCCAAGACCATGAATTCTCTCACCCACAGGTCCCACGACGAGCTCGAGTCCGCCATCGCAGAGGCCCGTGACAACAACGAGGTCCGGGTGCTGGTGATCACGGGCTCGGGCCGAGGTTTCTGCTCAGGGGACGACGTGAAGACGCTTTTTCTGGGGGAAGATGGTCTCGCCAAGGAGCCCATGGAGGCAAGAAGGGCCAGGCAGTTCAAAGAGATGCAAGGAGCCCATCGGGCAGGGGGGGCCGGGGAGCTCATGCTCATCAACAAGCCCACCATCGCTGCGGTGAACGGGGCTGCCGTGGGTTACGGATGCGACATCGCTCTTATGTGCGATATGCGCGTCGCTTCGGAAAATGCGCGGTTCGGAGAAGTCTTTCTCAGGGTGGGGATGTGTCCGGACCAGGGCATGCTCCTGTTGCCCCGGCTGGTGGGCCTGGCCAAGGCCTATGAGCTGATGCTCACCACGGATGTCATAGATGCCCAGGAAGCCGAGCGGATCGGGCTCGTCAACCAGGTGGTGCCCCAGGAGGACCTGGAAAATGCCACCATGGCCCTTGCCACCAAGATCGCCAAGAAGTCTCCCCTGGCGGTTCAACTCACCAAGGAGGGCATTCGCAAGGGATTGGCGCTGCCCTTGCAGAATTTCTACGCCTTCCACGCCCAGGCTTTCGACTTTCTTACCCAGACGGAAGATTTCCAGGAGGGCTCACGGGCCTTCATGGAAAAGAGGGAGCCTCGTTTCAGGGGCAGGTGATGCGCGTGTAAGGTAGAGCCAAAGGGGGTTCAGGAGCCCGGTGCACGGCACGCCCGCAGGGCTCTTGCCCCCACGGTCACCGCCAGGTAGACGAACCCTGCCAGCACGATGGTGGTGGCGCCCGCGGGAAGGTTGGGGCCGTAGCTGACGGCCAGGCCCAGTGATGTGAAAATGGCGGTCAAAAGGGACGAAAAGACCATCATCTGCCACAGCTTGGTGGCAAACTCGCCCGCTATGGCCACGGGAAGGGTCAACAGGGCGATCACCATGACGATGCCGACCACGGTGGCGAGAAGGACGACCGTGAGGGCCGTGAGACAGAGGAGCACGAGGTAGTAAATCTCAACCCGAATCCCCCGAAGGCGGGCGAATTCCTCGTCGAAACAGACCGCCAGCAACGAGTTGTAGAACACGAGGCCCACGAGGACCACCAGGGCGTCCAGGGCGACGATGAGCCACAGGTCCTTGGAAGAGACCATGAGGATGTTGCCGAAAAGATAGCTCATGAGGTCCTGGTTGTATCCCGGCGTCCCGGAGATGAAGAGGATCCCCACAGCCATCCCTATGGCCCACACCGCTCCAATGGTCGTGTCTTCGCGTTGTTTGGCGGTAAGGCTCACGACCCCGATGACAACGGCCGCCGCCAGGGCTGCTGCCACGGCTCCGTAGAAAGGGTGAAGCCATTCCCACCCGTGGACGGTCTGGAAGTAACGGGCTGCGCCCATCCCCCCCAGCACGCTGTGGGCGATCCCTCCCGCTATATAGGTGATGCGCCGCGTGACCACGTAGCTTCCCACGATGCCGCAGGCGACACCTGCGAGAATTCCGGTGAGCAAGGCGTTTTGCAGAAAAGCGTGGGTCTGCAAATCGGCTAGGAATTCAACCACTCGTGCCCCTCCTCGGCGCATCTGTGATCATGGCGCACCATGCGCAGGTCGCACCCGTAAATCTCCCTTATGATGTTGCCGTCCAGTTCGGTCGTGGGGTGGACGAGGACCTTCCGGTTCACGCAGGCCACCCTCTTGACGTAGCGGGACACGAACCCCAGGTCGTGGGTCACCAGGATCACGGTGATTCGTTCGCTGAACTTGGCCAACAGCTCATAAAGCTCGGTTTCCACGGCAAGGTCCACATTGGAGGTGGGCTCATCGAGGAGCAGCAGCTCCGGATCGCAGGCGAGCGCCCTGGCTATGAGCACCCTCTGGCGCTGCCCCCCGGACAAGGCGGAAAACGAGCGACCCCGCAGATCATTCATCTCCACCTGGCGCAGGGCATCCTGGGCGGCTTGCCTGTCCTTCTTGCCGTACCATCCCAAACCCCGAGCCTTGCCCAACCTTCCCATGAGCACCACGTCCAGCACGTCGACGGGGAAAAGGGGATCCAGAGAGGCGTACTGCGGCATGTAACCGATGCGGGACCGGACCCTTACCGGAGAATTGTCGAAAACCCGTACCGTTCCGCTTGCCGGCTTGATAAGCCCCAGCATGAGCTTGAGTAAGGTGGTCTTACCGCCGGCGTTGGGTCCCACTATGGAAAGAAAGTCGTGCTCGTGGACCTTGAAGGTGACATCCTCCAGGACCTGGTAGCCGTCGTAGGAAAACGACACCTTCTCCAGTGAGACCACAGGTTGTTTTTCCATGGGATTTCCCTTCCTGCGAATGGGCATCGGCAAGGACCCGGCATCGAGGACCGGTTCGCCCCGTGGAATGTGGATTCTGTGTTCAAGCCCGCAATGACGGTTCATGATCCCCGGTGCCGACGATTGGTGGCTTTAACCGCAATACACGTGAATCAATCCGTTTGGCATATGAGATCCTGATTCCATTCGTCGGTCGAGTTTGACGTCGACATTCCCCCCTTGAGGGGGGCGGGGGGGTGTAAAGGGTTGTCGAAGCCTGGGAAACACCCCCCTGACTCCCCTCAAGGGGGGAATTGATTCGAGTGAACTCCATGAAACCCGACAGCCTTTTTCGTCACTGGGAACGCACGCGGCCAGCGGTCGCTGAATGTCCGACGTGGATTCATTCACGGGTATTGGATTGAGACTCCTTTCGGCCATGGCCATCCGGTGGCGGGCCACGGACCTGCCGCCGAAACGACAAAAGGCCACGGTCCGCGGCTGCCGATGTCTTACAGCGCACTGCGAAGCGCCTCGGCCATGGTTTCCAGGTTGGTCAGCAAGTCTCGGGCCAGGGGATCCATGGGGACCACGGCGCCGCCGATCTGGCTTGCCAGGACCTTGGCCTGCTTCTCGCTGAACTGGGGCTGCACGAAAATGACCTTGACCTTGTCTTTTCGTGCCCTTTCCACCAATTGGGCGAGCTGTCTGGCACTGGGTTCCCTGCCCTCCACTTCCACGGCCACCTGTGTGAGGCCGTAAGCATCTGCGAAATAGCCGAAAGCCGGATGGAACACGTAGAACCTACGGCCCTTGAATGGTGCCAGTGCCCGGGAGATGTACCCATCCACCCGACCCAGGTCCGCCTGGAAGGCGGTAAGGTTCGCCGTTAGTTGCGCGGCATGTTCCGGCATGGCGGCCTTGAAAGCCTCGCAGATGGTACCGGCCTGGATCTTCACGCGCTTGGGGTCGAGCCATATGTGGGGATCCGGAATCTCGGATTCCTCCGTCTCCTTGGAGTGGCCCCCAGAGGCGCTGTCACGGTGACGGTGGTTCGGGTCCGGATGATCGTGTGCCTCCGTAGATCCGAAGAAGCGCAGGGGAACGCCCATCCGCGTGTCCACGATCTTCAGATCCTTCAAGGTCCCCGCTATCTTGCCGATGAATCCTTCCTCGAAGGGCACGCCGATGCGAAAATAGAGCCGGGATCGGGAAAGGGCCGACATCTGCCTGGGCGAAGGCTCGTAGGTGGCCGGAGACTGTCCCGGACCCACCAGAACGTGCACCTGCACAAGCTCACCGCCCACACGTTCCACGAAGTACGCCTGGGGCAGGATGCTCACGAATGCCGAAAGGGCCTCGTTCCGGTCGGCCGCAGCACTTCCGGCGGACCAACAGGCGACGAGGAGGGTCAGCACAGACAGAACAATGCATCCCCGTGTGGCTTCTGCGGGCCTGAACAGTCCTCTCATCGTGTGGTCTCCTTATCTATTCGTCTATTCGCGTCTCACTGGGCGTTGGAACAGACCAGAAAGGACTCGTGGCACTCCTGGCATGTCTTCACGACATGATCTATAGCGAATTCGTCCCAGTGCCGTTTCTGATTGGCGGTGAGCATTCCGGAGCCCTTGCACAGGGGACACACGCTTCCGAGGGCCTCCAGCAAGGCCCTTCTGATGAACTCGGAACGGTTGGGTATGTTCTTGATCTCGTCGTGCAAGGCTTCGTCGACCTTGAACGTTATGATCCTTTGTTTCGGCTTCATGGATCGGGGTATCCTTTTTTTCCGGTCTGGGGTCGGTTTCTCAAGCGAGTATGGGTCTATTTAATACCACGTAATACCTCCTTGTCAAGAGGTCGCCCACCATACCCCTTCCCTAGGCTGTACGTTGCAGGAGTTGTGAAACGTACGTCTCCCTTATGCGCCGTGAACAGTCTTGCACGGCCTCGATGAAATGGGCCGCGGTGGCCTCCACTCCGAGCACCCTTTTTGCCAGCGCGCTGAGTTCGGCAGGTTCCCTGGGCAGGGCATGGATCTGTTGGTCCTCGAGGATTTGCAGGTAATGCTCCACGCGCCGAAGGAAAAGGTAATCCTCTTGGAGCCCCCGCCCCGCTTCTTCGGGGAGCAGTCCCCGATCAGCGAGGGCCTCCAGTGCATTGAGCGTGTTTCCCAAGAGCAGGTCGGGGTGGTCGGGAGCATGGATGAGCTGGAGCCCCTGGACGAGGAATTCAATATCCCGCAAGCTTCCCAGTCCACTTTTCACGTCCGTGACGCCCCGTGAGGCGTCTCGGCGAATGGCGGCGCTACGCATCCTTTCCACGGAACGGACCACGTCTTTGGGGTCCCTGTGCTGGAGCAGTATCGAGCGGACCTGTCCCAGAAACGCCTCCCCCAGTCCAAGGTTCCCTGCAATGGGGCGCAGTTTGAGAGCGGCCTGGACCTCCCAGAGCGCTGCCGCGTTCTGGTAATAGTGTAAAAGCTGCGCCACGGAATACACGAGCTCTCCGCCCCTGCCGTAGGGGCGCAGGCGCAGATCCACCCGGTACGCATATCCCTCTTCCGTATGGCTGGAAAGATCCAGGGTCAGTGTTTCCATGACTTTGACAAGGAGGGTCTTGAACTGCAAGAGGCCGTCGGCCACCTTTTCGCCCACGTGGCGCGGGAGCTGACAAATGCCCAGAAGGTCTATATCGGAGCTGTAGTTGAGCTCGCCGCCGCCGAGTTTTCCGAATGCCAGCACGCAAAAACCTCTTTCCATCACTCCGGCAGCCTCCGGCACCCTGCCTTCCTCGCGCAAATGCGTCCACACGTTGCGAAGGGTCACCTCCACCATGGATTCGGCCAGAATGGAAAGCCCGGCCATGATTTGCTGGGTCGGTGCTTTGAGGTACATGTCCCGGGTGCCGATGCGCAGGATTTCTCTTCGCCGGTAGCGCCGCATCTGGTTGAGCCAGGTGCGGTGGCTTTGGCAGCCCTCTGCTATGGCCTCCAGCTCCTGCACCACATCGCGTCTCTTCCTGAGGGTGTGCAGGTTTTCGGGGATGATCACCCAGTCCAGGAATCCCGGGTTGCGGATCAGGGTGTCGGCCAGGAATTGACTGCCCGAAAGGATGGTCAGGAGAATTTCCATGCGCATGGGTTGGGAGAGCAAGAGGTTGTAGTGGAACTCGGCGCTCGGCAAGGCCCGGATGAAGCGCTCCCAGTTGTTGAGGGCCATATCCGGGTCCGGAGTTCTCATGAGGATGTCCTTGGCGAGTACAGCCAGTCGTGCGAAGGTGTGGCGCCGGACTCCCGTGCCGGCCAGGTAGCGAAGGTTGGTCAAGGCGCGCCGTGTTTCCCGGAACCCGGCGCCGGCGAGAATCCTGTTCACCGCATCGGGCGCCGCGTCATCGGAAAGCACCAGATCGGCAAGCGATCCTTCAGGCTGTCCGGGCAAGGCCTTTCTGCCGAAGTGTTTCTCTGCGAAAGCGCGCACAGCCGCCGTGTGGGTCTCGTAGTCGAGTCGCAACTGCTGGGCGGGATCCAGAGCACCACCACCCTGGTATCCCATGCGTCGGGCCAGATGGGAGAACTCGAGGGAATCGATGGGGGGAAGGAAAAGATCGAGGGCCGAACCCCGAAGCATGCGCATGGCGTTTATGAGGCGGCGCAGGAACACATAGGCGGTTATAAGCAGCTGCGTTTCTTCCGGTGCCAGGACCCCCGTTTCGGTCAGGGCCACCAGGGCCTCGTTGATCTGAGGGGTCCTCAGGGTGCGCTTTTCCTTGCCGTACAGCACCTGGAGCATCTGCACGCAGTATTCCAGGTCCACGAGACCGCCCGGGCTGTACTTGGCATTCTCCTTGCCCCCTTGGGTCTTGTCCAGGAACTGCTTTTCCCTCAGCCTCTGCACTTCCACAATATCGATGCCGTGGGAAAAGTAGACCAATTCATCGCGTATCCTCTCCACCCGGGCGCCCAGGGCCCGGTCCCCCCCCAGGGCCCGGAGTCTGACAAGGGCCAGACGCTCGTAAGAATGGGCCATACCCCCCGGCCCGTAGTACCCGCAGAAGGCTTCGAGGCTGCACGCAAGGGGCCCGGCGCTCCCATGGGGGCGAAGCCGCAGGTCCACGTGAAAGATGCCTTCCCGTTTGGCCTTTATGAGCAAAGAGGCTTCCTTGACCAGGCGCTCGAAGAATTCGGAATTGGTGATGGAAGCCGATCCGTCCGTCTTTCCGTTGTCGCTGTAAACAAGCAGAAACTCAATGTCCGACGCATACCCGAGGGCCGATCCCCCCAATTTGCCAAGACCCAGTAAGGCGTAGGCAGCCTCCAGCCCCGCGGCGGTGCGCGGGAGGCCGAATCGTTCCACAAGGTCCCCGTGGACCAGAGTGATGGCCGTGTTCAGGACGTTTTCGGCCAGGCGGGTGAGCCTTTCAGCCAGTTCCCACAGGCCTACTTCGGTGTGCAGGAGGTGGTCCAGATCGATGAGGAAGATCTCGCGGTCCTTGAAGGCATTGAGCCGGTCCCTGCGTTCCTCCAAGGTGGCGACCCCTCGCAGGGACTCTTTCAGCCTCTCCTCGAGAAGGGGCGTGGGTGTGCTGAACCTGCGTTCCTTTACCTGGGGCGCGATCATGGGCAAGAGGGCTTCGTATTGGAGCCGAATGAAATCCTCCCACAAGTATTCGCTTGCTCCCAGCAGCCGACCCAGATCTTTCAACACGACCGGATTGGAAAGAATCTCCAGTCCTTCGCCGGCCCCTCCGGGAAGACGGAGAATATCGTCCACAAGGTATTCGTAACGGCAAAGGGCCGCGTAGGGGTCGGGGGCCTTGCCCAAGAAATACGTGAACTGCTTGGTCAGAAGCACCGAAAGCTTGATGCGGTCCAGGACCGCCGGGTCTTCGATCTTCAGGCCTCCGGCGTCCAGAAGATCGATTTCGTCCTCGATGCGACCCCCAAAGGTGCGGATCCGCACGTGCTCGATCGAAACCCGGTGAAGGGAGAGGGCATTGGTGAGCGAGTAGAGAAACGCAGGGGTGTCTTCGGAGACGATTTGCAGACGGGTGTATGGCCCTGTTGCGTTGTCCACCGTTATCCGGACCGGGTAGAGAATCGGTTCCCCTCCCACCTGCAAACGGTCGAGTCGTTTGACCACCATTTCGTTGACACGATGCTTGGCCTCTGCCACGGACTGGGCATCCCCTTTCTCCAGGAGGCAAACGGCCTCCTCTATGCTTTTCTTGAGCTTTTCTTCCCAGGTTGCGAAGGGCACCTTTGACTGTTTCACACCCATGAAGTGGTCGACGATGCGCCTTCTTCTATAGAGCTCCACGTTACGGCTCCGGGCAAGGGGGCGCATGGGCTGCACCTTCTGGGGCTCTGCCGGGTGGGCAGGGCGGTAGGTGAACACGTCACCCGAAACGACGACAAGACCCTGTCCGGCAAAACTACCTGTTATCACGGAAAAAAGTGACTGGTAATCAAAGGCCAGGATCGTGCATTCCACCTCCGCGTCTCCCCGGACAAAGAGGCCCACTTCCACGGGATGCTCGGGGGTGAGACGGGCCAAGCCTTCGAGGTGCCGTGCGATTTGTTCCTGGCCGTACCTTTCGAAATAGGGTTTTCCCAGCCTCGTGAAATGCTCCCGCACCAGTTTCTCATCCAGGTGGGGGTACGCGGCCAGGAATGACTTCAGGCCTTTATCCATAGCAGGTGTCATCTTTCTTGTTCCAATTAAGGCTGCTCTGCGCGTTCAAGGTCTTTCCCCCACTTCATTACGAGCGAGACAGGATAGAGCCAATCCCCTTTGGACCCAAGCCGGGCCGGGTGACGTGGTCATCTTCTCGGCCGCCCCGCCTTTGGCAGGGCCCACCCGCCCCATAATGAGTCGGCATTTGGACCTTGGTCGTCTTCCGGTCGGCCGCGTCCTTTTTCCCAACCTTGGGAGCCCGGGCGTCTCGGTTGCCTTCCGGCGTGGGTGCGGGCAAGATGCCCCCGCTCCCAGGAAAGCCAACAGAACCAGAGCATCGGGCTCGAAATGGCTTATCCAAGGCTCGCCGGGCGTTGCGGCTCGTCCATCGTACGGCCAAGGGCGCGCTGGCCCTTTCTTTCGGGCGTGCAGTGGGTTCCGGGACGCTTTAGTGATGGGGCTGGCGACGGCCTTCCCGGGGAATCACGGCGAGGGGATCTTCGAGGATGTGTGCTGCTTAAAGCTTTCCCTAGACCCATGAAAAAGGTGTCGATCGCGGAAAGAGATGGCCTGGAGCATGCCCCTCCAAGGCATTGGTAACGTCGGATCCCACGCTGCCCTCCTTCCTGTTTGCGACAGGCGGGGCGCCTGCCTTTGGAGCAGAGGCGCTTCGCCCTATGCGTACCTCCTCGAAATCGCTTCAGCAGGGATACCCGCCGAAGAAAGTCAAGCCCTGGCGAGGGTTTTGAGAAAGTCGTAGCCGGACAGAAGCTCCTCGGCCTCACGGATGATCCTGTCGATAAACTCCTTTACCGTGGGGACCTCATCCACCACCGCGGCGGCCAGGGATACCAACCGCAGATCTTCGATTTCCTGGCTGTCCGACCGGTGTGGAGCAGGGCCTTTCCAGTCAGGGTCCTTCAGGTTGACACGCTCCAGCATAGGGAGCCACTCGGTAAGCGGCAGCTTGTCGCGTAGTGCCATCACCTCCTGGTAGGCATTGGGGTCCACAGAGCCTATGACCCGGTGACGCAGTTCCGTGTCGTAAGGATCAGCATCGACCATGGCCTTCTTGGCCCGTTTGGGGATGGGGAACTCCTGGGTTGCCATGAACGCGGTGCCCATCATCAGGCCGTCGGCACCCATGCCGAGCACTCCGAGAAACCCACGGGCATCGCCGATACCCCCGGCGGCGATGAAGGGGACCTTGAGCTGCCTCTTGGCCAGGATGGTGGTCAGCATGGTGGGCATCTGCTGCACCTGTTTGAAACCGGTTCCTTCCAGCCCCACGACGATCACCGCATCGGCCCCGAGCTTTTCCGCGTGCAGGGCGTCCCTCACCCTGGCAGCCTTGTGAATCCAGGTCACCCCGCCGTCCTTTATAAGGGGAGCCAAAGCATCGGGGCTGTAAACCGCCGTCTCTACCTGAACCCGCTGCTCGATGCACACCTCCAGCATCTTCTCGGGCTCGGGACAGATGCCGATGCTCAGGTTCACCCCGAAACTGCCCGGGCCACCGGCGGTCGCCTCCTTGCACCTTCTGATATACTCACGCAGCTTCCCCGGGCTACGGGCCACGGTGGCCGTGATCAAGCCGTGGGCCCCGGCATTGGCCACTGCCGCGGCGAACTTCCAGGTGCCCTGCCTGGCATAGGCACCCTCCAGAATCGGATATTTGCAACCCAACAGCTCGGTCACCCTGGTCTTCCACTCCATCGGTTTCCTCCGTTTCGTTTCCTTTACCCTTCGTTTCTCTTCAGATCGCGGATCATCTCAAAGAAGTTGCCTTCGAACGATTTGGCCCTCTTCTCCAGCCCCCACTTGATTCCCTTTTCCTTCACAGGAAGATAGAACCCTTTCTGTGCCCCTTCGGAAGCGTGCGCGATGGCATCGAATTCCGCCCCCGAAGCCATGGCCGCCCTGATGCCCATGACCTCGAACGCCCTGTTGACCTGGGCCTTGTGGAGGGTGAGCAAATCCAACGGCACTCTCGCCATCCTTTCGGCCAGCAGGTTCACGGCTTCTTCGAGCCTCTCGGCAGGCAAGGCAAAATTGATCATTCCGATGGCTTCGGCGGTCTTTCCGTCGATCGTATCTCCCGTGAAGAAAAAGATCTTTGCCCATCGCGCCCCCACCAGCCAGGGCCAGATGGGTGTGGGTGGGGTGCCCATGTCACGTAGGGGGGGATATCCGAACTGCGCGTCTTCGGCGGCAAGGACCAGGTCACACATCATGGCCAGTTCGGCTCCACCCGCCAGACAGTACCCGTGAACCTGCGCTATGACGGGTTTCGGGCAATCCCAGATCCTCCACCAGCACCGCTGCGTGGCCAGGAGTCTCTTCCTGTCGAAGACCGGGTTCTGCATGGACCTTTCCCTGCCGCTCTCCCTGGGGTCCAGGTCGTATCCTGCGCAGAAGGCCCTCCCGGAGCCCTTGACGACGATAACACTGAGGTCATCGTCTTGCTCTGCTTCGACAAAGGCACGATCCAGCTCCGATCTCAAATCCGTGCTCAGTGCATTCAGCTTCTCGGGGCGATTCAGGGTGACGTGGAAGATCCTGTCCTTCTTTTCGCAGATGAGGTTCTTGTAATCCATTCTGCCCCCCCTTCCGGTCTTGCCGGGACACAGTGGTGTTGACGCACTATTTCACAGGAGAGCCCGGAAAAATCAGCTTTCCGCACACGACCCCGGAACGTGGTTGAACAGGCACCACCACTCCTCGGGCGGACAACCGCCTATGCTGAAGCGCTGGACGCCGGGCGACGTCTTAACCAATTCAAACACATTTCTCGGCCTCTGGCAACTGATCGCCGAGGGCAGGGGGCGCCGCACTTGAATACCAGACAAAAGCTCACTATAAGCGCCCATGGGAGCTCATTGTGCAGGGAAATGGAGTGCGGAGGGCAAAGAAGTCATGACCATCATCGACTTTCACACGCATTTTTTTCCCGAACCGCTTTTTCGCGCCATCTGGAGGTGGTTTGACCGGTATGCGTGGAATATCCAGCACCGGGTCTTTGCCGAGGAACTGATCGAAAGACTCGAGGGCTTAGGGGTCTCCAAAATGGTTTCCCTGAACTACGCCCACAAGCCGGGGATGAGCCGCTCCCTCAACGCATGGACATGGGGGCTTGCCAGGGGACATCCCCAGGTCATCCCTTTTGGAACCGTGCATCCCCACGACGAAGACCGTGACGAGATCGTGGATTGCTGTTTTGATCAGTATGGATTTCATGGGCTCAAACTCCATGCCCATGTGCTGGGGATCGCTGTGGACCATCCCGTCTTATTTCCCATTTATGACAGGATCGAGGGGGCGGGGAAAATCCTCATGCTGCACGGAGGCACCGGTCCCCGTTTCGAGGCCTCAGGCATGGATACCTGCGCCGTGGCGGGGGCGAAGCGGATCGCCACGATCCTCACGCGCTACCCGAACCTCAAGCTTGTCATTCCCCACCTGGGCGCCGACGAGTTCGACGCGTGCTTTGACCTCATGGAGCAGCACCCGAACCTTTGGATGGACACGACCATGGCCCTTGCGGGGTATTTCCCCGTCCAGCCTTCCCTGGCAAGGATCGCCGAACACTGCGACAGGATTCTTTACGGCAGCGACGCTCCCAATATTCCCTACCCGTTGGACGTGGAGATGAACAACATCAGACGCTGGTTCCCCAGAGACATTCAGGAGAGGCTGTTTTTCAGGAATGCCCAGAGACTTCTGGGTATGGAGGGATGAGTTGGTGGCTGGGCGAAACCCGCACGAGCCTCGATCATCCTTCTGGCCGCATTGCTTACCCCCAGGTTCATTCATTATGATAGGGCCTTATGAATTGCCTGTAAATGGCGGGCGATATGAGGCTGCATGAGGAGACGGCCTCTGTCATGGTGACGCCGGTGCCGGTGGTCTTGAGCTTCTGGGTGTAGACCTTGCACGTTTCCGTGGCGAATCTGATAAGATCATGCACGAAATTCGGCTCCCCTTGGGTGTCTATGGTCAATTGTTCGGCGCCTCTTATGGCGGTTCGGGGCTGACGGATGATCCAGTCCGCAGTGAGGCTGTCGGCTCATGCCTGTTGGCTCGCACTTGTTTCTCAAGGTGGACTGCCTTATGCTTGCAGGCATATACGCGAAACGGGGGGGGATGAACACCACAACCAGAGCAGCGTAACGATGGGGATGGAGGTCCCTTGATGAAATTCAAGGAAGTCCTTCAATTGCTGGTTGATAGATTCGAGAAGGAGAAGATCCAATACGCTCTCATCGGGGCCTTTGATTTGAATGCTTACGGATACGCCCGCGCCACCGAGGATGTGGATTTTGTCGGCAGGAGCGGGGATCAAGACAGGATCGTCGCCTTCTTGGAGTCCCTCGGATTTGAAACCATCTATCGATCGACCGGCTATTCCAATCATGTTCATCCATTGGCGGGACTCGGACGGATCGATTTTGTCTATGTGAAAGGAGAAACGGCAGACCTGATTTTTCAGCACGCCAAACGGTTTTCGCTTCTGGGCGATTTGAGGCTTCCCGTGGCAGGTTTGGAACATGTCGTTGCCCTGAAAGTTTTCGCCATGAAGAACGACCCCGCGCGAGCGTTGCGGGAGATGGCCGATATCCAGGAGTTGATGCGTCGGACGGGTCTGAACCCTCAAGTGGTGCGCCCATACTTCGAAAAGTACGGCCAAATGGACAGATACCATGAAATCACCGCGGCCCCCCCCTCACAAAAACCCTTGACTTGGAACGGGATCTGCTTCTGAACCAGGAGGATCTCCGCCAGTTGAACAAGACCCGTTTGGAAAGCCCCGGGAGGAAGGACCTCGGCGCGTATATCGAGTTTCTGGAGGAAACCGGGGCGTTCCGTCACAAGACACTCCCCGCAAGAAACTGTCCGTCCGACTTTGAGCTCTAAGGGCTCACGTGAGAATAAGTTTCCGTTTTCAGGTGTCGAGGCGCACGCATGGCAAGGCGCGAGAAGGGCGAATGGCGGGCCATTTAACCGACGAGCAACGGCGCCAGGCGTGATGGATCGGCGCATCAAAATGGGAAGTTATTCTTGAGCGAGCCATAAGCGCCCGCGAGAGAAGAACTTGCCCTTGGGCTTGATCGTGTGTTCGCCGACGAGACAGATCGATGTGGCTGCCCGTTGAAGCCCTGGGAAACCGGATCCTGCCCTGGACCCCGATCCAGGGCCTCACCGGGCTCACCTAACCCCGGCGGACCCCGCCATGGTCCTTTTTTATGGCAGTCGACCGTCCGCTTCTACCTGTTTCGGCGATCGACATTCTGCAGGTACATCGCCTTGAGGTACGCGATGTGTCTGTCGGTCAGGGACTTCAGGATCGTCCCCCCACAAGTGAATGCGTGGGTCACGTCCTCGAGATTGCCGTACTTGGTCAAAGCCAGTCGTCCTTCTCCCCCGCCGACGTAGGTCTCCACTCCTGCTACCGTGATCTGCCCGAGCAGTCGGATGAAGGATTTTGTGCCCTGTTCGAACTTCGGATCTTCGAACTTGCCGAAAACCCCATTGTAAAACAAAACATTTCTCCTGCCTCCCGTTTTTGCCTCTTCAACATATCGCCGGAACCTCTCGGAGAACATGGCTATTGTGGCAGGGCCAATGTCCATTTGGGCATGGCCTTCAGGAATGGAGTCACCGATTCGCCCATCGTCGAGAACGAAATCAACGGGAAGCACCAACTCGATCCCTTGGGCTTTGCACTTTCCTATCATTCTCTTGGCCTGTTCTATCCGCCCCGGCTCTATGTAAGCCTTCTGCTTCGGATCCGTCTCCGCGAGTCCGATGAAGAAATCCTTTCCTTTCATCCGGGACCGAGCCTTGATAAGTGCCATGGCCAGGCTGCCCGCGGCGACGACGAGAACCACGGTGCCCCTGTCGATGATCCCTTCAAGGTCGTCGAGCTTGTTGATCTTGAGTCCGCTGAAGACAACCGCGTTCGCCTTTCGTACACCCTTCAGGTGGGTCTTCATTTCCTCGGCGATGTAAAAGCCCAGGGCCGTTTGATCCATGACCAGGGGAAGAACCGAGGAAGAAAAATCGATGTTGGATGCAGCTATCGCTTCATTGATCTCCACGCGTGCGAGCCTGCTGTACACGTCTGAAGCGATCTTGAACCCACGGGCGCTGATCGCAGGGAAATCCTTCGGTGTGGCCTTCCACAGGGCCTGCTCGATGCCGTACTTCCTGGTGTTTTGCAGCATGAACGTGCTGCCGGGGCCTGCTTGTCCAACCCGAGCAACGAAGTCGTTGTTCAAAGAGCTCTTCTCTTCGTCGAGCCAATCTTCTACAAGCTCAATGGGCCTGCCCAAGTCGTCGGCCATTGCCCTGCAAACGGGCTGAACCGATGCGCTCTTGTCGCGCCCCAGGTGACCGAAGATTATGGTCTTCCAGCCTCGGTCCATGCAATACTTGATTGTTTGGGAATTCGATTCGATACGAGATACGTCGTCCACCTTCCCTTCCTTGATGGGCACGTCAATGTCGGCTCTAACGAGAACCGTCGTGCCCTCGGATAGGTGAGACCATTCATCCACACGGGGTATGGCGTCAAGAAGGCTCTCCAGAGCAACTTGATTGAGCTTTTCGTCCTGCGAGAAAATCCGATTGAGCTGATCGTTGAATCGCTCGTACGAGATCATGTTCACCTCTTCCTATGCAGTGTTGCCGGCACTTTGAAGACCCTCGCCACAATGACAGTAAAGACCTCCCTCAAATCGCAATCGGCTCGCCGAAGATTCGGATGGCATCGACGACACAAGAAATCGCATCCTCTTTCTCCAAAAAAGCTTGGTGATATATGTACGGCGAGGCGATCCATCGGCCAAGTGAAGATGGCCTTCAGCAATTCCTGCTTACCCTCGTATCTCTTGGCAGGCCCTGCCCCTCGATCTGTTCACATTGCTTTCTGCGGCCATGGGTCTCGGAGCTCACGACCTGTCGGCCGGCATGCATTAACGACCGTAGGTACTTGATCTGTAAGTAAATCCAATCAGCCTTCTATGCGCAAGCTATAGAGAAAAAGCCACCACGTGTCAAGAGGAAACTCGCCCGATGTTGAGCTGGTCCGCGAACTCCTACCCCTTGTCAACCAGGCGCATTTGCCAGGTCCACACCAGTCGGTTCGGCACATACGAGAAAAAAAGGACCGCGGATGCCATCGTGCCCACACAAGTACCCGTACCCGTACCGGTTCGGTGAAGCTGCCGGGCATTGATCGTCGTTCCGGCCAGGGGGGTCTCGTTTTCCAGTAGCATCACGTTGGGAGTCGCCGTACCCTTATGCTCGGCTTGCACCGGAATCGAGGTTTTCGTAGGGTGGGCACCGCCCACCAAAAAAATAGTATACAGCATTTGGTCGGATGTGGTCGGAACGATGATCAAGGCCCGCTGTCGATATGCCGCGCGCGGTCACAGATTGTGCTTTACTGCATCCTCCTCGCCCTCTGGGAGGGTCGGGGTGAGGGTATAATAAACCCGGTTTCCGGACGCGCGCAGTATATAACAGTGGCAGAGAGGCCGTCTGTCCATACGGCCCCAAGGCACGGACACGATCGCCCATTGACCGATGGTAGGGGGTGGATTAGAATGTTTTTTCGTGTACAAGCAGCCGGCTTCCGGCGATCTTGGCAGTGATGGAGACGCCGGGGGGCGAACGACAGTTTCAACCCTGATTTCCGGGAGGCCACCATGGCGCAGGCAGTTCCCGTTCACTTGGTGTGTGGGTTCTTGGGATCGGGCAAGACGACGCTGCTGCGTCACATCCTTGCCGCCCAGCCTTCCGACGAACGTCTGGTCATCGTGGTCAACGAATTCGGAGAGCTGGGCATAGACGGGCGGCTGCTCGAAGGCTTTGACAACCAGGTGCGGGAGCTGACAACGGGGTGCATCTGCTGCACGCTCCAGGGTGATCTGGTACATACCCTCTTCGACGTGTACGAGCAGTTCCGGCCGGATCGGATCCTCATAGAAGCTTCGGGCATCGCCGAGGTGGACGGTCTGCTGAAGGCAGTGCGGCGGGTGGGGCTGACCACGGACCTGAAGCTCGGATCCATCACCACCTTGGTGGACGCCCTGCTCTTCACCCGCAGAGAGATGTTCGGCCTTTCCTACTTCAACGCCATAAGCAGGGCCGACCTGATAGTCTTGAACAAGGTCGACTGCATCACGGACCAGGAAATCGCCTCCCACTTCCGGGAACTGGAAGCCCTCAACCCAAGAGCCCGCATCGTGCCCGTGGTCCAAGGCGCCGTGGACCGGCCGACCTTTCTTGCTCCAGGCACAGTGGCCCCCTTGCTGGAAGGGGAGATCCATCATCATGGACACGCCGAGCAGGAGCATTTCATCGCCTTTTCTTTTCGGAGCGAAAACGCGCTGGACCCGGCGGCGCTGCACCGCTGGTTGGACGGGTTGCCCTGGGAGCTTTTCCGGATCAAGGGTTATGTACGTCTGCCGGAAGGAACGCACCTGTTGAACTACACCTTCCGCCGCCCCGACCTGACGCGTGCCGCCACGGATGGGCCCACCCAGCTCGCCTTTGTGGGTTGGAAGATCGACCCCGAGATCATCCTCTCAGGTCTGCGGGGCTGCATGGTTCGCGATTAGGACGGCCGCCCCCTGTGCGGCGCCGCCGTATGGTTTCCACCCTATGGGCGGGGTCTGTCCCGACGAGGGACAAACCACATGAAAATCCGGCCGGAAAAGCTGCTCGACACCCTGCACGAGCGGATGCCTCCCAAACCGGCAAGGTGGTTCCATACCTGCAGACTTCCACCATCACATTTTGCCGGGCCAGATCCTTCTCATCGGCACCGACAGGATGTGGAAGGCCCACAACGCCAAAGGCGAGAGGTTCGGCAAGCAGAGGCTTCGCAAGGTCCTCACCGGTCACGCCTACCGGCTCGCCAAGCAAATCGTGGAAGAGGTGATCGGAGCGGTGGAGGCATTTTGCGGCGCTCGTTTCGGCAAGGACGGCATCCCCTTGGTGGTGATCAGGAGCCCGCCGACGGTATGTGGAAAGCCAGTGAAAACGAGCATTCGCATTCTTGAAGGGGTGGCTCAGGATTTGTCTGCGCTTCCTTCCCGGTCTGTGGACCTTGTCGTCACATCCCCCCCCTATCCCATGATCCAGATGTGGGACGGCGTGTTTGCCGAGCAGGACGAAAGGATCTGGACGGACCTGGAAGCTGGGAAGGGCCACAACGCCTTCGAACGGATGCACCGGATACTCGATGGGGCGTGGCGGGAGTGCGACAGGGTGCTCAAGCCCGGGGCCATTGCCTGCGTGAACATAGGCGATGCCGTCAGGACCCTGAACGGCGATTTCCGTCTTTACTCCAACCATTCCCGAATACTGAAAACCTTTCTTGAGAACGGTTACGCGGTCCTGCCCGATATCCTGTGGCGCAAACAGACCAACGCGCCGAACAAGTTCCTCGGTTCGGGAATGCTTCCCGTGGGAGCGTACGTCACTTACGAGCACGAGTACATCCTCGTGCTTCGCAAAGGGCCCCGGCGTGCATTCGACGGGGACCGGGCAAAGAAGCTTCGGCGTGAGAGCGCGTTTTTTTGGGAAGAGCGCAATGTCTGGTTTTCCGATGTCTGGCAGGACATCAAGGGCACGCCACAGGCCCTGGTCGACGGGACGGCCCGGCAAAGAAGTGCCGCTTTCCCCTTCGAGCTGGCCTACCGGCTTATCTGCATGTTCTCTATAAAAAAAGACTTGGTGCTCGACCCTTTCGTCGGCACGGGGACCACCCTTGGGGCGGCCCTGGCCGCAGGGCGCAGCGCCGTCGGGGTGGAGCGGGACGCGACCCTCGCGGCGGTCGCCTGGGCGATGCTTGCCGCATCACCGGGCCACGCCAACGCGTACACGAGGGATCGTCTGGTGCGGCACCTGCGCTTTGTCGCAGAGCGAACGGCGCAGAAGGGGCCGCTCAGACACGTGAATGCGCACTACGGATTTGCCGTGATGACCTCACAGGAAAGGGAGCTTCTGATCGCGGACGTGCTGCGCACCCACCGGGAGGACGATGAAACCCTGCGTGTGGAGCACGACGATCGGCCGCAGGAGGATCTGGTGGCTGTCGGGCAGGAACATGGTACGCCAGCAGCGCCGGGGGAGGGGAGTGGGGGGCGAGAACCGGTCCCTGGGTTTCATCGGTCTGGGGGCCTTCGCCCTGCCCATGACCGACGCGTGCCAGAAGCGGATCATTCATTACAAGTGAGGAGGAATCCAAATGAACATTGAACAAAGATGGCAGGCCCTGAAAAAACATCTCGGTATGGATGATCGTGAGCTCGGTATCCTACGTTCCAATCCGAAATACGTCAAGATGGTCGAGAGCACCCCTCAGTTCATGACCCACAGAATCATTGCCGAAGTTGTGAAATCCCATGGCTGCCATTCCGGGCTGACGGTCGGCACCAGGATCGTCATGAACGGCAACGGCCAGTTGATCCGGGACCAATGTCCTGAGAGGATCTGCATCTGGGCGTTGGCTCCCCTAAGTGGAATGGTCAGGGCGGTTTTTGAGCGTTTCGTGGAGGACCTGGATCCGAACTCCTTGGTCTTTGATGTCGTACATTGCGAGGATGTGGGGGTCGAGTGCGGCGGATGGGGCCAGATACTGATGAAAATCAAGGTGGAAGGTCCGGAAGGGGGAAGGTAAAGGGAAGGAGTGCGCAGCGGAGTAGGCGGGTACGGTCTGGAAGTCTGGAAGACATCGCCAAGTTGCAGGAGGAGGAAGTCATATGGGCGGTGGATGAAAGAATTACAGGGAACGGTACGGCCTGGGCTTGCCGGTCTTGACCCTTTCGTGATAGGTTTTCTCCTTACTTTTGATGCGTTGCGGGAAAATGACCTGGCCAATGGAGGGTGCCTGCGCGCAGATGGCAAGGCGAGAGAGGCGCATCGAGTAATACGTCGACAACCGAACAACGCTGCCGGAAACTATTTTCCGGAATCTTCAGACATGCTCTGAGATCCGAGAGCCGGATTTTTTGTGCGAACGGCATAACGCGCGCCAACGGAGGATCGGGACCAAGACACATGTTCAAACGCGTATTGATCGGCAATCGTGGCGAGATCGCCATTCGTATCGCCCGGGCGGCTTCGGCACTCGGCCTGGAATCCGTGAGCGTGTATGCCCCGGTGGACGCGCTTTCGCTCCACACCCGTTTCACAACCGAATCGCGTGAGATCGGCGCAGGCGTGACCGGGGACCCTGCTCGCGCCTACCTCGACGCCCCGGCGCTGATCCGCACGGCAAGAGCGAGCGGATGCGACTGTCTCCACCCCGGTTACGGGTTCCTGGCCGAAAACGCGGCCTTCGCCGCCATGTGCGCCGCCGAAGGGATCGCCTTCATCGGCCCGCCCCCCGAGACGATCGATCTTTTCGGGCACAAGATCAGGGCCCGTGCACTGGCCGAGTCGCTGGGGATCCCCGTCGTGCCCGGCAGTGGCGAACCACTGCAATCGGCACGGGAGGCGGTCGAGCTTGCGCGGCAGCTCGGGTACCCGGTGATGCTCAAGGCGGCTGCCGGCGGCGGCGGGCGGGGCATGCGCGCGGTGGCGCACGCCGACGAGATGGCCGAGGCATTCGCCCGCTGTCAAAGCGAAGCCGAGGCAGCCTTCGGCGACCGCTCCCTGTTTGTGGAAAAACTCCTTGCCCGTCCCCGCCACATCGAAGTGCAGATACTGGCGGACACGCACGGCAACGTCGTGCATCTGCACGAGCGTGATTGTTCGGTGCAGCTCAGAAACCAGAAGGTCATCGAGGTGGCACCGGCATCGAATCTCGATGGGGAACTCCGGAAGCGGATTCTCGCCGACGGCGTGAGGCTCGCACAGGCTGCCGGCTACGTGAACGCGGGGACCGTGGAGTTTCTGGTGTGCCCGGAGAGCGGCGAGCACTTTTTCATGGAGTGCAATTCACGGATTCAGGTGGAGCACACGGTCACGGAACAGGTGACGGGCATCGACCTTGTGGAGGCGCAGTTTCGGATCGCCGGGGGCGCCGCCCTCGAGTCATTGGGTCTGGGCGACCAGCGGGCCGTGGGGGCGACCCATGGTTTTGCCGTGCAGGCG
>Ga0209270_1001220_pt1 | contig 38780 bp, 35 predicted proteins | sample MTBAKSrepl1MetaG_FD_187456 | JGI IMG/M metagenome (GOLD analysis project Ga0209270, IMG submission 187456) | Enrichment culture microbial communities from Arthur Kill intertidal strait, New Jersey, USA, that are MTBE-degrading - MTBE-AKS1... | ecosystem: Environmental > Aquatic > Marine >... | reverse complement strand
TCTTGAGCCCCTTGTCGGAAGCGGATCCCCTCTACGCATCAAGCTTTCTGCTCTAGGCCGGGTTCGGATTCTCGCTTCCCTGTTTGGACGGTGTTCTTCTACTTCAAATTATCCCCCTAAAGATACAAGGCCGGGTTGCGTAGCCTGCCCTGTTAAGGGTTCAACCCGGCAAAACGCAACCAATGCTTGAAAAGGGTCAGGAAAAAAGAAAGCAGTTGAATTTTGGGCGGGTCTGGGACCCGCCCTTACGATTGAATCAAATTGTCGCGACGGCATGCAAGCCGCCCTCTACAAAAGACGAAAATGAAATCTTACAACAACTTATGCACTCGCAGACCAGGCTCTGAACTGACCACACCAATTTCCCAAACCGGGATCTCGCGTTCCTGGGCTTTTGCCTTAAAATCCTCTACCCGGTCCTCCGGGACGCACATCAGCAGCCCGCCGCTGGTTTGGGGATCAAAGAGTAGCATTTGCTCACTATCGTTCAAAATCAGGTCAAAACTGACTTGCTCCCCGAAATAGAGTTTGTTGCTGAAGGCTCCGCCGGGAAAGGTGTATGTTTTGGCGAACTTTTGGCAGGCATCGATGAACGGAATTTGGCTGAATTCGAAATCCAAACCTACCCCACTGGCCTGGGCGATCTCGCTGGCATGCCCCAGCAGCCCAAAACCGGTGATATCGGTGGCAGATTTGAGACCGCAATCGACAGCCAGTTGTCCAGCCTGATTATTGAGCTTCTTCATCCAACCCGTCACCTCAGCCATCTCTTCCGGGCTGGTTAACATTCGTTTCATAGCAGTGGTGGTCACACCAAAGCCAAGTGGTTTGCTCAGGAAAAGATGGTCCCCCACCCTGGCACCACCTTTGGTCAACAAGTGCTCGAGTTCAACCATCCCGATCACAACCATGCCAAATTTGGGTTCGCTATCCTGAACTGAGTGCCCACCTGCCACCACAACACCAGCTTCTTTGGCTTTTTCTGCGCCGCCGCGAATAATTTCCCGGGTAATTTCCAGGGGAAGATCAGGCGGCAGAGCGGCAATATTGAGCGCCAGCAATGGCTTGCCACCCATGGCATAGACATCCGAGAGGCTGTTGGCGGCAGCAATGGCACCGTAATCGTAGGGGTCATCCACCACGGGAGTGAAGAAGTCGGTCGTCAGTACGAGAGCGCGCTCTTCGTCCAGTTTCCAGACAGCAGCATCGTCAGCAGAATCCAACCCGATTATCAAATTGGGGTAATCGTTGGATTTGAAAGTATCTTTAATTGGCTGCAGAACCTGCGCCAGCGTTTCCGCGCTAAGCTTGGAAGCTCAACCCGCGCAACTGGAAAGGCTGGTCAGACGGATCTGTTTGCCAGAGGTAGCATTTTCATTCATCGGCATAATCATACCTGAGAATTATTGAAAAGATGATGATTTAATCGTTTTGGGATGGTTCAAGATTTTACGGTTGGGTCGACGACGAGAAACAACGTAGGGGCGACGCATGCGTCGCCCTCTAGTAGAAGGATGATTGAAATTAACAAGTAAAATATTTTCATGGATTTCGATGATTCGTCTCCACACCGGCGTAACTTGCGTCTACCCGAATTTGATTATTCGCAACCCGGTGCGTACTTTGTAACCATTGTTACTCAAGATCGGAAATTATTATTTGGAGACGTTTTCAATGGAGAAATAATCTTAAATGAAGCCGGAAGGATGGTGACAGAGCTCTGGCTTGCCATCCCGGAACATTTTTCAAATGTTGAGTTAGGCGAATTCGTGGTTATGCCAAACCATATTCATGGAATAATCACCATCACCAATCTAGGGGCGACGCATGCGTCGCCCCTACCCAGGATGTCCAACGGTCCCAAACCTGGTTCGATCGGAGCGATAGTAGGATCATTTAAGTCAGCCACATCGAAAAGATTTCACGATTTAACCAATCGTCGCGATCTTCACCTATGGCAGAGGAATTATTATGAACATGTCATCAGAAATGAACGGGATCATCAAGCGATTTACGATTATATCGTCGCCAATCCGGAAAACTGGGAAAAAGACGATGATTACGCACAGGTGTAGATAAACAAACGTAGGGGCGACGCATGCGTCGCCTCTACCGGGAAGGGTAAAGGTTTATTCGTATTTCAACGCATTGACCGGCACGAGCGTGGCGGCGGAGAGCGCTGGGTAGAGCCCGGAGATCAGACCCACAATCGTCGCAAAGAAAATACTGAACAACGGCAGCCAGACCGGGATGGATGTTGCTAATGTAGTTCCACCCCCGCTCTGCGATGCCAGGTACGAGCCTGCCAGCAGGTTGATCAGTCCGCAGATCGCCCACCCCAGCAAGAATCCTCCCACCCCTCCCAGGAAACCAATCCCAGCCGCTTCTCCCAGGAAGATGCTGAGGATGTTGTTATTGGTCGCGCCAATGGCTTTCATAATGCCGATTTCACGCGTTCGTTCCAAAATTGCCATTGCCATGGTGTTGGCAATGCCAATGGCAGCCACCAGCAAAGCGATCGCACCCACCCCACCGAAGACAACCTGCATGATGGTAAAAAAGCTGTTGATACTCTGCACCTGGGATTGGGGCGTGTAAGCCTGGAAGCCCATATCGGTGATCTGCTGAGCCAGGTCGATCACAACTTCCGGGCTGGTGGCTTTGACAGTCACATTGTTGTAGCCCTGCTTGCTGTAATCCACGCGTCTGCCGGCGACCCAGTCATTGAGCTTGATCACCTCATCCCAATTCATATACATGCTGTAGTCCGCTTCACCGCGGGTCTCTGCGAGCACACCGACAACCTGCAGGCGCATGCTTTTACGCGTCTCTGTGCCGTCGCTGTTCCATTTCACAAAGTCGACTTTCAGGGTCTGACCCATCAAATCCGGCAATTCAATTGGCTCATCTCCAGGGCGTTGGTTGGGGTCGTAGAAGTTATTCTTGATCCATGATCCGACTACAATGGTTCCTGGGCTGCTGATATCGGTTATCCCTTGACTTGCCTTGACACCCATATCTGTCAAATCATCCAGGTTGACACCCGTGATATTGCCCCATGCCATCAATTTATCCAGTTTGATTTCGACGCCGGTGTTGACCCCTTGTTTGATGATCACCCTCGTCACGCCAGGTAAAGCTTCAAATTGCGCGACAACATCAGGGGTGATCTTCTTGATGTCGTCCTCGGTAATCATCATCGCACCGTTGCCCATCATATCCGGGTAGCCTGGGTAAACCTCGACATTGCTGAGGTCGTTGATGCCCCACAGCTGGCTGGTGGCGCTTTCCTTCAAGCCAGCACCCAGCGAGATGAGGGTCACTACAGCGGCAGTACCGATGATGACACCAATCGCGGTCAAAACGACGCGACCTTTCCGCCTTTTCAGGTTATCGATGATAAGACTGATTAAATCTACCAAGCGCATAAGCAACCTTACTTTCAATTATGGTTGAGTTAGGATGGTTGAGGCAGGCCTCAACCCTACAAGCCAAATCATGGGGACTTCATCCCACCGCCATTGAATATGGTGCCCGGTTCTTCTTCGACAGGAACCTCAGTAGCGCTGTTATTGCTAGTACCAAAGCCAAAGAAACCTTTGATAGCGTTCCAGATCTTGGCAAAGAAGCCGGGTTCCTGCACTGGTTCATTCGGGAAAGGCTCAGGGTTCATCGGGTCGATCATGATCGGGTTGCCGTTTTCATCCAGCACCGGGTTGCCGTTCTCGTCCAGCTGTGGGTAAGGCTCGGGCATGGGCATCTCTGGCATCACCTCAACCTGCAGCTGGCCGTTGTAAGTTCTCAACTGGTTGAAATCGTCGGTATAACGGATCTCAAAGTTGATGGTGGCAGTGCCTTCCTGGTAAGGAATGAACATTGGATCGACGGTGAAATAGCCACCCGGATCCAGCGTGCCCACCAGCACAGAGTTGTTGCTCATGTCACCAGCTTCGGATGTGACCACCACGTTGCCCAGCACAACCGGTTTACGAGCCAGGTTGGTGATCTGGATGGGCAAACTGCCCATCTGACCGACATAAAACATGCCTTCCACCGGGTTGTAGAACGAAATTTCAAGCTGAGGCAGCGAGAAGACCAAAAGCGTGATGACCTGGTCGTCAATGACGCGGTTGCCTTTGGCGTCGGTGTAGACAAACGAGAGTTTCAGTGGGTAAGCACCTGGTTGAGCGGTGACGTTCACCACGAATTCCTGTTCAGGGCTGAGGTTACTGCCTGCGGCAACATCCCCCAACAGAACCACGTTTGATTTTCCAATAGGAGCAAAAATGGAGACATCCCCGGCACCACCGCTGACGCCACCGGCTTGGGGAGTGCCCTCCGGGTTGGTGGTGATGCTGGAGCCGCCATAGACCAGCGAAACATTGCGCGCCAGGTCACTGCCGGCGTTGTTGACATCCAGGGCGAGTTTGAAAGTCGAACCCGGTTGCAGAGGGTCAATATCGGTGCTGTAATTGTTGACCACCATCTGCGCGCGTTGCACTGCGGCGGGGGTAGCCGTAGCAGCCACCTGCCCGGTCCCGCTTTGGTTGATGCTGATGGCGAAGATGAATGTATCAGAGTATTGATTTAATCCAGATGGGTTTGTGTAGGACACCGTAGCCGTGATAAGACCTGAATACTTCCAGGTGGACATATCGTTGACCTTAAACGTGTGCGTGCTATTAACAAAATTGCCGTCTTCGAGGCTACCATCCGGGCCACTTGCCCGTGCATCAACTTCATAAAACGTAATAACAGACCCATCCAGGGGGTCAAAGTCCTGGGATGAGAAGGTCATGACAACGTTGTTAGCGAATTCCTTGCCGTTATTTGCGAGAATAAAATTCAACCCAAAAGTGCCATACGGATTGACACTTTTCTTGCCATCACCTGTCGAGTAATCGGCAATGTAAAGCATAGGTCGGTTTGCAACTTCCTCTACGACATTTTGAGGCACCCAACCTGGTGGGTTGACAACACCTTGATTATCCGGGATGTAGTTCCAGGGTACGGGTGTTGCTGGAGTATCGTCAGGCGGATCGACCCATTGGGCATCAACCGACAAGACCGGAAGCAGCACCATCGAAAGGATCAGGGTAATTACCAGGAAGATTTGCGTGTTTTGTTTCATCGTGTACCTCTACGAACTGATTGAAATAGATTCCATATATTGCTTTTCGTCCACCATGCACCCATCCATCAGGTAGATGCGGTGGGTGGCGTAGTTGAGCATGCGTGGGTCATGGCTGGCTACCAGAATGGTCTTGCCGGCTTTGCAGAGTTCATCCAGCATGCTCATGATCACCTGCCCGCTGGTCGAATCCAGGTTGCCGGTCGGTTCGTCTGCCAAAATCAGGGGCGGATCGTTGACCAATGCCCGGGCGACCGCCACGCGCTGCTGTTGACCGCCGGAAAGTTCGGTCGGCTTGTGACCAATGCGGTCCTTCAGCCCGACCTTGTCCATCAGCGCTTCAGCACGGTCAATGCGGTTTTTCTTCTTGATCCCCGCAAAACGCAAAGGGAAAGCTACATTGGCTTCCGCGCTCATATTGGCGATCAGGTTGAAACTTTGAAAGATGAACCCGACTTTGTTACGTCGGTAATCTGCCAGGGCATTCTCGTCCATTTTGGCGATTTCCAGCCCATCCACCAGGATGTTGCCCGATGTCGGCCAATCCAGCCCGCCCACCAGATACAGCAGCGTGCTTTTGCCCGAACCGCTGGGACCCATAATGACAGTAAAAGAACCACTGGGGATGCTAAGGTCCAGCCCGTCCAGGGCGTGCACTTCCGTTTCACCCATGTTATAGGTTTTCCGAAGGTTAACTGTTTGAACAAAATTATCCGGCATAAACGTTTCCTTTAAAAGTAGAACCCTGCCCCACCAGCATTGAGTCCGCCCAACAGGCTGCTCACAAGGCTGGGAATGCCCTGCAGCATCAGCATGATCAGGACTGCGACGATAGTGGTTACAATGGCTTTGCTTTTCTTCAGCCCGGAAATAAGGATAGCACCGATGATCAACAGCACCAGGAATAATAGCCAATACAGGTCAATATTGCCCAGGATACCGCGCAAATAGGCGCTCGCTCCCTCAGCTTCGGCATCGATCAAGTTAGAAAGACCGGGGTTCTCAACCAGTTGTTTGCTGGACCCAACCACAAAGAATTTGACCAACTCGCGCAGCCCAAAGGGCACCATCGCCCAGGCGACCAGGTTGCCAATTTTCAGGCGCGGCGCACGGCTGCCTGCCAGCGTGAGCGCCAGGTAGAGAATGCTTGCCATCAGCATGCTGAAAACCAGGTAGCCCAAAATACCAGTGAGTGCCGGAAAGAGGATCATAAAGATGGGAGATGCCTGGTTGGCTTGCGCCTCCAGGTATTGCCGTTGCTGCTGCTCAGACCACCATTGAAAGTCGTCCGGTAAGGTTGCGCCCATCTGCAACTGCTGGGTTTTGACTGGCGCAGCGATCAGCACCGCCAAAACCACCAGGATGCTGATGAATAGTAAGGGTGCGCGTTTGTTGGAGGCCTCTTCTGCGCCCACCTTGGCCAGCGTGGCGCGGGGTTTGTAGAACAATTGAAAAAGCCACCTAAAGTAACCTTTACGTGGTCTTTTGTCTTCGTTCTTCTTTCTTTCTCGTTTCATAGGCGACCTCAATTAACCTGTGTGAGTCCAGCTGTACTTAATGACGCCTCAGGTAGTTGAAAAGTTCCAGCCCAACGCGTCCCCGCCATCATCTTAGTTTATCGCAGATTGAGGGAGCTGATAGCTGATAGCTGATAGCTGATAGCTGATAGCTGATAGTAAAAATTGTAGTTGCGTAGGTCGGAATGAGACCGCTTTGTGACCTTTGCATATCGTGTGCGTTGCGCGGTCTCACTCCGACATCTCGAGCGTTGGCAGTCCCGATGGCGGAGTGAGGTGGTTTCAACGTTTCCGCCACAAGAAATTTTCTGTTCACCTCATTCCGCCCTACAATTTCTTTCCCGCTCGCCAAATGTTAAAACCAACGTTTGCGCATCCGCCTGCACCCCGTTCCCTGTTCGCCTTGTCCAAATCACCCCCAATTCCTCCCAATAAAACTATAATAACCACAAGTTAATCCAAAGGAGAACTATTGTGAAAGATACGATTCGCAAACACATTGACCAACTGCATGCCAAAGGTGCGCATTACGTCGACGCCCGCTGGTATCCGCGTGAAGACAGCAATTTCCTCTTCATGTGGAACGGTAACCTCAAAGAAAACAACGCCTCCAGCCAAAGCGGCTTGGGCGTGCGCGTGCTTTACAACGGCGCCTGGGGCTTTTCCGCCTCGTCCGATCTAACCAACCTGGACGGCATCTTCGATAGAGCCTTCGATAACGCCCGCATCGCTTCCGAACGCGTGACCTTCCCCATCCGCCTGGCGGAAAAGGAAGCCGTTGTCGGCAGTTTCAACAGCCCCAACCAAATCGATCCCTTCACTGTCGGTTTGGATGAAAAAGTGGCTTTCCTGCAAAAAATGGACAGCGCACTCAAGCAACCTGGCGTCATTCAGCGCATCAGCATGCTTCAATTCGTGCGCAAACAGATCATTTTCATGGATTCTGAAGGCTCGGAGATCGAGAAAAACATCATCGAAGTCTTCCCCTCCATCCAGGCAATGGGCGTCGATAAAGACGGCGGAATGCAACGCCGCAGCTACCAGCCCGGTCGCACTGGGGCTACTCGTGGTTGGGAAAGCATCAACGAAACCGATTTCCTCCACAACGCCGACCGCGTCGTTAACGAGCTGAACCAGGTTTTGGTCGCCGATGACGCCCCCAACGGCAAGATGTCCGTCATCCTCTTGAACGGCATCATGTTCCTGCAGACTCATGAGACCATCGGACATGCTCTGGAGCTGGACCGCATCCTGGGTTATGAGCTTTCCTTCGCCGGCGGTTCGTTCGTCCGTTTGGAAGATTTTGGCAAGTTACGCTACGGTTCCGAGAAGCTCACTGCCCGCGCCAACGCCCTCGAGCCCAACAGCCCAGGCAGTTTCGGCTTTGATGACGATGGCGTACCAGCCCAGGACAACCTGCTGATTGATAAGGGCATCCTGGTCGGTGCCATCACCAGCCGCCAAATGGTGGAAGAAGCCAACGCCAAAGCCAAAAAACAGATTTTTGATGGTTCCAGTGGCGCTAACCGTGCCACATCCTTCTACCGTGTGCCGATCGAGCGTATGACCAACATCAACATCGACCCCGGCACCGACGGCAGCCTGGAAGACATCATCGCCAACACCATGTATGGCCTTGTGCTGGACGGTGACAAGAGCTGGTCAATCGGCTCCAACCGTGAACAGTTCCATTTCGCCTGCGATATTGGCTGGCTGGTGGAAGATGGGCAGAAGAAACAGGTGGTTAAGAACCCCACCTATCGCGGTGAAACCCTGCCATTCTACAATTCGCTCACAGCCGTGGGCGATGAAAGCACCTGGAATGTCCACTACGTCGACAATTGTGGCAAAGGTGCCCCCAACCAGATCATGCAACTGGGACACGGCGTCCCGGTCTGCCGCTTTGATAACGTCCAGGTAGGAGAGTAAGATGAGCAACCAGGTCCTTGATTTATTACACCAACTACGTCAAGCTGCCCTTAAGCGAGATTTGAAGGCATTGATCAGCTATCACGAAGAAGACAGCTACCTGATGCGCTTTGCCAACTCGGCGATTTCGCTGAACACCAACGAACACCTGATTTCACTCGATTTCATAGCTTTCGATGGTCGTAAAAAGGTCAGCTACAGTATGATCGTCAACCCGGCTGATCTTGAGAGCATGGAGAAGGGGCTGGACACGCTGAAAGAAATGCTGCCCCACGCCCAGGACCTCACCTATGACCCCACCTTCCCGGTTTATGAGCGCAATGTGGTCGATGAGCGTTCCTTTGACCCGGCCTTGGCCGCTCTGACCAATGAAGAGCGCCTGGCGTACTTCAACACGCTGGCAGAAGGACTGGAAAGCGACGATGTGAAATTGAGCGGTATCTTCAGCAGCGGTACCACCACCACCGCCCAGATCAGCACCGCCAACGAATACACCCAATTTTTCCGCGCCACCGATGCCCAGGTGACCGCCGTTTTGTCTTCCGAAAGCCTCAAGTGGGAAGTCAACGCCGAGCAAAGCGCTCAGAAGAAGAGCGACCTCGACGCCCCGGGCTTGCACGCCGACCTGGCGTTACTGGTACGGCATTATCAGCAGGACCAGGCGGTACAATTGCCCGTCGGCAATTACACCGTTGTGCTGGGTCCGGCTGCCACCGCTGAACTGCTTAACATCATGTCCTATTATGGCATGACTGGCGGGGCACTGATGCAGGGCTATTCCTTCTTAAAGGAAGAAGACCAGGATAAGCTGCTCTTCTCAGAGAAAATGAACCTGACGGATGACCCGCGTGAGGTAGAAATCTACGCGCAAGAAGCCGATCGCTTTGGCTTGCAGAGAAAACCTTTCCCGCTGGTTTCTGAAGGTCATTTCCAGGCTTTTATGTGGGACCAGGACACGGCTGATGAATTTGGAAAAACAGTGACCGGGCACGATGTCAGCCGTTTCAGCCTGGTGATGGATGGCGGTGATGCACCTTTCGCGACCTTGAAAGACCTGCTCGAAATGCCGCGCGACGAAGACATCCTCTACATACCCTATATCCACTACATGAACGTGGTCAATCCCACCCAGGGCATGATGACCGGCTCCAGCCGCTTCGGTGCACTACTATTAAAGAAGGATGGCAGTGTGCAGGTGCCTTACAATGTACGTCTCACCCAGAGATTCTACGATTTCTTCGGGGAGCGCGTGCAGTGGTTGAGCGAGAAACAGGTCGCTTATAACGTCTCCAGCAGTTACGGTCGCCGCGACCCCACTGCCCTGAAGGTGCCACGCTTTGTGTGCGTAAAGGAGATCGAAATCTCCCACTCGAATCCGTCATATTAGCTCATAGCTCATAGCTGATAGGTGATAGCAAAAGAAAAACAGAAGAAAAGAGCAAAAGAGAGAGATTGCCTGTAGAATTGCAAGAATCGGAGGAGTAGATGCAATCAACTGGTGGACAGTTGGCGTACAAAGACTTAATTGTCTGGCAGAAAAGCATGGATTTTGCCAACGCTGTCATCAGTGTAATTGAGGTCTTGGATACTCCACGCAAGCATTATCGCTTGTTTGAACAGCTCGAGGCAGCGGCGACTTCTATTCCGATGAACATTGCTGAGGGAAAAGGAAGGAATTCCAGAAAAGAATTCGTTCATTTTTTGCATGTTTCACGCGGTTCATTCTATGAAACCCTGACGCTGCTTGAAATATTTCTCATGCGCGGGTGGCTTACAAGCGAGACGTTTCAAGAACTGGAACACCAATCGATCGAAATTGCCAAGATGCTGAATGGATTAATTAACAGTATCGAAAAGGGAATATAGTTTGTTGTCTCATCTCTCAGCGATTCGCTTTTAAACGATTTTCATTTTTCTTGTCTTCTTTTCCTATCAGCTATCATCTATGAGCTATCAGCTTTCACCTACCTGTACTCGCCACGAAGTGGACGGGTATCAGCCATCACCTATCAACTATCAGTTTATAGTTGCTTTTTTTCTTTTCTTCTTTTCCTATCAGCTATCAGCTATGAGCTATCAGCTACAAGCTCTCTCCCCTAGCGCCTTGCCGCCCAAAATTCCGGAACGTGTGCCCAAGCCTGGCGGTACGATGTATTCCTCAATTCCATCCAAAACCAAATCGGAACGAATGTACCCGTTCAAATATTGGAGCGTTTTCTCCCGAATCATCGGGAATAAAAACTGAGCGCTCATCACGCCGCCCCCCAATATAATCCGTTGCGGCGCGAGCGTGCAGATCACACCCTGCAGCGCCAGCGCGATATAGCCCGCTTCCAACTCCCAGGCAGGATGCCCCTGCTCCAAATTTTCAGCCGGCACTCCCCACCTCGCCCTCATCGCTGGACCGCTCGCCAGGCCTTCAAAACAATCGCCATGAAACGGGCAATTTCCCGCAAAACCCTCATCTCCAGTGATACGCGGCAACCGCATGTGTCCCATCTCAGGGTGCATCAAACCGTGCAATAATTCCCCATTCACCATCGCGCCACCGCCAACTCCGGTACCAATGGTGAAATAGACCAGGTCGCTCAAGCCCTTGCCCGCTCCCCAAATTGACTCGGCCAGGGCAGCGCCGTTGACATCTGTATCAAATCCAACCGGAATCCCAAGCCCCTGCTCAAAAATGCTGACCACATCGGCATACGCCCAACCCGCTTTGGGTGTTTCTAAAATCTGTCCATAGGTTGGCGAGCCAGGGTGCGCATCCAGCGGTCCGAAACAGGCAATCCCGAGGGCGGCGAGCGTTCCAAGTTGGGATTCTTGCTGCCTGAAGAAGTCCAAACACGCTCCAAGTGTTTGTACTGGATTGGTGGTCGGAACTCGCATATCCGCAAGGATCTGGTTATCCTGGTCGATTACCGCGCAAACAAATTTCGTCCCCCCGCCTTCAATACTGCCAATCAATTTCCTGTTCATCACAACCTCGTTTTAGCTGATAGCTCATAGCTCATAGCTCATAGCTCATAGCTCATAGCTCATAGCTCATAGCTCATAGCTCATAGCTCATAGAAAACAATTGTAACCGACACGAAGTGGGTTGCTGTTAGAATTGAGGCGACAGGAGTTGAAAATGCAACCTACAGCTAGCCAGTTGTCATATAAGGACCTTAACGTCTGGAGAAAAAGTATCGATTTTGCCAATAATGTGATAAGTGTCATCGAGACGTTGGCAACCCAACGAAATCATTATCGGTTAATTCAACAACTCGAAGCAGCGGTGACTTCCATTTCAATGAACATTGCTGAGGGAAAAGGCCGAAATTCCAAAAAGGAATTTGTCCATTTTTCGCATGTTTCACGCGGTTCGTTGTACGAAACACTGACCCTATTAGAAATTTTCCAACTGCGTGGGTGGCCAAAAAGTGATACCTATCAAGAACTGGAGGACCAAGCAATTGAAATTGCCAAAATGCTGAATGGTCTAATTAATAGCATCGAAAAAAGCATGTGATCTTTCTTCTTTTCCACTGTGCTTTTCTTCGTTTCTACTTTTATTTTCTTTCTTTTCTTCTTTTCCTTTCAACTATCAGCTATCAGCTGCCTTTCCTATCAGCTATGAGCTAACAGCTATGAGCTATGAGCTATCAGCTAAAATCAAGTAAACTTGAGTCTATGAAACTTATCACCATCACCACTGACTTCGGTAACCTCAACGGTTTTACCGGAACTATGAAAGGTGTGATCTATGGCATCACACCCGACGCCCAAATCGTCGACATCACCCACGAAATCCCCGCCCAGGATGTCCGCACCGGCGCCATCGCCTGTTCAGTTTGTACTATAGATAAATGCAGTGCAAAAAGTAATCATATGATGTGATCACATTAATAGAAAGCTTCTTGCCACCTTGGTTATTTTAATAGTTGACTTAGCTGCTCAGTCATATCACATTTCTCCCATGGCATATCTTTCGCATTTTCTCCAAAATGTCCGTAGCAGGACAGCTTTGAAAAAATAGGGCGGTATAGCTCAAATTTTTGGATAATTGCCATCGGTCGCATATCCACTGTCCTAAGGATATAATCACGAACCTTGTCCATCGGAATCTTACCAGTACCAAAATCATCAATACTCACCGACACCGGCTCTGCAAATCCGATTACGTAGCTTAATTGCACTTCGCAGTTGTCAGCGATACCAGCAGCCACGATATTCCTGGCAATATATCTGGCCAAGTATGCAGCACTTCTGTCAACTTTTGTAGCATCCTTGCCGGAAAAAGATCCGCCCCCGTGCCTTGCGTATCCGCCGTAGGTGTCGGCAATAATTTTTCTGCCAGTAAGACCGGTATCTCCTGCAGGGCCGCCTAAAACAAACCTTCCAGCCGGGTTAATGAAAAAATCGGTCCAACCGTCAATCATTTTCTCCGGTAAAACAGGTCGAATAACGTGTTCTGTAATATCCTCGCGCAACTGGTCAGTTGAAATTTCTTCGCGGTGCTGTGCAGAAATGATAACTGCTACGATTCGTTTAGGCTTGACACCCTCATATTCCACAGTTACCTGCGACTTTCCGTCAGGGCGAAGATACGGCAATTCTCCCGATTTTCTGACTTCTTCAAGGCGGTGTGTCAGCTTATGAGCATACTCTATCGTGAATGGCATCAGATATTCGGTTTCCTTACAAGCATACCCGAACATCATGCCCTGGTCGCCCGCGCCGCCATCCAGCGGTTCAGTTCTGTTTATACCCCTTGCTATGTCAGGAGACTGTTCATGGATATCTATCGTAATCTCACATGTCTTCGAATCAAACCCCATGCTGACTTCAGTATAACCGGTATCCGCAATGATTCTTCTTGCGACGGCATCATAATCCACAGATGCATTTGCGGTGATCTCGCCCATAATGTGCAGTTTATTAGAAGTAGCTGTAACTTCACAGGCAACGTGACCTGACGGATCCTGACGCAAAATCTCATCCAGTATACTGTCGGCTATCTTATCACACAGTTTGTCGGGGTGTCCGCTTGTCACAGACTCCGAAGTAAAATAAGAAAGCATATTACACCCCCCAACACTCATTTAATAGGTATACTATCATTTTTTACCGCCGGCTTTAATGTGTGGATGTTCATTCCATAGCCTGTCAGCTACAGGGGCCCACTTCTCTGCTGCATCAACACATTTATTGCAATAGTCGCTGGCTTTCTCAGGACAAGCCATATCCGTTGAATGAGCATTGGTGTCTTCCACCATCTCGGTTAGCCGCCCGGGATTATCCAGCACAGGGCACGGACGCAGCAAATTGGAATTGAATGGCTGATTTGTCCTGTAGGCCTGGAACAACGGTGACTTGTAGGCTTCAATAAGGGTCTTATCCTTGATATTGGAATCAGAATAATGAACAAATGCACAAGGCTCTATATCACCATTCGCATTAATGTGTAAATAACATCTTCCACCTGCTATACAACCGTTTACATATTCGCCGTCATTCCAGAAGTCCATGGTGAATATGGGCTTCTCATTACGGAATTTCCGAATTTGTCGATACATGAATTCACGTTGTTCGGCAGTCGCAAGAAGCTCAGGTACTGCGTCGGCACCAATTGGCATATAGGTAAACAACCATGCGAACTTCGCTCCCATATTAATCATAGCATCGAAGTAATCCTCGCTGCCTATAACCTCGGTATTTTTACTTGTATAGCAACAGGAAATTCCAAAAAGAAGTTTCCTCTCTTTCAGTCTTTTCATAGCAGAAATGACCGACTGATAAGTTCCCTCACCGCGACGATAATCTGTTGCCTCTTCAAAGCCTTCTACGCTGATGGCGGGAACAATATTGCCGACACGCAGCATTTCATCCGCAAATTCATCATCGATAAGAGTTCCATTCGTAAAAGCTAGAAACGCGCAATCATGATGCTTTTCACATAAGCGTATGATATCTTTCTTTCTAACAAGGGGTTCACCGCCTGAATAGATATAAACGTATGTTCCGTGTTTTTTACCCTGACTAATGATATTGTCAAGTTGCTCAAAGGACAAATTCATTTTATTGCCGTATTCAGCAGCCCAGCAGCCTATACAATGCAAGTTGCAGGCAGAAGTAGGATCCATAAGAATAGCCCAGGGCACATTACAGTCGTATTTTATTTTTGTTTCATTTTTAATCTGTGATCCAATCATGGTTCCGTTGATAATCGCATTGGTAAATAATTTTTTACGCTGTTCGTCATTAATGTCCGTCCATAGACTGTAAAGAAGCTGTGACCAGTTGTTGTCAGGATCGCTTATCGCCGACCGAACCGTTTTTACCTCTGATGTAACAGAATTGTTGTCGTCTTGCTTTTCCAACCATTCAAGCACCTTGGGAAGGTTACTCTTTGGGTCTCGATTGATATAACTGTATACTGTTTTGACGCCCATGGATTTAAATTTGGCTGATATATCCATCTCCTTACACCCTTTCATATGAAAATTAAGGTTTAATCCCTTAATCATCATTATAAAAAAAGGGGGGGGAAATAACTACGGTCAGTTGTTATAGAATGTGTGAAATTCATACATAATGCATTCATTGACCAAATTTTTGAACATCAAGTATGATTTGTTTGATTTTCAGGCAAACAATCTTTATTGTTTGGAAATTTCGATTAACTTCTTCAAATAGTTTCTGATACTTTCTTCAGAAAGAGCACTTATTCTTCTTAATATACTTTCAATCTCCTCATCATAATCATTGGCCAGCCAATCGAATATATAGCCTACAAGTGCATATTTGTGATAACGTGCCAGGAATTGAATATCATCCTCATCAGCGTTAATATCCTTAAAGAGGCTTCTGATAAAATCAAGCATAGCCTTATCCAATGCTTTGGAGAAATAATGTTCCAGCAGATCTCTGTTTGGTGATTCATAAATATGTTTTAGTGCTCGCTTGTTATTTTTTAGAAGATCCAATACAATCTCACATTCGTCGCATAAGGTGTCGGAAATATCTGTAATCTCCTGAAGTTTTTGTATTTCTGTGCAAAACAAATAATCTACGAGAGTATATATATTCTCAAAATAGTAATAAAAAGTATTGCGGTTAATCTCGCATTCTTCAATTATTTCCTTTACCGTTATTTTTGACAGCGGCTTTTCATTCAGAAGTTTGACGAATGTGTCGACAATCGCTTTTTTAGTAAACTTAGCCATACTCAACCCACCCTTTATTAATAAATAATGCTTAAATAAGGTCTTTCATTCTGCCGGCTTAAGATCAAGAGGTATGCTCACTGCCGATACCATTGCAGCCAAGCTCTTTGCTGCAATGGAGATATACTTCGGTGTCTTTTTCTGGAACTTGTTCCGTTCAGCTTCAGTAACCGTGTTTTCATCTTTACGCGATTCCTGAACGGCATGCAGATCTGCGATCTCTTTTATGCTGTAAGTCTTCATAACCTGCTTATTTTATCATATAGCAAAAGCATAACAGTAAAATTTAGTAAAATATAATATAAATGTAATATTAAATATAGTGTTAATTAGCTCTTTACAAATAGAAAAAGCTCCACGATCTTCTAGACCGCAGGGTTATGCATTTCTCCTCAAATTTCAACATCGATACCAGATTTAAACTCGACTATGAAATGGTCATCGTGGACCGTGATTTTATCAATGAGTGTTCTGACATACTCCTCATCGTATTCGGTAAGCTCGCGAGACAAACCATCGAGGAAAGTCATCATTTCATCTATTCGTGCCTTAAGGTCCTGCTGGGATGCCCCCTCGGCCTGGAGGGATTGCTTTTCGTTGCGCAGTTTTCTAACCTCCATGCCAAGGTCATCCGATGTTCTTCGGTATCGCTTTCGGTCCGATCGTCGGTTTCATCACCGGCTTCGTCGGCAACATCCTTGCCGATATGCTCAGTGGTTATGGCTTCTGGATCTGGTGGGACCTGGGCAATGGCATTATGGGTCTGATCCCCGGTCTTTTTGCTGCCCTGATCTTCCTCTACAACGAGAAGAAATCCATTTTGCTGGGTGAAGTCTCGGTAGTTCTGGGCGTTGCCCTGGGCATGGCTGTTGCCAGTATCTCGGAAATGTGGGTATCGGGTGCGGATATGAACACGGTAATTTTCGCCAACTTCCTGCCCTCCTTCCTGACCAACATCGTTTGGGGTCTGATTTTGCTCCCAATTTTGATGGTTGCCTACGCTGCCATCGTCCAACGCAGGCCTACGATAGACAGGTTGTCCTCCTCATCCTTTCCTATCAGCTGCCTTTCCTATCAGCTACCTGTACTCGCCACGAAGTGGACGGGTATCAGCTATGAGCTATCAGCTAAAATCAAGTAAACTTGAGTCTATGAAACTTATCACCATCACCACTGACTTCGGTAACCTCAACGGTTTTACCGGAACTATGAAAGGTGTGATCTACGGCATCACACCCGACGCCCAAATCGTCGACATCACCCACGAAATCCCTGCCCAGGATGTCCGCACCGGCTCCATCGCCCTTTGGCGCGCCGTGCCCTATTTCCCCGCCGGCACCGTCCACATTGCGGTGGTCGACCCCGGCGTAGGCACAGCCCGACGACCAATCGCCGCCCAATTGGGCGATCAATTCTTTGTCATGCCCGACAATGGTCTGATCACGCCCATGCTGGAAGACGCTGAAGCTGCCGGTAAAGAAATAACAATTGTCCACCTGGACAAACCCGAATATTGGATGCCCTCGGTCTACACCACCTTCCACGGTCGCGATATCTTCGCACCCAGCGGCGCGCACCTTGCCAGAGGCGTAGCCCTGCAAGATATGGGCACAATCATCACTGACCCCGTCCGCACGCCACTGCCCAGACCAACTAAAACTGAGCAAGGCTACCAGGCGAACATCATCGTGATCGACGTTTTCGGCAACTGTTCCACCAACCTGCGCGTCTCGCAAATCCCAAACCTCGCCAAAGCGACTCTAAAAATCAAGGGTGAAAGCATTGAGGGCATCGTACCTTCGTATGGTCACCGAAAAATTGGCGATTTGGTGGCTGTGACCGATAGCGAAGGCTTCGTGGAAGTCGCTGTGGTCAACAGCAGTGCTGCCCGTAAATTCGGCATCCAGCTGGATGATCCTGTAGAGGTTATTTTTCATGACTGATGCCGCGCCGCTGCCCCTGGTTGTTCAAGACCTGAGCTTTCAGTATCACACGCGCCGCACACCCGCTATCCAAAACATCAACCTGACCCTCGAACCGGGTCAGATCATGCTTCTGGCTGGTTCTTCTGGCTGTGGCAAAACCACCCTCATGCGCTGTATCAACGGGCTTATCCCGCACTCCTACAACGGCGAAATGAGCGGCGATGTCCTCATCCACGGGCAATCGGTACGCGGCATGGGCTTATCGCAAATATCCACCCACATCGGCACGCTCCTGCAGGACCCTGAACGCCAGATTTTAGGTACTTATGTGCTGAACGAAGTCTGTTTTGGCTTGGAATCGCAGGGAATGTCGCGTGAAGAAATGCTGCCAAGAGCCTACAAAGCGCTCGAAAGGCTGCACATCCTTCATTTAAAAGACAAAGAGACTTTTTACACTTCTGGCGGCGAAAAGCAAAAAGTCGCCCTGGCAGGTGTTTTGGCGATGGAGCCTGACATCCTGCTGCTGGATGAACCCCTCGCCAGCCTGGACCCTGCTTCGGCTCATGAGGCTTTGCTGGCTTTCAGGGAACTTGCAGACGAAGGGCTCTCGATTATGATCGTTGAGCATCGCGTTGAAGATGTTCTCGCCATCCACCCCGAAAAAGTACTTTACATGGATGACGGCAAGATCATTTACAACGGTGATTCCATTGGCTTGATGGACGCGGTCGATTACAGCCGCATCAAATTACCTGCCCCCGTCATCGCCAGGCGCGCCAGGAACCATCCTGCCCCACATTTTCAGCCAACCGTACCCAAAATTGACCCACAAAGCCAACCCTTGGTCTCTTTTCAGGATGTGCGCTTTCAGTACAAGGACAACATGCCCGAAGTACTGCATGGTATCAACCTGGATATCCGTGCCGGCGAAGTAATCGCGATTTTGGGACACAATGGCTGCGGGAAAACCACCACGGTCAAGCACGCCCTCGGTTTGCTCAAGCCCACCAGCGGAAAAGTGCTGCTGGAAGGGGTCGATTCCAAAAAATCGACCGTTGCCACCTCTGCCAAAACCATCGGCTATGTCTTCCAGAGCCCCAGCCAGATGCTTTTTGCCGCGTCTGTGCGCGAAGAGTTGGCTTACGGACCAAAAAACCTGGGCTTCAGCACGCAGCAGGTGGAAGAAAATGTCAATTGGGCGATCGAGACCGTTCACCTGGAAGAAGAGCTGCCCACGCCGCCCCTGGCGCTATCCTTCGGGCAACAAAAACGCGTTTCCATTGCCTCGGTTCTCTCCATGCGCTCGCGCGTGTTGATGATGGACGAACCCACTGCCGGGCAGGATTATTGGAATTATCAATCCTTCATGAGTACCATCCTGCAAACCCCCGGTTTTGATGCCATCGTTTTTATCACCCACGATCTGGATCTGGCGCTTATTTTCGCCAACCGCGTCGTGGTTTTGTATGGTGGTGAAATTGTTGCCGATGGTCACCCGCAGGACATCCTTCAAGATGAAGAGAAACTGAACAAGTGGCGCTTAATGCCAACTTCTTTGCTAAAATTGAATCAGCAATTATGGCCGAAAACCGGCCAATATTTGTGCGCGGAAGCGCTCAGCGAATTTATTTCTTAGAAACCCGGAGGTAATTTATGGAAAGTACGTACACAACTGGTAAGAAGAAGAACATTTGGGCATTTGGGACCAAACAGGTCGTCTATGCCGCCATCGGTGCCGCTCTCTATGCTGTCGTCACCTGGGCATTCAATATCTGGCAGATCCCTGGTGCCGGCAATGTCGGCATCCGCCCGGCTGTCGTCATCCCGATGTTCTTCGGTATCGCTTTCGGTCCGATCGTCGGTTTCATCACCGGCTTCGTCGGCAACATCCTTGCCGATATGCTCAGCGGTTATGGCTTCTGGATCTGGTGGGACCTGGGCAATGGCATTATGGGTCTGATCCCCGGTCTTTTTGCTGCCCTGATCTTCCTCTACAACGAGAAGAAATCCATTTTGCTGGGTGAAGTCTCGGTAGTCCTGGGTGTTGCCCTGGGCATGGCTGTTGCCAGTATCTCAGAAATGTGGGTATCGGGTGCGGATATGAACACGGTCATTTTCGCCAACTTCCTGCCCTCCTTCCTGACCAACATCGTTTGGGGTCTGATTTTGCTCCCAATCTTGATGGTTGCCTACGCTGCCATCGTCCAACGCAGCGGGCGTTAGGAAAACTGAATAGAGAATGGGCGGTCAGTTGACCGCCCATATCCTTCTTTCTTATGCTGGTCGCCTGGAATTACCGCTATCGAAATAGCCCCATGGATCATATCGATCCGCGGGCTCGTTTCATTTTCTCGTTTGCGGTCTTGTTTGCCGCCACAACCACCTGGAACCCAATTATTCTGTTCGCGGTCTTTGTGATAGCGATCACCTGGTACAGCATGGGAAGATTGACCTGGAAAGACACCCGCCTGGGTTGGCTGATGATCTCGATCATGCTCTTTACCATGATCGTGGTCAACACCATCATTACTGGCGGCGGTGCCGGCGGGGTCGTACCCCCCGGAGGTCAATTGGTCTGGCCGGATGGCGTATCGCTATTCGGACGGCAGGTCAGTGTAGGGTTAACGGTGGAACGCCTGTGGTTCGCAGTTTCGCAGTTAATGCGCATCCTTTCCATCTCACTGGTTTTCATCATGATCCCGTATACCATGGATTCCCGTGCCTACGGGGTAACCTTCAGCAAACTGGGTTTGCCTGACCGGCTTGCCTACACCATGGAACTTTCCTTCCGCTTCATCCCCACCCTGGCACGCAATTTCCAGGTCACGCTGGATGCCCAACGAGCACGCGGCTTTGAACTGGATGGCGGCAAGGGCAATATTATCCAGAAAATCAGGCAGGTGGCGCCACTTTTGATCCCGGTGACAATGAATGCCATCGTTTCCAGTGAGGATATTGCCAACGCTATGGACCTGCGCGGCTTCGGTCAGCGCAAACGCACCTGGCTGTATGAACTTAAGTTTCAATGGTGGGATTGGGCGATCATCGCCTTCTCGATCCTCTTGCTCGCCGTTGTTGTTCTTCTCGCCTATCGCTTCGACATGCGCCTCTTCTCCGTCCCCCAATGGTGGTACGGGTTGTTTAATTGAGTGACCTTCTCCTATGGAAAAGGGGGACCGCTTGCGGTGAATGAGGTTCTTTATCTCTGCAGAACAACCTTTTTTCGTAGGGCGATTTTTTAGCATGTAATTGTAGGGCGGGTTCGCAAACCGGATTGTTAAGGGTTCCACCCGACATCACAAACAGTTGCATATCATATTTCACCATTTAAGCCCTCCCCCGAAACGGGGGAGGGTCCGTGAGCAAGGCGAACGGGGGTGAGGGTCACATAGCGGCTGGACATTAAGCCCAGCCGTACGGAGGGGGCTTGTCTCCCTCCGCAACGTTCGTCTAACTAGTTAGTCTACGGCTGGACACAAGGCCCAGCCGTACGGAGGGGGCTCGTCTCCCTCCGCAATAGTCGCATATGCCAACACAGCGGCTGGGGTCTAGCCCCAGCCCTACAAAGGTCTCAATTCGTACGGAGGGGGCTTGTCTCCCTCCGCAACGTTCGTCTAACTAGTTAGTCTACGGCTGGACACAAGGCCCAGCCGTACGGAGGGGGCTCGTCTCCCTCCGCAATAGTCGCATATGCCAACGCAGCGGCTGGGGTCTAGCCCCAGCCCTACAAAGGTCTCAATTCGTACGGAGGGGGCTTGTCTCCCTCCGCAACGTTCGTCTAACTAGCTAGTCCGCGGCTGGACACAAGGCCCAGCCGTACGGAGTTGAAAGCCGGGTTGAACCCTTAACAGGGCAGGTACGCAACCCGGCCTACGAAAAACTTTTTTAATAGATCACAGGTTTTTTCCTACAAGATATCAACCACGAGCTATGAGCTATCAGCTATGAGCTATCAACTATGAGCTATGAGCTATCAGCTATGACCTATCAGCTATGACCTATGAGCTATCAGCTATCAGCTATCAGCTATCTATTCACCAACCATTCAATGATTGCTGCTTTTTCTTCCGGACTGATCTGGGCACCGTAACCGATCATCCGATCCAGGGTGGCAGACCACTCTTCTGCGCTCATATCTTTTGAAAGTATAAACTCCAGGGTGTGCTGGTCGTGGGCTTTTTCTGCAATCAAGGCTTCCATTTCGGCATCAGTAAGATCGCTGAGATCCTTAGTTACAGAAGCTTCCACTGTTTTAACTTCTTCAGTCTCTGTTTCAGCAGGTTCGTTCTCTTCGGTTTCGACAGGTTCCATAGTTTCAGTCTCTTTCGTTTCGGCCAAATCCGGCGCTTCAGTGGTGACCGTAGTAGCCTGGGTGGCACAGGCGCTTAACACAAGGATTGTCAACAATCCCACAAATAACATTAAGTTCTTCTTAGTTTTCATTTAATATCCTTTCTCCAATTCGTCTTTCAGATACTTATTGTAGAACTATCGTATAACCTACACAAATGAATCTTTAGACAAAATAAATATCTTTTTCGAGCAAATCAACCCTTTACTCACATTGTGGCTTAACTTGTCCAGCGCGATTTTCACCAGTTTCTGCTCCTGGCCAGTTTGTGGCTGAACCTGACGTCACTGACCTGACTCAAACCGCTTCGCCTCCTGTTTTACACACTTTTCTGCTCCCTTTTTCACCCCCTTTACTTCCCCTGAAAAAGAGGGGGTTGATCTCATGACCCCTCTTTTGAGGGGTACGGCCTGACAACCGTACCTTACACAAGGATTGCCACCCCACCCAAAACTCACACATTCTGGCTCAATTCTTGCGAATTAACCACATCTTTACCATCTTCGAGTAAAATTATTTTCTGTCCAACCGTTTTTTATTCAGGAGATAAGAGGTAACCACTTAGATGCTCCAAAACCAATCAGCCAAAAAAAGGAGAATTATGAGAAGAAAGCTATTGTTGTTTGTCAGTTTGTTTATGGTTTTTGCCATGGCTCTTTCAGCATGTCAAACAGCCGCCCCAGAAGTAGAGGCACCTGTTGCAGTTGACTGCAAAGCCGCCTCCGCTCTCGAAGCAGAAGGTGCCTACCAGGTGCCTGCTCCAATCGAAGGCTGCTTCAATGTTGCCTTTGTTTATGTTGGACCACACGATGATGGTGGCTGGTCACAGTCCCATGATGTCGGTCGCATGTGGGTGCAGGATAACGTCGCCGGTGTTCACACTGCCTACGTCGAAAACGTCGCAGAAGGTGTCGATTCCGAGCAAGTTACCCGCTCCTTAGCCCGAAAAGGTTTTGATATGGTAATCACAACCTCCTTTGGCTTCATGGATGCCACCGAAACCGTTGCCGGCGAATTCCCGGACAAAGATTTTGTCCATGTTTCTGGTTACAAATCCAACGGCACCAACTTCGGTAACCTCATGGGCGCCATGGAAGACATCAAATACCTCGCTGGTATGCTGGCTGGCTCCCGTGCCAAACTTGACGGCAACACCAAGGTCGGTTACATGGCTACCTTCCCAATCCCGGAAGAACTGCGCCTTGGTAACGCCTTTGCCCTCGGTATGGCAAAAACCTGCCCCGAATGCACCCTGGATGTCCGCTTCATTCAAACCTGGCACGATCCTACCATCGAGCAGGAAGCTGCCAAGTCCCTCTTTGATGCCGGTGCCCAGGTCGTCATGACCGGTGCCGACACCCCCGCCCCCGCTATTGCCGCTCCTGAAGGCAAATGGGGCATCACCTACGACTATATCAACAACTGTACACTGCAAACCTGTCTCACCACCATGTATTGGAACTGGGGTCCTCTCTATGCGATCGAGATCCAAAAATCCATGGACGGTACCTTTGCCGGTGAGCCAATCTACTTCGACGCCGATTCCGGTGGTCTCGGTCTCTATGGCTTCATGGAAGGTCAGGAACTGATGGCTGGTGCCAAAGATCTGCCCGCCGAAGATTTGCAACTCGTCCGCGACGAACTTGCTAAATTCCTCTCTGGCGAAATGACCCGCTTTAGCGTCTTCACCGGTCCGATCACCGACAACCAGGGCAATGTTGTCCTCGCCGAAGGCGAGAGCCTGCGCCAGGTTGATCTGGACTGCTTTGCCGGTCCAGATGCCCCCTGTGGCGACGGCGTGGGTATGTATTGGTGGAACCAGAACGTCACCGCTGAACTCCCTTAGCCTAAGCTAAATTTAATAGAGAGATGGCTCGATGAGAGCCATCTCTCCTATAAAAGACGGACTCATGACATTTACAGAAACCCCAGATGCAGTTCCCGCCGTGGAAATGAAGGATATCGTCCTGCGTTTTCCCGGTGTTTTAGCTAACGATCATGTCAACTTCACCGTTTACCCCGGTGAAATCCACGCCCTTCTGGGCGAAAACGGCGCCGGCAAAAGCACCCTCATGAACGTGCTCACCGGTCTCTACAAACCCCAATCCGGTGAAATCCGCATCCATGGCAAAAAAGTTAGCTTCAATTCCCCCAGGGATGCCATCGCCAACGGTATTGGCATGGTCCATCAGCATTTCATGCTGGTCGAAAATCAAACCGTGACCGAAAACATCCTGATCGGTCTGGATACTCCCCGCTTTGCCCTGAACCTCAAAAAATTTGACCAGGAGATCAGCGAACTTGCTGAGCAATTTGGCATCCATATCGACCCAACCGCCAAGATCTGGCAGCTTTCCGTTGGTGAACAGCAGCGCGTCGAGATCCTCAAAATCCTCTACCGGGGCGCCAATATCCTCATCATGGACGAGCCCACCGCCGTCCTGGCTCCCCAGGAAGCCGATGAACTGATCGAGACGCTCAAAGGCATGGCTGCCCAAGGCAAATCAATTGCCTTCATCAGCCACAAGCTGACCGAGGTTAAACAAGTTGCCGACAAACTGACTGTCTTGCGACGCGGGCGTGTCACCGCTGAGCGTGTGGATCTTCAGGATTTTACCCGGGAGAGCCTTGCCTCGCTCATGGTCGGTCGCGAAGTGATTTTCAATCTGCAAAAATGTGAACAAACCGCCGGGCGTGAAGTCTTGCGCCTGGAAGATGTTTCCGCCGTTAACAACAAAAACCTACCCGCCCTGCGCAATGTCGACCTGGCACTGCACGAAGGCGAGATCCTCGGCATCGCCGGGGTCGCCGGCAACGGTCAGAGCGAACTGGTGGAAGTCATCACCGGTCTGCGCGAGTGTACAGGCAATATTTGGCTGGAAGGCAAAAACATTGCCAACAAACCGCCATCTTTCTCCATCAGTCATGGGCTCGCCCACATCCCGGAAGATCGTATTGGCGTGGGCACTGCTCCCAATCTTTCACTCACCAGCAACATCATCATGAAGCGCTATGACCAGCAGCCTGTCAGCCAAAAATGGCAGCTCAATTACGTGGCAGCCGACGCACTTGCTGGTGGTTTGAAAACCGAATATGACATCCAGGCTCCCAGTGTGCAAACCCAGGCACGCAAGCTCTCCGGTGGCAACCTGCAAAAGTTGATCCTCGCGCGCGAGCTCTCCAGCACCCCTCACATGGTCGTCGCTATGCAGCCCACCCGTGGGCTGGATGTGGGCGCCATCGAAAGCGTCCAACAACTGCTGCTCAACCAGCGCGCCCAGGGGACTGCGATTTTACTGGTCTCTGAAGATCTGGATGAGCTTCTCTCGCTGTCTGACCGCATTGCCGTCATGTATGAAGGGCACATCGTCGGTACCATCTGTAGTGGCGATTTCGATATCACCCAAATCGGGTTGATGATGACCGGCACACTCCCGCAGGACCTGAAATCACCTTCGTACGGAGGGGACTTGCCTCCCTCAGATGAGAGTTTATCTCCCTCCGCGCCCAGTTCCAGTTTTGATGAGGTACTTGAGCACGTTCAGCAATACGGAGAGGGCCAGTCCTCCTCAGAGCAGCCGAACGCAGAGGGCTTGACTCCCTCTGAAGAGAGTTCGTCTCCTTCTGAAAAACTTCCCGAAGAAGTCGAGCAGCACGGAGAGGGCTCGTCTGCCTCTGAAGCCCCCACCCCACCCGAAGATCCAGAGCTCAACCTGACTGAAAAAGAACGCGTTTTGCGTAAAGTTTTGGGCGAAAAATATCAACTGGGAGATGAATAGTGAAAATCCCCTACCCCGTTTTTTTCAAACGCGCTGAAGACTACCCCAAGTGGCTCCCCGCTGCAACCTCTGTCGCCGCGGTCTTGCTGGCGTTCGTCATCTCCGGCGTCGTACTCGCGGCAACCGGCGCGGATCCGTTAAAAGTCTATTCCTACTTCTTCAAAGCCTCCTTTGGTTCCTGGGGCGCTTTTTCTGATGTCGTTGTCAAAGCCACCCCGCTGCTGCTCATCGGTCTGGGCTGTAGCCTGGCTTTCCGTATGCGCCTCTGGAACATTGGCGCGGAAGGGCAATTCTTCGTTGGCGCCTTTATGGCAAGCGCCGTGGTTATGGTGCCCCTCGTCAACCTCGACACCACCCCCCGTTGGGCGATCATCTCGCTCATGGCAGCCCTGGGCATGCTGGGTGGAGCGCTCTATGCCTTCATACCCGGTATTCTCAAAGCCAAACTCAATATCAACGAAATCATCATCACCCTCATGCTCAACTATATCGCCGTGCTGTGGAGCAACTATTGGATCTTCGGCAATTGGAGCGAAGCCGGCTTCCAGATGACCAAAACATTCCCAAAGAACGCATGGTTACCGCGCCTGGCAGATTTAGCCGCTGAATTCCCTGCTTTTTCGGGTATGACCGCTCACGCTGGCATCCTTTTTGGGCTTATCGCCGCCGTCATCGTCTACCTGATCATCTATCGCAGCAAATGGGGCTACAAAATCACCCTCATCGGCGACAATCCCCGCGCCGCCCGCTATGCCGGTATCAACATCACCCGCAACACCATCCTGGTGTTCATGATCTCAGGCGCACTGGCAGGTCTGGCCGGCATGACCGAGGTCTCCGGCGTTGTCCACCGCCTGCAGGAGCGCATCTCGACCTCTTACGGCTTCTCGGGTGTTATCGTTGCCTGGCTTGCCAAGCTTAACCCCTTCGCCGTTATCCTGGTCTCGATTCTTTTCGGCGCGCTGCTGGTTGCCAGCCGTGAAATTCAGCCTTCGGGCATCTCTTTCCTCATCCAGGGCATCACCCTTTTCCTGATTATCAGCAGTGATGTCCTCCTCAAATATGAAATCAAATGGGTTCGCCCTGCACAGGAGACCGCCCAATGAACTGGATCGAAATTTTCCGCTCCGGCATTTCAACCGGTACAGTTTTGCTCATCGCCGCCATCGGCGAGACCCTCACCGAACGTTCGGGCATCCAGAACCTGGGCGTCGAAGGCATGATGCTCGTAGGCGCTATGGCTGGCTTCAAAATCGCCTACCAGACTGGTAATGTCTGGCTCGGTCTGCTGGCTGCCATTGCCGCCGGCGGGCTGCTCAGCCTTGCTCACGCCGTAGTCACCATCCATTTTCAAGCCGACCAAACCGTCAGCGGGCTTTCGCTCACCTTTTTGGGCACCGGTCTGGCTTTGGTTCTGGGCGATGGGCTCACCGGCATGACCGGTCCCGTCATCCCCCGCGCCACCATCCCCCTGCTCTCCCAGATCCCCTACCTGGGTCAGGTTGCTTTTTCCGACCACAACCTGCTGGTCTATTTTGGCTACCTGCTGGTACCGCTTAGCTGGTATTACATTCATAAAACCCGCCAGGGGCTCCATCTGCGCGCTGTGGGCGAAAACCCTGCCGCCGCCGACACTCTGGGCGTCAATATCTATCGCACCCGCTACCTCTACACCTTCATCGGTGGCTGTTTTGCCGGTCTGGCAGGGGCTGCTATCAGCGTCGCCATCGCCCCTGGATGGTATTCCAATCTCACCGTCAATGGTCAGGGCTGGATCGCTGTCGCGCTGGTCATCTTCGCCCATTGGAACCCGTGGCGTGTGGCAATGGGTGGCTACCTCTTTGGTGTCTTGCGGCGCTTCACACTCGATTTGCAGGGACCGCGCCTGTTGTTTGGGTTGGCAAACCCCTTCTTCTTTAACACCAATTTGGTCTTCTTCCTGCAGATGGCGCCTTATATTTTGACCATCATTGCCCTCATCTGGGGCAGCTCGGCAGCGCGCAAGAAGCGCATCGGCTCCCCCGCCGCCCTCGGCATACCCTACCAGCGAGGGGAGAGAGGACTGTAGGGAATAGCTGATAGCTGATAGCTGATAGCTGATAGCTGATAGCTGATAGCTCGTAGCTCGTAGTCTTTTCGTAGGCCGGCCTGTCCAGCGTTCTTTCCGCTGGTTTGCGACCAACCCGGCTTTTTGTTGTCTTAAGCCCTTCCTCAAAAGAATTTACTCCGGTTTTGTAGGCCGGGTTCCGTTACCTGCCCTGGTAATGGTTGAACCCGGCTTTTTGTTGTCTTCTCCTAAAGCCCTTCCTCAAAAGAATTAACTTCGGTTTGGCGGGCTGCAGTTCTCTACAGAAAAAACGATAATTTTTCGTTGGTGGGTTTCCTGGTTTTATTCCCAATACTCACGTGGTTATCGCGTTTTGCCGGGTTACGTCGCCTGCCTTCGTAAGGGTTGAACCCGGAAACGCAACCCTGCCCTCCTCCGCCTGTGAGGGAAACAAATTCCGGTCGTTAGCGGGTTCGGTAGACCTATTCGTTGAGGCTTATCGGGGTGAGAGTCCCAGTCTTTTCCTATGAGCTATCACCTACCTGTAATCGCCACGATGTGGACGGGTATTAGCAATTAGCAATCAGCTTCATGATTGAAGGTGGAGTCGAAATCTTAGGGACAAATGAACCGCGCCAAGTTTAAGTAAAGACAGCATCGGGTAAATCCAAGCGCGTTTTGCTTTGGAATTACAGCATTGTTTACGCATTACCGTGCTCAATAAAATAAGTTTCGATCCGCCTTATTAATGGCTATGCGCATTAATATATCCTTTAGTAGCATCAATGGACTCTCTTTGCCTGGTTTGGCTTTCGCAGATCGCTGTTGATCCTGCGCACAAGCATAGAATTTGTCATTTTGAGACTCTGGCGGTTTAGACAGGTGCTGAAGGCAATGACTCTGAGCCATAAAGATAATCAAAAGACCATCCACACACGTGAGATTGGCATTTATTTCACCCCTTCTTTTGGCTCTCTTTGCACAATTGCATCCAATTTTGATTGTGAGTGATCTGTTCTGTGATTCTGGATTTTTTGAAGCTTACTTCGGCTACCGTCGATTTGCTATGCGCATTTAATGTCGATCATTTATCATCACAATTCCGATTTTCGGTCCACCAGGAGTCCAGAAATTTCGATCTCATTACTTCCCAATTCTATTGCCAGGTCTCCCGGAAAATAAGGGAATGCCCCAGGCAGTTCGGAGAGGGGAATCGGGTTTTGATGGGGCGGAAAATTGACCGGAAATTTGAGTTGGTTGGCGAAAACCTATAAATACCCAAAACACCAGTAGAGGGGTGGATTTAGTGATTTTTATTCCCAATCAGGCGGTCTTGACTAGCTTTTGCCCATCGAACGATGCCTGGAACATAGAGGTTGGGGTTCGGTTCAGGAATAGTAGCGCGCGTTTTGGTAAGCTGCGAGGACAGGCTTTTCGTTTGATCCGTTGGGGGTTTGGGTGATAATAATGTGCTTGTGTGCCCATGGGCACGGGGATTGTGCGAAGGGAACATGCAACTACGGACTGCCAAGAGCCTTTGCATAGCCAATTTTCAAGTGGCCACTTAGCAAGTGGAAAAAGGATCTTTCTTTCATGGTAGAGACGCGCCGCTAAAGACAGGGCTCAGCCAGGTTACACCCACTGATAGGCGTTGGCAAACTCGATCCTTTTCATCCCTAGCTAGGATAATTATTCTTCTATTCCCAGAGATCACGGTTAATAACACGTCTCGGTCGGGAGACCTACGCCAACGTTGGGGTTTTTCGTAGGCCGGGTTGCGGGGTTCAATCCGGCAAGGCGTTGGCAAACTCGAACCTTGTCATCCTTAGCTAGGATAATTATTCTTGTGTTCCCAGAGACCACGGTCAAAAACACGTCTCGGTCGGGAGACCTACGCCAACGTTTGGGGTTCTTCGTAGGCCGGATTGCGGGGTTCAATCCGGCAAGGCAATGGCAAACTCGAACCTTTTCATCCCTAGCTAGGATAATTATTCTTGTTTTCCCAGAGACCACGTTCAAAAACACGTCTCGGTCGGGAGACCGACGCCAACGTTGGGGGTTTTCGTAGGCCGGATTGCCGGGTTGAACTACGCAAACCAGCGGGAATAGCGCTGGACAGGCCGGCCTACAAAAAGATCTCTTCACCCCGCTTCGCGGAACCAGCATTTGGTGGGACTTCGCCTCCACTCCCTTCCACTGCGTAACAGGGATCTTCGACCATAAGCGGGAGAGGGCTAATAAAAGGTGGGTTGGCGGGCGATTCTTGACACTTACCTGCTCTGGTAGTAAGATTTGTCTTGTATATAAGACTAATCTTACCAGGAGCAGGAATAATGGAACAAGCATCGGAAGGAAAACGGTTTTACGGCGCGATCACGGTCAGCGAGCGGGGGCAGATCGTCATTCCCGCCAGCGCGCGGCGCGATTTTAACATCCAGGTCGGCGACAAATTGCTGGTCCTGGGCGACCTGGAGCAGGGAATAGGGCTGATAAAAGCCACCGCCCTTCTCGATAAGGCTCCGGGGTTTTTCTCCATGCTGCAGGGTGAGCCCAACCCCACCCCACAAGACGGGAGAGAGGAAAAATGACGGAGATCGTTTCAGTAACGAATCTAAACAAAACATACCCAGGTTTTCAACTTAAAAATGTAGGGTTCTCGATCCAGTCTGGGCGCATCATGGGTTTCATAGGTCGTAACGGTGCCGGAAAGACCACTACCATGAAATCGATGCTCAACCTGGTTCATCCGGATAGCGGCGAGATCCGCTTTTTCGGCATGGACATCCAGCAGGACGAGTTTGAAATAAAGCAACGCCTCTCCTTCATCTCTGGCGGTGTAAATTACTACGCGCAATCCAAGTTGATCGTGATCAGTGATGTCTACCGCCGCTTCTACCCGTCCTGGGACGAGTCGCTTTACCAGGCGTATCTCGCACGTTTTGGACTGGACCCGCAGAAGCGGATCAAGGAGCTTTCGCAGGGGATGGGAGTCAAGTTTGCGCTCGCGCTGGGTCTCTCGCACCATGCCGAACTGCTGATCCTGGATGAGCCCACCTCCGGGCTGGATCCAATCTCGCGCGACGAACTGCTGACCATTTTCGAGCAGATTGTCGACCAGGAAGGCGCGACGGTCTTCTTCTCGACGCACATTACATCCGATCTGGACAAATGCGCTGACGACATCACTTACATCCAGGACGGAAAGATTCTGGCGAGTATGGGTAAGGAGGCACTGGTCGACTCCTGGCGCATTGTTGAGGGGAAGACAGAGGAGCTGCCTGTTGAATTAAGGGGCAGGCTGACCGGTCTTCATGAGCGACGGGGTGAATTCTCAGGCTTGCTGCGCAAAGAGGACCTGGGAATGGCAAGCGGTTTCAAGGTTTCGGGGGCGGATCTGGAGTCAATCATGGTTTATAGTGAAAGGACGGCAACAAGTGAAAAACTTGCTGTATAAAGAATTCAAATTGTCTGTCCAGCCGTTGAATTTCCTTTTCCTGGCTATGGCAGCCATGCTTCTCATCCCGAGTTACCCCTATGAGGTTGCATTTTTCTACCAAACTCTGGGGATTTTCTTTATCTTCATGATCGGCAACACCAATAATGATCTATTTTTCACCACACTATTGCCGGTACGTAAACGAGATGCGGTGCGAGCACGCTTCGCAACCGTGATCATCCTCGAGTTACTGCAAATGGTCGTTTCGGTCCCAATCGCGTTTCTTCGAAATCGGCTGACCAACGCTCCTAACCTGGCGGGGGTAGAGGCGAATCTTGCCCTGTTTGGGGTGGCGTTTGTAATGTATGCCGTATTCAACCTGATTTTCCTGCCAATGTTCTATAAGACCGGCTATAAAACCGGCGTACCATTCCTGGTATCCGGGGTGGCAATGGGTCTGGTGGTCGTTGTTGCGGAAGCAGCAATCAACCTGGTTCCTGGATGGAAAGCAGCACTGGATTCGATCGGACCAGCTTATCTGCCCCAGCAACTTCTCGCTTTGGTGGGTGGATTGGTGCTTTTTGTGGTTCTTACTGCGCTGGCTTATAAAATGTCAGTCGAAAGATTCGAGCACCTGGATTTATGACTGTGCCCATGGGCACAGCAAAGGAAACCCTTACAGGGCAGGCAGGGAGCAGCGGTCAGGGATTTTCGTAGGCCGAGATTGAAAGCACCGGAATTATCTGTTGTTTAATACGTTGTGTGCTTTCAATCCGGCAACGGATCGGTGTCGCGCAAATGTTCGTGGCGATAAATCCTCTATCCGAGGTTGCGTCAGAAGGATTCAAAAAAGAAAAAGGAAGATTGCCGCGCCGTTTTGAAAAACGGCTCGCAATGACCGATGGAGTAAGATCCTTACACAATACACTTTGTGTCATCGCATTTAGGATGACAGAACAATAAAAATGTGCCCATGGACACAATGAAGGAAACCCTTACAGGGTAGGCAGGGAGCAGCGGTCAGGGATTTTCGTAGGCCGAGATTGAAAGCACCGGAATTATCTGTCGTTTAATATGTTGTGTGCTTTCAATCCGGCAACGGATCGGTGTCGCGCAAATGTTCAGGGCGCAAATGCCTCTGTCTGAGGTTGCGTCGGAAGGATTCAAAACAGATAAAGGCAGATTGCCACGCCGTTTTAAAAACCGGCTCGCAATGACAGAAAATCTGTGCCCATGGGCACAGCAAAGGCAACCCTTACAGGGCAGGCAGGGAACAGGGATTAATCCATCAATACTGTTTACACCAACACTGAGTACATTTGAAATGATAGTTAAACAGGGGAAAGGCGACTTACTTCAACGCCTTCACTCTCATCTGTACCGCTTGCGCCAGGGCGGCGATTTTATCGGCCATCTCCTGCGCCTCTTTTTTGTCGCTATCCCCAATCAAGGCATCTGCCAATGAGCCGGATTTATCCTCCTGGGGTAGTTCGTCCATCCCCAACAGCACTTTTTTCAGGCTTCGCGCTGATTTTGTGAGCGGGTCAGCGGGGATACGCGGTTTTCGGGTTTGGGTTTTGCCCGATTCTCGTTCCAAAAACGCCTGTACATCCAAATAACTGCGGTTGTCGAATTCGGCAAAATATTCCACTGCCGAAGGCCACAATTTGGCATCATAGCGCATGATCTCACGCAACACACGCTCCGGCATCTCAGCGCGGTCCGCCAGTTCAAGTGAAGCTTCCGGTAGCGCAAAGAAGTTCATCAATCGGCCAAAATACGTGCGTTCCAGCTGCAAATTTTTCTGCAAAATATCCTTGACTTCATCGTTCAGGCGCAAATCCGTGACGCGTCGGAAGAAATCGACCTCTTTTTCGCCTTCCGCCGGCTCGATTTGGTTGGCTTCCAGCACCAAACGGGCTGCAGCGCGCGCCTTACCCACCGGGGTGAGGGCTTTGTAAGCCATATTTTCAGCAATTTGCTTCTCGAGGGAGGGCTGATTGTCGATTAAAGCCAGCACATAAGGCTCGTCGGGGCTCTCGCTGAGGACCGCCTGGATAGCAGTCGCCCAAAACCGGCGTTCACCGGTCAGCAATTTGCTTGAGGGAGGGCTGATTGTCGATTAAAGCCAGCACATAAGGCTCGTCGGGGCTCTCGCTGAGGACCGCCTGGATAGCAGTCGCCCAAAACCGGCGTTCACCGGTCAGCATTTTGAAGACATCGCGTCCGTCTTCGTTCATAATTTGCCCGGTAACGGGTTTGATTTGGCCGGTATCGTGCAGCGAATCGCCCAGCGCGATCAGTTCGTCCAGCATACGGCGATTCAGGCGATCGTTTTTCGCCAGCGCGAACCAGTCCTGCACGGTCTCGCGCCAGGTGCGTTCACCGCTATAAAAGCCGCTGCGCAGAGGCAAAGGCAGCAAGAGACGCGCCTGGAAGCGGTCCGGTCGGATCATGGAAACCGGCACACGGTAGACGCTCTGGCGGTTGTTGATCATCTTTGGACCGGTAGGAATGCTTTGCTCCTCCGTCGTCTGGCTGGATTCAAAAGCATCTGTGGTGGTTTCAAGCAGACTGCCAAAATTTCGTTTTACATCTCTTGCCATTTCAAACTCCTAATTTTCCACTCTCAAAGCCCGACTGTGCCCATGGGCACACATCATACGGCTCCTAATTTGCCCAAAACGGCATCCACCAGGTTCGAAACACAGCGGTAAGCCTGGGATTTTTCGGGGCAGTACGAAAAAACGTCATACCCAGCCGTAGTCGCCGCAGAAATATCCGCCAGATCCTTGATGTAAGGCAGTAACAGGTGCCCATAAATCCGTTCCAACTCCTCGATCACGTCCTGCGATTGCCGCCGCACCATGCGAAAGCGGGATGGAACAATGCCCAGCACTTCCAGATCAGGGTTGGTGGTGCGCCGAACGCTCTCGACCATCCGCAAAATATCGGCTAAACCGATCAGGGATAATCCGTCCGGTTCGATCGGGATCAATACGTGCGTGCTTGCCACCAACGAATTCATCGGCAGCATGCCGGCGGAGGGCGGATTGTCAATAATGATGTAGGAATAATCGTCCTGGATCGGCTCCAAAAAATAGGTAAGCTGAAAATCGGCCTCTTCGCGCTGTTTCAGGCTGGCTTCCAAGCCTTCCATGCGAGCTTTGTTGGTGCGGAAAAGCTTGACTTTCTGCCCGCGTTTGCGGGGGATCAGTGAATCCACGATCAACGATTCGCTGGCGCCATAGCCGTTTTCGAGAGCCTGGGGGTAGTTGTTGTCGGATGTGATCACGGGCACAAAGTTATCCGCGAAGCCGCCGCCCATGGCTGTGATGGTGGCCGAAAGCTGGTCGTCCATGTCGATCAGCAAGACTGGCTTGCTGTTCTTCTTGCGCGATTCATGGATGGCTAACCCGGAAGCCAGGTTGATGCTGATGGTCGATTTTCCGACCCCACCTTTTCTGTTGACCAGAGATATAATTGCCATTGGCGTACCTTTTTCTGATGTTGAGCTTGTTTCAATTCTACTGTAAAATAAGCGGAATAACAAGCCAGAATAATTTTGTAATTTAATTTTTTGATTCAGTTTAAGCAACTAAGCAATATTTTTTAACTACTTGACTTAACTCCTTCAGTTTGCTACCCTTTAAATATAAAATTTACGGTGGTGATGTATGCCAGATAGTTTTGATTTGCTTCAAACCAATTTTTTTGAACACCCCTTCCAGCGGTATGCGGACACGCGCTATTTTTACCCGGGCGTCAAAGAGCAGCGCAAAGTCCTGAGCGTTGCCAACGACTTTATCTACGACAACAGCGACCCTTCCAAAAACCTGGGTGTCTTTGCCGGACCTTCGGGCGGTGGCAAGAGCATGCTGGCGATGAAGATCGCCCAAACCAAATATTCCGCTCCCAACGTCGGTCAGATTTTTGGCATGTATATGAACACCAACACGCTCACCGAGCCGCGTCACTTCCTGATGGCGCTGATCGAGACGCTCTCGCTGCCCTCTTCGCGCTCCAATGCCAACCGCATCGAGAGCATCTTCGAACGACTGCAAGAGGGTAACGACCAGCTCCTGATCGTGCTGGATGGTCCCCCAGTGGACCAGGAATACCTGACCCAGCTGCTGGAGTGGTCGGTTGAGAACAACAAAAAGATCAAGACCATCATCTTCCTGCAGGACATCAATAACGTCACCAGTAACATCGGCGCGCTCAGCCAGTTTCTGGGGCTCTACGTACCTTTCCGTCTGCCCAGCCAGGCAGAATTGATCGAATTATTGAACTACCGCATGCTTTCCGCTGGCAACCTGGACCCCCAGTCTGTGTTGAGCGAAGAGGACCTGCGCGAGCTGGCAACCAGCCACGGCAGCTCCATTTCGGAGTGTTTGGCAGCGGCTTCTGAGCTTTTAGACGCCAAAAAGTACCGAAAAGGGAAAAATTGACCCCAAAAGTGCCGCTTTTGCCCCCTTTTTTTCTTATGGAGAACCTGCTATTCTTGACCTAAGGTAACCACAAAAATGACTGAGCAGAATGTCTGGACTGAGATCACAAGCACGCTGAACGCGTTGAATGACGATACGCTATCATCTCTGCTTTCCTCCAGCCAGCAGCTCTACGACGGCAACTACATCATCACCGCCGAACCCGAAGTCTACTCCAGCCTGTGCCAATATTTCCCCTTGATCGAAACCGTAGTGCAGGACCATTCCGGTCGTCATTTTCGCCTCAACTTACAAAGTGTGCCCATGGGCACAGATGCGGACACGCTCCACTTCCAACCCGGGGCTGCCAACATCAGCGACGCCATCATCAACCCCGAAAGGATCGTCGCTCTGCCCACCTACTTGCTCCGTTTTGTGCCCTTTGTTGGGGCTGCCCCGGTCCTGATCGCCGCCGCCCTGCGCCAGGCCTTCTATTTCTCCTCTCGTGAAGATGGCGCCAGCCAACTCTATCCCAAATCGGGCAACGATGTCACCGTCGATGTCCAATCCATCCTGCGTATGCTGGGCAATTGCATCAGCCGCGCCAAGTTTTTCCGGATCTTCAAAAGCGGACAGATGGACTGGTTTGTGGAACGTGCTGACCCTGCCCACCAATTCGTGGACGGGCAGATCCGCCGGCTTCCTAACACTTACCACTACCGTGGGCAATTGCTGACCCCGGGGGACGCCGCCGACCTGGCTGCCTGGCTTACCGAACAAAACCTCACCAGTGAGCCCGCTGCCGTCCTGACCCGCGCGATCAACAGTCCCCGCAGCCAGATCCTGGCCTTCCCCTACCGCCTGCCAGACCCTGCCGCCACTGGCAGCCCGCTTGAAGCGCGCAGTGTCCACCAGGTGGTCAGCCAGCTGCTCAACACAGCCCGGCTGGATGCCACCCTCTCGGGGCTTTGCGACCGGCTTTCCAGCCATCTCATCCGCCCGGAAAGCTTCCTGGCCCTGCCCTGGTACTGGTTCACCAACGTTTTACCAGAACTGGGCGATGATTTGGGCATGCTCTATCTGATGTCCAAAAACTGCTGTTACATCGATTGGGCTCGCGGGCAGGATCGCAACCATTTTTGGGTTACCGGCGGGCTGGAAACCCTGCAGGCGTGGATTGGCTCAGAAACGCTGCCCAAGCGCATCCCGCATGCCTCCAAAAGCAAACGCGGACGCCCCCGCACCGAGCAAATTCAGCCCGATTCGCAATACACCCGCGACTGGCGCGCTGCCAATCGCGAGCTTGCCAGCCAGTACCTGCTGCGCACAGCCACCCGAAAGACCGCCACAGGCACCGATTGGCAATTGCACGTCAGCGAGGTGCAGCTCACCGCCCAGGACGAAACTTTACGCCATGCCCTCAGCGCTTTCCTGCATGCTCTACCTGCCCCACTAACGGCTGAAACCCTGTCTGTTTTCGCCAGCAACAGCGCAGTGCAAAGCCTGATGCTCAGCCAAAGCAAGCTTCAACCTGAACGATTATGTCATTTTGAGACTTTAGTAAAACAGGGAATTTGTCAGAATGAGACCCTGACCAAGCAGGAAATATGTCATTTTGATACCTTCGTGGACGCTTTAAATAGTTATTTTGAGACCCTGGTCGCTGCCGGAATATGTCAATTTGACACGATTCTTAATATACTCTTTAAGATAAAACACTCTCTCATTGACAACCAAAATTCCATCCAACCACATACCTCTGCCGCTCAACTTGAAACAGCAAAGGGTCCAAAGAGCCAGCTGCTTCAGGTGGAAGGAAATGAATTATTAGAAAAGCCAGCCTCATCAGATCTGACTGAGGAAAACCCGCTTGAACCAGGCTGGGATTATGACCAACTGCTGTCCAGCGCCAACGTCACCCTCAAAAATCGCATTCTCGGGTCCAACCTGCAGCCCGCTTTTCTGTCCTGGCTGATCGAAGCCAGCTTGTCAGTGGGTGTACACAGCCCGCTCAGCCTTGCCATCAGCCGCACCCTGCAGACCCATCAACCTGCTTCACTGCCTGCTCAACGCCTGGCGCAGCTGCCGGTTTCGACTCTAACTGATCTGCTGACCTCCGTTTGCCAGCGTCTGGACGCCGGGCAGTCCGGTCGTTTTGCCTATGTGGGGCAGGGCGCCCCCGACCTCAGCCAGCTGCTGCAAGGCGTCGAAGATCACGCCTCCCAACTCCGCCTCCTCCACCGCCTGGCCGACTGCATGCAAATCAACCTCTAGATTTCATCTGCTCGTAGGTTCTGCTCTCATACAACAATGGATATTTTTTTTGTAGGCCGGGTTGCGAACTTGAACCCGGCAGCGCAGCTATCCTTCAACCCTCGCCCTTCAGAGGTGTACATAGGTGAGTGTTTTTTCGTAGGGAAGGGGCTTGTCCCCTTCCGCTCAGCGCAGCTATCCTTAAACCCCTTCCTTTTAAGGGACGAACGGGGTGAGGAGCCTTTTATCGATCACTTTCTGCTCTCATACAACATTGGATAATTTTTTTGTAGGCCGGGTTGCGGTGCCTGCCCTGTTAAGGGTTCAACCCGGCAACACACCCCCACTTAAACCCTCGCCTTTCAGGGACGTACAGGGGTGAGAAGTCTTTTGTCGATCCGGTTCTGCTCTCATACAACAATGGATATTTTTTTCGTAGGCCGGGTTCCGAACTTGAACCCGGCAGCACAGCTATCCTTCAACCCTCGCCCTTCAGAGGTGTACATAGGTGAGTGTTTTTTCGTAGGGAAGGGGCTTGCCCCCTTCCGCTCAGCGCAGCTATCCTTAAGCCCTTCCTTTTCAGGGGCTTACCGGGGTGAGGGACCTTTTGTCGATCGGGTTCTGCTCTCATACAACATCGGATATTTTTTTCGTAGATACCGTCTTGGATGTCAAGGGGTAAAGGAAAATTGCTTGCCATAATTTGGATCGAACGGCACTCCTGACTTCAAGACTCCATAGGCAATGTGTAACAATTTGTTCATTGCTGCGATG
>Ga0209270_1001218_pt1 | contig 38836 bp, 35 predicted proteins | sample MTBAKSrepl1MetaG_FD_187456 | JGI IMG/M metagenome (GOLD analysis project Ga0209270, IMG submission 187456) | Enrichment culture microbial communities from Arthur Kill intertidal strait, New Jersey, USA, that are MTBE-degrading - MTBE-AKS1... | ecosystem: Environmental > Aquatic > Marine >... | reverse complement strand
CTGTCAGGTTCGCCTTCTACTGCTACTTTCACGAAATTCCTGATCGATAGAATTGATTTCAAGAAAAATAAGGCGCTACGATTGGCTGCTTGAATTGATTTTATTAGTAGAAATCGGTACTCTCAAGTAAATATTCAAATTGTAATAAATCCTTGTTCTTGCAGGAAATCTCTCGTTATTAAATCGCAAAATATGTTTAATAAAAAACAATATCCGTATAGCAAGTCTGCTCAGAAACACTTATCCTAATAGCAACACGATTTGCCAATTTACCGAAGGAGAAAGCATATGGAGAAAAAGACCATTCTTATAGCAGATGATTCGGTGGTCAGGGGGTTGCTGAAGGATATTCTGGAAGAGGAATATCATATATTGGAGGCCTCAACATGCCAAGAGGTTGTTGAAAAACTAAAAACTCATATAGACCTTGCTTTGATTGAGTTTTTTTTACCGGATGCTTACGGGTCCGAAGTATTGAACGAAATAAGGAAAGTGAAACCGGAAATGCCTGTGATATTAATGGGGCATGGCAGCAAAACCTCCGAAATAAAAACCCTCGGAAATAAGACTGTTGACTTTATTCAGAAGCCCTTTCAATTGGTAAATCTTAAGAAGAAGGTTGCTGAGATGATTGGGTATAAATAGTAAAGCAGATAGATACTTACTCATGAGTACCGGATTCTCTTTCAAGATATTGATTTTAAAAAAATTCATTACAGCTCCGTTGTCATTCCCGTCCCGTACTTGTTGATACGGGGCAGGAATGACGACTTTTTCGGCAAACAGCAATTTATCCACAGACTCTAATTACCCTTTTCCCCGGGAACCATATGTATTTTCTAATCTTTCCAGAATCTTAAGGGATTCTGGAGAGTTATACCCCTTTTTATCTCCAAATGGATGAAACTGAACTCCAATCCTGTATTGATTGATGATACCGGCGTGGAGCATGGAATAAACCACTGTGCCTTTGAGCAGGATGGGTTCTTCTTTTTCAGAAAAATATAAAAGGATAGAGATGACAGTGCCGATTTTCAGAGTCTTGTTCAGGAGAAAGGCAAGGCCTCCCTTACTCAGGTCGACAAGATAAAAAGTCTCCTCCGGAAATTTCTTGGGCCGGCCTAATAATCCGTGCACTTGATAAGAAAGGAATGATCCCGGAACGATGAATCTTTCACATGCTCTTCGTTCAATCATTGTCATTCATCTATTGTTGCCATATCCGGTCACGGCAATATAACTATAGCATATGTAGAGTTTGTGTATAAAGCATTATCCGGTTTGCAGGCTGTCCGACAATGTAGCCGCAGGCTCGAGCCCTGTGGAATGTCATTATAATTATTCAACAGGGTAGCCTGTGAACATAGAGCGCACCTTAAAAGTTGCGGCTACAATATAGCGCTATGTGACTTTGAAATTTTATAATTGTCGGACAGCCTGCAAACCGGATAATCCAGAACCCGTTAAAAATACCGGCTTCCGTCCTCCGACTTGATCGGGGGATCATGCAGTTTCCGGGTTAACAGAGGAGGAGAATTTCGGAATCGGTTGCTTTATAATATTAAAATAGATTATAGTTTATTTATTCTATCTGGAAAGAACCAGTATGAGATTTTCAATTGACATACTCTAATGAGTTAGATAATCTTTAAAGTAGATTTTTAATATAACATTATATATGTTTTGAAATTAAAGGAAATTATTTCCAAAATGGGCAAAAGAATATTTTTGCTTTTTTTTGCTGTACTACTGTGTCTTGTTACAATTTCCTCTCCTCTCCGGTTATCAGCAGAACAATCCGCATTACCTGCCAATGAAGATAGTTCTTTGAAACAGGTCGGTGCCTTTTTAATCAAATTGAATGCAGAAAGGCTTGCGGACAAATTAAGGAGCGAGGGCTCAGAGGCTGAAATACGCGAAGGTACTACACAGGATAACAAGGCGGTCTACAGGGTTTTTGCCAGAAAGTCCGCAAAGCCTGCGAGCGAGATTGCCTCTGCGGAAATAGTTCAGCAGGAGACCCCGGCCGGGCACATGCCTCTTGCAAAAGAGATAGAAACGGCAGAGGTCCCGTCAGTTACAGCTCAGGATGAGCTTGCGATTGCGTCTGCAGTTTCCGGAGAGAACCCCCCTGTTCATCAGCAAGGGTCAAAAGAGCCTTTACAATCTGAAACACGCCCTACCGGAATTCCTCAAGAGAAAATTCCCCCTGAAGAACCTGCCCTCGGGATTGAAAAGAAAAGAATAACTGCTGCTGATGTTTATGGGAAAAGAGGCGGTTATCTCCATCCCTTCCTCTCAATAACCGGATACTTTACCGATAATGTCTTTAACACGCCTGACAATGAAAAAAGTGATTTCATGACAGTCTTGTCACCAGGGATATGGCTATCGGTTCCGCGTATCAAGGAGAAATTAGTGAACATAAATACCTCAACTATAGCACCAGGCGGTTATAAAATGAGCAGGCCTTCCGAGAGTTTCTTCAGACGGTTCCAGGTGTATCTCTTATACGATGCAGATATTGAACTCTTTTCACACTACAGTTCTGAAAACTTTTTTGGTCACAGAGCGGAGGGTCTTTTCCAGTATCATTTCAGGGGAGGTCTTGCCTTCGAATTCGTTGATCAGTTTTTATATTCTCACGATGTCAGGGGCACCGGTATATCGGATGAGCTCGACAAATACTATTCTAATCTTGCAAATGTCAGGCTCAGATACGATCCTGGCAGGAAGCTGTGGTTTATGGCTGATTATCATAACTTTGTCGTTGACTACAGGGATCCAGGAAATGACTTCAGGCATCGTAATGACAATACGGTTTCCGGGTATGTTTTCTACAAATTTCAACCTAAGACCTCTGTTTTTTTCCAATATCAGTATATTGACATCAACTACACACATGATATCCTTTCCAACAGCAAGGAACATAACATGTATGGCGGTCTTGCCTGGGACATAACAGCGAAATCACGAGGTTCTGTCAAGGCTGGTTATGGCATAAAAGAATTTGCTGATCCGGGTATTGAAAAAGCAGAGAATTTAATCCTGGAAGCCCAGCTGAGCCACAAATTTACACCGAAGACATCTGTCACGCTCAACGGGTGGAGAAGAACCTTTGAAACAAATATCTCTACAACGGATTATATACTCACTCATGGAGTAGAAATCATTTATAATCAGCAAGTTACTATGAAACTTATGGGTATTGCGAGGCTTTCTTATATATATGACCGGTACAAGGGTTATTTGACATACGGCGGAAAAACAGATGAAAGGACTGACGATTACTATACAGGGACAATAGGCCTTTACTATAAATTCAAGGACTGGTTAGCTACTGGCGTAGGGTATTCATATTCAAGGAGAAATTCGAATTTCTCCGGGTTTGAGTATACAAATAATATGATCTTTTTCAACATCACCGGCTCATTGTAATCATTGCTGGAGGGTTTCCTCCCTTTTGTTCAACAGGGTATCATCACGAGGTATCTTTAAGTGCTTCTTTTGTATCCCGTCTTTTTTGATATATAATATATTTGGAGATCGTACTGATATGATTATATGCAAGAAAAGTTTCCTGATGGTATTTTTCCTTATCTTTTCTCTGGCTTGCATTGCGTCCGCTCAGGACTATATCGTCGGTGAGGGCGATGTTTTACAGATCAGTGTCTATGAACATCCGGACTTGAAAACGACAGCACGCATAGGCGGTGACGGAACGATCAATTTGCCACTCATAGGCCAGGTCGATGTACAAGGACTGACATTACCTCAGATATCTCAAAAAATAGCGGGCCTCCTCTCGGACGGATATATTGTCGATCCGCAGGTAAACATATTTATCCAGGAATTCAGGAGCAAAAAGGCCTTTATTATGGGAGAGGTGAGCAAGCCAGGTCTCCATGTGCTTCATGGAACGACAACATTCCTTGAGCTTCTTTCAGTGGCCGGCGGCCTGACGAAAGATGCAGGTGACAGGGCGATACTCAAAAGGAAAACGGACTTTTCGGATGAGCATGAAACAATCATATCTATTGACCTCAAGAGGCTTATTGAAATGGGTGATATGTCAATGGATATCGCCATCATGGACGGGGATAGTGTATACATTAAAAAAACAGGCGTTTTTTATGTGACGGGAGAAGTCAAAAAGCCTGATTCATACAAATATGAAGACGGCACGACCATTATCAAAGCTGTTGCCATAGCCGGAGGATTCAGTGACAAGGCATCCAAGGGAAGGGTAAAGATTATCAGAAAGGTGAACGGTGAGGAAAAGATCATGAGCAGTGTTGACATGGATGAGCCTGTCTTGCCGGACGACGTTATTGTTGTCCCGGAGAGTTTCTTTTAATATATGGAAGAGCGGGAGATACATTTAAGAGATTATCTCAGGACGATCTATAAAAGACGATATACTGTTTATACCTTTTTCATCATTGTCTTTGCTGTTGTTCTGATCGGAACGTTCTCAACCACCCCGGTTTACAAGGCAATGACACAGATTCTTATCGAAAAAGTCGAGCCTTCCAACCTTTCGATGATGTACCCGTACTATTTTTCTTATGACCCTGCGTTTTACGAAACCCAGTACCAGCTCATCAAAGGAGCGTCTGTTGCGCAAAAGGTGGTCGAGATGCTCGACCTTGAGAAAACATACGGGTCATATTTCCCCGGGGAACGGGAAGCCTTTTCTCATCTGGATGAGGCTGCAAAAAGTACGAAGCTTGCCAGTATGGTAAGCGGTAACATCAGTGTCAATCCTGTCAAAGACAGCAAGATTGTCACTATCAGCTACATGTCGGAAAGTCCTGAATTTGCGGCACTCATTGCTAATTCGGTAGCCAAGGCATATATCAGTGAAATTCTCGACATGAAAATGAGTTCTACACGGTATGCCCTCGAGTGGATGTCAAAGAAGGCTGAGGAAGAAAAGTCGAAGCTCGAAAAATCAGAACGGGCACTCCAGGATTATATGCGGGCTAACGACATCGTAACCCTTCAGGACAAGATTGCGATAACCCCCGAGAAACTCTCTGAATTCAATACACAGTTGATACAGGCTCAAACGAAGCGGAAAGAACTCGAGTCTCTCTATCAGAAGATTCTAAGAAACCCTATAGCAGATGCGGAGACCATTCCTGCTATATCGTCCGATCCGACCATTGCGTCATTGCGAAGTGAAATTCTCAAATCAGAACAGAGTCTTGAGGAACTTGGAAAGAGGTATGGTCAGAAACACCCGACGATGATACGGGCGCAGGAGGATCTGAAAACGCTAAAGGAAAAAAGGGATCAGCAGATCAGGAGAGTCATCCAGTCGATAAAAAATGAATATGAACTTGCAAAGTCGAAAGAGGAAAGTTTATACGCGGCGCTCTCCAGTTCGAAGAACGAGGCACTGAGCCTGAACGAGAAGTTTATCCAGTACGGTGTCCTCCTGCGGGAGGTTGAAACAAACAGGCAGCTCTATGATGCACTCATAAAGAGGATAAAAGAGCAGAGCGTCACAGAAGAGATACAGACCGTCAATGTCTGGGTCGTTGAAAAGGCCCAGATACCTCAGAACCCCGTGAGTCCGAGAAAATCACTGAATATCCTGCTGGGGATTATTGTCGGATTGTTCGGAGGAGTCGGCCTGACATTCTTTTTTGATTATCTCGATAATACGATCAAATCACCCGATGATGTTGAAACACGTCTGGGACTGACGGTTCTCGGGATAATCCCTCTTTTACCACAAAAGGACGGCAATGTTGAGGAGTTGCTTCTCAATGACCCCCAGGTAAGGTTCTCGGAACATTATAAGAATCTCAGAACCGCCCTTCTGCTCTCGTCAGCGAGTAAACCCCCGCAGAACATGCTCGTGACAAGCATGGGCCCCGAGGAGGGAAAGACAGTAACCTCTGTGAATCTGGCCCTGACCGTCGCTGAGTCTGATTACTCGGTCTTGCTCATCGACAGCGATTTACGGAAACCGCGCATTCACTCGATTTTCGGGTTGGATAACACGAAAGGGTTAAGCACCTATCTCGCAGGTACTTCTTCAGACATTCATATCGTTAAAGGCCCGGGAGAGAACCTGAGCATTATCCCATCAGGCCCCCTTCCTCCAAATCCCTCAGAACTGCTTGGTTCATATAAACTGCATGAATTGACAGGGGTCCTGAAAGAAAAATATGACATTATTATCTGGGACTCACCTCCGCTCATGGCGGTTACTGACGGCATCATTTTGAGCAGGGTCCTTGACGGGACGGTCATTGTCACAAAGGCTGGGAAGACAACATTTGACATAGTTCGAAGGGGATTGAAGGCCTTAAGGGGACGGAGGACAACCGACACGGGCTCACATATTCTCGGCGTTGTTATCAATGCCGTTGATATGAAGAAATCCGACTATTACTATTATAAAAATTACTACCACAGCTATTACTCTTCAAAGAAAGAGTAAAGCGCACATGATTTTTATTGCGTGATAGACATCCACTGTCATATCCTCCCTGGTATTGATGACGGCCCGTCAGATATGCAGGAGTCAGTAGATATGGCGAGAATTGCAGCCCGTGACGGTATCACGAAGATTGTTGCTACGCCACACATCAAAAATACGTTACATCCCGTATCTTCAATAAGAGACACTATCGCGCGATTAAACAAACGGTTGGCTGAACTCTCTGTCTCGACAGAAATCCTGCAGGGCGCTGATGTCAATGCAATGCTTGATGTATCTCTGCTCAGAGGGTACACAATAAACAACACGCAATATATTCTCGTGGAATTTCCCCACAGTCATTTGCCACAGAACATGAAGGAAGTGCTTTTCAAGATGGTGGTTCACGGATATCATCCCATTATAACCCATCCCGAGCGGAATGCTTCTGTCCTGAAAGATCCACGGGTACTTTCTGATTTGATCAGCGGAGGAATCCTGGCCCAGATTACCGCTGACAGTATCGCCGGAACTTTCGGGGTAGATATCCAGGAGTGTTCCCGGTATCTCCTGAAAAAGAACATGATAAAATTTATTGCTACTGATGCCCATTCAAGCCTTCATCGCAAACCGGTTCTCTCCCAGGGTCTGAGAGCGGCCGGAAGGATTATCGGCAGGGAGAAAGCCCTGAAGCTTGTCACGGCAAATCCAGAGGCGGTATTACAAGGAAAACCTCTGCGTGGTTAATATCATTTTTTCAATTTTTACCGGCATCTTAATATTTACACCTCTTGCCTTTGGAACTGTTGAGCCATGGTCCGTAGCTCTTATGGAGGCGGCTGCGCTTTCTGCACTCTTGCTCCTCCTGTTCAATACCATGCGAAGGAACGAGACCTCTCTCTATGAGATACCGGGGATTACTCCCCTGGTCCTTTTTCTTGCCTATATGCTTCTCCAACTTGTCCCCTTGCCGTCAGGAGTCATTGCGGTCATTTCACCGGAGACATATGCTCTCTATCAAGCAACACGCTCCTCGGACGAACCGATACAGTGGATGTCGCTTTCAATCAATCATAAAGCAACTGTTGCAGAGTTTTTCCGCATCTTCAGTTACGGAGCGTTCTACATACTGACGGTACAACTCCTGACTGATAAAAGACTTTTCAGGAGGGTTATTACGGTTCTTGCCGTTTTTGCTTCAGTACTTTCATTCTTTGCAATCTTGCAGCATATCCTATCGAATGGCAAAATATTCTGGTTACGGGAACTGACCATGGGCGGAACACCATTCGGCCCCTATGTGAACCGTAATCATTATGCCGGTCTCATGGAGATGCTGTTCCCGATGGTACTGGCTCTTTTCCTCTATTACAAACCGCGCGTTGCATATAAGTCGTTCCGAGAAAAAATAGCTGAACTGTTCAATATGTACAAGACGAATATCCATATTCTCCTTGGGTTCGCTTGTGTCCTGATTGGCACCTCGGTCTTCTTGACTCTTTCAAGGAGCGGCATTGTGAGCTTGTCTCTCTCAATGGTCATCTTCGGTTTTATGATCATTGTGAGAGGCATGAGCAGAAAAAGAGGGATTATCATCATGGCTGTTTTCCTTCTCATAGCCCTTTCTGTCGGATGGTTTGGATGGGGTCCCGTCTTTGAAAGATTTGAAAGAATCATGAATGCCCAGGGAGATATTTCTGAACAGCGACTTCAACTCTGGAGGGACAGTGGTAATATCATAAGAGACTTTCCTGCAACAGGGACCGGTTTCGGCAGTTTTATCAATATCTATCCACGATATCGGACCCTATCAGGCAATGCTGTTGCTGACCATGCACATAATGACTACATAGAACTTCTTTCCACCGGTGGTGTTATTGCCTTCATAATATTCGTGTGGTTTATCCTGGCTGTCCTGTATAAGGCATTGAAAACATATCTGGAGAGACACGAGATGTATTCTATTTATATTTTTCTCGGCTGTATGACGGGGATAATTGCAATGCTCATGCACAGCACAACCGACTTCAATCTTCAGATAGGAGCGAATGGACTATACTTCATCTTTTTATTCGGGCTCGCTGTTTCTGCTGCCAGCACACGATTACGGGAGGGGCTGAACACGACATATCTTAAAAAGAAACACATTCCGGTAAAATTCCTCGTTATAACGCTTGCAGGTTTTTTATTCGTGAATGTCGTCTTCAATATCGGTGTTATCGCAGGGAAAGTACAATTCTCTTCGATAAAAGACAGAAAGATCAACAAGAGCTCCGTACACGACCTCATGGCAATGAGAGAGCAGGCCTACAATGCCTCCCGGTTTGACCCGTTAGAGGCACGATATCATTATGCAATTGCGAACATAGAAAGGCTCCTTTCGCATAACGGCACGGCCCTGTATCACTATCGGAAATCTGTGCAACTTAATCCGGTCAATGGAGAGTATCTCCAGCGGCTCGGGCTTGTTCTTGCAGAACCGGATAACCATGAGAGAGCCGAACGGTTACTCCGGGCCGGCATGACCTATGATGCGAGCAATCCTGAACGGTATACCCGATACGCAGTATGGCTTCTGTCACGCGGGGAAAGAAAGGAGGGCACCATGATCATGAGAAAGGCGATCGCCTTAGAACCAAAAAAAACAAGGGACTATATCACGCTCATGATTCTTCACGGCTTGCGTGATGATGATATCTTCGATGCCCTTCCAGAAAGAGTAGAGCCGCATCTCCTCTTTGCAGAATATCTTTACAAGACCGGGAGAGAAGAGCAAGCTGAACACAGGTACATGAACGCCCTTCGGTACCTGAAAAACGAAGACCCGATAAACCCGGCATATTTTTACAAGATTTACCATTATTATATGGGAATGAATCGTTACGATGATGCATTGAAAATCATGAGGAATGCAATACAATTTCTTCCTGAAGATGTCGGGATACGATTGACAACAGGGGCCTTATACGAAAGGCTCGGGATAACCTACAGGGCACTGGAGGAATACAGGAAGGCATCGGACCTTGATCCGGACAATGAAGAGGCAAAAAAAAGGCTTGAAAGATTGCGTCGCAGATAGGCGGGCACTATACTAATGGATACGTTTACTATGCCATATTATTTGTCATTCCGACTTGTTCGGAATCCTTCTTTAACCTCTTGATTTCTAAAGATAGATTCCCGACGCGCTTCGCTTGCGTGAATGACAATCATGAGGTATATTCGCTCGCTAACCCCGTGGCAAGACCACGGGGAATAGGCTCGCTACCCATTTAAAGAAATCATACGCAGGGCATGTGTGCGGAAAAAGTTTTCCCATCGCCACCTTTGTAATACGTTTATTATTGAATAAACCATTTTTATATTTTCAAGCTAAAAAGGATACAGTTTATAAGACAAGCAAATTTCGATTTGGAAAGGTTTTTCCGCATATATGCCTGACAGTAATTGCATTTTTCGGGTATAACTCTTTTGACAGGATAATTCTTTGCTGATTCGTCTGCTTTGCTTCTTCTTCGAGCTGCTCATCGAGCGCCTGGATAGAGATCTGGCGGAACCCCATTTTGTGAAAGAGATTCATAGCCGCCTTGTTTTTCTCGTAGACCATGAGATTTAATCTGCTGGCACCTTCCCCTGATGCCTTCTCTGTTGCTCTCCGTACCAATTCCTTGCCAATGCCAATTCCCCGGTAAGGAATACGCACCCTCATCCCGAATAGCCACCAGTCCGGATATGATACCTCATCATCAGGAAACCTTGTAATCTCCGCAGCACCGAGGATCGTTCCTCTTTTACAGGCAATAAAGGTGTATCCGTAATCACTCTGGTTTTGAATCTGATTTTCTGGGAGCACCGCAGGATCTTCAATTTCGGGCAATCGCTTATAGCCATAGAACCTGGAAACTCCGGAAGCATCCCTTTCTGTCGCAATTCGATAGCTGATTTTTCCGTTTATCAGTTTCCTGGCAACAAAACGGTAAATTTTAAGTGACTGGACACGGCGCAAGACCCATGACAAGCCTCTTTTCCCTTTTAGCGTACCATTAAAAAAGAAGGGCCCGATGGGATACAACTTGTTCCAGAGACACATTATCAAGCGTAAAAATACTCCTTGATCAAACTGTATGAATTTCTTGTCCCGTTGAATACCCACCACCTTCCCGAGAACCTTATCAGAATATATCCATCCATCATTTTTAAACACAGAATCGCCACGCATTAAAAGCATTACCTTGTCACCCTGATGTTTTTTGTCAACGACACGATGAGCTGCCAATCTTTTCTCTGATGTGCGATAGAAGGCAATGTCACCAACTTTCAGGGGAGCAACTTCAACCGGCTGAATAGTAAGAATATCACCATCTCTCATGAAAGGATACATGCTGGAGCCATGGGATTTAAACTGAAAAAACCTCCCCGGCCAAAAACACCTGAAGATAATTCCGTAAGTTTATCGTGATCCAGACTTATTTCACGCATCGTATGAAATCAATGATATTTTCATCAGGCATAAAATTTAGTCTATAGCATGGTATGGCACTTATAAGGTTGGAGCAGAAGTCAAGTATAAATTTCATTCCTTCTGAATCCCATAGAGGGGGGAAACTTCGGGCGAGCACCATGGATGCTGCATCAGCACCTATACATCTTAGTGCATTGTTACTCTCAGCATGATGAAGGAAAAATATTTTTTCAACAGGAACTCCCCGAGGAGATATTCCTGTATAGTCGCCATGCCAGGGAGTGCCATACATCCAGAAACTATCCCCATTCTTTCGAATAATAATCCGGTCGTCGTTGAGTATGACCGCATGATCTTTCCAGAGTTTAGCCAGTGTGGACTTGCCGTGACCGGAGTTTCCTGTAAAAAGATATCCCTTTCCTTTATCTTCAATGCCACAGGAATGAACCATCAGGCCGCGTCTCTGCGCGAGCAGACATATCATCAAGACCTCAGCCAAAGGGTATTGTAAAGGATCAGATAATAAGCCGTTCGGTAGTGGCTTTTTAACACTGTGTACCTCTACCTGTCTCATATCTCTATCGAATAATACAATCCGGTGTGGTAAAGATGTTCCTCTGAGTACTATGGCTTTTTGCTCACCAACGTTGTAGAGGCTCCAGGTGGTTTCCGAGTCGAAGACTTGTTTACCATTATGGATAGGAATAATATTGGGCAACCTGTCATACCTTGCATGGATGATTATCTCAGGCTCATCGTCACATAAGAAATCCTTGTAGGCTTCTCCAAACTGAACGTTTTTAATATTGAGATCACCCGATATGGAAAAGACAATCCCTGCAATTTTTATAGATACTTGTGTATGAAATGCCACTGTCTTAAGTTCTTTGTCAGCAAATGACAGATTATGAGCCTACAGTATTCCTGCATCTCTGCCAAGGGGGGCCCGCTGAACACCTAAAAGAAGGTCTACCGGGGCCACTACTTGAAGTTTTACACGCTGTCAGCACCGCCTCCTCGGCTACCAGCGTAACCTTTTCTAAGAGAGGTTTTTGATATGGTAGTCTGTTTGTTTTTGTATCATTCATTCTCATCTTCATCTTTTCCCTCCTAATGTATTATACTTAACCCAACCGCATCTGCCAGCATATGGGCGATTTGGCAGAGATATTCTACCTGTTCTTCTTGATTGCCATGTTCCATCTGTGCAAAACCTGGACACTGACCGCAGAGAGATATTAATTCACATGACTTGCATGGCGTGTCCCTTGACCATTTTTGTGAAAGCACATCCGGGATAAATTCTTGCCAACCTTTTTTAAAACTGTCCTTTCGAAGATTGAAAGAAGGATATCTTGCCATCATGCAGGCGCTCAGTTTTCCATAAGGATCGATATGAAAAGTTTCTTTTCCAGCGCCGCATTGATATATATATTCGGGGTTTTGCGGGTGCCCCAAAAACTTATCGCAGAACTCTCGCCATTCCTTCATCCTCCTGTCATCTGCTAAGTCTAAGGCTATCACTTCACCGGGTGAAATACGAAGCTCCGCCGGCTTTTGGTTGCCATCAATCCGCAAGTTTAAAACAGGATCAAAACGAAACTCTACTCCTACCTCTTCAGCATATTTTTTCATATCCCATAGTTCATCTTTATTCAACGTCATAATCACGCTTTTCAGTTTAAGGGGGATTTTTCGTTCCAATAATAATTCAATTCCTTTCATGCACTTTTCATATGATCCACTAACGCCGGTAACCTTCTCGTATGTCACTTTTGTATTCCCGTAGAGGGTAATTTCCAGGTTGAACGGGCGCCACTCTGCAAAATGATTGGCTATATGCTCAGTAATAAGTGTGCCATTGGTAAAGACAGTAACAAGCATTCCTTTCTTCTTGGCATATGTGTAAATTTCAAGAAAATCAGACCGTATGAAGGGTTCACCGCCGGTTAACAGCAACCATAAGCAGCCTTCATCCACAATTTGGTCGATAATGGTGCAGACTTCCATCGTATTCAGTTCACGTTTTTTTGCCTGGTTATCGCCGATAGGCAGATTAATATAGCAATGTGCACATCGAAGGTTGCAGCGTGCGGTGACTTCAATGCTGCCGGTAATCGGAATGCGTTGGGCAGCTACTCCGTCATGTAAACGCCTGCTGAAATCACTGTAACTGGTAATGGGGATATACGGACACTCCATCTAACCTGTCCTCACCGCTCCTATTTTTTCCAGTTGCTTTGAAAAATCAATAATGTCTTTTTCCGCTTCTTCAGGACTTACTTCGAATTCCCTGATGATTATTTCCTTTATATCCTTCAGGTTTTTTTTGCCGTCGATAAGCTCCCAGATACGGCTTGCCACATCATTCATGGTATAAATGCTTTCAACCTCGCTTGCTTTCTGCCTGATAGGAACAAGGATGAATTCTTCTGCAACCTTTCGAAAAACCATGGAAGGGTCTTTCGTGAAACGTCTCTCAAGGTAAGCGTTTGTCTCCATATACGGAAACTCCTTAACATTAATTTTACATATTTATAAAATTAATTTGCAAATATTCCCAATGACGCATGCATACTATGCACAAACCAGATACAGTGCAAACGGTACATCATGAGTAAAAGGAGAAGATTCTGTATCCACCCGTAAGCCATGCGGTATTCACGGGAGGAAAACGCGTGGAAAATTCACTGCGATCAAGTGGCAGAATCGCCGGGAGCATGGTATAATGATACACCATTTGACTCCTTTATAAGGTAATCTAACCATGGCTGATGAAACATACGATGTCATAGTCATTGGCGCTGGACCTGTAGGATCCTATACAGGATATCTTCTTGCGAAAGAAGGCCTGAAGGTAGGAATCTTTGAAAAAAATACGGCGATCGGGAAAGATGTCAACTGTACAGGGATAATCAGTACGGAGTGCTTCACGAAATTCAACCTCTCACAAGATATTGTCCTGAAGAAAATTCATGTAATAAAGGCATTCTCGCCTTCCGGAGACTTCATACAATACCAGTCTTCTGCTCCCATTGCATATGTTATTGACCGCAGTTTGTTTGATAATACCATGAACCGAATGGCTGTCGAGGAAGGCGCTGTGACACACGTAAACACGTGTGCCGAGGAAATAGTTTCGACAAACGGCGCTTTCCGCATCAAGGTAAAAACCGGCGAAGAAAAGAGGGAATTCAAATCCAAGGTCGGTATCCTTGCAAGTGGTTTTGAACTCAGTACATTGAGAGATGTCATAAAAAGACCCAGGAAATTTTTATACGGCATACAGACCGATGCAATGATGGAACACGTCAATACTGTCGAGGTCTATTTCGGAAATACCATAGCGCCCGGGTCTTTTGGCTGGGTCGTACCAACAGGCGGAGGATCGACAAAAATCGGTCTCATTGTAAAAGAAAGCCCGTTATCTTTTCTGAACAGTTTTCTTCAAAATCCACTCGTTAAAAAAAGACTCCGTTCCTCTGATAAAAACATGAAATGCAGCCTTATCCCGTTCGGGAGCATTCCGAAGAGTTATGCAGAAAGGGTTGTCATTGTCGGTGAAGCTGCCGGACAGGTCAAGACGACAACCGGCGGGGGAATATATTTTGGACTCTTATGCTCAGAGATTGCAGCGAGGACAGTCCTGAAGGCATTTCATTGCGGGGACTTCAGTGCAAGAATATTCAAGGAATACGAAGCAAACTGGAAAACGACCATAGAACCTGAAGTAAAAGCCGGCATAATGCTCAGGAATCTCCTTTCACGTCTTTCAGACAGCCAGATCGACTTTCTCGTTGATCTTGCCAAGAGTGACGGCATCCTGCCGAATATAAAAATCTCCAACTTCGACTGGCAAAAAGATATTATCCTGTCACTCTCACGTCATTTTATCTCCAAGAAACTCTCAGGAAGGTAACCCGGAAATATTTATGTTCTTTACCCGGTACCGGATGAACCATCAATTCACCGTGCAGAAGCAGTAAGGAAACTGACAAAAGTGCATAGATTTTGTATCATATGAACATGAATAAGTATATCCGTTTCGGAGCATTCCTGCTTGAAAAAGGACTCATCGATGCCATGGATGTCCTCAAAGCCAGGTTACTTCAGAAGAAAAACAATCTCAAGATCGGGGAACTTGCCAAGGCAAAAGGGTGGCTTACAGAGGATGATATTCTGAAGATACTGGTTTTACAGGAAGAGACATGCGACAAATTTGGGGAGATCGCCGTAAGGGAAGGCTATCTCTCACAGCAACAAGTAAAACAGCTTTTATATGAACAGGAAGACTCTTATCTGTTTTTTGGAGAGGCACTGGTAAAAAGTGGGGCACTTTCAGAGGAAGAAGTATTCAATCAGCTTAAAGATTTCAACAAGTTGAAACTGCAAGGTCGAAAGAATGGCCCCCAGGAGTAATTATTTTTTGTATCCTCGCAGTTTTAAGTAACTCAGGCTTTCTTCGGTGTCTTCGCTGTCTGCCAATCTCTATTTAAGGAGTAGCTCACGGATACACCTCTTTTTTCGTTATCCCTGTACCTCCGGTTCAATAATCAATTGCATTTTTCAGGCGTAGTTCACTCTCTTAGCCCCATATTTTGATTAAGGAAAAATGTATGATAAGCTACTATCGATGATGGAGGTGCACGGCAACAGTGTCATTTGCTCGATACAATGGTACAATGTGTCCGATTCATTAACCCGAAAACTGTATTTGTCGGAGGCAAGGTTGACTGAAAAGTCTTTTGTCCCGACAAAAGTCGGGATTGAAATCAAAAGACTTTGAGGGCACCTGTGCCACCGGTTCAACAAATTAGTTGCATTTTTGGGGTTAACCCGGTGTACCAAGCCCTATAAAGAGGAGGACTTGTCATGAGATATATCTTTTATATGTTCTCCATACTGGTTATCCTGTCAGCAATTTTCAGCTATCAGCTCATGGAGAAACGCCGGCCGGAACAGGACGCAGCTATAATCATCAACAACAGGATCATTACGACTTACGAATTCAATAGTTTATATGACCCGCAGCATGCTCATGTGAGAGATAAAACAGACTTCATTAACTCTCTGATAATGAAAGAACTGCTTATTCAGGAGTCTCAGAAAAAGGGGATAGATAAAGAAGAACCATTTCGCCGGTCAATACAGAACTTTTATGAACAATCACTCATAAAGCTCCTTATGGACAGAACGTTCTCTTCCTTGCAGATAACCGTAACTGACGGCGAACTCAAGAAATACGGAGAACTCTTAAACAGGAACATAACGATCACCATATTCAATTATGACGATGAAGACCGGGCAAAGAATGGTATATTCCGGGACAGCGAACAAATGACCGTCTCTTTTGAAGATCTCTCCGATGACATACGGTACAGTATCATCTTGCTTAATGAAGGGGAGATGTCAGCACCGGTCAAAATGGAAGAAAAATATATCACCGTAAGACTGGATAAAACAGAAAAGGATATGTCACAGCCTTCCTCACAGTTTGATAGAGAGCTGGTCAGGCAGACATTAACGGAATGGAAAAAAGAGAGAGCCATAGACAGCTGGATCGCACATTTACGTGAAAATGCCTCAATAAAAATCTTGATAAACGGTAATGAGTAGGGGGATAACCATGAGAAGGAGATGGAGAAGAAGAAACTATTTCATAAAAAAAGATCTTCAGGGAAAATATATATTCAGTTTTTTTATATTCGCGTTGTTAGGGTGTATCACTTTCGCGCTCATTTTCGGACTCCTTTCATTCGATAAACTGACAATCATCTATCAGGATCATTACCTTCAGATTGGAAAGACCCCGCTTATCCTGCTCAAGGAAATCCTTCGGGCTTATTGGATATTTATTTTTACTGCCGGCCTTACGATAGCTGTTTTTTCCATGTTCCTTACCCATCGTTTTGCAGGGCCCATCTATCGATTTGAACGGGCTCTCGAGGAAATGATAAAAGGTAATTTTAGTTTTGTGATAAGACTGAGAAAAAAGGACGAGAATAAACAAATCGCCGCCATGTTAAATGAGCTCATCAATACTCTTTCTTCAAACCTGAAAGAGATGCGGGACCTTGCCGATGAAATCGGGAACTCGCTGGAAACGGCCAAGACGGAAATCAGTCGCGGTAAGGGAGGTGAGGAAGCGACCCGTCTTTTGGATGAAGCGACCGCTCTCAGCACAAAATTGAAGGGACTCCTGTATCAATTCAAGATAAAGAATGAAGAATAACTATGAACAGTCGTGTCCTCAAGGCTCTTCTCATCATTTTCTATATCGTCCTTTTTCCCTCGCTCACATCCGGATTTGAACTTAAAACACGGTTTACGACGATCTATTACGAGGACGAAGCGTTACTGAGAAAATTCAACAAAAAAATATACCTCGGGAGCCTCTCGTACCTTTTAAGAAATAAACAGAGCATTACAGTTTCTGATGAAGTTGCCAATAAAGTAGATGTGCTCATTGAAAAAGTCGAAACTATTCTTGAAATGTTTCCACGCGATGTACAGTTCAGCATAGTACTGCTTGCTTCTGACAGGGAAGTTCAGAATATCTACCGGTCAAAATACAGGAGAAGCGTCGATTATATTGCGTTTTATTCTCCGAGAGACAGAACAATATTTGTTTCTGTAAGTGATGTGCGTCTTGGTGTTTTAGCCCATGAGATTGCTCATGTGATTATAGACAGTTACTACGGCGTGCGAACACCGACAAAGATACACGAACTACTCGCACAGTATGTTGAGGAACACCTGATGGATTAAGAACAGCGCTAAAATGTATAGGGGCTGATAAATCCGCCCTCGGGATCTCCGCCGGGGAACGTGATTTCTGTTGGTGTCAGACCAGCCTCACCTGGTGCAGAATATCCGAGCCCCTCAGGATCATAGTAGCATAGCCCCGCTTCTGCAGCGAACATGATAGATTCAGCCACTTCCTGAGGATCTGCCCCTGCATCGACCGCACACCGTGAAACGACGTCAGGAGTTGCACCAGCTTCAACTGCACCTGTAATTATTTCCTTTGTGTCCCCTCCCCCTTCTATGGCGCATTTGATAACAAGACAGGCGCTATGGCCAAGTTTTATTCCTGTTTGGACTATGTCTTTTGCGTTCATTCCCGCCCGCAGACCCCGTTTAACGGCAGAACAGGTATCTCTTTCTCTTGACAGGATTTCCCGTGGCGTCTCTTTTAAAGTGACTACCACCGGCTCTGCTTTCAGGTTGATTTTCTCACTGATTGCCGGTTGACCGTCTTTCCGAGTGACAACCGGTAGAATCTCTCTTTGGGTGATTACCAGCGAAGCCTCTTTCCCGGTGACAACCGGTAGAGCTTCTTTCTTTATGACAAAAGCATAAAGGGGAAAAGAAACGGTCATAATTAAAACCACTGCTCCTATCAGTGCACTTAATCTCTTATTTACCATTGTTTGTTCCCTATTGCTTATTATTTATTATCTCCTTTTATTATATCAAAGATAGAGCACATGTCAATAGACGGAAACCAGCAATTCACAATGAATTGTAAGCCTTGAAGATTCCTCGCTCCGCTCGGAATGACAAAGGGTGAAGGGCTCGGAATGATGACACCTTCTCCCGGCAGGCCGGATATTGCATTATGGGGAGAAAACGGTTAAAATTTTTCTTAATTATGGACAGCATGAAATATTACCGTACTATTCTTGTTGGATTATTAACGATTGTGCTTTTCTCCTGTGCAACGGGAAAATTTACGCAAGACAGCTCAACAGGAAATGAAAACGCTGTTCGTATGGTTAAGATACCGGGGGGATGGTTTTATATGGGTTTAGAAAAAGGTAATCTTAATGAAAGACCAGAACATGAGGTATACATTGATACATTCATGATAGACAAATATGAAATTTCGGCAAAAGAGTTTGCCGAGTTTTTGAATGAGAAAGGGAATACCGAAGACAAATATTTCTCACACGATGACTATTCTACTATTATTGGTGTTTCCTTTGTAAGTGACGAAGCTGTCGGGACAAAGAAAACCCCTGAAAAATATAGTGCAAGGAAAGGGCTTGAAAACTACCCTGCCAATAATGTCTCGTGGTTCGGGGCCGAAGCCTATTGCCGTTGGAAAGGAAAACGCCTCCCGACAGAGGCAGAATGGGAAAAGGCAGCACGGGGTGATGATAGGAGGGTATACCCATGGGGCAACAGTTACCCTGATGCTGCCAAAGCGAACTTTAATCAGAAATGGGAAGAAAAGGGCTTTCATGTTATGGTGCCCGTTGATTCACTCGATCAAGGAGTCTCTTATTACGGTGTCTATAATATGTCCGGTAATGTCTGGGAGTGGGTCAATGACTGGTACAGGCAAAACTATTGTGACTATTGTATGCCGGATGTTGATTATTATATGTTGGCAGGGAGATTTACCGGATTAGAAAAACTGCCTGAAGATAGTGGTAAAAACGGAAAAGAATTGCCAAAGCCGCCGAGAAATAATCCCCAAGGCCCTGCGATTGGGAGTTTCAAAGTACTACGTGGTGGTTCCTGGTATGACAGTTATGGAGAATTAGTGATAAGAAGCACCTACCGGTACTGGTTTTACCCCGATGACAGATATCTGAATACCGGTTTTCGCTGCGCCAGGTAGCGTTTGGTATACGTACTAATGGATACTTTTACTATACCATATTATTTGTCATTCCGACTTGTTCGGAATCCTTCTTTAACCATTTGATTTCTAAAGATAGATTCCCGACGCGCTTCGCTTGCGTGAATGACAACCATGAGGCTTTGTTAAGTTATGTCTTAGTAAGTTACTACCGGAACAGGGGGTCCCTTCATAGGGCCGGTTAAAGACAAGATACCATAAAAATCATCTACCAATAATAATTCAGGGGAATGTTTACTGGTGGTGAAGGGACGATTATGAAGGTGAGAATATCTGAAAATGGACTTTCAGCATTGTCTGATGCAATAGAACTGACCTTTAAAAAATAAGAACCGTAATCAAGATTTCCAATTGTATATGATGTATCAGTGACGTCGGTGTTTTCGTGAATGATATTTTCGAATCTCCTGTCTTTTGCAAGGACAACATGATATCGTGCTGCGTCAGGAACCTCAGACCACGTACATTGTATTTGAAATGTATCTCTGAATTCCGATCTCTCCACAGGAGAGAGTATCACCGGCGGCTGAAAATGCCCTCTTTGAGGTGTGCCTCTTTCATCTGTATCCGTATTCTTTTCAACGATTTGAGTTAAAGTTAAGGAAAATGCCTGGGGAGCCATAATAATCGTGACTATGCATAGGACTGTGTACACGGTACAAATGTGAAAACGTGACGCCCTCATTCTTACTTGTCTCCTTGGCAAATCTTCAATCAATATACTATCAGGTATAAAAAATAATCAAGGGTAAAAGTGAACGTGTCATTTACGAATTAAAAGTGAACTGGTTGTAAACTTTACAAAACCTTAAGAGTTGTCAAAAGAGGCATTCCAAGAAAACAATATAAATGACAAGGAAATTCCTTTTATCCCCTCCTCTCCCGGTGAGTCTTCGACCGCAAGGGGAGGGAATTCCTTTTGTTTGTTATGCCCTGTGCTCGGTAATTAACTGAGAATTCAACTTGTTACCGAAGGATTATAAAAGAGTATCGAAAGATTACTTGACAAGCCTTTGCAGATTTTTTAAAATGAGTTCAGTGCTTGAACGAACTAATGATATGCACTTTTTATCCTGATACATGTCAGGTAACAGCGGTAGCTTTTTTCCGGCTCATGGCTCTTCACCCATAGCCCGTAGCTTATTGATGAATAGGGGAACCGGTGAGTCGGTAAATAGGCACATCGGAGACAACATACGCCCGGTGTCATGTGTTTTGCGATTTGATGACTGTTGACTGCCTCGTGACGGAAAGGAGTTATCAGTGAAAGTAATCGTTCTTGCCGGTGGTTCCGGGACAAGGCTCTGGCCGCTGAGCAGAAAAAATTATCCAAAGCAGTTTCTGCGCCTGACAGGGAACCAGTCCCTCCTTCAGCAGACTGTAGACAGACTGCTCCACGTGATCTCCCCCGGGGATATCATCGTCATGACCAATAATGAGTACAAATTCCATGTCCTCGCCGACCTCAGCAGTTTATATAATACACAAAATCCAAATTCCAAAATCCGGAATTCAAAAGTTAAAAAAAAGAAACTCAATAAACCCGATAACCTGATAAACTCAATGAACTCAATTGGCTCTATGCTCTCAGCTCATATAATCCTCGAGCCTGCGTGCAGGAATACCGCGCCTGCAATTGCCTTTGGCACAAAATACTGTCTCGACAAACTGGGATGTGAGGGGGACGAGGTTCTCTTTATCTCTCCGTCTGACCATGTTATTTATCCCGTGGAACAGTTCAGGGAATACGTCAGGCAGGCGGAACAGATAGCGAAAGAAGGATATATTGTCACCTTCGGCATAAAACCGACCCGTCCTGAAACGGGGTACGGGTATATAAAAACCGGTGAAAAGTTAAAAGTGAAAAGTGATAAGTTAGAGGCATACAAGACCGAAAAATTCACTGAAAAGCCTGATCTGGAGACCGCAAGGAGATATATTGAAGAGGGGACTTACTACTGGAACTCCGGGATGTTTGCCTTCAGCATCGGAACGATCATTGATGAGTTTCGGGTTTCAGCACCTGAAATACATGCAATGCTCGAGGACAGTTTTGACGGCATGACCGGCAGGTTCACGGACATGCCGAATATATCCATTGATTTCGCGGTCATGGAGGGATCCGACAGGGTCGTTACCATGCCGGTGGATATGTACTGGAACGATATCGGCTCGTGGGATTCACTGTACGAGCTCCTCCGGAGTGATAAGGACGGGAATATAAAACGGGGCGACATTGTTGCCCTGAATACAAGGAATACCATGATTCTCGGGAGCAAGAGGCTAATCGCCACGATCGGGCTTGAGGACAGCCTCGTGATCGAGACTGATGATGCAATCCTCATATCAAAAAAGGGATATGCCCAGAAAGTAAAGGATATTGTTGACATGCTGACGGAAGACGGACGGAAAGAACCGTCAGAACATGTCATCACGTACCGCCCCTGGGGAAGTTATACAGTTCTTGAGGAAGGAGAGCGATACAAGATCAAGAGGATTGTTGTAAACCCGCTTGCAAGGCTGAGCCTCCAGATGCACTACCATCGCTCCGAGCACTGGGTCGTGATAAAAGGCACGGCACAAGTCACCATCGGTGAGATGGAAAAGCTCGTCCACGAAAACGAGTCTGCCTATGTTCCCAAGTCAACCCTTCACAGGCTTGAGAACCCCGGCAAAATACCGCTCGAGATCATCGAAGTCCAGAACGGCGAATATGTTGGAGAAGATGACATCGAGAGAAGAGAAGACTACTACGGAAGAGAATAAAAACCGTAAACCGTAAAAAGTAAGGTGTTAAAGAAACCACATAAAAATTTATCGGGTTAACGCTTTTCACATTTCATGTTTTACGTTTTACAGTCGTTTCACAGTTTACGTTTCACGCTTTACGTTTAACAATTTTTTCAACAATTCACGTTTTACGATTTATGCTTTACGATAAAAGGGAGAAGACATGAAAAGAGCATTAATCACCGGCATTACAGGACAGGACGGGTCGTATCTTGCCGAGTTTTTACTGTCAAAGAAATACGAGGTTCACGGTCTCATCCGGCGTGCAAGCACATTCAACACCGGGAGGATAGACCATATCTATACGGACCCCCATGTTCCGGGTGTCAGGCTGCTCCTGCACTACGGCGACCTCTCGGATTCGGGACAGCTCGCAAACATCATCTATAACGTGAAACCGATTGAGATATACCACCTCGGTGCCCAGAGCCATGTGCGGGTGAGTTTCGACATGCCTGAGTATACGGGTGACGTCACCGCACTCGGAACAACGAGGCTGCTCGAGGCAATAAGGAGGAGCGGGATAAAGACGAAGTTCTATCAGGCATCGTCATCCGAGATGTTCGGTTCTGCCTGGCCACCCCAGAATGAAAAGACCCCGTTTCAGCCGCGCAGTCCCTACTCGGCAGCAAAGGTCTACGCGTACTGGATGGTTGTAAATTACAGGGAAGGCTACAACATGTTTGCATGCAACGGTATCCTTTTTAACCATGAATCACCGCGAAGGGGCGAGACCTTTGTGACGAGGAAGATCACCATGGCACTTGCCAATATCCTTGCCGGAAGACAGAAAAAACTCTACCTCGGGAATCTGAACGCAAAGAGAGACTGGGGGTTTGCCCCGGAATATGTTGAGATGATGTGGCTCATGCTCCAGCAGAAGACCCCTGATGATTACGTTGTCGGAACAGGAAAGAGCCATTCAGTGAGAGAATTCGTTGAAAAGGCGTTTTCCTACGCAGGCATCAATATCAAGTGGACGGGGAGCGGAGTCAGGGAGAAGGGTATTGTCGAGTCGGTCGTACCTCATTCTTATTGTGTGCTTCCAAAAGCCGGTGACACGCTTATCGAGGTCGATCCGCGCTACTTCCGTCCGACAGAGGTGGATTTCCTCAAGGCTGACATATCAAAGGCAAAGAAAAAGCTCGGCTGGAAGCCGCGGACCACCTTTCATGAACTCGTCAGGATCATGGTCGATTATGACATGAAGATGGTCGGATTAGCCCCTGTGGGTGCAGGGATCAGGTCCTGTGCAAGAAAGAATTTTACCTATACCAACCATGACTTCTCGTTCTACGAACATATAAAAGAAAGAAAATAAAAACAGTTCGGTTTTTCAACAATGAACGTTTTTTACTTAACCCTGACCGTAACCTAATCGAGAGACAGAATGGATCGAGATTCAAAGATTTACATCGCCGGTCATCGCGGGCTGGTAGGTTCTGCACTCCTCAGGAAACTAAAGGAAAAGGGGTATGCCAATATCATCACGAGGACGAGCGGGCAGCTTGACCTGAGGGATCAGGCAGCTACCGGGAGGTTTTTTAGAAAGGAAAAGCCTGAATATGTCTTTCTCGCAGCAGCGAAGGTGGGTGGTATTCTCGCAAACGATACCTACAGGGCGGAATTCATCTATGACAATATCATGATCTCTGCAAATGTCATACACGCATCATATACATACGGAGTAAAAAAGCTTCTGAATCTTGGGTCGTCCTGCATCTATCCGAAAATGGCCCCGCAGCCACTGAAAGAGGAATATCTGCTGACCGGTGAACTGGAACCGACGAATGAGCCCTATGCAATAGCAAAAATAGCCGCTATAAAACTATGCAGGTATTACAATGAGCAATACGGGACAAACTTCATCTCTGTCATGCCCACGAACCTCTATGGCCCGGATGACAACTTCGACCTCGGGACATCACACGTTCTCCCGGCATTAATCCGGAAATTCCACCTCGGCAAATTATTACGCCAGGCAGAGGGAAAAGAACAGGTACAGGGAAAGAATCAGTATAAAGAAATAATAAAAGATTTAAAAAGATTTCCTGTCGGTTTTAATCTCAACCTCAACCTTGATTTTGTTGATTCGGATATGCGCCTTAAAATCAAACAGAGCCTTGAGAAGATTGGTATTACCTCAGAATATGTAAAGCTGTGGGGTACCGGGAATCCCTGCCGTGAATTTCTTTACGTCGACGACCTCGCAGACTGCTGCCTCCTCCTGATGGAACGTTACGATGCTCCATACTCTGCGCAGGGCGCTCTGCCTGATTTTATTAACGTCGGCACCGGCAGAGACATCGCCATCAAGGACCTTGCAGAAATGGTAAAAGAGGTTGTTGGTTTCGAAGGTGAAATAGAATGGGATCCTACAAAACCCGATGGCACACCGCGGAAACTGCTGGATATTTCCAGAATAAGGTCTCTTGGCTGGAATCCCAGGATCCCCCTGGAAGAGGGTATCAAAAAAACCTACACATGGTACCTGTCGAAATAATTGGCTTGTTAGTTTGCCGGCCTGCCAGCCTGTTTTACTCAATGACTATTGACCGGTGTCAGTAACTGTTCGTTTTCGATGTTTTCCGGATGAGCTGCAATAGTAAAGAATGTCCCCTGAAAGTCGAACTTGTTCCCGAGGGATTCGGGGGGAGATATGCTAAAATAACAGACAATAAGAGATGTGGTACGCTATCTATACAAAAAAGACAAAAGAGGATTCTGTATCCTTCCGCCTTCAGAATATCGGGATAGCAGTACTCAATCCAAAGATCAGGTCAAGAAAATATAGAAAAAATAAACTCATTGAGGTTATTGAACCGCTATTCCCATGCTATCTTTTTGCCGAGTTCGATAAAGAAAGATATACCCATTTAATCACCTACACGACAGGGGTGCGGTATCTCGTCGGGAAGAACAACCCCGTGGTCGTGCATGACGAGATCATATCGGCAATAAAAGAGAGGATGGGCAAGGACAATATTATTGTCAGGAAACCTGAAAAATTTGAGAGGGGAGACAGGGTGTACATCACGGAGGGGCCGTTCAAGGATTTCTATGGGGTTTTTCAACGTGAAATCAAGGGTTCAGAACGCGTAATGATCCTCCTTGAGGCAATGCACTGTAACATTGAACTCGATAGCCATCTGCTTTCAGCAGTAGAGAAAAAGGGAAAGCGTCAGGAAATAATTACGTATTGATTAGATACTTGAGAGTACCGAGTTCTGTCATTCCCCGGCTTGGCAGTAGGTAAACGAAGAAATTCTGTCTCTTTCGTATTTAAGTTGAAAACACACCGGATCCCCGGGTCAAGCCCGGGGAGGACGTTGCGCTTGCAATGACGCGATGCAAAATGTTTTTATCCATATATTCAGCATCCGGTATCGGGTAAAGAACATAAATATTTCTGATGAGATATTAACCGTTCCTTGACCCTTCAAGGGCGCGTTTATTTGCAGGGTCAAACTTTAAGGCCTTTTCAAATGTGGTTTTTGCACGCAGTTTTAAGCCGAGCTCTTCGTAAATGGACCCCAGCTCTGCCAGATAGTCAGCATTATACGGGTCTATTTTGACTGCTTTGCTCATTGCCTTTTCAGCTTCACGAAATTTTTTCTGTTTCACGTATGCCCTTCCAAGGGCAAAGTGATACGCAGGGACGATGCTGTCGAGATAGATAGCCTGACCGAAAAATTCCGCTGCATCCTGATACATCCCCTTTTTAAATGCAGCCTTTCCTTCTTCAAACCTTAACTTGGCTGTATCTGTTTTACTTTCCTTTACGGTTGTCCCTTTTGCTATCTCTTTTAATTTCTCATCGTACCTTCTCTTCTCTTCCTTATCAGATACCGTTCTATATGCATCAGTAATATAAGCAAACAATTTAGTCAATTTGTCCCGTATTGTTTCTGATTCTATATAGAAGTGTTTGTCAGGATGGAATTCTTTAGCGCTCTTATAGTAGGCTTTTCTAATCGTGCTTAAAGAAGCATTCCTGTCGATGCCGAGGATCGTATAATAATCCATAGACTGGTACCTGCTGTAGAGGTCATCGACTTTTCTTATGAATGCGGAATCTATATTTGATCTTGGTTCTCGTATAATCTCAACAACGCCTCTGTCTTCCAGGATTCTTTCACCTTTAACCTCCAGCATCCTTGTACTCAGCATGGCGCAGAGAATTTTCATTGTCAGAAAGTCGCCATGGGCTGAGATGTTTAGTATTTCTTTCAGTGTCAGAGTCCCATCAATAAGAGAGAGCACCTCCCTGTCAGCGCCGGAGAAATGGATATCCTGGAATAAATGCAATGGCTCACTTGAATAATAGAGGATTGTATCCGGTGCGGGACAGATATTCTTGAAGTACTCTGAATTATTTATTCTTTTGATTCCCTGAAAAATGAGGTTCGCTGCGCTCAGTTTCAGGGGAATAGCCTCATCAGGCAGCGAACCTTCTATAAAAGAGACAACCCCGTCTTCCCAGCGAAAGAGACTCAGGATAATCTCCTCTGCCTGGTGTTTCACTGCCCAGATGAGTTCCTCGGGTTTCAGAAAACCGCGCTCAATAAGGATCTTCCCTAATGGCTGTCCTTCTTGTTTCGGGATGCCCGCTATTTGATAATACTGGTCGTTTGTTAATTTTCCTGCCCTGAGCAGGACCTCTTCAAGCCTGTCCTCTTCGTGGGTCGACGCAGCAAATACCATGACCCCGTCTTTGATAAAAATCTTTTTGTAAATAGGGCCGTCGATTAACTCAAGTACCCCCGTTGAGTCACTTCTTTGCAGGTCTAAAAGAATGTCGGGAAGATGGTAAAACCGCAAGAGGCCATCAAATAATAGCTTCTCAAGTCCGACGATCAGGTTGTTTTCAGACTTCTTAGTCCAGACAACCCTTGACTGTATATCCAGATTCATATCTTCAATTTTTATATTAATAATAGAATTAATAGAGAGATCTCTAATTTCTTCAATAAATATACACAGACCACTTAAGGAAAAATCAATCATGCTTGCCTTGAAAGAATCACCTTTGATATTAATATAAAAGTCTGCTTTGTGCTTATATCTCTTAAAAAGTCTCCTGTCCTGAAAAAATTCCATAAATTAAGTTTAGTACACCACCATGATAAGATCAATACATAAGTTGCTGCATTCCGCAATCCGGCAGGGAGGTTCTGATACAATACTATGATAAAATGCTTAGAGGATATCTGCATGCTGAATTATCCGGGACAGGGTAGGGGAATACTTGTCATATAGAAATAAAAACGGGATTACCCAGAGATTGCTTCGTCTTCCCGATCCCGAAAGCATTCGGGACGGGACTCCTCGCAATGACAGCATCGTACGCCTTTTCTGTCGTTTAGAGCGAAGCAAAGCAATCTCACTTAATGCAGTAAACCATTTTAAAGGACGGTGGGTATCATGGCACAGGAAAAAACAGGACGTTTAATCGTTGTTGATGATGAAATCGAAACCCTGACTCCCTTGTGCGATCTTCTTTTTGAATGGGGGTATGAGGTTGCGAGATTTACTTCAGGGAAAGAGGCGCTGGAGGTTTTCGCAAAACAGCAGTTTGACGTGCTCCTCACTGACCTTGTTATGCCCGGGATGGACGGGATTGCGGTAATCAGGGAAGCAGGGAAGATAGACCCTCTTCTTGTCAGCATTATCATAACCGGGCACGGTACGATTCAGACCGCTGTGGACGCAATGAAAAACGGCGCGTTCGATTATGTCCTGAAGCCGATTGAATGGAAATTGTTCAAGCCTGTTATTGCCCGTGCAATGGAAACACGGAGACTGCGTGAATCGGAAAAACAGTACCGGTCAATCGTTGAAGTTCAGACTGAACTTATCTGCCGCTCGAAACCCGGTGCAATAATCACGTTTGTTAATGAGGCATATTGCCGATATTTCAGCAAAAAACCGGAAGAGCTGATCGGCCGGAGCTTCATGTCGCTTATTCCTGAGGAAGACCATGAGAGAATCAGGGAGCATTTTGCATTACTCACACCGGAAAATCAGGTATCAACACTTGAGCACAGAGTTTTATGTCCTGACGGTGAACAATGCTGGCAGCAATGGACAAACATGGCCATATTTGACGAGGACGGAAACATTACCGAATACCAGTCAATAGGGCGTGACATTACAGATCGCAAGCAGATGGGAAAATTATTGCGGGAGTCGGAGGAGAGATACCGACTTCATTTCGAGAACACCAGTGATGTCATCTATTCATTAGATAACGAATTCAGGATACTCAGCATCTCGCCTTCAGTTGAAAATATTTTGGGATATACGCCTGAAGAACTTACCGGAAGGAAATTCCAGGACTTGAATATTCTTGCTCCCCAGTCTCTCGAAGCAGCTTTCACTGATGCTTTGCATGTTCTGTCCGGAGAGAGCATATCTGCATCTGTATATGAATTTATCACAAAAGACGGGGGGAAAAGGTTCGGTGAGGTCAGCGGTTCACCCTTGATCCGTGACGGAAAGGTTGTTGCCGTCGTTTCTGTTGCAAGGGACATCACAGAGCGGATGAGGGCAGAGGAAGTTTTAAAGGACAGTGAAAACCGTCTCAAGAGCATCTTCCGCACTGCTCCTGTGGGGACAGGTGTTGTTTCATCACCTGACCGGATTATCAAGGATGTGAATGATCAAATATGCATCATGCTCGGCTATTATGAGAGTGAGCTTTTAGGGAAAAGTGAGCGGATTCTTTACCCGTCTCATACAGATTTCCAGCGTGTTATGATAGAAATGGACAAACAGATAAATGAGTATGGCGTTGGAACCATTGAGACCCAGTGGAAACGGCAGGATGGCAGGATTATTGATGTTATCCTCAGGTCGTCTCCCATTGATCGTGAAGACCTGTCCAGAGGGATAACATTCACGGCAATGGACATTACCGAGCGCAAGAATGCCGAGACAGAACTACGGGAAAGCGAAGAGCGTCTCCGTTCTCTCGCTAATGCAGCTTTTGAGGGGATAGCATTCCACGATAAAGGCGTTCTCCTGAGAGCAAATGAGCAGTTTTTCAACATGTTTGGATATGAGCCGGAGGAATTACTGAGGAAACAAATAATTCCAATTATTATTGCACCTGAAGGCAGGGCATTTTTTAAAAGACAGATTTCTGAAAATAAAAAGGTCCCCTATGAGTCTATAGGCATGAAAAAGGATGGGACAAAGTTCCCGATGCATATCCGGGCAAGAGATGCGGAACTTGAAGGGAATAAAATCAGGATTGAAACAATCATGGATATTACGGAGCGAAAGCGCTTTGAGGAAAGACTGGAGATGTCTTACAGGCTGCTGAAAGAGCTCTCGTCAAGGATTTCAGAGGTCGAAGAGGCTGAGAGAAAGCGTCTGGCCCGGGAACTGCATGACCAGGTGGGACAGAACTTGACAGCCCTCAGTATCAGCCTGAATACGTTGCCGAAACTTGTTTCACACGAAGAAGCAGGAAAAATCAAAGACCATGTGGAAACTACGCATAAATTACTCGAAGAAACTGCCCAGAGCATCCGCAATGTCATGACAGACCTGCGGCCTTCGGTACTCGACGACTATGGTCTGGTGGCTGCTTTACGCTGGTATGCACAGAGATTCTCTCAGAGGACCGGAATCCCTGTTAAAATCACCGGGAAAAATCTTGAATCCAGACTGCCTGGTTTTTCTGAAATAACTCTCTATCGGATTGCCCAGGAGGCGCTCACGAATGTTTCAAAGCATGCAGGGGCAAAAACCGCAACTATACGCGTCAGAGAGACAAAAAGAGGGATGAAACTGTCCATAGCCGATGACGGGAAAGGCTTTAATCCTGCCACGATTGATAGAATGAAAAGACAGACTGTGTGGGGGTTGTTGACCATGAAGGAACGGGCAGAGGCAATGGGTGGAAACATGGAAGTAAAGTCTTCCCCGGGGAAAGGAACGAAGATCACAGTGGAAATCAAAAGATGAGATAATTAATGAATTCCGAGATCCAGAATCCTAATTCCGCAATTATTAGAGTCTTTCTCGCTGATGATCATACTGTTGTCCGGGACGGGCTCAGGATGCTTCTTGAGTCACAAAGCAATATGCGGGTAACAGGAGATACCGGTGACGGACGGCAGGCGGTTCAGTTGGCAATAAAGCTCTGTCCCGATATTGTTATTATGGATATTGCCATGCCGGGAATAAACGGCATTGAGGCGACGGTGCGTATTACAAGGAATTGCCCTGCTACAAAGGTTATCATTCTCTCAATGTATGCTACAACCGAACATATTGCCCATGCAATAAAGGCAGGTGCAAGGGGTTATCTTCTCAAAGAGTCTGCCGGGGCTGAATTGATCAGCGCTGTACGCACTGTCTACACGGGAGGCCGTTATCTCAGCAGGCAGATTTTATCCATGGGGGAATTTGACTATTTTCGTGAAAAGAATCCCCGTATCTTTAAAAGTCCCCTTGAACTTCTGAGTTCACGTGAAAGGGAGGTTCTCCATCTCGTCGTGGAAGGAAAATCAAGTCTGGAGATTGCCAGGATACTCACCCTTTCACCAAAAACCATTGAAACCTACCGCAGCCGGCTCATGAAAAAGCTCGGCGTCGAAAATATCACGGCTTTGGTCAAGTTTGCCATCCATCACGGGATAACACCAGTAAAGTAATTGCGATATGCGGATTTCAAGACTGTCAAGTTTTCCTGACAGACAGTTGCCCAACATGCTGGTAAAATAAAATAGGGGTGTTATTTCATTTCAACAAAATGGAGTTTTCCATGAAAAACTTGAAGTTCCATGTCAAACCATGCACTTTTTTAATCGTCGAAGATCACGATACATTGCGTAATTCACTGAGAAAATGGCTCGTTGCCTTATTTCCTGACTGTGATGTTTTTGATGTGAAGAATGGAGAAGATGCTGTAGATTTTATAAAAGTAAAAAAGATTGATATTGTCATCATGGATATAAGCTTGCCCGGAATCAGCGGCATCGAAGCAACACGGCACATACGGCACGCCTTTCCTGAAACTCAGGTTATCATGCTGACAATCCACGATGAACCGGAATACAGGACCGACGCAGCCGAAGCAGGGGCATTTGCCTTTGTTCCGAAGTACAAGATGTATGAAAAACTTGTTCCGCTGATATCAGAACTCATAAGACATGAATAACAATACTCTGAGAAAGAGGGGGGTTATACGGATATGCATCCAAAACTGAGGATTCTCCACCTTGAGGATAATCCCATTGATGCAGAACTCATCAAATCAACACTTCATGAAGAGGGACTTGATTGCGACATAATGCTTGCTGCAACACGCGATGACTTCCTCAAATGCATTAATCAGGAAAAATTTGACCTGATCCTTACTGATTTTTCGATTCCGTCATTCGACGGGTTTTCAGCACTTCAGGTTGCAAGAGAAAAATATCCTGATGTCCCTGTGATCTTTGTGTCAGGCTCGATCGGCGAGGAGTTTGCGATTGAAATACTGAAAAAAGGCGCTACTGATTATGTCCTGAAGGATAAATTATTAAAACTGGTGTCTTCGATGAACCGTGCCTTGCATGAGGTTGAAGAAAAAGAAAAACGCAGACGAGCGGAAGAAGCCCTTAAGGAATCCGAACAGAAATTCAGGGTAATCTTTGACCATGCTGCTGACGGAATACTCATAGCAGATATCGAAACAAAGAAATTTTATTCTGGCAATAAAATGATCTGCCGGATGTTGGGGTACAGCGGGGATGAAATAAGAGAACTGGGGGTATCGGATATTCATCCCGAGGAAGAACTGCCGCGTATCGTTGAACAGTTTGAAAAGCAGGCAAACAGAGAAATAATTACTGCAAGAGATAGCCCGGTGAAAAGAAAAGACGGGACTGTTTTTTATGCCGATATCAATTCCTTCCCGATAATTCTTGGCGGAAAAACTTACCTGGTCGGAATTTTCAGGGATATCACGGAACGCAGGCATATAGTAGAGGAGCTCCTCAAAAGAGAGGAAGAACTCAGAAAGAGGGTGAGGGAGCTTGAAGACTTTTATGAAATGGGCATAGGCAGGGAGTTGAGGATGATAGAACTGAAGAAGGAGATAAAAAGTTTGAAGGAGGAACTGAGGAAGTATAAGAAAGACGATAGACGAGGGATGGGGGAGGAAGGACGCATGAAAATAATGCCGGAATGAATCAAATGCGGAATGAGACGAATAGAGAAAAAATATATGAAAAACTCTCTGGTGTTTCACTTGTATGGTAGATGACAGAAATATACGGAGACTTCCCTGGCACCTGATTATTATCTTCCTTATTGTTTCGACCGGCATCAGTCTTGCGGGATACCTTTTTTACAACAAACAAAAAGAGCATTTCAAAGAAGAAGTTCAACATGAACTCGCTGCAATTGGAGATTTAAAGGTTAAACAGATTTCAAACTGGCGAAAGGAACGACTGGGAGATGCGGAGATTATATCAGGGAGTCCTTTTATCGGTCATCATGTGCTTCAATATATAGAAAACCCGGAAGATCTCAAATCCAGGCAGGGGATTACAGAATGGATGAGAACCTTGCAGGAAGCATACCGGTATCAGAGCATTGTCCTGCTCGATAAAAATGGAACCATGCAGCTTGCTATCACTGATGGTAAAGAGATGCTCGGAGACGATGCAAAGAGGCTTGCAACAGAGGCAATCAATACTGAAAAGACAATATTTTCCGATTTCTATCGAAGCGAAGCGACAAAAAGTATCCGCGTCAGTCTTCTTATTCCGCTTACAATCAGTAAAGAACATGATTTTTCAAGTAGCGGGTGTCTCCTGCTGCGAATTGACCCGTACCACTTCCTCTATCCTCTCATACAGCAATGGCCTACACCGAGTAAATCAGCCGAAACTCTTCTGGTCAGGCGTGAAGGAAATGAAGTGGTCTTTTACGTAAAAGACAATGGTGTTGGGTTCGATATGAAATATGCAGATAAACTCTTTAACGTCTTTCAGAGGCTCCATTCCAGAGAAGAATTTGAAGGGACAGGCATAGGTCTCGCAAATGTAAAACGCATTATAACCCGGCACGGCGGAAGGGTATGGGCTGAGGGAAAGATAGATGGGGGTGCCACTTTCTACTTCACCTTACCAAAACATGATTACTCAAAAAAATAACTAAATATGATTACGCAGATTATGAAAACCGAAAGGGATACGAAGACTCCTATTATGAAAGAGAAGGATATTTTGACAGAAAGGATAATCGGATGTTGTTTTAAGGTTCACACAGAGTTAGGCCCGGGATTTAATGAGAAGATATACCATAACGCCCTCACAATAGCTTTTAAGGAGGAAGGTTTAGTCTATGAGACTGAGAAAGAATATGAGGTTTTTTACAGAGACAAACGGGTTGGAAAATTCAGGGCAGATTTGATAATAGAGGACAAGGTAATTTTAGAAATAAAATCTGTTACAGGTAAAATGCCTGCTATTTTTGAATCTCAGATACTCTCCTACTTGAAAGCGTCAGGGATTCAAACTGGTCTGTTAGTTAATTTTGGTAATAAAAGTTGCCAGGTGAAAAGATTTATCTTTCGATCTGCGCAACCAAGAATATCGGTGTAATCTGATGATAAATAGGCGACATCTTAATATGAATCCGTGGAATCTCGGGAAATCTAATTAAAAATCTGTGTAATCATTACAGGGAGGGTTAGAATGTACAAAAGCCGATCGATTTCCAGCAGTTTGTTGAAGCGATCAAACAACTCGGTATATTCTGGGCAGTGCTCAATGAATCACCGCCGGCGTGTGTGAAGAAGAAATGAGCATGATTACAATGATGAAAGAAAGATTGCAACGATATATAAAATATCTCTGGCATCGTTTGTTAGAAATCGCCGTAATCACTATTGAAGGAACTAACTATGAAGGTTCTCCATCTTGAAGACAGCCAGGCGGATGCTGAACTGATCAGGGAAACGCTTATCAACGGGGGTATCGATTGCGATATTGTGCTTGTGAAGACATACGATGATTTTGTCCATGCACTTGATACGTATGAATTTAATGTCATCCTCATGGATTATACCCTTCCTTCAACTGACGGACTTGCTGCGCTCGGGGCTGTCAGGAAAAAATTCCCGGATATCCCGGTGATTTTTGTTGCCGGGACCATGGGTGAGGAACTTGCAGTTGAAACGCTCAAGGCAGGAGCAACTGATTACGTCCTGAAAGAAAGACCGGGACGGCTTGTGCCGTCAGTAAAGCGTGCTTTACGGGAGGCAGAAGATCGTATTAGTCGAATAAAAGCCCATGAAGAGAAGAAAGAGAGTGAAGCCCTGTATCTCAGCCTTGTTGAAAATGCCCCCGATGTTATTTTCAGACTTGCTGAAGACAAAACAATTCTATCTTTAAACCCTGCATTCGAAAAAATTACCGGCTGGTCACGTGACGACTGGCTGCACAAGACCTTTCTTCCACTGCTCCATCCTGATGACATACCCTTAGCTCTCGAAAAATTTCAAGAGCTTTTTCAGGGTAAAACACCGCTGCCTTATGAATTACGCTTCCGCTTAAAGTCAGGGGACTATCTTGTCGCCGAGATGTTCATCACACCAATGATCAAAAACGGGAAGGTAATAGAGGTCCATGGAATCGCCCGTGATGTGACTGAAAGAAAAAAATATGAAAAGAGACTGAAACAGTCGGCAGATGAATGGCGAACGACATTTGACTCCGTGCAATTCGGCATTATGCTCCTTGACAGGGATTTCAGAATCCTGAGGGCAAATACCTTTATTTCGGAAATGACAGGTGTTCCGATTACTGATATTAAGGGAAGAAAATGCTTTGAAATAATACACGGCACCGACAAGCCGATAGAAGGATGCCCATGTGTAACGACCATGAAAACACTGAGTACAACAGTATCTGAAATCTATGAGCCGGGAATGAAAAGGCATTTTCTCATAAGCGTAGCCCCGTTCCTCGATGAAAAAGGCGATGTACGGGCCAATGTACACTCACTGATTGATATCACGGACAAAAGAGAGAATGAGAAAAAAATAACTGAAAGCCGTGATGCCTTTTTTAATATGCTCAAAGATCTTGATTTCTCCTATAAAGAGCTGAGAGAGGTCTATAACGGCCTTATCGTAGCCTTTGTCAATGCGCTTGATGCAAAGAGCCACTGGACGAAAGGTCATTCTGTCCGTGTTACACATTATGCTGTGTCAATAGCTAAAGTGCTCGGTTTTAGAGAGGCAGATATCGAAGTATTAAATACAGCATCCCTCCTCCACGATATAGGAAAGATAGGAACGTATGATGCGGTTCTTGACAAGCCCGGAAGGCTTACCGATGAGGAATTTGCCCTTGTCCAGAGGCATCCCGGGAAAGGTGCGGATATACTCAGTCCTATAAGGCAGTTTCAGCAGATTCTCCCAATCATACGGCACCACCATGAAAGAATAGATGGGAAAGGATATCCCGACGGCCTCAAGGACAATGAGATACCGTTCTTTTCAAGGATAATCCATGTGGCTGATTCCTATGATGCAATGACGGCAGACAGGCCGTACAGGCCGGCACCAGGGAAAGAATTTGCAATATCAGAATTTAAAAAATACAGCGGTATCCAGTTTGATGCTCAGGTGGTCGAGGCATTTCTGGAACATCTCGGAAAAGCAGGGTAATTACCGTCAGCATTATTCAGATGCCTTTTTCCAGTTCCTCCCTTAACTTTTCCATCTCTCCTTTCTTTTTTTACCATCTGTTCCTTCAGTCAGCTCGGCATCCGAAGGAACATCTTCAACAATCAGAATTCGGTATGGTTCGTCCATTCAGAAATTCCCCTTCGGCGGCTTGTTTATCAGCAGCCAGTACAATCCTGCATGAGTCATTGCCCGGCAAAACGCATCAAACTGCACCGGCTTTACTATATACCCGTTCGCTCCCAGTTCATAAGCTCTTTCAATGTCAGGGTCTTCACCGGAGGAAGTCACAATAACCACCGGCAGCTTTTTTGTTCCTTCTTTCGTTTTGACCTCTTTCAGAACCTCAAGTCCGCTGACCTTCGGAAGCTTCAGGTCAAGGAAGATTACTTTCATTAATTGAGATAAATTCCGGTCTGCAAACTTCCCCCGGTTGAAAATAAAATCAAGCGCCTCTTCGCCGTCTCCAGCAACAAGTATCCGGTTTGCAAGGTTCTGCTCCCTGAGAGCCCTGACGATCAGCTCGGCGTCATAAGGGTTGTCCTCCACAATCAGGATTTCAACAGCATCGAACCGGGTCATTATGATCTCCTTTCATTGGTCCTGTTTGTATTTTCTCGGCAGCGAAAAGCAGAACTCAGCCCCTTTGTCTACCTCGCCTTCGGCCCATACTTTCCCGCCATGCCGGTGAATAACCCGTTGCACAATTGCCAGTCCCACGCCGGTCCCCTCGAACTCCTGCTCGCCGTGCAGGCGCTGGAATACCCTGAAGAGTTTGTCTTTATATTTCATATTGAACCCGGCCCCGTTATCTTTTACACAAAACACTACCTTGTCTTTTTCCTCCATGCTTGTGATGGAAATCACCGCCTTTTCACGGCGTGATGAGAATTTTATCGCATTCGAGATCAGATTCATCCACACCTGCCTTATCAATATGGGATCGCCGGATGTATTGCATAGTTCATCAACATGGAAATCTATCCGCTGACGTATCTCCGGTGTGGTCAGTTCATTATAAGCCGCATGTGCCATAAACGCCATATCAACAGGTAAAATATCCATCTCTGTATGGCCAAGACGGGAAAATTTCAGGAGTTCGTCAATAAGCTGTCCCATCTTCTTCGCATTGTCCGTAATAATGGAGCATATCCTTTGCCCCTCTTCATCCAGTTTTGCTCCGTATTCCCTGAGAAGGATTTCCGTGAACCCGGCAATCGCCCTCAATGGTGCGCGCAGGTCGTGGGAGACAGAATAACTGAAGGCTCCGAGTTCCTTGTTGGCAGCTTCAAGCTCGGCAGTGCGCTCAATTATACGTTGTTCAAGTTCGGCATTGAGCCTCGTGATCTCCTCTTCTGCCCGCTTGCGTACGGTGATGTCACGAAATATTCCCTGTAACATTTTCCTTCCTCTGAGATACAGCACGTTGGCTTTGATTTCAACTTCCCTGATTTCACCTGTCCTGGTAAGAATCTGCGTTTCCAGCAAGTGTCCCTCTTTATCGGCCAGGTGCTGTTCGAATGTCTGAGAGAATCCTGTTTTAATAGTTGAAGGCGGGTGCAGTATTGCCTGATACTGTCCAATGAGTTCTTCCCTGCTTCTGCCGACTAAATCCGCCAGCGCCTGGTTACAGTCCAGCAGTATACCGGTTTCCGCATCAGCTAACGCAATGCCGTCAAGGGCCTCTTCAAATAGTATGCGGTAACGTTCCTCGCTTTCTCTCAGCAATTCCTCAGCCTTCTTGCGTTCGGTGATGTCTTCAAACACAGTAAGAATAGCTCTTTCACCGTCAAAGGTAATCATGTTTATCGTAAGGTTTGCATAAAATGATGTGCCGTCTTTGCGCTTTAAGAGCACCTCGTAATTTCTTGCGTATCCATTACGCTGTAGCTGTTTCAGAAGCTTGTCGCGATCTTCAGGATTCTGATAAAAATTTCTAACGTTGAAGTTCAGAAATTCCTCTTTTGAGTACCCGGTTATTTTCAATATGCCTTCATTATAAATCAGCAACTTGCCATCTAATGTAGTAACGCCAGTGCCTAATGGTGTATTTTCAAAAAGAATGCGGAATCTCTCCTCACTCATTCGCAGGGCATCCTCCGCCTGCTTACGCTCACTCAGTTGAATATTCAGTTCGTGTGTCCTCAGGGCAACCCTCTTTTTCAATGACCATGACCAGGCCAGCGCCAACACCGCAATCAACACGAGCGGGGCAAGAATCCATGCAACATACCGCAATGCAGAGATTATGTCGAAACGGCGCGGCCTCATATGACCGAACCATTTATCGTAAAGCTTGTTATATTGTCCGGTTTCCTTCAATATTGAAAGTCCTTCATTGAGTTTCTGAAGCAATGCAGTGTTCCCTTCGATAACGGCAAAGCTGTATGCCTGCGGCAGAACCGGTGAGCCGGCTGTTGTCAGATTAGACAGATTGTATTCTTTTATCGCGCGCCGTCCACCTGTCTGGGTAATCAGAGCGCAGTCATGCTTGCCGGAAGCCAGCAATCGTACTGCGTCGGCTTCAGTCTCAACCGCTATGAGGCGGATACCGGGATACTCCTGCTGAAGGTGGTCATGTGCGAATGCACCGCGTTGCACGATAACCTCACGGTCACGCATTTCTTCAACAGAACTGACACTGGGGGAACTCTTTCGCACGAAAATCTCATGATCTTGAGAGTACCGATTTCTACTAATAAAATCAATTCAAGCAGCCAATCGTAGCGCCTTATTTTTCTTGAAATCAATTCTATCGATCAGGAATTTCGTGAAAGTAGCAGTAGAAGGCGAACCTGACAG
>Ga0209270_1001215_pt1 | contig 39007 bp, 40 predicted proteins | sample MTBAKSrepl1MetaG_FD_187456 | JGI IMG/M metagenome (GOLD analysis project Ga0209270, IMG submission 187456) | Enrichment culture microbial communities from Arthur Kill intertidal strait, New Jersey, USA, that are MTBE-degrading - MTBE-AKS1... | ecosystem: Environmental > Aquatic > Marine >... | reverse complement strand
AAGGTGCCTGCAATGTCTTCGGCATAGTTTTTACTCAAGGAATCGGTCATCCTAACCATAAATGTTATTTTTTAAACCCCCAGTATCAGCTATAATTGCTCATATGAGGCTTATCGCTGGATTTGGGAAATAATTAACTCCATATTTTTACTATTTTGTATTAAAATAGTGTGTAAACCTTTCCATTTTGATAAACGATAAACAATGAATATTTCGATGCGATCATTATGCAACCAGTTCAATGAGATGCTTTTAAAATGGTCTCTGCCAAAAGATAAAGCGAAAGCATTACCGAACATTATTTTCCCGATTCTTGCAGAAATGGCATTTGATTATAATCTTTGCTGCTGGACAAATAAACAATATATCCCGTATATCTTGTCAAATAAAATCAGGCTATTGAATGATTCATATCCTTTTGAATTTATGGTTGATATGTGCTGGACCGAAGTCGATTGGCGTAATCAATACGAGAAGAGAATTGAACTGGCAATAGAGTGTGAGTGTGGTGAATCATTAAATATGCTTGAGTGGGATTTTGCAAAGCTTCTTCATATTAATACAAAGAGAAAGCTCTTTATATACGACTCCCGCGTTAATAAGAAGATAAAGGAAGAGAGACTTAAAAAAATGGCTGAGTGTTATGATATTCAGCGACTTTTTATTGGCGACCAAATTCTTGTAATTGATATAAGTGAAGAAGGTGTAAAATGTATTTGCTGGGAGATCACAAAGTCCAAGAAAGTAAAAGAAAGTTTTAGGTTTAAAAAAATGGCAGATCTGACCTGGGGTGTAAGTCTTAACCCAACTGAAGCAAACCTTCAAGGTGTAAACATTTAAACCAGGTCTCCCAATCCGTAGTCTCATTTGGCAGTTCATCCATTAACCCGAAAAATGCAATTGATTATTGAACCGGAGGCAAAGCCGCCTTCAAAGTCTTTTGATTTCAACATGATCTTATCATATGCTCTGATGCAATTCTCAAAAGTTCATGCATATTTTTAAGCAACTCAAGAATTGCATCACAGCATGAACAAGGTGTTGCTGCAAAAGACTTTTCAGACAACCTTGCCTCCGATAAATGCAGTTTTCGGGTTAACCCAAAAATTGCAACCGATGAGCAAATATGCGACAAAGCTAAATAGTGTCTGTGCATATAAAGTCTTTTTTTGTCATTATCCGGCTTGCTTGCCCGCTGTCTGTTTGGAGGGACCGGATAATCCAGAACCTATTGAAATTGCCGGATTCCCCGATCCTCCGATCGGGGTCGTGGGCAGGCAAGTCAGGGAATGACAGACAACTTAATTCTTAGTTCATGCACGGACACTAAATAGCTTCTATAGTTGAAGGTGGTTTTGTCGTTACATTATAGGTCACACTTACTACCTCAGGAATTTCTGTTGTTATTTTATCAGCCAATTTACAGAGTGTTTCATGGGATAATTTCGTCGGTGTAGCTGTCCTGGCATCGATACTATCCCAGCATCTGATTTCAATCTGCAGGCCGTACACTCTTTTCCCGGACCTGACACCCGTAACTCTGTCCCGATGAAGAATTGACAGATACTGAAAAGCTTTAGTTTCTTTTAGAGCTTCTTCTGTTATAGCTGTTGCTTTCCTGACTACGTTTATTCTTCTCGGTGTGATTTCTCCAATCACTCGTGCAGCCAGAGCAGGCCCTGGGAACGGTATCCTGTGACAGACATATCCGGGTAATCCAAGTGCTTTTGCAATCTTTCTTACGCCGTCTTTCCGGAGCTGCAGAATGGGCTCAATAATTTTGTAGCCAAACGTTTTTTTAGGGTCGATGCCAAGCTGTTCAAAAACATTATGCTGTCTTTTAATGCCTGCTACAGTTTCCTCTATATCAGTCAAGTTTGTCCCTTGCAAAAGAAACTCTGCGTTACTCTGTCGAACAAGCCTGCCAAAGACCTTTTTATAAAAAGTCTGGGTGATCGCTTCTCTCTTTTTCTCCGGATCAAAAATACCTTTTAAGGCAGTAAAAAAATCTTTTTGAGCATCGATTAACACGACCGGTACCCCTAACTTGTGAAAGAGCGAAACAACTGCGTGGGGTTCGCCATGTCTCATGAGACCACTGTCTATAAAATAGGTAGTAAGTTTTTTCCCCAATGCCCTGTGCCCCAGTAGCGTAACTACAGAAGAGTCAACCCCCCCTGATAATGCGTTAATAGCAGAACCATTCCCAACCGTCTCTGATATTTTCCGTATCTGGTCATTGATGAATTTCTTAGCATTTAATTCTCGTGCTCTTATTTCTGTTAAGTTCATTATTTATCTTCTCCTTTCTCTATGTAAATTCACATTCATTTCTCCCATAAACATAAAATGGCAAGGGGTTTTATTAAATTTTCAATACCCCACAGTCTCTGCTGTGGGGTTACCATATACTTCCCTCCCCCTTGAGGGGGGAGGGTGAGGGTGGGGGTGATTGAAGATGATTGGGCACCCTCCCCAACCCCTCCCGTCAAGGGAGGGGATATTTCAGGATACTCCGCCGTCTCTGCGGCGGGGAAGTTTATTTTAATAGAAAAGCGGATAATTTGTTTCAATATATATTGCTAATTTCAAACAGGGTGAAATTTTCAAGCGTAAAGAATAAAGAAGGTAACATATTGCAATGGTAAAAGAAAACAGAATGTTTTAAGGAAAGAAAGGCCAGTACGGGTGTCATTATCTTCAATTCTCTTGATTATCCATAGCCATCTGTTTAATAATTTAAATGTACAGCGAGCGCATTCCCCATGGTCTTGCAGCAGGGGTCTTTAATGAGAATGCCGATGTCATCTGAAAAGAGACAAAAAAATGAAAATGATCAATCAGTAGCTACGAAGATCATCCTGGACAGCATAGCTGACGGTGTCTTTACGGTAGACAAAGACTGGAATATCACTTCTTTTAACCGCGCTGCTGAAAAGATTACAAAGATAACATCCGAGAAAGCCATCGGGCAGAAGTGTTTTGACGTTTTCAACGCTAATATCTGTCAGACATCTTGTGCTTTGAAGGAAACTCTAAGAACCGGAAAACAGATTATCAACCTGCCAATCAATATCCTGAATCATAAGGGAAGGATTATTCCTGTTTCTATTAGTACGGCAGTTTTTAAGGATGAAAAGGGGAGAATAATAGGAGGGGTAGAGACCTTCCGTGATCTTTCCACCATTGAAGCTCTTAAGAAAGAGATATCACGTCAGTATTCCAAAGAAGACATAATAAGCAAGAATCACCAAATACAGTCAATCTTTGAAATCCTACCTCATATAGCTGAAAGTGACAGCACTGTCCTTATTCAAGGAGAAAGTGGAACTGGAAAGGAATTATTTGCACGGGCTATTCACAATTTAAGTCACCGGGAAAAGGGTCCTTTTGTTGCTGTAAATTCCGGTGCTCTGCCAGAAAATCTCCTGGAATCAGAGCTTTTCGGTTATAAGAGAGGTGCATTTACTGATGCAAAGAAAGATAAACCAGGCCGGTTTGCTTTGGCAGAGGGGGGGACGCTTTTTCTGGACGAAATCAGCGATTTTTCGCCCCTCTTACAGGCTAAGCTTCTTCGTGTATTACAGGAAAAGGAATATGAACCATTGGGAGCTACCTCTACAATGAAGGCGAACGTGCGAATAATAGCTGCAACAAATCGAAACTTGTCGGAGATGGTTAGACAAAAAACATTCCGTGAGGATCTTTATTATCGCTTGAATATTGTAAAAATAGAACTTCCTCCCCTTCATAAGAGAAAGGAGGACATCCCCCTTCTGGCGGATCATTTCATTAAAAAATTAAATCTGAGAACAGGCAAGAAAATAAGATTTGTGTCTGATGATGTAATCCGTCTCTTTATGTTATATGATTTTCCGGGAAATATTAGAGAACTTGAAAACATCATAGAACATGCATTTGTTATGTGTGGAGGAGAAAAGTTGGAAATTGAACATCTGCCAAAAGAATTAAGAGAAGCTGTTATGACCAAATCTTATACGAAAAAGCCTTCATTACATGATCGTTTCAAAAAATCAGAAGAAGATATCATCAAGGATGCTTTACATAGGAATCTTGGTAAGCGGTCTGCAACAGCGAAAGAGTTGGGAGTTCATCCTAGTACCCTTTGGAGAAAAATGAAGCAATTTGGATTGTTCTAAGGTAAATTTCATTGCATGATTGCAATAAATATTGCAATATATTGCAATATTGCAATGGATTACTTCCTTACCTGCCCCGCCTTATATTCCTGTAACTACTTGATTATTCTATTTTAATTTCGTCTTAACATCATTGGCATTATTCTTGTAACTGCATAAAGTAGAGGTTTTATGAAGATAGCGATACCACTATTCGGCAAAAGGATTTCACCCCGGTTTGATGTTGCTCCGAAAATCGGATTGTATAACATCGAGAAAGGGGAGGTAGCCAATTATAGAGAAATATTATGTGAAGAAGGATGGGATGGGTTAGACCGTATTTTCAAATTGAAAGAACTGGGGGTAGATACCCTGATTTGCGGAGGGCTGCCTGAGTATATGAATGACATGCTCCATAACGATGGCATTAAAATTTATCATGGGTTTACCGGTAGCTATAGGGAAGCTTTAAAGAGGTTTTTGAAATGTGGAAGACTTAAGGGGAGTGATTTACATGCTTTGCGAAACAAGCGGGGAGGGAATGAAAACTTGATCACTACAATGCGAGAACTCCCTTCACGCAGGACAAGATACGGTGGGAAATCACCATGATTTTCATTATGACTGTAAAAGAGGTTGTTCCATGTGCAACGTTTAAAAACCTATTAAAAGAAAGGGGGAGAAAATGATAGGAAGACAAACCGTGCAAAGAAGAAGTCACCGATACTGGCCTTTTTACAGGTATGCCGGATGCTGGTGGCAGCATCCCTATTGCCAGCTTCCTTCTCTCAGGTGGATGGGGAAGCCGACTGAGGAAGAAGAGGAAAATCTCAAAGACGAAAACAACATTCTGGATCAGGTAATCAGAGTTGCTGGAAGATTCAAGAGAAATTGATAAAACTGAATGATGGATTAGCCCGAAAAATGCAATTGATTGTTGAACCGGAGGCAAAATCGCATTGAAAGTCTTTTGATTTCAATCCCGACTTTTGTCGGGACAAAAGACTTTTCAGTCAACCATGCCTCCGATAAATGTAGTTTTTGGGTTAAAGCAGTGGGAGCGGATAGGGGGATGCAGGGTACTGACACAAAGCGCATAGCGCAAGGCGAAAACGGAAAGCTTGGGTTAGGATTAGATTGAGACGTATTAACAAACGATAATTTGCAAGCCGCAGAACGTATTTCGCCTGGCGCAAAGCGTATCAGGTATTCAGAGTATCGTTTATAATACATGCGTAACGGGTGGTCTGTTTTTTTATGCTAGTTGCCTGTCTTTTTGTATCATCATGAAATTTCTGCCTGCCTGCACCATCTTTCCCGGATCTCAAGGACCATAACTATAATTCTGCAATTTTTTATCACAGCAAGAATTGGCCTATCTTGATTAAGATAATCGCCACTAAAACCACGGTTAGAAATATTGAAAATGACAAGGCAATATCGAGAAAACTCTGACACATAAGATAAACGGACAATCTTAGTGTCCATTTGTTTGATTTGTTGAAAAGTTTTTTTACAGCCTTTTGGTATAAAAGGTCTGTTGATAATCCCATCAATTTATCTCTTTCTTCTTTGGTCATAATACCTTTAAAAATAAGAATCTGTTTATCCGGGTTGTACTCTATCCTGTTTTTGAATGTATCAGGAAATTCAATTTCCCTGGAGAGTTTTTGAAGTTTTTCACAGATTTCTTTTTGCCGTATTTTTTTATAATTCAGTGTGTACTGTTTAAATTCGGCTTTCTCTTTAAGAAGAGTTGAGAAACGGTTATTGAAACTGTGTTCAATTTTTTCTAACTGTTCAAATCTTGATAGATTAAAGCGATACAATATAGCGATCATACCAAACCAGAACCAGATAACACCCATCAGTACAAAAGATCCGATTATCGTTTGAGGAAAAGAAAATTTATCAAAATGCTTAATAAAATATCCAAATACTGCAAAAATTATCGGGATAAAAATTCCTGTCATTGCCCAGGAAATCTTGTGTGCTTCCCAGACAGATTTATGCAGGTTTTTGTAATTTAATTTCAGGAGGTCCAGGAATTCTTTTTCGTTATTCCTTTTGTTTTCAGGCATAGTAATTCTCCATGCGATTAAATGGACCAACTCTATTTTTTATCCAGCTCCTCGATCGAGAGTGTTCCGTTTTCATTAGCAGATCGACGAGGTTACAGAGAAAAGAAGCGGATCCCAGTGCTTTTTTGTATTGTCATTAATGCGACTATGAGCATAAAGAATACCAGAGGAAAGGGTATTTTACATATAGAATTCGCGACACTTATAGGGGTTCTTTAACTTTTCGGTTTTTCTTGTTATTCCCCTCTTTTTTTCTTTTCTTTAAGAAGTTCGTCTCGCTTACGTAATGCCTCTAAGACAACATTTGGCCAATCCGACTTAATAACGAGGTAATAATACCTCTTAAGAACTCCTTTCCCGGAAGGTAAATTTTTACCTGCCTTCTTTACCACTTCACGAACAAAAGTTGTACAAGTGTAATTATTTACATCATAGGCAGGAGGGTTTTTACAAAGTTTTTGTGCATACAGTAACGAAGTATTAAATTCTTCTTTAGTAGGACTAAAGGTCTCATTATAATCCACACATTTATCATGCCCTGTATCAGGATGAACCACGAGACCGGGTACTTCCAAAGAACGCTCAATGAGCAAATTCCCTTTAGGATAAAACCCATATGTCCATGTAGCACCGGTAGAATCTTCAAATTTAACATATACATGCCCGACATCCTCAGGGCCGTAGATATCTTCAAGTTCAGGCACATCTACATCGATTTTTGCTATCAATTTCCACCAACCGGCTTCTCCTTTTTTCCCTGCACTGTCTGGTTTCTTACAATCTTCCTGGGTGGGAAAATTCTTGGCTCCCTTGCAATGTCTACTTTTTTTAGAGAACTGAATATATGTCCCGGCGGGATGAAATCCAATAAAATATGGGGGCAACTTGGAAATACCATGGTGTGATTTATCTTGCTGAACAACATGAGTCAATTCATGTGCCAGAAGTTTCCTGCCCGATGATGTTCCCGGACTATATCTACCTGCCCCAAAATAAATATCTTTTCCAAAGGTAAATGCCTGTGCATTTAATTCTCTGTTCATCTGGATTGCATTCCCATCTGTATGCACACGCACGTTGCTGAAATCACGGCTAAAACTAGGTTTAAAGAAATTTTGAACTGATTCAGGCAATGGCTGACCTCCTCCTCTGGTGGATTGAATACGGGATTCAAGATTAGAGGTATTTCCTGGTGTTTGTCCAGAAACATCTTTGGTCCGGAGGGTTTCTTCCTCTTCTGGCTGTCGCCGCACTTCCGGCTCCGGCATCCGCATTACATTCTCGGCAATCCTGTCCGCTTCCTGCTCATACATATCGTCAGGCTGGCTGATTCTAAGCTTTGCCTGTATTATCAATGGTGACTCTTGACTATTGACCATTGACTTTTTCATCAATCTATCAACCGCCTGATTGCCGATGGTTCTCTGGAGGAAAAGAATATGGTCAATAGGGGAGTTGAGAGACTGAGAGTAATATGGCTTTTGTTCACGCAATACCAAATTCTCTCTTTTTAAGTAAGGATTTTTGGCTGTTATTTTGGCTCTTGCGTGCATTTGCTTTTTAAATCTAATCCGATTGTCCTACGTCAACAGCCTGTCAAGGGCGGATTCCCTTGAATCTGCTACCCTTACCTTTCTGTTTATCTTTATGCAATCAAGGGAACAGAATCTGCTGAAATTGTTGTTGCTGGTTAAGGTCAAACGTTTTAGCCAGGCGGAGTGCCTGCACTATTAAGCCCTGCCCGATTTGCGGCTGAACCTGCAATGTTGGTTGGGCCAGAATAAGAGCACTTTCACAATTTTGCCAATTTTGAATTATTGTTGGCCGGGGAGTAGATCCGTAACTGGTAGCGCTTGCAGTGCCATATCCATTCAATATGCCCTGCTTGGTTTTTATGCCTCGCTCAAAAAGATCACGCACCATTGCACATGCTGCCCTGACCGATGTGTAATCATCCAGGGGTGTTAATATCCGTGCTCTTTTATGCCCAACTTTTTGACGGGGAGGCAAGTTATAAACAAGATAGTTGCCTCTGCCGGCAAGTTGAGAGAGACTGCCATTGGCGTCGAACCTATAGAATTCATAAGGTTCGACCTGTCCAAAGCCAAATGCTGTTCCCCCCTGTTGAAAACTGTTATTGAAGAACGGTGATTCTTCCCAGAAGATTGCAAGCATTAGTTCTTTCCCGACAGGAGTCGGCTGTATGACCTTGTAATTCAAATCAATCAGAAACCTTATATAATCAAAAGAGCATCCTGGTAAATTCTGAATCGTATTTGGTGCTTGTCTTATTACTTGGACATCATAAAGTGGAACCCAATTCTGTGTACCACCCCACATGTAATAAGACTTACCACTATTTATTGGTAATGATACATAGATATCTCGAGAACCATCGTGCAAAGTAATCCATTTTGCATCTATATTTGTTTCAGTGAATACAAACGCTTTCTGCTGTCCCTGCCACTCTTCCCATTTTAAATTTCTAAGATTGAAAAAATGTCCTCCTGAATAAATATATTTTTCCATTTTAACCTCCTCGGATGTTGCTCTTTGCCTTTTTAATGTCCTATGTCAACAGACTGACTCTATATAAATCCGCTCTTAATTTTCCTTTGAGGGAGGTTACCAGAACCAATGACTAAAATATTGGTTTTATGTATGTAGTGTATATCTATATAGTGATTGAGGGGATATTGAAGGAATCCTTCGCTCTTCTCACAGATCCCCGGGCAAATAATTCAGAACGTAAGGGATCGACGTGGACAGATGAGCGATTGCCGCATCCAGAGCACTGCGGGAGCCTCCTCTGCCTGAAGATAGATTTTGCGAATGAGTGATGATGATCCTTAGCGATCTAAGAACCTCATCTATCAGGCTCAGCAAGACACGATACCTGTCAGACCTGAGTCTCTCCCGGTTGGCTTCAACGCAATATCTTACATTCCTCGCCTCGGTAGCTATCAGCCGGGAAACCCTCTGTACTTCGCGCCAATCATTTTGCCGGTAAGCCTCCACCATAACCGGATATTCAGCATTTACAAAAAGGGCCCAATGATTATGTGCCGAACCTTCAAATATTAGCGGGCAGTCGCGCTGGACGCTGGTCTGAGTGTGACTTATCCCTGTAGAAGAAATTGTGCCGTAGGAGGGAAAGTTGCGGCGAGCATCAGACTCTTCCCCGCACGAGGGTCCGGTTGTAAAAGGTCAGGTGGACTTCCTTTGAATTGCGGAATTATTGCCTTCTCCGGCACTTATACTTTCACTTTCCTTTTCCGGCATCCGTATCACCTCATCCGCCACCCGGTCTGCTTCCTGTTCATAGATATCGTCCGGCTGTCCAATTTTTAGCTTTGCCTGTATTCTCAATGTCGACCCTTGACTGTTGACCATTGACTTTTTCATCAATCTCTGCACCGCCTGATTGCCGATAGTCCTCTGAAGGTACAATACGTGAGAGACAGGCAAACTTGCGGAATCTGACAAAACCGCTCTTTGGGCTTTAAAGTCGCGGTGCCCTTTCACTGATTCAGGTGTTTTGTTTCTTATTCCAACCTTCTCCCGCATTGTTCAGTCCCTCCCTGATTCATCAATATCAACTCCGAAGACAGTGTTCAAGATGCGATCCCGTCTCACCATTTCGACAAATTGGACTAATCTTTCGGCCTGCCGGCCCCGAAACGCTCGTCTTTACCATAGAAGACATGCTGTGAAAACGCTACAAAGCTGGAAGGATTGTGGATTGCCTGATCAGCGCTTATGGTTATACCGCTTTTGGGGTATTGAGGACCGTGTTCGTAATAGTCGACCTTTGCATTGCTGTCTGCGAAGTGTACAGCCTCGTGAAGAACCATTGCTGCCCGGCAGAGAGGTCCATAGCCGAGAAAACGATGGGTGAAACTAATGCTGTTCTGAAATAAAGTATAGGCCGGATAAGGAACGCCGTTCTTATCGACACCCCGATCTGCAGCCGCCTGAGCGGGCGTTCGCGAGCGAAATATCTGCCTGCTCCTGTTTAGTGCTCCGACAACGTTCGAAAATGTAGTCCTTATTGTCGACAGATAGACAAGTGCCCCGGAAGGCCCCTTGCTGAGGTTAAAGTGAATATCAAGTGTTTGTTTCGGGAATTGCTGGACCCCGAGAAGGTCGGGAATGCCTGATTTAAGAAATATTTCATATCCGTGGATCAGGCCCATGGCAGATGTGATCCAACCGAGAGATGTATTTTTGTCCTGCTCAGCGACTGTCTTCGGATCAGGAGGCGTTACATCGTACAATTGTGTCCATGAAGTCTGGCCTTCCCACATATAGAAGGATTTGCCGCCGTTGGTGGGCAGCGAAACGAATATCTTGCGGGTGCTGTCATAAAGGGTAATCCATTCCGGCGTTCGATCATGCTCTACAAAGGCAAATGCCCTCGTATTACCCTGCCATTCTTCCCATTTCCTGTTTCCGACATTGACAAAATAACCATCCTGATAAGAATATCGCTCCATCTTTTACTCCTCCTTACAGGAATTGTCATTTGATGATTTCATTTTGGATAGAAAGTTGATGATTCTACGGGCACGAATTGCAACTACAATCCATCACACTATTTGATGCCTGAAACGCAACAGAAGTTCATTGTCGGATTTGGAATGTCGTATTTTAGCCAACACCGTGCCGATGGTCCCTGAATGCCGGGTTTGACGTATGTCCATGCCTTGCATCGGGGTTCTCTTTCACATTGATCACGGCACAGTTCGAAATTAGCTGCCGGCAGATTGAAGTTCTTGTAGTCTAAGCCAGGGCGGTTAGTATTCAACTCAAAAACCTTTATACGAATTCCTTTCTTGTCAGAACCTGCCTTATTTTCTGCAATTAAGGTATATGTAGTAGTTTGGTTTGGAGAAACACTCCTTTCACCAGAAGTACCAACATTTCCAATTTCAGGTTCTATAACAATTCTTTTTGCTTTAGAAGTTCCCCAACGTAAAGTAGAAGATTGTCCCTTATTTATAGTCATGGGATCTGCATTAAAGTACTGAATTTCGGGATCTTTTGGAATTAGCAGATAAACAACGATAGCTAAGATAATAAAAGCTCCAATTACAATAGCAATTTTCGGCCATTTTGAAGGAGGAGATACGGAATGGGAAATTTCGATCTTTTCTTCTTTTTCTTCAGAAACTAACTCTATCCCCAGAGGGACTTCATCCTGTTCAATTTTGTATGATACCTCCTGTGCTTTAAAGCCTTCTTTTTGTACCTTACAGATTAGGGTCTCTCCGATATATTGTGCTGCCTCCTTGTGTTCAAATTTACCTTCGCTATCTGAATAAAGTACTGCTAATTCTTTTTCCCGTATATAGAGACCTACTTTCGCACTGGCTATGGGCATTTCTTTGGTAGCATCCTTAATGATTCCAAAAACCTTCATCTTTCCTCCTCTTTAAGTTCTATCCTATTTTCCTAAAATCGTCCTGCTGAGTGTTCCATTGAATTAAAGCAACCTGAACACCCGATAAAAAACCTTAGCCGCTTTTTTAGAGAGGTTTTTTAAAAACAGCCTGTATTCAATATCTCCTTTGCTGAAGATAGACTCAATGCGCCATAGTATACGTGCCTCTTCAACCGGGTAGGCGCTTACCAGATAAAACCGGGAGGCGTCTTTACCTCCGATTTTCTCTATGAATACATTTGTGTCATCCTCCGAAGGCATGTATTCTTTACTGGCTACAACACTTATCTCCCCTTCTCTGACCACCTCTCCCAAGTCTTCCAATCTTGTAGGGCCTTTAATTGCTCCGGCCTTTCTGACGTATCTCATATCTATCTCATTAGACCCGGGGTTTTCCGTATTGTCAGGATTTTTTATCCTTGTACCTTCTTTGGAAAGGAGAATACGGGCAACTTCAATAACTTTATTATTATCCGGCTCCTCTGTTGCGATTTCTACAACCGGATATTCTTTTATAAAGGCATAATCGGAATATTCCGGGTTTGCTACATTCTGGCGCAGGTCTATTTTTTCCTCGTTATAGCGGATAATGATGTAAGCAGTAGCGGGAGGTTTATAATTTTGTGGAACAATCTGGACTTTCTCCGGTTTTGGCAGGTAGAGATCATGCCCCTCACCATCTATAGCATATCCCGGAGCTACATATAGAGAAGTGCCTTCTTCGGCCGCAGTCACCTTTAAATTATCCAGACAATCAAAGACTATGCCAGGAGTATGTAAGAAACTATTATGAATTCTTCTTTTCTCCAGGTGATAATCTTGGGCAGATTGCCAGTCTTCCGCCTGAGTAAAAAAACCCTTAAAGAAATTAATCCTTTTGAATCCTTCTTTCATCATTAACCTCCATTTATAAAGCATGAGCCAATAGTAGAATCGAGTCCTATAATCATGGCTCCAAGTTTAGATATCATCTCTTCAGGAAGTTCCAGTTGGAAGTAACACAAGGTATGAGCAGGCCTCTCCAGATCAATGATCGTTCTTATCTTCTTCGTAAATTCAGGTTTGACCGGGGGATGAGAAGGTTTCCAGATTACCTTAAAGCATTGCCTTATATCCAATCGCTGCATTATGATGGTATCTATACCTATTGAGGAGCGTCTTCCTATTTCCATCCCCTGAGGCCAGTCCCATTCCTTTATTTCTACCTGTATGTCAAAGAATTGCTCGATAATATATTTAAGACCTATAAGTGTCCCACGATGCCTGTAAAGCGCAGCAGCATTTTTAATAAGGTATCTTTTTTTTCTTTCAGACCATCCCTCATCAAGCCCTAAGTTTACCCATGACGCAAGCCAAGCAAGGAAATCCCTTCCATTTTTATCCGGCACAGTGGCCGTTGAGTAAGGGTCAAAATATGTATCAATATTATCAATTGTTTTCTCAATCCCTGAAGAAAAGCGGTCAAAAATTATTAGAAGTGTTCTTAAGGGGTCATCCTCTTTCCTGGCGTCTTCCTGATAAATCGTCGGCAGATAAGTTAGTAAGCCGGATTCCTTTTCTATGGCGTTCATAATAATTACTCGCCGGTTATTTTAATGTCGATTACTTTTAAATAAGGATAATTCATATCCCCTATTTCTATCCTGTTTATCCATGGGTTATTATTCAACGTGACTTTTTCTACATAATCAATCCCCGCTAATCTTTCAAGCAGGTAGTAGATTTCAGAAATATGCACAGGTCTGCCCATTGGCCATCCATCCCCGGCAGGTCCTCCCCTTAATGGATGAAAAAACTTTTTTAGGTCTTCCTCCATCTTTATTTTCATTTCAGGAATAAGTTCAACTTTCTGAGGTTCAACAACTACTTCTGCTTCAATGTAAACATCCACATACCCTGGTCCGGTTACCTCGAGTTGGGTTGTAATCAAACGGCGTTCGTCAAGGTACTTTTTAACATCCCGGATAAGCATAATGCCGGGTTGAAGTTTTCCTGAATCTCCTTTTGGCAGAATAATTAGTTTTATCTTGCCATCTTCTGCAAAACACCTTGTCTTGGCAATTTCTCCACATGCCTCCAGTGCCAGATTTTCAAAATCCTCTCCGGTTACAGCCCTATAACGATGTTTAAGAGTCCACGGGCCTCTTAACTTGGCTTCTTCGATGGTTTCTGCATCAGCGCCTCCGCCAGCAGGGTCGGGATTTCCAACTGATTCAATAAAAGGATAGGCTGTTTCTAAAAGGGTGATGGTATTTTTACCTACATTTCCCTTTGCCCCACCACCGACATGGTATACCTCGCACTTAATATTATCTCTGCCTACAGGCGGGATCATGCCTCTTTTCCCATCGCCGAAGGTGACAGCAGCTTTGTAATGGTCTAATATATAATGACGGTTTTCGGGTCTTGAATTAAAGAAATTCTTTACTTCATGCCATCTTGTCCAGAGGGCGATAGCCCCGCCTGTTTCCGGGTCAATTTCTTCAATGACATCGCTTCTTGATATCTCTTTGAATCTCCTGATCTCTTCCGCAGACGGATTTTCAACTTCTTTTATTATGATCTTAGGATCCGGAAGTATAGGCGAATTGGCGAAATTAAATGTTTGATACTCTTTGCCATCGCTTGAACCCAGGATCTCGTTACGGACTGAAACAGCCTGAATAACTTCAACTGCATTGAGATGCACTCCGGTAAGCTGAGGAGATATATTATAGCTTCCCGGCTTCCACCTCCCCCTCAACCAGTAACCGTGCTCCCCAAACGTTATTGTTTTTTCCCAATCGGCAGAAGCAATAAATTCAACAGCTCCACTTTGTGAAAAGGCATTGGTACTGTCTTTAAGTATCTTCAATTCTTTCCAGCCGTCTTTAGTGATATACTCCCATGTAATTTTGGATAGAACGGTCTCTTTTTCTTCTGCCAGGCGGAAATAAACTCTGTGTAATTTGTTGGAAAAAGGAGAATCGAATGCCAGGTAAAATGCAGGGTCATCTTCAGGGAGGATTTCAAAAGGTTCTATTGGTTTTTGTTCCGTAACAAGGGGTGTTAAATCCTTATAAGAGAAATAATTGTAGGAAAGATAATGCTTGAAATTTTGGGGCATCTCCTCAAAATTTATTAATAAGCCTTTGATGACAGGCGGCATTACTTTTTCAATGCCATAGTTTCCCCTTCCCATACGCGCACGAATCCAGAAGTTTTCCACACCCTGGATTGAGAAGAAGGAAATATCCTCTGGACAATAAAAACTGATGACTCCACTATGAGTGAAGGCTTCAGCCTCGTCCGAGAAACCATGTTCACTTTTAATCACCCCTGTTGGGGCAGTTATTCCAAGTAGTTCCCATCTTCCTTTTTCTGAGTAATATTCCCAGTGAACTTCAAGTTCTTTGGTAAATTCAATGCCTGGCGGGGTATAGAGTTCGGACATGGTTATGTTTAAAAGAATCTTTGTATCTTTTTTTGAAAAAAACTTACTCCCTATATACAATGCATCATTTTGCACGGGTTCTTTCCCAAAAGGGCAGAAATCCCTGGAAAAATCAATCTGTAAATATGGAATTGTCTCCGTGCTCAAGAACCCTTTATCCGGAATTAAACCATAACCAGGCCTGAGTTCAAGAACCTTTTTTACTGACAGGAGTTTTGGCAGGCTCTCTCCACCTATAAGGCGGGCACGAAGCCAGAAAGAAAGAGTCCCGTAAATTTTTCCTTTTCCTTCCGGTGCAGGAAGAGATTCAAAGACAATCTCACCACTTTTTCTGAATCCGAGCGTATTATCTTCCAGGGGGATAACAATATTCCATTCTTTTCCATCCCAACACTCCCACTCGATATTCAGACCTGAGATGGATTCAGTTAAAACGGTTACATGAATCTTAAGACGAGTATCTTTACTGATAGTTCCAAGCGCCGGGTCGCCTAAATAAAAGATGTGAGGCACATATTTTTCTCCTGTCCCCTCCATTCCCTCTTTTGTCAGGTGAGGGGTGTGGTCCGCATATTTTTCCTTGTATCTGCAGAATGTTTTTATGATGTGAGTAGAGGTAAGATTCAGATGATCAACTGTTTCGAATATAATCGGCTTGCCTTCTACTGCGCCGATAGATACCCTGGTACCCGCAGGAATAAAGGGTAAGTCTTCCTCTTTAGCGGCACTTGAAACATTGAAGACCAGCCATGCCTTTGATGCCCGGGGTGGTCTAATGCTCACGCCCATAAGCTCAAGGAATTTGATGTAATTTTTCTCAGGCACACGATTGAGACGGTAAATGATCATCTCGGTCATCCATGCCATGAGCTCAATGAGTGTGATGCCGGGATCGCTTGGATTAAAGTCAGTCCACTGGGGACAGTATTTTGGAATTAGTTTCTTCGCTTCCTCTACAATATCCTGCCACGTGCGATCATCGAGATTCGGTGTCGGCAAGCTCATCCTATCCTCCCGGTTTTAAATAAAACGGATAGACCAGATTAAATTCGGTATTTGTTGTGCGAATTTTATAATCAACGCTGATGTGAAGAATACCATCACTTATTCTTTCCGTGATGGTTTCAGCATCGAGCACTTCTATCCTTGGTTCCCAAAGTAAAAGGGCCTCCCTTACAGCAGATTTGATCATAGTGAGGGTAGAGGTATTTATGATTGAGAAAGTAAAATCATGAATATCGCATCCGAAATCAGGCCGCATTACCCTCTCTCCTTTTGCTGTGCCGAGAATAATCATTATCGACTCCCTGATCTTTTCTTCATATTGAGAAAGTGCCATACCACCTCTGTTATCTGCTTTGATTGGAAACTTCAACCCTTTTCCTGAAAATTCTTTAGCCACTTGTGTCCTCCGTTAGCCAGGTCACCGGTTTATTAGGTTATTAGAATAAAAACTAAGAAACCAATTAAATTACCCGGCACTGCGCAATCACCAAATCATCTAATTACCCTATCAACACCGTTGGACAACCCTGTACTATAGAGTTAGGGGGTCCACTTTCTACAAGCATGTCGCCCTGTCTGGCAGCGGGAAGGTTATTAATAAGCACTGTAACACTTCCCATGGCAACGATTCCCCCGACATGTGGAACCGGTGGAGTTGCTGGTGTTGCCAGAGGGCATGTATGAAAATCCGCTGTCGCCCTCCATGCAGGCATCCCCCCAATAAGAACGTTAACGCTCCCTGGCCCCGGGGCAAGGGGTGTTCCATGGCTTGTCATATCTCCTGCTCGTGCAGCTAACGGCATTGCTCACCTCATCAATTGATCTTGACCAGAGCACCCTGAATTGTAATGGTGGCTCCAGCCTTTATAGTCATCATTCCACCGGCTTCGATCTCGATCATCTGCGCCTTTATCTTGAGCTGCATGGTACTTTCGATGTTTATGGAATTCTGCACTGAATCTATCGTCATTTTGTTGTTCTCCGTCTTATCAATGATTTCGATCTTTTCCCGACCTGTAGAGTCATCGAGGACAATCCTGTGCCCCGCATTGGTATGAATCTCTATTTTTTCCTGCCGGGCGGCATTATCATCGTTAAAGATAAGCTCATGACCGCTCCTGGACCTTATCTTACGAATGTTATTTTGTCTGTCGCTGTTGGTCTCAGGAGGCTTGTCCTGGCTATTCCATAAGGCACCAAGTACGTACGGGTAGTTGATATCGCCGTGTTCAAAGGCTACCAGAATCTCATCATTCACTTCGGGAAGAAAGAATCCACCCCGCTCATTCCCGGACATGAAACTCATCACCTTTGTCCAGTCACTCTCATTATCCTCGGAGAGCCATGGATACCGTACCTTCACGCGCCCCAAGCCTTCAGGATCTCTGTTATCAGTAACGATTCCTGTGACCACACCATTTATTCTCCTCGACCTGGCACGCTCTTCATTTTCATTGGTAAGGAGATCGACAAGATTCATAGTGAATTTCTCCTCGCTTCAAAATTCGTATGATAGCCACTGTTGTCAATACGGTGCGTTACAGTCTCTACATAGTATTTCCCGGAAAACCAGTCTCCAAGGCCCTCTATTTTGACGCACACTGCGGGTCTTAATTCGGGGATGCCGATCGTTTCGGCGCTTGCTCTGATGAAACTGTCACTGGCTCTTTCGAGTTCGGCCCTGGCCTCTCTTCTGGCTTCATCGACAGAGCTTACCGGTCTGTCGGTAATAACTCTTTCCACTTCACCATATATCTCCCGTACGATCTGGCTTGCCAATCGTCTCCCTTGCTCTTGCCTCGTTTCTTCGCCGGCCCTCGCGCTCCCTTCAATAGTTCTCCTCCCATTCCTGTCCCAGCTCCGGACTGTTACTGCAGAAACGACCTGTGTTGTGTCAATAGTAGGACGAAAGCCTATCAGGTCCTTACCCCACCATAACGTCAGTAAAGCCTCTTTATCTTTTTTTGCCTTTACGAAAAAAAGTTTTCGTCCTGAAAGGTAAAATTCGTAACCCTCATTGGAGGTTGCCATGTCTCTCAGGAAATCAAAGTAACTTGTCCCTCCCAGCTTGGTCTTGGCAGGGAACACTTGCGTAGTACTATCCACAATAGCTTCCATGTGTGCCATTTGAGCCACCTGCCGGGCAATATCACTGTCTCTCTTTTCTCGAAAAACCATTGGTTCACTTCTTTCCATTAAAAATTCATACGCACTGTCTGACGCCTCTACTGTGAAAGTAGGTGCTGTGCCTTGAGAAAAATTAGCTGAAATATTCTGAATCTTTCCCTCGATCATTTTGTGCATATTATGTACATAGCCCATGCTGATTGAGACATTGTTCCCAAACTTGAAAAGATCGTGTCCAAGCCATTGAAATCGGCCACCTCTGAATTCATCCTGAACATCAAAGCGGACGTTATTTGTTTTGTTAAGCTCCTGTTGTATACTTATGTTCAAAATAGTCTTGGATACCTCGGCAGAGGTCTCCCTGCCATTAACCTCAATGGTAAATTCCGGCGCATAATAGCTTATGTCCACTGCTGTCAGTCCCACAATCAGCCTACTATCCGACCCTTAAAGGCGGAATAACAATCTCCGCGCCAGGTTCCAGGGATAAAGGACTATCCATTCCATTAGCCTCAGCAATGAGACGCCAGTGATAAGGCTCTCCATACTCTCTGTAGGACAATAGCCAGAGGCTATCACCTTCTTTTATAATGTATTTTTTGAGCCTGTCAGGTGAGGATAGGGGAGATTTTCTCACCTGAATTTCCACAGGTACGTATTCTTTGAAACTCAGTGTTACGCGAGCCCTCACTGGTATGCCGCTTTCCTTAAAAAGGACATATCTTTTCCTTAAACTGTCAAGAAAACCCACAAATTCAAGGTTAGCCCATATCACCTTGCAGAGCGGAGGGGCATGAAATTCACCATCCACTTCGACTAATTTTTCCAACTTCTCTATATACTTTTTCCGTATATCTTCCCCTTTGTTATACGTGTAGGTGTCCAGAAGAAGTTCAAGGGAAAGCGTTCTTATCCGCCCGCTGCTAAATTGGACAATCGGAGATTCCAGTCCGGGAACAGAAGCCTCTGAGAAAGTGTTACTTTTGTCGACTGAATACTCAGTCGGGTTAAAGGAGACCTTGATAACAGACCCGCTGTCTTTTTCATTGAACTTCGCCTTCCTTCCCTCCAGCTTACCTCGTACGATTATTAATTTATTTGCTTTTTCAGCCATTAACCTAACGTCCTCTCATTCCTTTTTCTCTTCTTATTCTTTGAATAATAAGGCTGTAAACTTTATCTGCCAGTCCGTATAATTGATACGCCGGGACTGATAAAGGCTGCTCCACATTTGTTCCAAGAGTTTTCTGAGAAGAAACGGGAATCAAATCTTTTGTCTTCTCTTCTTTTAGCCTTTGGATAGTCTCAGACGGGGATGGTGATTGATTTGGATTGAAATGAATCAAGTCGGAGGATCGATTGCGCTTACAAGACGCTAAAAACTCTTCAGTTGAAATACTCATGCCGGCAGGTGTAAATGCATGATCCATGTCTCTCACGATATTCTTCACCTCATGAGATCTGGTGAAATCAGGGAGTTGCGCATCTTCGCTTTTTACATGTCTGTTTTTTGAATCTCTATGAATTAGTTCTGTGAAGCTGCTTATTCCACGTATGTATTTCTGTCCCGCATAACCGAGATTACTGTTCCTATGAACAGAATGCATTACCTTGTGCACTGAAATTCTGTCAACTTCTGAGCTTTCTGTTGAGTTGACGGCAATAGGCCATAGAACTTTTTTAAAATTCATATTTCCCTTTTTTGCATTTGGACAATTATGCTTTCTCAAGAATGACTTCAACCCATGGTGAATACTGCTGTAATGGAAGAATTTGGCACCGGATAAGACAAGGTGCGGGCTCGATATTAATGTGAATAATGTATTATTTTTTTTACAACGGTTTGATTCCTGCTGTTCAATTATATGCTCCTTTGAAGGTTTGACAACCTGCGTCATTTCGGCACCAAATGGTATATACAATGGCCCCGGCTCCGCGTGTTGATTTCCGTATTGGAAAAGGCCTGTAACAGGTAAGGTATAATGAGACCACAATGCAGGTGTAAAAGCAAGACTCCCTCTCGCTGCGGTTCTGTTTTTTGAAGTTTCCTGATGATTCTCCATTGTGAAAATATCGTAATGGAGCTTAAAACCCTCCTTTTCCCCCGGAGGGATATTTCTGGTGATATTAACTACATTCGATTTTAAAGTAGAAGCGAGAGTCTTATATATGTCTGTAAGGTGAGATAAATAATGTACGAATGAAGTTTGGTGCAAATGAAATACTGATACATTTGTAAAATTTTTTATAACTCTCTGAAAAATATTTATATCCGGTAACAGAGAAATATTGAACAGTAAATTTTTAATTACACTTTGAGATACTTCCGGGAAAAAAAGAAAATGAAGACGCACCTTGGAAAAGGCAATAATGCGCTGATAATTTTTTATGATCTGTTCGGAAAAGTTATGACTCGTCACAATCGGTATTATGCACCCCGTAATTTTCATTTCACAGAGAACGGCAATCCCGGGGTCCCGACTGATTCTGATGTCATACGTTTTCATTTTCCCCGCCATTGTTAACCTTTTTGGAAACCCTTATGTATCAACTCAATCGTTTCAATCGCAACATTATTGCCGTCTGCCCTGAAGTCCGGTCCTGCCCACTTGACCGGAAATGCATCTTTGAACCGCCACTGCAATTTTTCCTTTCCTTCATAATCAAGGATAATGATACGGCCGCTTTTAAATTCGATCTTTCCATTAACGACATCTTCATGCCATTTCCATAGAACGGCAGAATCCGTTATCCCCCTCTTCAGGATAAGGTGCTGGTGTCTTACTCCCTTCGGCAGTTTATGCACAAAGTCGTTGACCCCGCCTTCCTGATAGTCTTCGGTATCTACTTCGACCTGAAGACCTGATACTTCGGAAAAACCACCTCTTATCAGCCCATCAATCTCAAGGAGAAATCGGAAATTCAAATAGGGATCTTCTTTTCTCTTGCCTACAGACATCTTACCTCCTCATCTTATCCATTAATTCTTTGTTTATCATGCTTATTTCTTCACACCATCTCCTTCTCTCCCTATGAGGCATTTCCATTATGTCATTGTGTGACCAGTGAAAATAATAAGCGATGAAGGCTACCTCCTCATACAGGTTTTCGAGGGGGTAGCCTGCTATTCCCCCGGGGAATTTATGCTCACCTCCACTTCTCCATTACAGTGAGGACATTTAGTCTTGAGTGTCAGCCCTTTTCCATTATTAATTCTTCCGTATAGCTCCTGAAGATATGAAAGATCTTCCACAAAGAGCCCTTCAATAATCCTGGGATTTAGATTCTCAAGTGAGCCCATTTTTGTTATAACCCGTGACAGCAGTATGATAGTCAGATAAGCCGGATTGCTCTGGACACGGGGGTCTTTGAGTGGCAAAATTTCATCGGCTGCGTTTGCCAGGCGCATGGTACCCCGTTTGTGAAGGTTCCCCTCCTCGTCAACATAACCTTTTGGCAATGTAAACTCGAATTCAGTCTGGATCATCATGTCACCTCCACTTTATGGTCATTTTGTTCTCTTCATCCCTTCGTGTGCGATATCAAGCGCCTCGATGGCGATCTCGTTTCCCGTTGCGTTAAGGTCCGGGGCATCATACTTCGTTGGCCAGGCCTGTGAGAATTCCCACCGGGTAGCCTGATTGCCCTCATCGTCGATAACTACGATAGCCATATTTTTTCTCGCGCCCTTCATCTTCCCGTCCTCAACCTGCTTGCGCCAATTGTAAAGGTCAAGGGAATCCGTGATCCCCCACTTGAGTGAGACGTTGCCGTATTTTATGAGACCCGGGAGCTTTCGAACAGTTGTTGGTTCATTGCCCTCTCTGTACTCAATTGGGTCCTGTGTGGAATCAGGTATGGTCACCTCACGGAATCCAGCCTGAGTAATCCCGTCAATCTCAACCAGAAATCTGTAATTTTTATATGGATCTCTTCTTTCTCCTGCAGGCATAACTTACCTCCTTTTTCATATGGTTCTTTGATTTTTTTATTCAGTTATTTCCGATCCACTGCGCCACTGGGCAATGCGGAAAATGACGAATTCTGCCGGTTTGACAGGAGCAACACCAATCAAAACAATAAGTCGTCCGTTATCTATATCATCGGGAGTCATGGTGGTCTCGTCGCATTTTACAAAGAATGCCTCATCCGGAGTAGTCCCCATCAGTGCTCCGTCCTTCCACACCCTGGTGAGAAAATCTGTTGCAGTTTGTTTTACCCGTGCCCAGAGTCTCTGATCATTTGGCTCAAAGACCACCCATTGGGTGCCTTCCTCAATAGATTCTTCAAGGTGCAGGAATAACCGCCTGACATTCACATATTTCCATATTGGATCGCTCGAAATTGTCCTTGCCCCCCATACTCTTATACCATGTCCGCGAAAGGCCCTGATACAATTTATGCCCCTTGGATTCAGAATGTCCTGTTCTTCTTTCGTAAGGGAGAATTGTAATCCAAGGGCTCCCCGCACGATCTCGTTGGCCGGAGCTTTGTGTACCCCGCGCTCCGTATCGCTTCTTGCGTAGACACCTGCAATATGGCCCCCTGAAGGCACAAGTTTTGGACTGTTTGTTAACGGATCCATGACCTTTATCCACGGATAATAAAAAGCTGCATATTTTGAATCAGTAGGTGGCATAAGATTACTAACGGGACCCGCACTTTGCTTGGCCTGAAGAACTGCAAAACGATCTTTCATTAATTCGCAGTGCTTCACGATCTCATCAGTCAGCCCCACATAATCGTTCTCATTCGGAACGCAAAGGATCGAGATCTCGTCTACTTCTGTAAATGCACTTAGACCTGTACGTTCGCCTTGTTGCGTCTTTCCTTTATAATCAGATAATTCCACTTTAGCGCCGTCTGAACCACCATCAAGAAATTTTAATTCTTTTGCAATAACCGGGATTTCATCGCTCTTTTTTTCAACTCCAATGAGCGCAGAAATATTATTGATTCTCTTTTCATAAAAATCGCTTGATGACGGCTCCGGAGAAAGATTGTCGTAGACTTCGACAATTGATGGTTCCCTGAGGTTTGGATTTTTCCGTTGATCCGGGTCAGTGGGATCAATTACAGGTTTTGGAGGAGCCTCTTTCCAATAGACTACCGCCAGTTTGAAAAGTTTCGGATTAAGAGCAGACAGACTGGCTTCACTTATCTTTATTGCGATGCGATTGCCCCATTCTCCAGGCCCTATTGCACTTAAGATGCATGCACTTCCTGGATTCCCGCCAGGGTTTCCTGCGGAAGGTTTCTTCTTTGATTCTGGTTCCTTTGGAGGTTCCAGGGGTGGTTCTGTTTTAATTTCAGTCGAACTATAAGGCTTCCCCGCAAGTTCGAGGGTTGCCGCCTTGCTATTTTCCCCGACAATCCGTGCGATAAAACACCTCTTACCTCCATTACTGAAAAATCCTTCTGCGGCATAGGGGAGAAATGAATTGAGCGTATATCCACCGTAAAGTCTATGGAACTGTCCAATGCCGGTGATAAGCCTCGGCATTGTCGGCCCACGTTCTGTTTCTCCCAAGAACCCTGCCGTGCTCGTGCTTACCCCCTCAATGGGCTTAGCGCCTATTTCAACCTCTTCAATATAAACTCCTGGTGCTAAATACTCGGGCATAATGTACCTCCTTTCAAGGTTTTAGTTCGATAATTAAATACCCTGTTTCCGATGAAGAACCCTGACCAACGGTCATTTCTTCCTCTCCCCATCCAACAGGACGGATGTTTGTTTTATATTCGCCTTTCGGCAATTTCCTGATATTGCCTTCTACATCATGGAATGCAATTACTTCTACCTGAAATGTTTCGAACCGATAGCCAGAAAAAGGCTGTGAAGCTATTAGTCTGTATGTCCCTTCCGGAAGATCCAGAAAATGAAAATGGCCGTCTATCCCGGTAATGGTCATTAGTCTTTTGAAATCGGAGATAGCCAGGACTTTAGCACCGCTGATTGATTTGCCGGTCTGAATATCCGTCACACGGCCTGCAATTGATACTGTTCTCCGGAATACTTCCCATGATCCGCTTCCGAATCTTTCCTTCCAGTTTTGTTTGCTCACAGCCATCCTTATTTCTTTACGTCAGGCTTCATTGCGATAATCTTCTCCAGAACCACCGGTCCTTCGATTGCTTCAAAAGGCTGTACGCCAATGGTTACGGTGTAATTAAGAGCTGCCTTCGGCTTCCCTCCCAGCGCCTGCCAGAACTCGCCCATACTCTGTAGTTGTCCCGGCTGAAGCGCTGCTGCCGGAAGAGGCGGTTCCTGCCCTTTTAGGTTTCCCTGAAGCATTTCCGCCGGGATCGTGGAGTGACGTAACATGACCTTCATCACCTCTCCAAGCAGATGGTGCTCGTCATATGCAGGAGTGGTAGAACTTTCACTTGCCCATGCAGTAACAAGGTAAGAACAATCCACCCGTACCGGAGGAGGCTTCTGGATGGCCCTCCCGTTATTCCTTTGTACGATCCACTCATTACTCCTCAGGTCCCGGTTTTCCCGGACGTCATAAAGGAAAAGGTCTATTGCCGGCAGGGTAACCGATTGCGGTGGAAACTGATCATCAGGTGCGGCAAAACTGATCGTTATTTGATCCACCAAAGTCTTTGGCAATTCCCTTTTGAGCAATTCCTGTAAGCTTTTATCAAGATCGTCGATCATAGGCTATATTTTCAGCTCTGTTTTTCAGTCGTTAAAACATAGAGTCTATAAGAACTCCAGGGCTAAACAAGCAACACCCCTGATGTGTTGTCTTGCAAGCTTTTATTGTCTTGCGTTGTTTCCATGCTCTTTTATCAATTAAAATACATCATTGGCAAAACTTGCATACGAGGGAGCATTGTTCTCTGCATTAGCAGGCGGATAGCCTGCACCTGGATAAGTGTCATCAAGAGCGCCAGCAGCATGGGCAGCTTCATGAATGAGTACCATATCCGTGCCGCCTGCTCTTCCACAGCAGGGATCCTGAAAGAATGTCGGGCATAAGTGAGTAAGGTTACTAAGACCACCTGGCCAAGTATATGCCCACGCATTCCATGTCCTGCAATAGTGGCTTCCCGCTGTATTACAAACAAAGAGTCTATCGTTAGAGAGTCTCCTTTCAATATTTGTAAAACGTGTGAAAATAATATTGATTTGAGCCGCGGTTGGTGCGCCGAAGTGATTTGCAAAAGCAGCACGTTCAGCGGCTGTACCTCCGCCCGCTCTTATATTTCTAACTGCTGCTACTGCAAATATTGCCATCGACTCTCCAGACATTCTGGCGCCTAAGATTCTGTTATCAATTTGATCTTGAGTCAAAACACCTGTCGTACCTGTTATAGCAGGGGTACAATCCCTATATCGTTGAAATTGAATCATATGACCATTTGCTGAATTTATTTTGCTGCTACTTGATACGTTTATATTTTTCTGTTGCACCACATGAGTCAATTCATGTGCCAACAGCCTTCTCCCCTCATTTGTTGATGGATTGTATCTCCCCACATTAAAAAATATATCCCTCCCAATGGTGAATGCTTCCGCATATAATTCATTCGAATTTTTTGCTGCATATGTATCTGTATGAAGTCTTACATTTCCGAAATCATATCCAAACCTTGACTCCATAAATTTTCTGGTCTCTGGCTCAAGTGGTCTTCCGTTGCCTTTTTGTTGAAGGATTTGTTCACTAATACCCTCATTACTTTCTATCGTGTTAGAGGATTGCCTTGTCTGAACCCTTTCTTCTTCATCACATTCAGGTGTAACACATTGACGCTGTAATACCATGTCTGCAACATGATCCGCCTCCTTTTCATACTTATCATTCGGCCTGCTGATTTTTAGTTTGTACTGGATCATACGGTTTGCAAATGGGTTCTTGCCGCCATTTTTAATGGCTAATACCCGCTGCACATACCGGTTCCCATACTGGCGTTGTAACTTAAGAATGGATTGGGCAGTGTGAGCTGTTTGAGATGTCCTGGCGTTATTCAGCTTTGCGGCATGGGCCTTAGCACAAGACCCGTCTCCGAGACGGCAGACCACTTGACCTGTTGGATCGTGGTGAGCCAAAAAGTTATCCTGTTTATCAGAAGCTGCCTCTTTGGGCTTAACAACCTGTTTTACCAGGCCTGGCTTCCTTTCCGATATTGCAGTTAATTCTCTGTTACTCATAGTTCACCTCACACAGGGCTTCTTAGCATCTTTCCCCGAATTCTCCTTCTATAACCACCTTTCCCATCTTCTGATATTCCCTCTGAGTTGAACGAATGACGTGGTTCATAGTGACCTTTCTGCCGTCATCCGCTGCCATAAATGCTGCGGAAAGCGCTATGTTCCGGATGTTGCCGCCGGCCATCTCGAACCTGCTTGCAAGAAAGTCCAGATCGATGTCTTCATCTATCGGTGTATCTTTAGGCCATATTTTTTCCCAGATGCACCTGCGGTCTTCTTCTTTTGGGAATGGAAATTCGACAGTAAAATGCATGCGTCTTACGAAGGCGTCATCCATATTTTTACGAAGGTTGGTAGCCAGAATGACTACACCATCATATTCCTCCATCTTTTGCAATAGATAACTGATTTCAATGTTGGCGTAACGGTCATGAGAATCATGTACCTCGCTTCGCCGGCCGAAAAGGGCATCTGCTTCATCGAAAAAGAGAATGACATTGCTCGTTTCAGCCTCGGCGAAGATGCGGGACAGGTTTTTCTCTGTTTCACCGATATATTTGCTTACCACTGTAGAGAGATCAATTTTATAAAGATCAAGCCCCAGCTCGCCGGCTATAATATCAGCGGCCATGGTTTTGCCCGTTCCCGAGGGACCGGAAAAAAGGATATTTAATCCTTTACCCAATGACAGTTTACGGTCAAAACCCCACTCGTCATATACAAGAGAGCGGTACTTGACGTAATTGCAGATATCCCTCATTTGCTGGAGCCTGTCAACAGGCAGGATGATGTCGTCCCATTTATAATGAGGCGTTATCTTCCGGGCGAGAGAAGTCAGCTTCCGGTTTGACTGCAACCGGCAGGCTGTATAAAGATCGTTTACCGTCACCTGGTCTTTATCAGGATTGCGCCATCTGGCTAAATTTTTGGCTGTTGCAGCAGCGTCACGTATTTGTCCACCGCTGAACCGGAATTTACCGGCCACTGCGCAAATATCCGTTTCATTCAGATCCAATACACTGCCATTTAGCGATTTTTTCCATAGATGTAGCCGCTCGGTGTATGAAGGGCGTGGAAACTCAATCCTTATAAAATTTAAATCCTGGAGCGTATCCTGAGGTTCCCATGCGGAACTTCCGGCCAGGAACACCAATTCCCTTCTATTCTCCAACTCTCGCACGAGATCTTCCAATGAGGCTTTTTTATCATCTGCAAACAGAGAATCGAATCCTTCCATATATAGTGCTGCGCCCTGAAGCATGGCCTCGCGTTTTACAAGCTGAATGGCCATTCTAAAAGAAACTTCAGAGGAATGAATTAAACGGCTCATGTCAACTGCCAGGAGGCCAATCCCTAACTCCATGCATATAGCCCTGGCAGCGGACTGTTTCCCTACGCCATAGTGTCCCTGGAAGTATAAAATCAACCCCGCCTCTTTTCTTTCCTTTTTCTGGGTCAGCACTGTGAGGCGCTGTTTGATTTTGTCCGGCAACAACACATCATTCAGGCTGATTTCAGAAACAATGTGATTTGCAAACTGAAGAAGGCGGCTGTCAGGCTCATCAGAGCCTAATAAATAGCTTACCACCCTCTCATCAACTTTGAGATACTGTCCGAGGAGCGGTGGCTTCTGATGTGACGGATCATCAAAAAGAGACAGCAAGTGATGTTTAAATAGCGGGGCAGAGAGAGCAAAAAGTCGACGGGATTCAAACTTAGCTTTGACGGAAGGACAAAGAAGGTTCAGTACCAGGTCCACACCGGGTCTCTTCCTGGTAACATCGTCCTGCAGATAGGCATAAAGACGCTCATAACGGAGGTCCAATTCCGGGGCAAGACAGATTAAAAGAACATCTATTTCAAATGGTGTTAACCCAAAAAGACAGGCCAGATCATTAAGACGAAGCATGACACCCCGGCTGATACTCTCTGCCTTGCAGCGGCCAATGTCAGCGGCTATCTGTTCAAGCACAGAGCGGACTTCAGTTTGCGACCGAGGTGAAGAAACAGTTGCCCAGTGGGGCAGGCCGATAGGCTGTGACAGAAGTGAGTCCACTTCCTGTTCAGGAATATATAATCCATGGAACTCTTCATCGGTCTTCTGCACCTGACGTGCTCTCGAGACCTGGATTTGAATCAGGAGATCAATACGTTCCAGTTCAGCCATGATGTGGTCAAGTGATGTTGCGAAATAATTTCTCACGGTCAATCAATTCTCCTTACATACCTTATAGAGCGGGCTACCGCCCCTTACCTCCTGTTTCTTCACCACCCCTTCTTCAGTCAATCTTTCCAGAACAGATGCAACTTCATCCACAGATTGCTCTATACATTCAGATTGAATCCACCATCTGGAGATGCCTTCAAGGGTATCTCCGGCACCGGGGTTTTTCAGAAGATAATCCAGTATCTTTTTAGAGATATCTTCCTGTTTTTCAGCCACGAGAAATACTTATCAATTGAGAATTCCGACTTCAGTCTTCTAAAGAAAAAGAGCAACAGATATGCCAACCTGTCTAGTTTTATAACACAAAGATATATAAGGAAAATTTAGAACAATGGAATATACTTTTCGCAGGATCAGTCATTTAGATATGACCATCCTGAGGGAATGGCTTAAGTTATATATATGTATAGCGTAATTTTTTAATGACTATTGCGTCATTTTTATGTGACGATCCCTTTTGACATTCCTGTTTAAACAGGAAACCGGAACTTATTGATTTCTGATCAAGTTAGGAATGAGCATTGAGTGAAAATATGCGTCAATCTGTGGTTATTAATAACGGAATTGCTTTGGTAACAGGTTGTGTTTCTTGAGGAGATTCCAGAGGGCTGTGCGGCTTTTGCCTGCTCTTCTGGCAGCATTGACCACATCGCCTCTGTGATCTTCAAGGAGATGGGTAAGATAGGTCTTTTCAAAGGCATCAATAGCCTTTTTTTTGGCTTCCTTAAAATATTCAAGGTCTATTTCTTTAGCATGTGGCTTGCCTACGGGGAGCTGGATGTCGCTTACAACTATAAGAGGAGAGGGCGACATTACAACTAACTGCTGGATCTTATTCTCAAGTTCTCTTATATTTCCCGGCCATGTATAAGAGACAAAGGCCTCCACGGCATTTGTTGACGCCTCTTTAACCGGTTTATTGTATTCCCTTGAATATTTTTTTATAAAATGCTCAACCAGGACCGGTATATCCTCCTTTCTCTCACGCAGAGGTGGTATGTAAAGGGAGACGATATTCAGTCTGTAGAAGAGGTCTTCCCTGAAGGTGCCGTCCTTTACGAGGACTGCGAGGTCCCTGTTTGTGGCGGCAATTATTCTGATATCTGCCTTGTGGAGCCTGGAGTCTCCAAGGGGTTTATACTCTTTGTTCTGCAACAAACGAAGAAATTTTATCTGAATGTATGGGCTGACTGCACCTATCTCATCCAGGAACAGGGTGCCGCCCTCAGCCTCCTTTAAAAGACCGACCTGTTTAAAGCGTGCGTCGGTGAAGGCCCCCTTTACATGGCCGAAGAGTTCATTCTCAAACAGGTTTTCCGGGATAGCGCCGCAGTTAACAGGGATAAAAGGCGATCCGGCCCTGCTGCTTAAATAATGGATAGCCCTTGCAGCCAGCTCTTTACCTGTTCCGCTTTCGCCGGATATCAGGACATTAGCATCACATGCGGAAATCCTGTTGATCTTCTCATGGATCTCCCTGACAACCCCGCTGCTCCCGATTATCTGCTTTAATCCAAACTCTCTCTTGAGCGAAAATTTTACGGAATCCCGCTCATTGCAGAGTTCGTCTGTATTCAGTTGACTTCTGTCTGACATCACTGACATGTCTCTTATACTGCCCTGGTTAAATTCTATTTTTCGAATCTCAGGCAATACGCTTATTTCCAGGGTACTGACCGCAGGGCCGAAGCATGCCTATCTCTCCAACTTCATGAGTCTTTGGATTTTTTCATCTATCACTCCTGCCTTTATCGCTTCATCAAGAAGAAGGTTCTCAAGAGTATTTCCTTCATCTATCAGAAACTTCTTCATTTCATTCTTTACTTCGATATCCCCCTTGTAGACGGCAAAAAAAGCGGGAAGGCCTGCAACCCTTTCCTTATTATCCACGACAATGCCTTTGTACCCCAGAAGCGATGGTATTACAGTGGGCTTTTCGAATTTATCCTGGATTTTTGCTTCTCCCAAAATAGTTTTTATTTTTTCGATCATATCTTTGTCATCTATTTTGTAGACAGGATCAGGACGCCCGGAGAAAAGTAATACGGTAACCTTCAGGCCTTTCTTTTCCCCTGCTTTCTTCATTTCTGCTCCGATTACCCCGGCCATGAAAATTATAACCGTCATGCATACGGTGACCTTCAGAAAAAATTTCATTGATTTTCTGTTAAACAGCATCATGTTTCCTCCTTCCCTCACCTAATTAATATTTTCTTTGCCCTGTCCCTGAACGTCATCGGAACAGGAGCATAAGTAACCGCAAAAGTCGGTGTAACACAGCCAGCCTCCGCATCTGTCTGCTGTTTCCGGGTTGCCTATCGGATTCCCCGAATTATCAAGGTTCGTAGCCATAGTGCCGCCAGGCTTATGGGACCACATTCCTCCACTGTCCAGTCGATACCAGTGGTAATCTGTACCCGGATCCACAACCAGCGCTACTTTATCCTTTTCATCAGGACATATACCTGATGCAGGAACTGATTCAAGACCGTCCGCTATTGCAGCATTGTATACAGCATTACAGGTAAGACTTGCGTACATAGCTCCTGCTGCTCTTCCCGGCTGAGCAAACGTGTTTGTTTTTTTGTTATTGCCATAATTGTAACAGTTGTTGTTGTATTGTATGGTTCCTCCATCATTCCAATAAGCCGGGCTGTAAGGTGGTACTTGACAACACCCTGAAACTAAAGTAAGAAATGCAAAAACTAAAACAATAGATACAATCCTTCCTCCTATCATAATGTCCTCCTTTCAAACTGCCTTAAAGATATAACAAACAAAAACAAAAGAATTACTTTGGCTGAATTATCCTTGAAATAGTAATTTGCATAATACCTCCTTGCAATTTTTAAGGATTTAAAAACCTTCCTCCTCAAAGAACCCCTTCTATCCACCATTCCTTTTTCAATATCGACCATAAGTCTTCATAGTTTTTGTTCATGAGGATGATCAATGTCCGCCTGCCTGAGGCGCACGGGCATCAACATCATACACGGAGCCAGTTGTTTCCCTGACCGTGGCAGTCACGTTCCTCGGCGATTGTGTGGAAACAAGCCCGAAGAAGAAGGTGCTCTGGCCTGTACCGGGGCTTCCGCCGGCACATACAGAAGGACTGAAATTGAAGGTGATATTATTACCATCCTTCTCCGCTGAGGCAAGGCCGATGCTGCCAAGCCCCCCGCTTGTTACGACATATAACTGATCGGCCACTCCATCGCCATCGTAATCAAGCGTACTGACTACCGGTCCAAACTCAATAGTCATCGAACTAATGCAAGGTATATATGTGATACCTATAGCGTTACGAAGGTCAATCCGGTATTCATATGCATAAAGCCCATTAGCTGGCGAGCCTGGTTTGCCCACGAATGTCCTGGACTGGAGAAAATTGGTTCCGCCAGCAGGAATGGGAATAGTGTCTGTAGTGTCGGTGACTGTAACAGTACATGATGGATCAAAAACGCAGTTGATAGACGGGGCACCCACATTGACAACCTTAAGCGGTATAATGCAGGATGTGGTAAAGGCCAAAACAAAGAAAAGAACGACTATAAACTTGCTCATCTAATACCTCCTCCTGTAAATCATTTTGGTAAATGAGATACCCATTCAAATCCTGATAAAGGAACGGGTATAAACATATAGGGATGTTCATAATCTACGGTTGTAAAGCTATCCACCCCAATGGATTTCCTATGGTTGAAGTAGGGGAAATCCTTATTGTATACTGCTGAAGGGTCAAGGTAAAACCAGCGGTCAGCTACATACACTGCTACATAGACATGCGTTGCTGTTGGCGGCGCAGCATTTTCTGTATGATGTGCCTCAGCAATGGCAAAACGAAATCTCGGATAAACCATCCTTCCAAGCAATGTGGCAAAAAGGTGTGCCTTTGAAAAGCACGCAGCCCAGACCAGATTTTCATGTGTCACATAATATCTGGCATAATCAAGAATTGAGGGCCATTCACCATCGACCGGTGAAATAGTGCTATATTCATCATTGTTGACCTGAACATTATCTCTGAGCCAATTCCACACCATCTCAATCCGGCTCCAGACCTCTTCTTCTGTCTCCGCCTTTCTCCATGGAAATCCGATATCTCTCAAAAGTCTATCAGTGTCTGCATTAGCTCTTTCGTAATCTCTGAAGAATTCTTCACTCCTTACATCAGCTCTAACCCCTGCTCTGACCCAGAAATTCCAGTATTTGAAATACAACACATTTCCTTCATGTTTCGTGCTAATTTTCTTCCATATCACAGTCCCAATTCTTGGAACCTTTAGCATCTCTACAATTTCTGGATGTGATACCCATTCACCATATTTAATCTTTTTCATAAGGCCTCCAACCAAAGTAAAAAGATCCTCTATCGGTAATTTCATGTAAAAAACTCGATTTCATTAAAGAAAGTATTCTCCCCAGTCTTTGTTTTATTCTTTCACCTCTTCCCGAAAGGTATAAACGCCAATACGTTATAAGCCGTTTGGTGCATACATTATAAAGTGATCGTCTTTTTGCTTTTTTACCTCTTTATGTCCTTCGCTAATTCCCTGATTCCATATGAGCCGAGATCTTGATGATCCTTGGAGGATACTTTTCAGCCATTTTAGGATCTACAGGCATAAAATTAAATATATATACAGCTTTCATTTCCGTCTGCTTAACATTGCCGGCAGCTTCTTCATAACCCCATGTCCAGTCCGCAAGTTTATAGGCTTCCTTTTCTCTTATCTTAGCTATCGCTTCATCATACGCCTGTTCATACTTCTTGGCTTTTGTGGTCCTGAGAACACCCTTAATCTGTCGCCACACCTTTGATGCGTTAAGGACTGATCCGTCATTATTCATCTGTACAGAAATCACGCCTCCTTCCCCTGTTACAGGCACCATCTTTCCATCAAGAGACACCTCTCTTTTAAATGTGACGATAACATTCTTCTGGGTCTTTCTCTGATCTGACTTTTTCCCTTCTCTAGGAGCCACCTGAGTCATCATGCGCACCCCTGTCGGTGCCGAGACTCCTTTTTCCGTCCAGCCCTGATCTTCAATAAGACGCATGGCCAATCTGATGTATTCTTTTTCTTCAAGTTGCTTTGCCTTATCACCGGGAAGCCGTTCACCTGAAAGATATACAGCACCCGAGTTCCTGCTGACCTTTATCAAGGGCACTCCGCGCTCTTTCAGTTTATCCGTTGAATACATCCATTCACCTTTTTCCTCAAACCGGATCTTTTTATAGGGGTCAGGCAAAGGCGGGATTTTCAGCTCATATACAGGAATTAGTTCGGGAATCACCCCTACGAAGACAGGTGGTGCTGTCGTATCAAAATTTGACAGGTACTGAATATGAAAGTAATCTCCGGATGGATTGGGCGCATTGGTAAACGTGCTGTCATAAAGGGGAGTTGCACTCGTGAATAACCCGCCCGTTGTTATGCATAAAGGAGTATTCCATGAATACCGTTGCAGCCCGTAAATGAACGAATCTGCCACGTCGTAACCGTTATTGTTATAATTGTCCCATATTTTATTAGTCTCGGTCTCGTGACAGTACGCCAGGGTTGAAGAGCCGCACGCCATACGCAAAGCCGGATCAAGAATATCTCCCCACCGTTCGTAAACATTTCGCATAGTGACTGAATCTGCCGAACCATCGAAATCCTCGGGACAAGCATAATCATAAGTTGTCCCCGTACATGTTATTGGGCCATGTGCGAACACTTCGCAGGAGCATTGCCAGTAATATCTCAACGTACCGTCATTGGAGCCATTGCAATTGCCGAGTCTCATATTTGTTAAAGAAGCGCTGTTTCCCAGCGTATCAAAACTTGTGGGACTGCCGTGACCTGCATAGAAAAACAGCATCGGCTTGTCGATCCCGCTGGATGAATCAATGTCAATTCCAGTAGCAGTAACGTCTTTATCATAGTAATAACTATTCGTGTTTGTTAAGCCGACATGCATGTGGGTTTTTGTCCATGTATCAGGACAATGGTTAGCAGCGCTCGGATTCCCTGACATATCCTGACCTGTCAGAAATTCTTCGGCAGTGTCAATGTGCCAGTCTGTATTGCCGTGAGCTGTTTTTACTGAATAGAGTGCCGGATTCTTAGGGCAACACGAAACTATAAACAATATAGCCAGAATCAAACTAAGAATTAATAAAACCGATCTTTTCATTTTTTTTCTCCTTTAGGTTTAAACCCAAATTTTTCATCAAAAACTCTACCTTAAACACCCCTGTGTCCTTCCTTTTTCACTATTGACCAGAAGCCTTTGGCGAGTCAGGAAAGATATGCTATTGAGATATGTATATCATGGGGACGGGCAGATGTATACCCGATTTCATCAAAAAAAATCCGGATTTCGTCAAATTCTAACTTTCAGATTTTTTAGGAGGGATACCGAATGATTTTTTGAAGGCTTCGGAAAAATACTTTTGGTTGTAGCCTATGTGTTCAGCTATATCGACGATCCGGAGGTTTTTATTTTTAAGGAGTTCTTTTGCCGTTTCCAGCCTTTTGTTGGTCAGGTAATCTTTGAATGTATACCCTGTTAAAAGTTTAAAATAATGGCAGAAGTAAGTCCTGTTCATTCCAGCCTCTTTAATTATTTCAGAGATATGCAGGTCTGCCATGTAGTTTTTATCAATATAGTTTCTGGCTCTAATTATTCCATCTGAAATTACAGAGGGTATCCCGTTTGCTGCTTTCTTAACACTGTTGTTCTGTGATTCGATAAATATGGTTCGACGACTCCCTGAACCCGCGGCGCAGATCTTCATTAGAAGCTCTACCTTAGACTTTATCTCGTTTTTATCGAAGGGTTTCTTTATGTAATCAATAGCGCCGCATCTGAATGCCTTCTGACATACCTCCTCAGTTCCATACCCCGTAATTACGATTACGGGGATTGACGGATAACGTGTTTTTATTTCTTTCAGGACATCAATCCCACTCTGATCAGGCAGCATATAATCAAGGAGAACAACACCAATGTCATCGGAAAGCATACCAAGTCCTTCCGAGGCAGTCGCAGCGAGGAATACTTTAAAGCGTTCTTTTAAAGATATCCAAAGTCTCTCTCTCGTTGCTTCACAGTCCTCTATTATCAAAATGCCTCTTCGCTTTGGCCTGTCATCTTGCATTTATACTCCAGCTAAAATTATTCAGTTATAAGGTGCAGTTCCTCCGGTCTTGAGACCGTGTAACAATGGCAACTTGACAAACTATCCTTATACTTTAAACACCCCTGTATCTACCCATTCCTTCTTCAATATCGACCAGAAGTCTTCGGCGAGGCCTTTCAGTACATATTCATAAGGCAACCAGCCGTAGCCGGCATCACCCCAACCCGTCCCCCATGAGTTCCTTATGAGAAGTGCGCCTGTGGTCTCTTCTCTACAATGACCTGTATTTTTAATCTTCATCTTGTCGTCGTAACCGACTGCAACAATCGCATGCCCGCCTTCAATCCTTTCGCCTGTACATGGATAAGGAATCTTTCCGGTTGTATCAGCCTGATCTATTGAACTATAAACAGTGAAGCCGAACATAGAGGGATGACCTGCTGCAAGATATAGCTTTATGCGATTTAAAAGAACATCTTTTTCTGTTCCGGGCGGGTCATGTCTGTAATACTTTATGGCCTGATAGTTCTGAGCAAAGGCATAGCAGAACGCAGTCGGCTCTTTTTCAAAATCAGCTATTTTATATGGCCAGTATTCCTCGGGCGGAACCCCGAAAAGCACAAGTGCCCCCATTGTGCTTCTAAGAAATGCGCCGGTATCACCCGTCCATTGCAGGAGATTACGGGTTGCCTTATAAAGAAAAAGCCTTGAGGCATCTATATATTTTCCAGATGCCCTCTTTTCATAATATTCCACTATCCCTACACCCGCATGTGCAGTACAGGATCCAAGAGAAAGCTGGTTTTCTATCGAAGAACACCATCCCCTTAAATCGACAGACGAAGGAATCTTTACCTTTGCCTTTAAGATACCCGTTGGTCTAATAACCTTACTCACCTCTTCATGCCCCTCTGTGTAATCCCTGAAATCAGGATAGTCAGGGAGCCACCCCATACCTGATCTTTCATCTGTGTCGTTCATGATACCCTCCTTATCTTGTTATTCGTTGACATTCAATCCCTCCAACTCTCTAAAAAAAGCTGCCATTGTATCAAAGCCTTGACTTATTCTCACGTCATAAACAAAAAGGCCGAACTTGCCAATGGTTCATCCCCCGGCAGCTCGACCATGCTTCGACATTCTCAGCACCCACCCCTTTTTCCATCCCCATTTTTCACGAGGGTTTGGCTTTATCGGAATATTACATTGTTTTTTAAACCGTATGAAGATAACATGAAAGCAAAATTAAATGGTATCAGCAAAAATATGATAATTATGTAGTATTTGTATTATTTTTTTGTGGTAGTTTTAAATGCGAAGTGTTTTACCAATCTTTGCTGAACTCCTACGTGCTTGTCAATTTCCAGAAACACGGCTCAAGTCTCTCAGAAGCCGCCTTTCGGCAGCCGGTTTCAAGGACGGATCTGTAGAATTAAATTTCCCTGTTGCGAGCTTTTTCAGAGATCAAAATGGAGATCCTCAGGCATGGTGAAGGAGTTTAGGTCATCAAGCCCAAAGCCCTCCGAGATATAATCAAAGAAGAAGCAAAGAAGATCGCAAGGATTTATTAAAACCTTCCAAAAAACATGGGACACTGCCTGGGGTGTGTGTATACCCCGTTTCACTTGGGGGTTACCCCATGAATGGTTATGGAAAAATTAAAGACAGGCTACATAGGATTTGGTAGAATTTTAAAATAGAGGCTGACTATGCCTGCATATTCACATAGTAGATTATCGACCTATGAAAACTGCCCGCAGCAGAAGAAGTTGAGAAGGTATGCATAAGATTAGTAAAAAAGAGGGAGGATGAAGAATAATCAGGTACATGCTTCACTTTTAAAGTTCACGCATAACGCTTTACGGTTTATAGAGATTAGTGAAGAAGAGGGAAGAGGAGGGGTTATGAACGGAGTGTCTCATGGCGCTGATAAAGGAAAAAGAGCGTAAGCAGCTCAATGCTATTTTCGAAGCACTGAGAAACCAGGTGAGAATCATCACATTTACACAGAAAATCGGCACATCGTTTCGCAATAGCAAATGACAATATCGTTTCCGATATGGTCGAAATTGCCGAATTCCCCCACATTGCAGTAAAATACTGTGTTCAGGGTGTACCGAGAATCATTATCAATGAAGAACACTCCATCGAGGGGTTGCCGCCGGATATTGACTTTATTAAGAAAATACTTAAGGCTATCGGTAAATGATTAGTCTTTCAATTGGCATGCTAATTGAACTTTGAAGCTGTTATAATCGGGGGCATTACAGGTTTCTTATCAGCTTTTTTCGGCATCGGGGGAAGCAGTGTCGATACACCCATGCTGAAAACATTTCTTAATCTCCCGGCGCTTATTGCGCTTGGAACACCTTTGCCGCTGACTGTTCTCAAAGCCACCATTGCTTCCATTGCGTATAGAAGGGAACACCTGGTCAATTTCAGGATTGCTGCGTATAGCATTATTGCAGGAGTTCCCGGAATGGTTTTGGGTTCTTACCTTACCGCCTATTTTTCCGGAAAGTTTCTCATGCTTTTAACGGCTTGCGTGCTCTTTTTTGTTGGGATTGATTTTATCGTCAAAACTTTCAAAGAAGAGGCTCATATTATGAAAAAACCATTTTCCGAACCTCCCGTATATTATGTAGTTTCTGTGGCCCTGGCTATAGGTATCCTTTCAGGAGTGCTCGCTAACGGAGGGGGCATATTTTTTGTGCCGGCTTATGTCATTCTCTTTCGTATGAGAATAAAGGAGGCAATTGCTACTTCACTTCTGACAGTGATTGTAATGGCTGTCCCCGGAAGCATCATACATAACAGTCTTGGACATATCGATTGGACCATAAGCCTTTTCATGAGTATTGGTGTGGTTCCCATGGCTTATATCGGGGCCAGGCTTGACATGAGAACCAGATCAAAAACAGTCATTATTCTCTACGGCATTGTCATGATAGTTTTTTCCGTTTATTTCTTCATAAGCCAATTGAAGACATAATCCCAATGTATTATCAGTTCTGTAATTAGAATTATCATCTTCTTCCTCCTACCGATAGATGTGATATAACAGAGTAGAGCACTCGGATAGGCAGGAGAACTTAGTTTCTTCCTGGGTCATAGAATCCTTACTTCAGTGTGTTCCCTGCCTCGATAATCCATGATAGGTTGATTGGGCTTTTGAGCTCTTGTGAAACCGGAGGATTGGCTACGAGGCATCCTGTCGATCCTGGAAGCTCTCGAAGGAGGTGGAAGATGTATCGATTAT
>Ga0209270_1001214_pt1 | contig 39113 bp, 29 predicted proteins | sample MTBAKSrepl1MetaG_FD_187456 | JGI IMG/M metagenome (GOLD analysis project Ga0209270, IMG submission 187456) | Enrichment culture microbial communities from Arthur Kill intertidal strait, New Jersey, USA, that are MTBE-degrading - MTBE-AKS1... | ecosystem: Environmental > Aquatic > Marine >... | reverse complement strand
TCAGCGGACCGGTCATCCAGCAGGTTCCCAGGCCCTTGTCCCAGGCGGCCAGGAGCAGGTTCTCCATGGCCGCCGAACCGTCTTTCAGGTTGTTGGACATGACCCAGGGGTCTTCGGTCTTGGGCACGGTGATGATTATGGCCAGCGGGGCTCCGCCCAAAGTTCGATAGAATTCCCCCAAGCCGGCGACCTTGTCCCCGGAAGAATCGGTGGGGATGGGCAGATCGGCCAAGGCCTCCCGATAGGCCGTTTCCGTGACTTCCTCGACCCTTAGACGAAAAGAATCGGCCAAGGGTTTTTTCATCCGGTCCAGGTAGCTCCGTTCCACGACCACGAATTCCCAACATTGCCTGTTCACCGCCGAAGGGGCCAGGTTGGCCGCCTCCAGGATTTCATGGATCGTTTCTCTTTCGATCGGATCGGGCTTCATTTTCCGGATGCTCCGGCGGGTCCGGATGGCTTCCAGCAGTTCCATTTTCTATCCTGTATCGGCCTAAAAGCCGATTGATTCGACCCCCAAAACAATGTCTTGCCAAATTTAAGTCAAAGGCCCCACGCGGCTTGATCTGAACTATTTCTGCATGTCCAATATTTTTTTCAAAAGCTCCTGGTCCACTTCGGCCTTAAACATGTCCCAGATTTTCATGGCCGGCTCTTTCCACAGTTTCATTTCCTCCGGCGTGGGCGTATAAAACTTGGTGCCCGCCTTGATCATTTCGGATTTGGCCTCCTGGCTCCACTTCAGGTCCAGGTCGAACGAAGCCAGCTCCACCTCTTTGGAGACTTTATCTACTAACTGCTGCAGGTCCTTGGGCAAGTCGTTGTACTTGTCCAGGTCCATAAAAAAGAGGTGGAAATTGAAGAGTCCGCCGGTTTCGGTGCAGTAATTGACCACCTCGTAAAACTTGCGGTGATAGGTGTACCCGTCCGGGATATAGAAGCCGTTGACCACCTTGGTCTGCAGGGCCTGATACAATTCAGCCCAGGGCACGTTGAGCGGTGTGGCCCCCCAGCCCTTGACCAGGTTCGTTTCGATAGGCGAAAGAACGGTCCTGATCTTGATGCCCTTGGTGTCGGCCGGGACGCGGCACTCTCTGATGTTGTTGTAGAAATTCCGAAAAGCGTAAGAGGGAAGAATGGCCAGACATTTGATTTTGTCCTTTTCCTCGGACCGCTTTTTCAAGATATCTCCGATGGGGCCGATAGCCACCTGTTTGGCCGCCTCGAAAGTATCGAAAAGATAAGGCATGTCCAAAACATAAAAAAGATTGGAAAAAGCCCCGTAATTGCCGGTGGATATGCTGGCCATGTCAATGGCCTTTTGACGCAGTTGCTCGACGCAAGTGCCTTCGCTGCACAGCGATCCGCCCGGATGGATCTCCACCTGGATGCGGCCGTTGGACTCTTTTTCCAACTTTTCCTTCATCAGTTCCCACATGGGTGTAGTGGTAACCGTCGGGGCGATGCCGTGGGCGATGACCAGTTTGTAGGTCTTGTCCGCGGCGCCGGCCGGACCGCCGGACAAAACCAGGGCCATGGCCAGAACGGCAACGATCAGGCTGATTCTTTCGAGCCTTTTAAAAAACATAATGACCTCCTGCCTTCTGTTGGTTGGTTTGGTTGATATTTATACTCCCGGAGCCTCAAACCGTGAGGGGCCTGCAAACCATGGAAATTTCACATTTCCTTTAGCCTTCAAGGGTCTCGTCTTTTCATCAGACCATGTAGCCGAATAAACGGGGCACGATTTTGGCCAATTCCGGAAAACAAAGGAGAATGACCACAACGATTATTTCGGCCACCAGGAATGGGATCACGTCGATGGAGGCCTTTTCGATCCGTTCCTCGGCAATGGCGCAGGTGACGAAAAGGGATATCCCCACCGGCGGGGAAGAGGTGCCGATAATGAGCAGAATGACAATGACGATCGAAGAGACGAACGGATCGAAGCCCATGTTTTTGGCGGCCATAAAGACAATGGGCGAAAGAATGAGCAGGTTGGCCACGGTGTCCATGACCATGCCGGCGACCAGAAGAAAGACGGCCACCAGGACCCACCACAAGACCGGATTACTGGTCAGGTTCAGAAGAGACTGGGTCAGGGTATGGGTGGCCCCCATCCGAGTCAGGAGCCACATAAAGGGGCCGGCGGAACCGATAACCAGGAAAATGACGCCGGTGGTGATGGCGGTTTCTCGAAGAATGGAGAAGAAAGACTTCAAATTTAGAGTTCGATAGATGAGAAAACCGAAGATAAGGGCGTAGATTACGATAATCGACCCGGCCTCGGTCGGGGTGAAGACTCCGCCCCTCAGCCCGAAAATGATGATGCCGACGAGAATAAGGGCCGGGATCGCCTCCAAGCTTACTTTCCAAAATCGGCTGAAGTGAAACGGTTCGGTGATCTTGGGATAATGACGGTGCTTGGAAATAAAATACCCGGCCAGGCATTGGAGCAGGCAGACCATGACTCCCGGCACTATCCCCCCGACAAACAAGGCCCCGATGGAGATGTGAGGGACCACGGTGGCGAAGATGATGAAAGGGACGCTGGGCGGAATGATGCCGGAAATGGTCCCGCTGGCCGCGGTGACCGCGGCGCTGTATGCTTTGCTGAAACCGGAGTCCCTCATGGGTTTTATCAGGATGGAGCCGACCGCGGCCGCGTCGCCCACGGCCGATCCGTTGAGACCGCCGAACAAGGTGCTGACCACCACGTTGACGTGGGACAACCCCCCGGTAACCCGGCCCACCAGTTCGTTGCTGAAGGCGACCAGCTTTTCGGTCATGCCGATCTGAGTAATCAAATTCCCACCCAGGATAAACAAAGGGACGGCGATCAGGCAGAAGTTGTCGATGGCGTCAAACATCTTGTAAGAGAGCATGGTGATCGGGAAGTCGCCGCTGATGATCACGTACCCGAAGGGAACCATGCCCATGGCGATGGCGATGGGAATACCCGCCGCGATCAAGACTAAAAAAATCAAGAAAAGCGACATAGTTAGTCCCCGCCTTTTTTAAGACCCACCCGTAAAAAATATTCCTCCGGGATCAAATCCTTGTCTTTATACATGATCCAGCGGCATTCCCCCTTAGGATCATCCGGATATTCGACGATCCTGAGCGGATAGCCGATCTCCTCGATGGGAATGATTTCGGTCATGATGCAGCAGTGAGTGCAGTAGTAAGGCACCCCGGCCTTGCCCCAGGACCATGGGTAAGGCTGCTTGGTCAGCCCCAGATTATGCGGCGGTTCCGTTCGGGGCGGCGTCCCGTCCAATTCTCCCCGGCGTCTCATCCGGCCGCCCGTCCCGCAGGGGTCGAAGGACATGACGAAACGGTCCTGTTCTTCGACGATCCTGAAATCGCCCAGTTCGCCCGGCCCGCAGCGGTGGCTGCGCATGGTCTCGGCCAGGAGGGCCACGTACTCCGGAACCGTCAACGACTCGATGGCCTTGAGCAGGCCGCCGACCACCAGGGCCGCGGTGGCCCGTTGGATGTGGTAGACTTCCTCCTCGCCGTACTTTTCGGCCACGTAGGTCAAGAGACCGTAAGTCCAGTCGCAAAAGAGGTCATGGACCCGCTTCCCTTCGGGCAGCAGGTAATCCACCAGCTCGACGGCTCGTTCTTGGTCCCCGGCCAGAATGTGTTCCTTGATCTTCGTCCAGGTGGATCGACCCAGGCTCTCCCAGTCCCAATCGTCGGTTCGAACGCGCCTCTTTACGGAATCGAAATAACTTAAAGTCATCGGCTCCCCCTTCAGCGTATCCCGCCTTTCAAGGTCAAGGAAAAGTCTCCCTTGGCGATGTGAATGTATTCGTAATCCTGATCAGCTCGACTGGTCAGTTCTTGAATCAAGGCCATTTCCGGCTTGTCCCCCCGGGGATAGTCGGTCTTCATCGAACCGGCGGCCAGGATCTGGTCGACCGCTCTTTGGTTGGTGGACATGACCCGGAGTAAGAGCTCCTGGTCGGAGATGCCGAGGCCGTATTGTTCCCTTAACTCTTCCAGGGAAGGTTGCGGCGGCTCCCAGTCCATGAGTTCCCGGGTCCGAGGCAGGTTCATGATCCTGTCCCTGACCCTTTCCTCCACGGGCGCGGCCAGTTCGCCATAACGGCCTAAAACGTATTTTATGATTTCGTCGGTAACGACTTTGTATCGTTGGCCCGCAGTGATGTTCAATATGGCCTGCACCCCGACATACTGGGAAAGCGGCGTGACCATGATCGGATAGCCCAGTTCCCGGCGAATCAAGGCGATCTCTTCCAGGAGGTCCTCCAGTCGGTGTTCGAGTCCGCGCCGGGAAAGCTCGAACCGGTAGTTGGAAATCATGCCTCCGGGCAGTTGATGCCGGTATTGGGCCACGTCGTATTCCACCGGAACGCCCGTGGGGAAACCTTGCCTCTTGGCGATATACTCGAAATGCTCCCTGATCTGTTCCAGGGCCTTTTCGTCCAAATTGGAGGAAAAGCCCAGGCGACGGGCGTTTCGAAGGACGTTCAACGTGGACGGCTGGGAGGAGCCGTTGGCCAGGGGTGGGTTGGCCGTGTGCACGCTGGTGACTCCCAACTTGATCGCTTCCAAATAGCATATCGGGGCCAGCCCCGTGGTGCAGTGGGCGTGGAGTTGAAGGGGTATCCCGTTGATCTTCTTCAAAATGGCTGGGACCAGGGTCCGGGTGCGCTCGGGGGTGAGCAGGCCGTCCACGTCCTTGATGAAGATGATGTCCGCGCCGTCCTTGGCGATCTGCTCGGCCTTGGCCGCGTAATATTCGTCAGTGTGAACCGGACTGTCCGTAAAGATCAGGGCGACCATGTTGGTCAGCCCCGCGGCTTGAGACCAGCGGATGCATTTGGTGATCCGGCCCATGTCGTGATAAGGCTCATTGATGCGGATAATTCGCATCCCCACGTCCGCGACTCGTTTCATCCAAAGTTCCGTGGCCGAATCCGGAATGGTCCCGAACCCGATCAGGACCCCGCCGATGATGCAGGGGGTGTTGGGCAGGGCTTCGGCCACCAGGCGCATCCGGTCCCAGGGGTTTTCGTTGAGATAACGGACCAGCCAGTCCATATAAACCAAGGGCAGCAGGTCCACGGACTCGAAACCGGCCCGGTCCATGACCGGCGCGATGGCCAGCATCATGGGCGTGGTCATCCGGCCGTTCCAAAGGCTTTGGTGGGCGTCCCGGAGCGTGGTGTCCACAAAGTTGACGGTCCTCATTCCTGCGAGTCCTCCTTTTCCCGGAGTTTGCTCTCCAGCCACTTGGTATTGATTTTGCCGCCGACGTATTCCGGATGATTGATGATCGAAAGCAGGAACCGGATGGTGGTCTGAACCCCGGAGACCAAAAAGTTTTCCAAGGCGTACCTCATGCGGTCCAAAGCTTCCGGCCGAGAGGGGCCGGAAGTGATGACCTTGGCCAAAAGAGAATCGTAATAAGGCGGAATCAGGTAGCCCGGGTAGCAATGCGTGTCCACCCGTATTCCGGGACTTTCCGGCGGAATCCAGCTCTCGATCCGGCCGGGGCAGGGCCGGAAGCCGGCTTCGGCCATTTCCGCCGTGATCCGGCACTCGATGGCATGACCTTGTATCTGAATCTCCTCCTGGGAAAAACTCAGCGGCAGACCGGCGGCGACCCGAAGCTGTTCCTTGACCAGGTCCACCCCGGTGATCGCCTCGGTCACCGGATGCTCGACCTGGATACGGGTGTTCATTTCCAAAAAGTAGAACTGCCCGGCGTCCTGGTCGAAGATGAACTCGATCGTCCCCGCGTTCTCGTACCCGATTTCCCGGGCGATGGTCACGGCGGCCACCCATATCTTTTGCCGCCGTTCCGGCGTGACCGCCGGTGAAGGGGCTTCCTCGATCACTTTCTGGTATCGGCGCTGGATCGAGCAGTCCCGCTCACCCAGGTGAACGACCCGGCCGAACTTGTCGCCGATGACCTGGACCTCGATGTGCCTGGCGTTGGGGATGAAACGCTCGATATACATCGTGCCGTCCCCGAAAGCGGCGTGAAGTTCGGTGGAGACGAGGTCGAATACTTTTTTAATCTCCTCGGGCGTTCTGACAATGACGATGCCTCTGCCCCCGCCGCCGGCCGCGCCTTTCAGCAGGACCGGGTATCCGGTCTTTTCCGCCGCCGCCGCCGCTTCTTCGCCGTCACGGACTTTTTCCGAGCCGGGAATGACCGGTACCCCGCAACTCTTGACCAGTTCCCTGGCCAGGAGCTTGTTGCCCATCTCTCGAAGCGACTTGGCTGAAGGTCCGATGAAGATGATCCCGTTTTCTTGGCAACATTCGGCCAGTTCCGGCTGCTCGGCCAGAAAACCGTACCCGGGATGGATGGCGTCCGCCCCCGTGCCTCGGGCCGCCGTGATCAGGGTGTCCACTCTCAGATAACTGTCCAGGACCCGGGCCGGACCTATACAGACGGCCCGGTCGGCCATTCGGGCCGACAGGCTGTCCCGGTCCGCTTCGGAAACAGCCGCCACGGTTTTAATCCCCAGGTCTCGGCAGGCCTTGATGATCCGGACGGCGATTTCGCCCCGGTTAGCCACCAAAACCCGCGAGAGGCCATTCATGCCGCCTACTCCCGGACCTTTTTGAGTTCGGATGGTTCGACTATAAAAAGAGTCTGGTTGTATTCGACTAATTGGCCGTCTTCGGCGCAAATTTGAGCGATCCGGCCTTCAACGTCGGCGGCGACGGCGTTAAACAGCTTCATCACCTCGATCAGGCAGATCGTCTCGCCCTTTTTGACGTGAGATCCCACTTCGACAAAGGGCGGCGCTCCCGGTTTGGGCGACCGATAAAATACGCCCAGCATGGTGGACCTGATGGGGACCAGGCCTTCTCCTTCCAAGGGCGCCGCCTGAGCCGGCGGCCGGGCGGCTTCGGTCCTTGAAGGCGCGGCGGCGGGCGATTCGTTCCCGCCTGCCAAGGCCTGACGGGCTGGTTCTTTCGAAGCTTCGCCCGGCCGTCCGGGCGCCGGCGTCGATTCAACTAACTGGGTTGCGGGAGCATAATTCGAACCGCCCTTCCGCCTGACGATCAGTTTCAAGTCACCGGTTTCCAAGTGCAGCTCATCAAATTTTGATTCCTCTAAATAATTAAGAATCTTGACAACATCGTCCTGGGTCAGCCCCATTTACTCTCCTCCTTGTCGAGGACAACCGCCCTTTCATGCTTTTAAATAAGTCAACTGGTTGTCGATCTGATAATTTTTCCGCCGATCTACGGCCAATCGTCAACTATGGCTCAGCCAGCCGCCGTCTATGACCAAGGTCTGGCCGGTGATCATGTCCGAGGCCCGGGAAGCCAGAAAGATAACGGCCCCGACTAGATCGCCCGGAGAGAGTACCCGGTTAAGGGGGACCCGGTCGATGACTTTTTGATGGAAGATAGGGTCGTTGAGTCTCTTTTCGGTCAGTTCGGTTTTAATCAGCCCCGGAGCGATGGCGTTGACATTCAAGCCGTATCGGCCCCATTCCGTGGCCAGGGAGCGGGTTAAGTTGACCACGCCCGCTTTGCTGACGTTGTAGGACACGGCCGGGTGCAACCCGCTGGCCGTCAGACCGTGAATCGAAGCCATGTTGATGATCTTGCCCGCCCGGCGTTTGATCATGTCCCCGGCGAAGATGCGGCAGCAGAGGAACATGCCGCTTAGATTGACTTCCAGGACTTTTCGCCAATCGGCCAGGGACATGTCCTCGGCCGGCCCAACCACCTGGACTCCGGCGTTGTTAAACAGGATGTCTATCCAACCGAAGTTTTCGAGAATCAATCGGTTGGCCTCTTCGATTTCATCTTCCTTGGTTACGTCGGCCGGGACGGCCAGGGAGACAGCCGGAATTTTTAAAATCGTTTCGGCGGTTCGGTGGGCCTCTGCTTCTTTGACGTCAATAACTGCGACCTTGGCCCCGGCTCGGGCCAAGGTCTGACTCACGGCCGCGCCGATTCCCTGGCCCGCCCCGGTCACCACGGCGGTCCGGCCCCGCAAACTGAACATTTCATAAGGATCGTTGAACCATTGAGTCATAATGTCTTCACCTACCACGTTTTCAAAAGGAGAGGGCGACGTCTGGCCACGGGCAGGGGTGCCCCTTTCAAAAAAGAACCATAAAAGGCGGCCAGCATGTCCTCGGCCCCATTCAAAAGCCCCTGGACCATGTTGTCGGCCATGCCGGTGATAAAAGCCATGAAATCCGGCCATCGGTCCCGGTAATGATCATCGAAGGCATGTTCAAGCAGATGTTCCCTGGCGTACTCCTCGACGATGGCCGAGTTAATGATCTCCCTGACCTCGTCGGGAAGAGGGAAGGGCCAGAGATGATGGACGTACGAACCAAGGGTGGGCAGAGACTCGCCCACGTCCAGGGTCCGGGCCATCTTCTCCAAGGCCCGATCGGCCCCGTTTTCGGCCCCGATGACCGTGGCGTTGGCCATGGCTTGAACGAAGGCTCGATAGTCGGGCCAAATATCCTGATATGCCTTTTGGTACAAGCTTGCGAAACCTTTTTCCCGGATGAATTGCTCGGTTAAATAAGCTCCCAGCCTCTTCCTTATTTCCGCCTTGAAATGTTGAGGCCAGGGTATTTCCCGGCCATAGTCCAATCGCTCGGTATCCAAAACGTCATGCATGACATCCGCCCGGGACTTCTTCTCAAGGCCCGCCCTTGATGTGAATGATCTGGCCGGTGATAAAGTCCGACCACTCCGAAGCCAGGAAGAGGACCAGGTTACCCACGTCTTCCGGTCTGCCCAACCTGCGCAGAGGGACCAGGGCCGCGGCCGCGTGGCGCAGTTCGTTGACATACATGCCGTGGTTTTTGGCCACGCGGCGGGTCATTTCCGTATAGATGAAATCCGGGACTACGCAGTTGACATTGATGTTGTAAGGGCCCAGTTCCGAGGCCAAGGCCTTGGTCAGGCCCTGAACCCCGTAACCCGCGGCCAGGTAATGGCTCTGGTCCCGGTCGATGAGGCCGCCGACGTCCGCGGCTATATTGATGATCTTGCCCCGGCCCGCGCGGACCATGTACGTCTGCGCCGCCTTGGCGCAGTAAAAGACGCCGTTGAGGTTGGTCTCGATCACCCTGGCCCATTCTGCCCCGGACAACTCCGTAAACGCGGCCTCCTCCCGAATCCCGGCGGCATTGACTAATATATCCAACCGGCCGAAGCGTTCCAGGGTCCTTAAGCAGGCGGCCTCGACATCGGCCTGAACGCTCACGTTCCCCGGCGCTTCCAGAACCTCGCCCCCGGATTTTTTCAACCTGGCGCTCAAGGTCCTAACGCTGGCCGGGTTCAGGTCGTTAACCGACACCTTGGCCCCTTGGGCCAGGAAACGTTCCGCCACGGCCCGGCCCAACCCTCCGACGGCTCCGGTGATTAAGGCTACTTTTCCTTTAAGCAGCATCAAGTCTTGTTTCACCCGGGACGGCCGATTTAAAATTCGAATTCGCCGCTGCCCCGAGACACGACGAATTCACAATAGCCCTCTTTGTTGGTGGAAGCAGTCAGATCGAATTTCATCTCGTCGATATCAAGGCCGAATCCGTCAAAGGCTGTCCGAATGGCCTCCAGGCAGCCATGCCGGCAGACCAAGGCCTGAGCGGTTTGCTCTCCGCACTGCTGTTTGATCTGGTCATATATACGGCAGTTTTCCACCAGAAAAATCAATCGGCGTTCGCTGTTTTCGATGACCGGCAGGAGGACGATCTTTTGAATGCTCAGATAAGCAATCTCAATGAAGCGCTGGGGAATAAGAGGAAAGGTCAATTCGCCGGTCCGGTCGGCCGCCTCCCGAAGAACTTCATAAGTCCGGTCGGGATACTCTTCTCCCAGTTGCAGCGTCCGTCGCATCAAGGACCGACCGTAATCGAAAAAGATTTCCCGGCCGGTCTCCTGGATTTCCGCCTCGTCTTTCCCGCCGCTGGCCGCCTGGCAAAACTTGGCGGCGATGCTTTCAGGCGAGAACTCCTGGGCGATGAGACCTAACATTTCCTCATCCAATTCAAAAGACTGGGGCTTGGTCCTAGTTGCTCCGCTCATAGTCGTCTCCATCTGTTCAATCAATTAAATGATGATGTTAATAGCCTTGACCGGGCACAGCTCCACGCAATCGTTGCAGGCCACGCAGTGATCGGCGTACTTGGCGAAGAGCTTCCAGGCCCCAGGTTCATGAGGGTCCGTTTCCTTGAACTTCTCCATCTTGACCGGTAAGACGACGAAAACGGACTGCGTGCACCCCTTGAGGCAGAGTTTGCAGGCATAAGGGGTCGTACACTTCTGATGGTCGATCTCAATCTTTTTTACATGCATCGCTCACCACTCCTCAGCCAAAGCCGGAATTTCAGTTCTCAGCGGCAGACTTATGGCCCCTCGCGGACAGCCGGTCTCGCAAACGCCGCAGCCGAAGCATCTGAACATGTCTATGTTGGCCTTTTTCTGGGTGATTTCCATCTTGATGGCCCCGAACTGGCAGCGCTGAGCGCAAATGCCGCACCCGTTACAAAGATCGTAGTCCACCTTGGCCACGTAATGGCTTTTTAAAAGGGCGTGTTGGATGCTGAAGTCAAGCCGTCGCCGGATCGGTTCGCAAACCGGGTAATCGCAGTTGCAGATTCCGCCGACAAAAGGGCGTCCGCCGTGGGAAGTCCCATAGACCATGATGATATGAACCATGCCGGCCTTGTCCCACTTGGTCAGCCATTCGGCCGTTTCTTCATTACTGGTGAAATTAACCCCGCCTCTGTACCTTTCCGGCCAACGCTCCCACTTGAACATGCCCACGCCCAGGCCGGTGCAGGAATACTCGTCCGGTGACCTTTCGTCCTTGGCCCGAAGCATCTTGCGGCAGATACAGGACATGGTGGTCACCGGGTTGGCCAGTCGGGCCACCTTAATGGCATCCTTCAAGGGCAGGACCTGTTGAGGCTCGTTCTCTTCATAAAGCTTGTCCACCTGGTTTTTCAGGTCGACGATCTTCTCCTCGTCCCGAGCCAGTCTGGCCTCGTCGAAAGCACTGACCACGGCCTCCCTGGTCTTACGGTAGGAAATGGCGTCCGGCACATATTTTTCGCCGGGCATCTTCCGCCGGTAAAGTTGCCGTCCGAAATTTTTCGGATTGAGATACCAGATTCCACCGTCTCCGTACTGTTCACAGTATTGACACATTCTTCGACTCTCCTCCTCGTTTATGCCAATAAACGGGTGCTCTGCTCGAAGCAGACCTGGTTCCTTTCCAGAATGCAATTCAAGCAGGTTCGACAATTAAGACACCGTTTGGCCTCTTGGACCGCCTGAAAAACGCTGTACCCGACCTCCACTTCCTCCAGGCTCCGCGGACGCGTCTTCAAAGGCAGCCTGGTTACCTCCCAAAGCTCCCTGACCGGGATTAAATCCCGCAGCCTCTTTTTGTCCTTTTTATTAAGCAGAAAAGGCTCTTTGGTCGGATGAATCCGCTCGTTTTGACCAAGGCCCTTGCCTGACAAAAAAGCGGTGATGGCTTCAGCGGCCCGACGACCGTCCCGGATGGCCTCCACGACCGTACCCCGCGGATTGCTGATATCCCCGGCGTAAAAAACGTCCCCCTCCAAATGGCATCGAGCATTTGCCAGGAAGGTCTGATCGTCCCTGATATTGAGCCCCAGGCCCTTCAAAAAGCCCGGATCGGGACGTTGGCCGATGGCCACAACAACCCGGTTCGCGTTCAGGGTCTGTTCAGCCCCTGGACCTTCGGAGAGACTCCACGACAGTCCTCCCTGCGGGTCTCTGGTCAAAGATTTGACCCGCCTGAACTCCACGCCCCCGACCCGGTTTTCTCCAAGGAACCTCTGGGGGGCCAGCCCATAGTGGAAGACCACGCCCTCGGCTTCGGCCGCCTCGATCTCCCATTCGAAGGCCGGCATCTCGCTTCGTCGCTCCAAGCAGGCCAGTCGAACCGTTTGGTAGCCCAGCCGCAAGCCGGTTCGGGCCGCGTCCAAGGCCACGTTGCCGCCGCCGATAACCAGCAAATCACCTTTGATCCCTTTTCGACCACCGGTCTTGGCACGACTTAAAAAATCAAGGGCCCCCTCCATGCCCTTCAAATCACGGCCTTCTATAGGCAGGTCCAGACTGGTCTGAGACCCGACGGCCAATAAAACGGCCTTGAAGCCCCGGTCCCTCAAATCATCCAGATCGAAATCCCGGCCCAGGGCCATCGAGGTCTTGATTTTAACCCCTTGGCTGACTAGATGGCCGATGTCCCTTTCCACCGCCCGGCGTGACAGGATGAACTCCGGCAGGCATCTGGTCAGCATACCGCCGGGAGTCGAACCGGCTTCGAAAATTACGGCCGGAAATCCCAGTTTGGCCAGGTCGTGGGCTGCGGTCAGCCCGGCCGGTCCGGAACCGATCACGGCCACTTTTTCGGTTCTGGTTATTTCATACGGGGTTATTGGTTCTTTAAGGTTCGATTCACAGTAGTCGGCGACGAAGCGCTTCAGGGCTCTGATCGCCACCGGGGCGTCAAGGACGTTGCGGTTACAGGCCTGTTCGCAAGGATGGTGGCAGACCCGGCCGCACACCGAAGGCAAGGGGTTGGTCTCCCGGATGACCGCCCAGGCCTCCCGAAACCGGCCTTGGGATATAGCCACGAGGTAGCTGGGTATATCCATACCAATGGGACATTCCATTTCGCAGGGAGAAATCCTGTCGACACCCGGCCAGCACCTCTCTCCGTGAATGGCCGAATAATTTAACCTCTTCATGGTCTTATCCGGTCTCCTTTTCTTATCCCCTCTTTTTCGAGGCTTTGAACCCCAAGGGACAAGTTGCATTTAAGTTAAAAATAAAAAATCGCCCGGCCGTTCGACTTATTGGTTTAAATTTGATTTATTGATGGGTTAGGTCCTTTTTCAGCCTTTTTGATTAACGATCATATCTAATATCATATTAGATTTTATATTTTATTATCGATAAACAATCATATCTGTCAAGTTTTTTTTCGAGTAAGACCCTTAATGGGCCCTCTCCAAATATTCAGAAAATTTATCAAAATATTCAATATGTTGTCATTTGAAGTATAGCCGCCGGGAAGGTTAAAATAAAAAAATTCTTATGCGGGAGGCGATTCGATTTGGGAGATGGTTACGATCGTTTTTTATCGTAATGATGATCGCGGCCTGGACCGGCGCGGGGGTGAGCGACCCTGAGGATTATTGGTTTTATGCCGATAAATGACCGTCTTTGTTGGGTAATAAAAAAATAATGGCGACTGTCGGTCCGGTGAATTTAAACCGGGTCGTCCATGGTCACGCCGAATTGAATGATATAGTTGTACCCAAGGTCGGCATAGCTTCGCCGTTCAAAGCCGTATTTTATAATAGCTTCTTCAACCTGCTCCGGCGACAACCGGATATGTTTCGGCGGACCGAAGTTCTGGTCTTCCTTTTTGCATTCGATTATCGCCAGGCGTCCCTTTGGTTTTAAAACGCGACGGATTTCTTCAAATAGTATTTTCCGGTCGTTCGGCCGGTTAATGATATGGAGGACGGTCGCCATCAAACAAACATCGATGCCATGGTCCTCGAGGGGCAATGGACCCGTAATATCGGCGGTCATGGGCCTGATGTTCTTAAATCCGTGATCTTCAGCCAGCCGCCCAAGATCTTCGACCATGGTCCTCCATTTATCCAGCGCGTATACTGTGCCTGAATCCCCGATAAACGTAGCGGCCCGCATCGAATAATCCCCCGGCCCGCAGCCCAGATCAAGAAAGCAATCCCCGTCTTGGAGATTCAGTTCGCTGAAGACGACTTCCGGATCGTGCATCCGAAAGCTGCTGGGACCGTGTCCGCCCCGGTGGTGTCCATTATCATGGCCGCCCGGCGCATCGCCGGATGAATGGACCGGCTTTTTTGATTTTCCCGTAGCCATGTTTCTTTTCCTGCCTCGCCCTAAAACCCGGTCGGTTCCTTTACTTCCCGAACGCGGTCGTCATCGGGCCATGAGGCCTTGTTTTCGGAATCCTTGACGTGAAGATAGTCCGCCCCGTTCAGGTTGCGGTCGGCTTTTTCCAATATCTTAACTAGATGGCTCAGATCATGGCGGGTCATCCCCATGGAAAAGGTCTTTTGGATCTTCCTTCTTATTTCAAGGAGCCGGTCCCGGACGGACCGCCCTTTTTCAGTTAAAAGAATACGAAAGGCGCGTCCGTCTTGGTCATCTTTCTTCCTGACGATGTATCCAGTTTTTTCCAGCTTTTTGAGCGAGCGGCCGACATTGCTGCGGTCCACCCCCAGTCTGGCCACCATTTCTTCCTGGCTGGAGTCGCCATAATAGTAGATCAACATCAGAATCCGCATCTCCGCGTGGCTTACCACCAACGGATACAGCTCCCCGTCGGCCATTTTCCTCATTTTTTTCATCACGCTGTGCATGAAGGCAAAAAGGATTTCTTCGGGCATGGCTTCTTCGTTTCCCTCTCATTAAGGTCAATGAGTCCAATTGTGCGTGCGCACGCAATTAATAAGTTAACTACATTCACCCCCAGACTGTCAAGACCATTAAATAATATGTTTGACGGTTACTCGGCTTGCAAACGGCTTGGGTCAGGAGCAGCGGCGATGTGGCCCAGGCGCGCCACCGGCGCCGGATCAAGGCCTCGGTCCTAATCCATAATGATCCGGACGTCCACGGCGACTAGGTTGTCGCGGATTCCCATGAGGGGATTGATGTCCATTTCCTTGATCCTCGGCACGTCGCGGCTCAAGAGGGAAACCCGGGACAGTAGATCGGCCAGGTAATCAAGGTTCATGCCGGGCCGGCCCCGATAGCCTTGGAGGACGGGCAGAGCCCGGATGGACCGGACCGTGCGTCCGGCTTCTTCCAGCGAGAGAGGGGCCAGTTGGAATCTCACGTCTCCCAGGGCTTCGGCCAGCACACCCCCCAAGCCGAAGGCGACCAAATGGCCGAAGTCTCCTTCCCGGCTCAGGCCCATGAGGACCTCCGGGCCTTGGACGGTCTCTTGAACGAGCACGCCTTGGGTCCCGGAGACCTTCATCAAGCGGTCGAAGGTTTCTTCGGCCTCGGCCCGAGTCACCCCGGTCGCCACTCCGCCCAGGTCGGTCTTGTGAAGAGGCCCGATGACCTTCATGACCCAGGGCGGGGGAAAAAACGATTCCAGCCCGTCCAGGTCCTCCGGTGTTCTGGCCGTCCTTTCCCTGGGTCCGGGGATGCCCGCGGCCCGGAGCACTTTTCGCGTCACTTCCGGCGGCACGATGCCCGTCACCTTTTCCAGAAGCCGGGCCGCCGCTTCTCCGTCGTACCCGGCCGGGTCCAGAGCCGGGGCCGATAATCGAGGCCGATTGACCATACGGCCGACGGACCGGGCCATGGAGACTTCATCCTCGAAATGGCATCCGCCCGCGGCCCGATACCGCGAAAGCGCTTCCGCCGACGAAATGGAGGTGGAAAAGGAGGGGAAGATCGGCAGGGGCAGGTGGTCCATGGCTTCGATGATGCTCTTGTACACCGGCCAGTTGTCCGTAAAGCCGGGGGTGCCGATCTGGATCAGGATGTAGTCGATGGCCTCGGCCTCCTCCAGGGCGATGATCTCCAGGGTCCGGGTCACCTGTTCGGGGGTGCGCGTGGGCAGCAAATCCAAGGGGTTGTTCACCCCGGCGCCGGGCGGCAGCAACTCGGCCAGTTTTCGACGGGTTTCCGGGTTCAGGCGGGGCGTTTGGATGCCCTGGCGGTTCAGTTCGTCCGTGGTCATGACTCCGGGTCCGCCCGCGTCCGTGACCACGCAGGCCCGCCGGCCGTCGTATCGTCCCTTGGCCAGGGTCAGGGCGGTGGCGGCATCCACCATGTCCAGTTTGCTCTCCACCCGGATCAGGCCGGCCTTGTCGAAAAGGGCCTGAACGGCCGTGTCGTTGGCGGCCATAGCCCCGGTGTGGCTGGCCGCCGCCCGTCGACCGGCTTCGGTCACTCCGGCCTTGACCGCCATGAGGATGCAGCCCTTTTCCGCCAGACTCCTGGCGTGGCGCAAAAATTTTTGGGGCGAGCCCAGTTTCTCCAGATACAACATGATGTGCCGGGAACTGTCCGGGCCGTGCCCCTGGTCGAAAAGGGCCAGGACATCCGTGACGCCCGTCTGGGCGGAATTGCCCACCGTGATGAAGGTGTGGAAGCCCAGGCCCCGCCGCACCGCCTGCTCGGCCAGGATATCCACGGTGGCCCCGGAACCGCTGATGAAATCGATCCCGCCCGGCCGCATTTCCGGCAGCAGGCCGGCGAACTTGCCCGCGTGGACCGGGCTCGTCACCCCGAGACAGTTGGGTCCCAGCAGCACCATGCCGTGACGATCGGCTATCCCGGCCAACCGCTCCTCCTCCAGGCGGCCGGCCTCGTCCACCTCGCCAAACCCGGCGCTCAACACGATCACCCGCCGGACGCCCCGCCCGGCCAGTTCCATGAGTGCGTCGGCCACGAACCGGGCCGGGATGGCGATGAAGGCCAGGTCCGGCGGGTGCGGCAGATCGCCCACGGAGGGAAGGGCCGGCCGACCCTGGACCTGGGCCGATTTGGGATTGATCAGAAACAGCTCCCCGGCGTACCCCTTGGCCAGCAGGTTGGCCACGATCTTCCCGCCGGGTTTCCCGGTGTCGTCGCTGGCCCCGATCACGGCGATGCTCGTCGGGGCGATGAATCCGTCCAGAATCGTATCCGTCGTCATTGAACTCTTATTTTTCCTCCGTGCGTCCGGCGGCCGGTCCCGGTCTTTCAGGCGAATAGCCAAACCACCAGGCCGACCAGAAACGACGCGGCGATCCCCAGGGGGATGGTCGCGCGTAAAATGTCCCCTTCCTTCCCCACCGCCCCGACCATGGGGGTGGCCAGGGCGATCTTGAAGGGCGACGAGATGGACCCTATGGAACTGCCCACCGCCAAGGCCGCGGCCAGCCAGATCCCCGACGTCCCCAAAAGAGAGGCCGCCTGGACCTGGAGCTGACTGAAGAGCATCAGGGAAGCCACGCCGTACCCGGTCAGGAAGGTCCCCACCCAACCCAGGAACGGGACGAAGACCGGGTAGAATTCCCCGGTGAACCGGACCAGGCCTTGGGAGATGATCCAGGGGATATTGTGGGCCGAGTCCAGGTTCTCGAAGCCTGGCAGATACCCCGTGTAGGAAATGACTTGGCCCATGGCTCCGAACAGGCCCATGGCCGCGAAGGCCCGTCCCCCCTTTTGAAAGGCCGCCCGAAAAATCGACCTCAACCTGTCCCCCGGAACCCGCTGCAGCCCGGTGGCGATCAGGCAGGCCAGGAAGATATACAGGTACGCGGAAAAGAAGGGCCGAAAGGTGATGGTGTGAACCGGAATCAAGTGGACCCGGATCGAAAGCCGTTCGAAGGTGAGGGACTTCAAAAAGGGGATGGAGTTGACCGAAAACAGACAAACGATCAGGAACAAAAATGGGGCCAGGTCTCTCAGAATACCCCCCCGGAAACTTAGCCGGCCCGAGCCGCAAAGCACCACCGCCAGGATGACCGCCAAGCCGGCCAGGGAGCCGGAAACCGGCAGGCCCACGAAGGTGGCCGCGCCCAGGGCCGTGAATCCGAGAACCAGGCCCACGGCCAGGGCCGCCGCCAAACCGCGCCCGCCGCCGGTTCCTTTGGGCAGAAAGAAGGGGACGGACAGGGCCATGAGCAACGTGGCCGGAATGGACAGCCAGGCCGCCGCCAGGCCCAGGTCCCGAACCGGAAGCCCCGTGACCAAGGCCAACACCGTGATGATGATCCCGGCCAGTTCCAAGGTCATCAGTCCGGCGTACCCGATGATGGAAAGAGCGGCCGCGCCGGTCGGCGAGACCCCGGCCGCGTGCAGCATGGGCGCCACCACGGGCTCGGCGATCACCCCCGTCCCTTCCATGAAGTTACCCACGCCGAAAGTGATGAGCATGTTCCGGCCCAGGGCGTCCCCCGCGCCGCCCTTGAACCATTCCACGATTCGCGTCAGGGACCCGGTGGCCATCAGCAGGCTGGAAAGAAGTATGCCGGCCACGATGACCAGGAGCAGCGGCAGCGTGGTCAAAACGCCGTCCCAGGCCGCCAGCAGCCCCACCGTCAACGGGGTTTCATAAAAGCCCACCGCCAAAACCAGAGCGAAAAAAAATCCGTATATCGAAAGCTCCAGGGCCGAACACCGTAAAAATACGGCCAGCACCGTCAGAAGCACCACCGGCGTCCAACTCAATAGGAACAATCCTGTATTCATATGGCCCGTTGTCCCTAGCCCTCACTGTCCGGGAAGCTCTTAACTTTTACATATTAACATACATAAACCAAGACCTCATTTTTAGAGCCTATATTTTTTGCCGCTGCCCGGCACTTTTTAGTTTCCCGTTAAAACCCGCGCCGTGGCTCAAGCCCGGTTGAAATTCAATGCTCCCGACGCAGCCTCCGGCCCGCCAAGGCTGGCCGGGCGGTCCGGCGGAGTCCCGTTTTTGCTCGACGAAATGGGCGGAGGTGGTCTATATTACAAAACCGGCGTCGGTCTGACTTTTTTTCCTTATTTGACGTCAAGGGCATTTGATTTATGGAAGCAAACAGCAACCGACGTTATTTTTATGGAGACCCGCATGATCCTGGCAACACCCTAGGAAACGAATTCTCATCTGAAAATTGGAGGCGATAACATGGGTGGGAAGGCTTTTGAAATCGTACCGCAAAAAGTAAAGCAGATTGATACACCGTTCAGAAGGATCGTCACCCCCATCCCCTCTCCGGAGTCAGTACCCATCTTAGAGAAACTCCGGAAATATGAGCCCCTGTCCATGAGCGGCCAGCCGCCGATTGTTTGGGACAGGGCCGAGGGCTTTCAAATCTACGACAGCTACGGGAACAAATGGCTCGATTTTTCCTCCGGCGTAGTGACGGCCAATGCCGGACATGGCCGAAAAGAGATCGTCGAGGCCATCACCCAAACCGCCCGCCGTCCTCTGCTCCACACTTATTTGTTTCCCCATGAGCTTCGGGCCAGGCTGGTCGAAAAACTGGCCCAACTGGCCCCGCCCGGCCTGGATAAGGTTTTTCTCCTGACCACCGGCTCCGAGGCGGTGGAAAATACGATCAAGGTGTCCCGACAATACGGCCAGTCGGTCGGCGGCCGGAAAAAAAATGGGATCATTTCCTTCACCGGCTCCTTCCACGGCAGGACTTTGGGCGCGCAGATGATCGGAGGATTTCCTTCTCTCAAGAAATGGATCATGAATATGGACCCGGACATTCACGTCATGCCCTTTCCCAACTGTTTCCGGTGTCCCTGCGGGCGGCCCGAGTATGACCAGTGCGAAAAAGAGTGCTTTGCCTTGATCGACCGTGGTTTGAAAGAGAAAGGTTTAGGCCCGGACGACATTGCCGGCGTGATCACGGAGACTTATCAGGGCGGTGAAGCTTTGTTCATGCCCAAGGGCTATATGCAGCTTTTGTCGGATTGGTGCCGGGAACACGACATAATTCTCACTTGCGACGAGGTCCAATCAGGGTTCGGCCGGACCGGGCGGTGGTTTGCCTTCGAACATTACGGCATCGTCCCCAATTTGATCTCCTGCGGCAAGGGCATCACCAGTTCCCTGCCCTTGTCCTGTGTCATCGGCGAGGACCGGACCATGAATCTTTTTCAGCCCGGCGAGATGACCAGCACCCACGCGGCCAGTCCGGTGTGCGTGGCGGCGGCCCTGGCCAATATTGAGGTCTTGACCAAGGACAACCTGGTTCAAAACGCTCAGGAAATGGGCCAGGTTCTCTTCGGCGAATTGAAAAAGGTCTGGGATGATTTCCGGGATCACATCGGCTACGTCCAGGGGGCCGGGCTGGTCCGGGCCGTTCACATGGTCAAACCTGGCGGCCGGGAATCCGATCCCGAACTTGCTTTCAAGGTGGTTCTCAAGGCAGTCCAAAAGGGACTGATGCTGGCCGGCCCGATCGGACCGAACGGTGAAACCATTAAAATCATCCCTCCCCTGATTATCACCAGGGAGGCTATTCTGGAAGGCGTGCAGACTTTTCGTGAAGCCGTCGAGGAATCTTTGTGAGGCGGAGAAGAGGAGGACCAGTTGTGCCCGCGTGAAACTGGGCCTCCTCCTTCAAACCTTTTTCAATCGGCCGACGGTCGACCTGATCTATCAATGATTGATCAGCAGGGAAACTTCAATTTTCGGGATGAATTTCTGGACATGGAAATCTTCAACATTATCGAATAGGGCCGGCTTGAGCGGTCCGGTCCTATTGTCTCCGCTGTGACTGTCTCTGCCTAGGCCAAGCTGCTTAAGTCAGGAAGTCCATCCGGCGGCTTCCCCAAAAGAAAGGGGCTACGGTTTTCTCCGTAACCCCTTGAAGTTTCTTGGTGCGCCGCGTAGGAATCGAACCTACAACCTAATGATTAAGAGTCATTTGCTCTGCCTAGTTGAGCTAGCGGCGCTTTTTGGGAAGACAGGGCCTCCCTTGATTTCAATCTTCTTGTACCATCCCCTGGGGTTCAAGTCAACCCGGATTTTGGGTCCAGGGTGGGCTGAAGGCGGTCAGCCCTGGTCTTTATCCATCGCCTCGACTTTGTTTTTCGCGGCCCGGCGGCATAAATCCACCACGTAGTCCCGACCCCGAGGTCCGTTTTCCAGCACCCCGACCCACTCCTCGGGCAGACCGGTCCGCCCGTAGTAAGCCCCGGCCGTGGCTCCGGCCATGGCCCCCAAGGTGTCGGTGTCTCCCCCCAGATTAACGGCCAGCACCACGGCCTGTCGGAAATCCTGGGTCAAAAGAAACGAGGCGATGGCCGGGGGGACGGCTTCAACAGCCTTGACGTTGCAGCGAAAAAGGGACCTGATTCGGGGGATGAGGTCTGCCAGGGGTCCCGGCCGGACACGGGTCAGACCGAGCAGGCGCCGGGCCGAATTTTCGTCGTATCCGGCCGCTAAATCGGCCAGGGTGGACAAGAAATCTTCCGGCTGGACGGGCTTCTTTTCCAGACCGGACTTCAAGGCCAGGGCCACGGCCCCGGCTTGCATGACCGCCCCGGCCAAGGCTTCGGGATGCCGGTGGGTGATCGAAGCCTGGCCCACGGCCGCTCTGGTCAGTTCGGCCAGGTCGTCATAATAATAGAACCCGATCGGGGCCACGCGCATGGCGCTGCCGTTGCCGAAGGAATCCGTGCCCACCCGGTCCCACGGCTCACCGGCGGCCAGGCGGTCCATGATTCCATAAATTCGTGGGCCGTAGCCCCGTTCCGGGTGAAAATTGACCAGGAATTTCCGGGCGGTCAGTTCCGGGTCAAAACGGCCGGCTTCGACCAAGGCCTCCAAAATGGAGATCATCATCTCGGTGTCGTCGGTGTAACGGCCGGCCGGAAATCGACCGGGGACCAGCTCGGCCAGAAGGCCGAATTCCCGCTGGATGGCTGAAGGCGGCCAACCTTCCACCGGCATACCCAAGGCATCCCCGATGAAAGCGCCCAGGGCCGAGCCGGCGAAGTGTTCAAACATTTGGGACTGCTGGTCGACGGTCATGCCTGCCCTCTATATTCATTCATTATGGCCGCCAAGATGAAACCGGTCAAGGGATCATCGGGATTCCAACGTTATTACACAATGTTATCCATAAATTGCCATGAAGGGAGCCGGGGTTGTAATCGAGCGGCCCACTATTGCGGGCTCCGAGCTGATGGAGGATAATGGGACCAGGCGGTTAGCAATCTATCAGCCATTGGTGGTCAGGATTCCGGCTTGACCGGTAATCAGGGTAATAACTATACGTCATTTATCTGAAAGTCGATATCTAAGGCGTTTTTTACCTGACCCCACACTTCACCCGTCACCCCTGCGCAAGCAGGGGTCCAGAAAAGAACCTGACCGAAGACTGGACTCCCGCTTTCGCGGGAGAGACGGCTTGGATATCACGGGCGGGAAAGACAACCGCGCCTCATGTAACCGGACTTTCATTTCGCGGTGGTGCCTTAAAGGGCATGACAGTTGCTGAGAAAACAGGAATCCACTTCTGTGGCCGGAAAAAATCGGGGAATGCCACTGTTCTCTGATAGGTTAAGACGATCAAGAGAAAGGTCTTGCTTATGGTCAAGCCTTCTGTTATTAAGGACGATATTTTCCCCGGCCCGGTTGCGGGTTCGAGGTCCGGCCAGCCTGCAAGTATGACGCCTGCCCCTGTCGCGGCCATAGATTTGGGTTCCAACACGGTCCGCCTTCTGGCGGCAAAAGTCCAAGGGAATGAAATCGGACGATTTCTGGTCAGACAGGAAACGAGCCGTTTAGGGCAGGGTCTTCGTCCGGGTCGTCCCTTTCTTCCTCGGGCCGTTGAGAGGACCTGGAAGGTGTTGGAGGATTATCGGCGGTCTCTCTCGGCCCTGGGGGTCAACCGGGTTCTGGTCGGGGCGACCATGGCCGTCCGACAAGCCTTGGACGGGCGAGGGTTTCTGGCGCGGATCGAGAGGGAAATAGGCTTTGAAACCATGATGTTGACCGGTTCGCAGGAGGCTGAATTAACGGCGGCCGGAGTGATGACCGCTCTCGCTCCCATCCCGGAGGAATCTTTGATTTTTGACCTGGGGGGCCGGAGCACCGAATTCATCCTCGCTAGCCGGGGGCATGTCCGGAAAACTTTAAGTCTGGAGCTGGGCGCCGTTGATTTAACTGAAACTTATCTGGATTCGGACCCGCCTCGTGAAGAGGAGCTTGCGGCCATGCAGGCCGAGGTCTCCGAGGTTCTGGCCCAAGCCCTTTCGGATTGGCCGGAAAAAGTTCAAAACCAGAGGGAACTCGTCGGCACCGCCGGGACCGTGACCACCCTGGCGGCCATGGCCCAAGGACTGAAAGCCTACAACCCTGAATTGATTAATAATTTCAGACTGGACCGCGGGGTTTTACACGGTTTGTTCAGAAAAATGATGGTTCTGCCCGGAACCAAGCGGGCCATGATCCCCGGTCTGCCCAAGGACCGGGCCGACATCATCATCGCCGGGGCAATCGTGACGATGGAAATAATTAATTTCTTTGAAACAACCAGCCTGGTCGCCAGCGATGCCGGTCTTCTGGAAGGCCTCTGGCTGGTGGCCGCGGGGCGAAGGAGTATCTGATATGTCCATGGAACGTGTGTGGGATGAAGGTCTGACTTTTGACGATTTATTGCTTGTCCCGGCCTATTCACGGATTCTGCCCTCGGAAGTGGACCTGGCCACCAATTTGACCTCGCAAATCCGGCTGAGCATCCCTCTGGTCAGCGCGGCCATGGACACGGTCACCGAAGCCGATACCGCCATTACCATGGCCCGACAAGGCGGAATGGGCATCATTCATCGGAATATGCCCGTGGCCCGTCAGGCGACCGAAGTGGAAAAAGTCAAAAAATCAGAGAGCGGGATGATCGTCGACCCGGTCACGGTGGAGCCGGAGCAACGGGTTCACGAGGTCCTGGAAATAATGGGGAAATACCGTATTTCGGGCGTCCCGGTGGTCAAGGGCGAGCAACTGGTGGGCATTGTCACCAACCGGGATTTGCGCTTTGAGACGGATTACGAGCGCCCGGTTTCGGAAGTCATGACCAAGGACAATCTGGTGACCGTCCCGGAAGGGATCACCTTGGAGGAATCCAAGGTCCTGCTGCACAAACACCGCATTGAAAAGCTCCTGGTCGTGGACGAACAGAAGCGGCTCAAAGGTCTGATCACCATCAAGGACATTGAAAAAGTCAAAAAATATCCTTATGCCTGCAAGGATTCCTTCGGCCGGCTTCGAGTCGGGGCGGCCGTCGGCATAGGGGCCGACTTCCTGGAAAGGGTTGAGGCCCTGGTCTCTGTCCAGGTCGACGTCATCGCGGTCGATTCGGCCCACGGTCACGCCGATGCGGTTATCGCGGCCGTAAAAGTCATTAAAGATGCTTTTCCCGAGGTGCAATTGCTCGCCGGCAACGTGGCCACCCCCGAAGGCGCCCTGGCCTTGATCAAGGCCGGGGCCAACGGAATAAAGGTCGGGGTCGGACCGGGCTCCATCTGTACTACCAGGATAGTCGCCGGCGTGGGCGTGCCTCAGATGACCGCCATCATGAAATGCGCCAAGGTGGGCGATGAACATGGCGTCCCCATCCTGGCCGACGGCGGAATCAAGTTTTCCGGAGACGTGACCAAGGCCCTGGCCGGCGGGGCCCAGGCGGTTATGGTCGGCAGCCTCTTCGCCGGGACCGATGAGAGCCCGGGAGAAACCATTCTTTTTCAAGGCCGGACCTACAAGGTTTACCGGGGGATGGGCTCGATCGAGGCCATGCGGGAAGGCAGCCAGGACAGATATTTCCAGGAGCCGGCTTTGTCCGAATCAAAACTCGTGCCCGAGGGTATCGTTGGACGGGTCCCTTATCGGGGGCCGCTGGCCGAGAGTGTTTACCAACTGGTCGGAGGCGTTCGGGCCGGCATGGGCTACGTCGGCTGCCGCAATATCCAAGAGCTCCGAACCAAAACGGTCTTCACCCGGATCACCTCGGCCGGCTTGAAGGAAAGCCACGTGCACGACGTCATCATCACCAAGGAAGCACCCAACTACCGCTTAGAGCAGTTTTAGACCGGAAGGACAGCTCTAAGGGACCTGATCGCGGAACCTGTCGAAACGGCGAGTCAGGAAGAAAAGCCGGCCCGCTTCCATATATTTATTAGGAAAGGGCCGGGCTTGAATAATGGAGCAACGGGCATGACCGCGGCCGAACTGGAAAATAAAGTCATTATCTTGGATTTCGGCTCCCAATATACTCAGCTCATCGCCAGGCGGATTCGGGAACTCAAGGTCTATTCCGAGATTCACCCCTGCACCATCGACCTGGAAACCATCCGGGGCCTGAATCCGGGCGGGCTGATCCTTTCCGGCGGTCCGGCCTCGGTCTATGAACCGGATGCTCCGAGCCTCGATCCCGGGGTGTTCGAACTTGGCGTCCCGATTTTGGGCATATGTTATGGGATGCAGTTGATGACTCACCTTTTGGGGGGGGAGGTGGCGGCCGGAACCCGCCGGGAATACGGACCGGCTCAACTGGAGATAGATGAAGCCGGAAGCCTTTTCGCCGGACTCGGGGACCAGGCCCGAGCCATCGCCGTTTGGATGAGCCATGGCGACCGCATCCAGGCCCTTCCGCCGGGTTTTACGGCCATGGCCCACAGCCCAAACTCCCCGATCGCGGCCATGCGCGACCGGTCCGGCCGCCTGTTCGGGGTGCAGTTCCATCCCGAGGTGGTCCATACCCCGCAAGGCAAGGATATTCTGGCCAACTTTCTTTTCCGGGTCTGTCGGCTGGACCCCGATTGGACCATGGCCAATTTCATCGAACGGACCGTGGTCCAGCTCCGGGAACGCCTCGGTCGGGACCGGATCATCTGCGCCCTGTCCGGCGGGGTGGATTCATCGATCACGGCGGCCCTGCTTCATCAGGCCGTGGGTGATCAACTTACGGCCGTCTTTGTCGACAACGGGCTGTTGAGGTTGGGCGAGGCCGAATTTGTGACCAATCTTTTCCGGGACAAGTTCAAAATAAACCTGATTCACCTGGACGCCGCCGGCGATTTTCTGGCCGGACTGGCCGGCATCGTGGACCCGGAAGAAAAACGGAAGGTCATCGGTCGGGAATTCATCAGGCTCTTTGAAGCCGAAGCCCAAAAACTGGGCCAAGTCAGGTTTTTGGCCCAGGGGACCCTGTATCCGGATGTCATCGAATCGGTCTCCTTCAAGGGTCCTTCGGCCACCATCAAGTCCCACCACAACGTGGGGGGGCTGCCTGAAATAATGAACCTGGAACTGGTGGAGCCCTTGCGGGAGCTTTTCAAGGACGAGGTCCGGGAAGTGGGGACCCGGCTGGGTCTGCCCGACGAGTTGGTCTGGCGTCAGCCTTTTCCCGGTCCGGGTTTGGCCGTCAGGATTCTGGGTGAAGTTACAGAAGAAAGACTGCGCGTCCTGAGGCAGGCCGATGCGATTGTCCGGGAAGAAATCAGATCGGCCGGGCTGGCCCGGTCCGTCTGGCAGTATTTCGCCGTTCTTCTTCCGGTTAAAACCGTGGGGGTGATGGGCGACCTGCGGACTTATGAAAACGTGGCCGCGGTCCGCGTGGTCGACAGCCTGGATGCCATGACCGCCGATTGGACCAGGGCGCCCTACGAGGTCCTGGCCGTGATCTCCAACCGGATCATCAACGAGGTCAGGGGAATCAACCGGGTGGTTTACGATATTTCCTCCAAGCCGCCCAGCACGATCGAGTGGGAATGAAATGAGCGGCCAGTCCTCCGCCTTTGTCCATCTTCACGTCCATACGGCGTACAGTCTGCTGGACGGGGCCATCCGGATCGAGGACTTGGTCCGGACGGCCAAGAACTATCACATGTCGGCCGTGGCCATCACCGACCACGGCAATATGTTCGGCGTCCTGAAATTTTATAAACAAGCCCGCAAGGCGGGGCTCAATCCCATCATCGGCTGCGAGGTTTATCTGGCCCCGAGAGGCCGGCGTCGCCGCGACCCCAAGGACCCCCTTAACCACCTGGTCCTTTTGGCCCAAAACAATGAAGGCTACCAAAACCTGACCAAGCTGGTTTCCCTGGCCAATCTGGAAGGCTTCTATTACAAGCCCAGGATCGATTTCGATCTCCTGGAACAGCACAATAAAGGCTTGATCGCCCTGTCGGCCTGCCTCCAGGGAGAGATTCCCAGCTTGATCCTCATGGGGCGCGAGGAAGAGGCCCTGAAGGCGGCCCGGCGGTACGCCGGAATCTTCGAAGACCGGTTCTACCTGGAAGTTCAGAAAAATTTCATGGCCGAACAGGACCTGGTCAACCAGGGACTTTTACGGTTGGCCTCGGACCTGGACTTGCCGCTCATCGCCACCAACGACTGCCATTATCTGAATAAAACCGACGCCGAGGTTCACGATATTCTTCTGTGCATCCAAACCGGGAAAACCTTGGAAGATGAAAACAGAATGAAGTTCCCGACGTCGGAGTTCAATTTCAAGTCACCGGAGGAAATGACCGGACTGTTTAAAGACTTCCCGGACGCCGTGGCCAACACCCTCAAGGTCGCGGAGCTGTGCCAGGTCGATCTGCCCAAAGGGCATTATCATTTCCCCGATTTTCCCTTGGAGAAAGGTGAAAGCCTGGACTCCAGACTTATTTCCCAAACCAGGGCCGGATTCGAACAACGTCTTGAAGACCTCGGGAAAAAACAGGATTTTGATGAAACCAAAATCCGGCAATACCGGGACCGCCTGGAACACGAGCTTAACGTCATCATCAAAATGGGCTTTGCCGGGTACTTTCTCATCGTGGCCGATTTCATCAACCACGCCCGGCAAAATGATATTCCGGTCGGACCCGGACGCGGCTCCGCCGCCGGCAGTCTGGTCGCTTATGCCTTGGGTATCACCGACCTGGACCCTATCCGCTACGGTCTGCTGTTCGAGCGCTTCCTCAATGAAGAGCGGGTGTCCATGCCCGACATCGACGTGGATTTCTGCACCGAGGGCCGGGAACAGATCATCAGGTACGTGACCGAGCGTTACGGCGGCCAGGATCACGTGGCCCAGATCATCACCTTCGGCCAGATGCAGGCCCGGGCGGTCATTCGGGATGTCGGCCGGGCCTTGGGCATGCCTTACGGCGAAGTGGACCGGATCGCCAAAATGGTGCCTAATCGACTCAAGATCACCCTGGCCGAAGCCATGGCCGAGGAACCCCGGCTGCTCAAGGCTTCCCAGGAAAATCCCCAGGTGGCCAAACTTCTGAAAGCGGCCCAAGCCTTGGAAGCCTTGCCTCGACACGCCTCGACCCACGCCGCCGGGGTGGTTATCGCCGACAAACCCCTGGTCCATTATCTGCCCCTCTACTGCGTCTCGTCGGACCAAAGCTCGGAGCAGAACCGGGTGGTGGTGACCCAATTCGATATGAAGGGGGTCGAGGAAATCGGCCTGATCAAGTTCGATTTCCTCGGACTTAAGACCCTGACCCTGATCAACCAGGTGCTGAAACTGCTCGAATCCCGCGGCATCCAAATCGACCCGGCCGAGTTGAACCTGGAAGACCCCCGGACTTATGAACTGCTCGGGGCGGGCGACACCACCGGCGTGTTCCAGCTTGAAAGTTCGGGCATGCGGGAAATCCTGGTCAAATTGAAACCCAGCCGATTCGAGGACGTCATCGCCTTGGTGGCCTTGTACCGACCGGGTCCGCTCAAGAGCGGCATGGTCGACAATTTCATCCAAGGCAAGCACGGCCAGATCGAAATCCGATACGAACTGCCCGAATTGGAGCCCATCCTCAAGGATACTTATGGCGTGATCCTCTATCAGGAGCAGGTCATGGAGATCGCCAGCCGCCTGGCCGACTATTCCCTGGGTGAAGCCGACTTGCTCCGCCGGGCCATGGGCAAGAAAATCCCCGAGGAAATGGCCAAACAGAGAGGGCGCTTCATGGAGGGCGCCCGGGCCAACCGGATCGATCAGGAAAAGGCCGACAAAATTTTCGATTTAATGGCCAATTTCGCCGAATACGGCTTCAACAAGTCCCATAGCGCCGCCTACGCCCTGATCGCCTTTCAGACCGCTTATCTCAAAGCCCATTTCCGGACCGAGTTCATGGCCGCCCTGCTGACCAGTGAAGTGAACAACCAGGATAAAATCGTCCGTTTAATCAACGAATGCCGGGAAAAAGGGATTGTCGTTCTGCCGCCCGACATCAATGAAAGCTGGGAGACCTTCACCGTGGTCGACCAACAGATCAGGTTCGGTCTGGCCGCCATCAAGGGCGTCGGACAATCGGCCATCGAAGCCGTCGTCGAGGCCCGCAAGGAGAAGCTTTTCACCGAGCTGTTCGATTTTTGTGAAAGAGTGGATCATCGAAAAGTCAACCGCCGGGTCATCGAAGCCCTGATCAAATGCGGCGCTTTCGATTCGACCGGCGTTTCCAGGGCCCAAATGGCCGCGGCCCTGGATGACGCCTTGGATCAAGGCGGCAAGTTTCAGCGGGAACGCGACCAGGGACAGACCAATCTCTTCGTCTTCATCGACGAGGTTCAAGGACAAGCACCCATTCGCTGGCCCGGCGTGCCCGAGTGGCGCGAGACCGTTCGTTTGGCTTACGAAAAGGAATCCTTGGGCTTTTACATCACCGGCCATCCCCTGGCCCGGCACGAACAAGACCTGGCCGAATTGACCAACACCAACGCCGAAAAGATCAAGGACCTGCCGGATAAAACCCCGGTGCGCCTCGGCGGCGTCGTCGTCAACGTCCAGCCCAAGTTGACCAAGAAGGGCGACCGGATGGCTTTTGTCACCCTGGAAGACTTGACCGGCCTGGTGGAGATCATTGTTTTCCCCGACCTCTACCGGACCGCGCAGCCCTGCCTGGAAAGCGATAAGCCGGTGCTGGTCTCCGGAGAACTGACCGTTGACGAAAAAGGGGCCATGTCCTCTAAAAAAATAAAGGCCAAGGAAATAATGCCGCTGGAGGAAGCCCTGGAAAAAATGGCCGCCAGGGTGGTCTTTAATCTTTCCGCGCCGGCCCTGGAGCGGAAAGACCTGGATGTACTCAGATCAATTGTCGCCAGCCACCCGGGCCGGACCCCCGTCCTGGTCAACATCCATCTGCCGGGCCGGGGAATGGCCGTGCTCAGACTTAATGACGGCGTCCGACCCAGCCGGGGCCTCCTCCGCCAAACCAAGGAATTTTTGGGAGAAAACGTCGTCACCTTCAAGTATTCATAAAACGCCGTATTATTGACTTTACAACATGGATGCTCATGGTTTCTTCCAATGCCGGGACCGGGCCTTTCTATCGCCGCCGCATCCGCGCCGGAGGATTGACCGGTTTTTCCGTCCGGGTCAAACAAACCGATTTATACATCCGGGCCGAGCGGGACCTGTCCGTCCAAGCCTATGATCTGGTCGTTCTGGGCCGGGAGCGAATCGAAAACTGGGCCGACCGGCATCCGGATTTTTTAACCAGCCTCTCCCCGCTGCCCCATAATCCTCTGGCCCCGGCCCCGGTCGGGGAAATGCTGGAAGCCGGCCGGCGGGCCGGGGTCGGCCCCATGGCCGCGGTGGCCGGGGCCCTGGCCGAATTCGTCGGCCGTGGACTCAAGCCCTTATCCCCCCAAGGCGTAATTGTGGAAAACGGCGGGGACATCTTTCTGGACGCGGCCGTCGAGGTGAAGATAGGCCTTTTCGCCGGGGAATCGCCCCTGTCTCTGCGTCTGGCCCTGGTGATCGGTGCGGACCGGATGCCGGCGGGGGTGGGCACGTCCTCCGGGGCCATTGGGCATTCCTTGAGTCTGGGTCGAGCCGACGCGGCCACGGTCCTGGCCGATTCAGCCGGCCTGGCCGACGCCGCGGCCACGGGTTTGGGCAATCGGGTCTGCCGGGCCAATGATATTGAACCAGCCCTGGAATGGGTCCTCTCCATAACCGGCGTGCGGGGAGCAGCCGTGGTCCTTGGGGATAAAATCGGGCTGCTCGGGGACCTGAAGGTCGTCCCGATCTGAACCTTTAAAACCATTCAATGGACAGGGGCATTCCCCGCTTCTTTCAGGCGGGCCGAAAGAAATGGATTCCTGCTTTCGCAGGAATGACGCATAGTTATGAACATCGTCGTTCCCGCGCAAGCGGGAACCCAGTCTTTGGTCTGCTCCTTTTCTGGACCCCTGCTTGCACTGGGGCGACGTGAAATAGGCTCCTCGTTCCGCCTAGGCCCGATGATCATCGGGCTACGCGGGGACCTGAAGGTCGTCCCGATCTGAACCTTCATATATTTTCCAGTTTATTCAAATCTTTTGCGTCTTCGTCCTCTTGGTCGGGATACCTGTTCCGGAGGGAGTGGATCATATCCAGGCTGTCGAAAAAGACGGACACCAGTTCCGGATCAAACTGTCGGCCCGCGCCTTCTTCCATGATCTTGAGGGCTTCGCTTTCGTCCCAGGCCGGCTTGTAGACCCGCTTCGAGCACAAGGCGTCGTACACGTCGGCTATGGCCACGATTCGGCCGAATAAAGGAATTTCCTCCCCCGATTTGCCCCGCGGCCGTCCATCGACGCTGACGTAATCCTTCAGGGGAAGTCCGGTGGCCGGGTCGACGTGTCCCGGATAACCTTGGCCGTCCCAGCGTTCATGGTGAGTCAAGGCCACCTCGCTGGCGGCGTCGTCGAAATCAGACCTTTTATCGATAAAAAGTCGGGCGCCCAGAACGGTATGGTCTTTCATGATTGCGAATTCTTCCGGAGTGAAACGGCCCGGTTTCTTCAAAATCGCGTCCGATATGCCCACCTTGCCCACGTCATGGAGCATGGCCGCCATCCGAAAAACGTCCCTTTTCGCTTCGATGTCTTCCTCCGGCCACCCGTTCTTTTTGGCCCAGTTTTCGTAGATCTCCACCGAATATGCTCCGACCCGGTTGACGTGAGCCCCGGTCTCCTTGGGGTCGCGCAGTTCAGCCATCCGGATCATCCGCAAAATAATGGCTCGGGTCATGCGGGCCCTTTCCAAAGCCACCGTGGCCGTGCCGGCGAAACTCTGCATCATTTTTTCGTCTTCGGCGGAAAAAGGAACGACCAGGCCGTGCTCGTCCTGAGCGTTGATAATCTGTAAAACCCCGACCACGTCGGATCGAGTGGTCGCTAGGGGCAGGGTCAACATGGACCGGGTTCGGTAACCGGAAGCCTCATCGAACTGGCGGCTGAAACGGTACGAGCGGCCTTCCGGGATTTCGTAAACATCGGGTAGGTTCAAGGGCCGCCCTTCGCTGGCCGCCCACCCGGCGATGCTGTTCCGGTCAACGGGCAGGGTGAAGGTCGAAAAAATCAGTTTTTCTCCCGGTGCCAGCTTCTTTTGCAGGGCGGCGTTCTGGGTGTAACTGAATCGGAGCCGGTCGCCCTCGCAAATGTAAATCGAGCCCGCCTCCGCATTGACGAATCGGCGGGCTTCGGTCAAAATTCTCTCCATTAGAATATCGAGGTCCGCCACTTGGTTGAGCTGGACGCCCAGATTGATCAAAGCTTCCAGTTTCTGTTCCGCCGTCAGCATGTTCTCCGCCGATCTTTTTCCACTGAAGTCGTCATTTAAAAACCGCTTGGGCTGCTCCCCGCGATCTCCCGGGAAACAATGATGTTTTCATCACCAAAAAGAAGCTTGTGTCCCGGTGGCCGGCTCGATGCATTTCGGTCCTTCGTTTCGAGGATTGTTGACATGGGGACCGACCCGATAACCGCTCATTTTTTCAGCCGGGTATGGTTTTAGTAAACCGCACAGTTTTTTCATATCTTGATTTTCCACATTCAGCCAGGTTTCGAAATGACCGGGTTCCAGAATGGCCGGCATTCTTGAATGAATCCGGCCCACCAATTCATTGGCCTCGGTCGTCAGGATCGTGCACGAATGGATGGCTTCACCGTCAGGTCCCGACCAGGTCTCCCAGAGCCCGGCCAAGGCCAGGGGCTGACTGTTTTTCAATTGAAAATAATAGGGGCCGCCCTTTTTCACTGCCTTGGACCATTCAAAAAAGCCGTTGGCCGGCAGCAACCCTCGCCGCTGTCGGAAAGCCCCTCGAAATGAGGGTTTTTCCGCCGCCGTTTCGGCCCGGGCGTTTATTATCCCGGTCCCGGGCGACTTGCTCCAGGACGGAATCAAGCCCCACACGAGGAAAACCAATTGCCTGCCCCGGCTCCCGGAGTCCGGTCGAATAAAGGCCACCTCCTGACCCGGGGCAATGTTGTACCGCGGAGACACGACCGGAGTTTCCCTCAACTGAAAATATTCAGTCAGCTCACCGCCCGAAGAATGCAAACCGAACCGCCCGCACATAAACTATACCCTTAAAATACTAATGAAAAAACATTATAACCGGTACATAACCGAAATGTCACACTAACGTCGTGTCTCCGCCGTTTTTTTGCTATATTTAACTCAAGCTGAATCGGTTAATTGTAATAAGGCCGCATGGACAAACTCGGATTAAAATAATAATATGGTGAGGTGCTTGGTGCAACCGAACATACTGGTCGTGGAAGACGAAAAGGACATTCTCGATCTGATCGACTATAATCTGCGGCAAGCCGGATTCAGAGTCGCCAGGGCCATGGACGGGGTGGAAGCTATGAACCTGATAAAGAAAGAACCTCCGGACCTGGTCATTCTCGACTTGCTTCTGCCCGGACTCGATGGCAAGGAGGTCTGTCGGCGGATTCGGCAGGATGAATCGACCAGGAACCTCCCGGTCGTCATGTTGACGGCCAAGGCCGAGGAGATCGATCGGATCATCGGTTTTGAGATCGGGGCCGACGACTATCTCACCAAACCATTCAGTCCCCGGGAGCTGATTCTCCGCGTCCAGGCCGTTCTCCGGCGGACCATGGAACAACCAGAACCCACGGTCAGACTGAGCTTTCCCGGTCTGGTCATCGACCCGGAAAGACACCGGGTGGAAGTGGACGGACAGGAAGTGGTTCTTACCGCCACTGAATTTAAACTCCTCTATTACCTGGCCGGCCGTCCCGGCCGGGTCCAGAGCCGAGACCTTCTCCTGGATCAGGTTTGGGGTTATCCCTACGAGGGCTATGCCCGAACCGTGGACACCCACGTCAGGCGTTTGAGAAAAAAACTGGGCCGCCAAAAAGAGCGCATTGAAACCATCAGGGGTGTGGGCTACCGCTTTCGGGAAGAGAGTTGAAACCCAGATTCACCTTTCACAATTGGATTTTCGGCGGGTGCATCCTGGTCGTCCTGTGCACCCTCGCCTTTGTGGGCATATTCCTGGAAAGGTCCCTTCGAGAACAAATCATCATTCATCTGCGCGACTCCCTCTTCCATCAGGTCGCCGTCCTTGGTGAAGTAGTTTCGGACCGCTGGTCCGAGCCGGACCCGCTGGATGATTCAGATGGGTTGGCTCAGTTTTTGGGCCGGACAATGGGCGTGAGAGTCACCTTGATCACCCCCGACGGCTTGGTCATCGGCGACTCGGAAGTGCCCACGGAAAAAGTCGCCGGCCTGGAAAATCACGCCGACCGGCCGGAAATTATTCAGACCCTGGCCGAAGGACAGGGCTGGAGCGTCCGGCGCAGCGCCACTCTCCAACAGGATTATCTCTATGTGGCCGGACTGATCGGACCGCCGGACCGGCCTCGACTGATAGTCAGGGCCTCCTTGTCCCTGGCCGAAAGCGAAGCGGTGTTGTCCCGCCTTACACGACTGATCCTCTGGGCCTCTCTCCTCGGCGTGATTCTCTCCCTAGGCGCGGCCTTTCTGGTGGCCCAAGGCATTTCCAGACCCATCAAGGACTTGACCCGGACCGTTTTGAACATCTCTTCCGGCGACCTGACCCAGCGCATGCACCTTTATCCCAATCACGAAATCGGCGATCTAGGCCGGGCCTTCGATCAGATGGCCGACCATCTCCAGGAAGAATTGGAGGCGGTCACCCAAGCCCGCGATCGTCTGGAAACCATACTCCGACGCATGGTCGAAGGGGTTTTGGTCACCGACAGCACGGGCCGGATATTGATGACCAACTTGTCCCTGCGAGAGCTGCTCGGCCTTAACCACAATCCCTTGGGAAAGCGGCCTTCGGAAATTTTGCGCAACGCCGACTTGATTGAAGCCTTCCGCGAGGTCTCCACCGGTTCGCCTTATCTCTCTTTGGAAATTGAGACCCTGACCCCCGTTAAACGCACCCTGGAAGTCCACCTGGCCGCCCTGCCCGGCGAAGGTCCCGGAACCGGCGTGGTCGCCGTCTTTCATGACGTCACCCAGCGCAAAAGGGTCGAGGAAATGCGCCGTGATTTCGTGGCCAACGTTTCTCACGAACTCAGAACACCCCTGGCCGCCATCCGGGCCTCGGTCGAGACCCTTTTGGACGGGGCCCTCGAAAAACCCCGGTTCTCCCGGCAGTTCACCGAAGTAATCGAACGCCAGGTCAAGAGAATCGAAAGCATCGTCTTCGACCTGTTGGCCCTGGCCCGGATTGAATCGGGTCAGGAGGAATCCAACCGGGAAAATATTATTTGGTCCGAGCTGGTCGAAACCGTCCTCGGGGTGGTTTCCGAGCTGGCCCATTCCCGGCAAGTCGTTCTCAAAAGCGAAATATCCCCGGGCCTGAAGGAATTTCATGGCAACAAGCGCCAGGTCGAACAGGCCCTGGTCAATCTCCTGGACAACGCCTTAAAATACACCGAGGCCGGAGGGGAAGTGACCTTGAAGGTTTATCCTCGGGATCGCCAGGTCTGTCTGGCCGTAACCGACACCGGCGTCGGGATCGCCCCCGAACATCATGACCGGATATTCGAACGTTTCTATCGGGTCGATAAAAATCGGTCCCGGGAACTGGGCGGCACCGGTCTGGGCTTGGCCATCGTCAAGCACATCGTCCAAGCCCACGGCGGCAAAGTCGAAGTCGAGAGCTTTCCCGGCCGGGGCAGCACCTTTCGGCTGATTTTACCCGTGCATGCCTGAAAACGCCCGCCTCCAAAACCCATAGGAACGGATGGAGATAGTCTGGGGTTTCAACCCCAGGCCCAGGCGCGTGGAAGCTGGCGCTTCCAAGAACTGGTTCCCAATCTCCAGCTTGGGAACCAGTCAGACAAGTTTATCTGAGGGTGGCTCCGACAACTCGTTGTCGGAGCGCCGCAGGCGCAAGAGGACCAGGCGCCAGGATGGCTTTTTTAGAGAAGGTCCGTCGGCCTCTCCGTCGAATTCCCCGGCTGGACCTCTGGTCCGCCTGGCGGCGGCCCCGGACGCGGTCCGGGTAGCCTAACCAAGAGAGAAAAGGCTTCTTTTTTAATATATTAACAAATTTCCTTATAATAAATTTGTTGACATTTAAGTGCAAGCATGCTATGTAAAAATGGGAAGATTGTTTGTCTCTTTCGAAAAGGGGGAACTTCTCGCCGCAGATAACTTATTTTGGGTTATGTCCTGATCGCGATTTCATTGGGGGTGGAACGGTAAGGACTCAACCAGCGGGGGCAAGGCGTTTCTGTGGTCGGAAGAGAGCGGTTCTGTAGTCTAATCATTCATATTATCCACTAGTTGTATTAAATTTCCCACCACAGTACCTCACTTATCCGGGTTAGCTTGATGGGCCTTCATCCGTTCCTAACGGGACAAGGGCGGCGAGCCATTGGGTTAAAGGCCCCTACATAATTATAAGGACAAGTTAATCGTGCTTCGGACGTAGACGCCACCAAGACGATAACGATCCGAAAATAATGTGGATAGGACTTTGCGTAGCATCATTATATTTATTTGAAAAAATAAAAAGGTGATGGAGGACAGAAATTCACTGAGGGGGAGAGGACATGAAATATGAAAAATTAGAGACAAAGATGAATCATGGCGGGCGTTATGTATTTATTACCACTACCTTAATTCTATTGCTGCTATTTGGGGGAACCGCCTTTGGAAAACCAGTTTCAATTGCACAGTCATTGCAAGCCGCCAACAGTTTTCTTTTAAGAGAACAAACAAGTTCCCAGATAACCATTTCCAAAGACAACGCGGGACCATCCGCCCGGGATGTGGCTCTCAACCCGGATACCAGGGCGGTCAGGCAGATAAGGGACAGCGAAGGCAAGGTGCTGGCCTATGTTCATATGCTGAAACCTGAAGGATTTATCATCACTTCGGCCGACGATAGAATCCGACCAATTATCGGTTATTCATTTAAGGGAGGCTTCCCTTTTATAGATTCAAAAGATAATGTCCTGCTTCACCTTGTCGAATGGGATATGCAAGCCCGGTTAAATTCACTCAAACAGGATACTGGAAAAGCACTAACAGCTTCCGATGAGAGCATAAACCAATGGAACATTAGCTTGTCAAAAGATTCCCTATTGGTCAGTGAAAACGATGCACAAGAAGTGTGGGGACCATGGATAAATACAAATTGGTATCAGAGTGGACATTATAATGATTTTTGCCCACTAGACCCAAAAGGAAACAGATCTGTTGTTGGTTGTGTGGCTACAGCAATGGCGCAAATCATCAACTATTGGGAGTATCCAGTCACTATAGAGCTTGTTGAATCTGACCGTTATAAATCTAAGGGGAAAAATGGATCATTTTGGATTCCGGATACATCAAATAACCTTAATTACCCTACTTTCTCGGAAATTAACAATAAACTTCAGATCATGACTTACAATAATAATTTACAACAAGAAGGATATTTATCTTTTGCCACTGGAATTAAACTTCAGATGAATTATTCAAGCGATGGTTCAGGGACCAAAGCAAAAGTGGAAGCGTACTTAAATGGATTCAATTATGGTATGGCCAGAAAAATACTCCCAGGAAGTGGTTTTTACGAAGCAATCAAGAAAAATATGAAAAAAAATCCAGGATGGCCTGTTCAGTTATCTATCGGAGGTGGAATTTTTGGATGGTTCAATGGCCATTCTATTGTTGTAGATGGATATAAAGCCTCCGGCGAATATCACCTTAATTTTGGTTGGTCGACCACTGAAGAAGATATATTCTATTTTCTTCCAGATGATCTACCAACAGTTCCCGAATGGGAAAACATGTTTAATACTGCGAGATATGCTATAGTAGATATAGCTCCATTTAAGGGCTGGAACCAATACGGAGCTGATGAAAAAAATACGTTCCGGCTTATATATGATGCGCCGACAGAAAATATTATTTCCCACAAATGGTATGTTTCCCCCCCGGCTCATAACTTTAAAGGGTTGGTTGTCGGCACAGGTGCCAAGGTCTACGCCGTTGTTTCGCCGAAGAACTTGGGAAAGGGCTACCATCCCGGCCTTTGGGTGATTAATCAATACGGCGTCGTGGAAGAAAAACATTATATCGATGAAGATGAAAATGTTTCCTATCCCGTGCAGAATTCCAAAGGAGAGGTATTTCTAGCAACAGGCGAAGGGGGAGTTTATAAGTTCGACCCTCGTGCAAAAAGCATGACAAAAATATTTCAGGAACCCAGCGGAAATGAATTTAACAAACCTAAAATCGATTCCGATGATTATCTATATATAAATACGGATAATAAGTTATATTGCATAAAACCTGAGGGCAATTATTGGACATTTATACCGCCAGTAGCTGGGGCCTCTTTTAACAAGAGGATTCCCGCAATAGACGTGTCGCGTGATAATGTTTACATCGGATATTATGATCCAGTTTTAAATAGATCTTATTTAGGTTGTGTTAATAGACAAGACGGTACTTTCAGGTATCAAAAGACTTTTTATGATGTGCCGAATAATTCGGAGATGACCGGACCTGCATCAATTAGTGAGGATGGAACAGTTTATGTTGGATGTTTTGGAAAACTTTACGCACTTACACCTAAAACCGGCTATTTTAATGAACGCTGGTCGCCACGTAGTTTTAATATTAAATGGGAAAATGCGCCAGTTATTAACCAGAACGGAACCATTTATATTTCTTATTGGAAAAATGTGGGCGGCACTTGGTATTACGCTTTTGGGGCCTTGAACCCGTCAAATGGTAATAACAACTGGGAGATAACGATTCCATCGCCTGGAGATTACGACAATATTTTGCAACCTTACGTTGCCTCAAATGATGTGGTCGTATTTAGCATTTTGAGAGAACAGGCTGGTCCAGACACTTTTGAACTTTATGCTTATCAGGATATGGGAAGCTATCCTGCTTTAAAATGGCACAAAGATTTCGGAATTGATTCGGGAGCTGATGTAGCTTTCGGTCCGTCCGAAACCATTTATGTCTTGCCAAGCAGCACAGGCACCACACTTTACGCCCTATCTGAAGGGGAAGTCGGCGACCCTGATGAGGCCGGCATGGCCTTTACGAATAATGAAGCGCCCCATCAACCGGCCGGTCCCAGCCCTCAGGACGGGACCGAGAATCTCGGAACCAGCCTGACTCTATCGTGGACTTGTTCCGATCCCGAGAGCCATTCTTTAAAATATGATGTCTATCTAGTGTCCCGTGCGATTAATTATGTCATATATTGTTGAAATATGTTATGGTGCCAAATTATGGCACGTAAACGAGAAGACTACGTAATCAATGAGACTGATCGCGAGTCGCTTTTGAAGATGCTTC
>Ga0209270_1001210_pt1 | contig 39331 bp, 25 predicted proteins | sample MTBAKSrepl1MetaG_FD_187456 | JGI IMG/M metagenome (GOLD analysis project Ga0209270, IMG submission 187456) | Enrichment culture microbial communities from Arthur Kill intertidal strait, New Jersey, USA, that are MTBE-degrading - MTBE-AKS1... | ecosystem: Environmental > Aquatic > Marine >... | reverse complement strand
GCCGAGGTCCATCCCCTTTTGCAGAACACCGATCGCCATCCCTCCCAGGATGTTCACCACAATGATGATGATGCCGGCGATGGCATCCCCCTTCACAAATTTCATGGCGCCGTCCATGGCACCGTATAGCTGACTCTCCCTCTCCACGCCTCGCCGTCTTCGCCTGGCATCGGTCATATCGATGACGCCGGCCCGCAGATCCGCATCGATACTCATCTGCTTGCCCGGCATAGCGTCGAGGGTGAAACGGGCCGAGACCTCAGCGACCCTTTCCGACCCTTTGGCGATCACCAGAAACTGGACAATCGTGATGATCAAAAAAATAGCCCCTCCGACGACAAAATTTCCGGCCACGACAAAATTCCCGAATGTAGAAATGATCTCACCGGCATCGGCGTTCAAGAGGATCAAACGGGTGGAGGTGATGTTGAGCGAAAGTCTGAAGAGGGTCGTAAACAGCAGGATACTCGGAAAGGTTGAGAGGGAAAGTGCCGAGGGGATGTACATAGCGACCATGATCAGGGTCACCGCCAGACCGAGATTCGTGGCGATCAGACCATCGAGCAAAGGGGTCGGCATGGGAAGGATCATCAGTGCGATAATCGCCACCACGAGGGTCGCGAGGACGATATCGTTGTACCGCGATGCCTTTAGGAGAATGTGCTGCAAACTATTCAGTTTCACGTGCATGTTCGGAACTTCTCCTGAACAGGGGTTCCCATCCGGTGATGCCCGGTTCCTTCGCAGGCTTCGCCCGCTCAGTCCCGCCCCTTCGGGGGCCCGGGTTCACCCTGTCTCTGCCGCCGTTTAGAGGCTTGATCGGGCGACGGGCTGCAGTTCACCTTCATCCCAACCAACGGATTTCGTAAAGATTGACAAAGCATCCCTGATTTTCGAATAAGGACTGGGACGCGCCGGATGATCACTTCCGGAGATGGACCAGATAGGCATTCAGGCACTCACAGGCATTTTCCTCCTCTCCGAGACTGCGGTAGGCCAAGGTCTTCAGCAAGTAGCCCAAGGCTTGGCGATTCCGCTCCTTTTCCAGGAGGAGGAAGGCCTCTGCGGCTGCAAGGGACCGCTCATATTCGCCGGTCATCAGATACGCATAACTCAGGGACTCCACGAAGCGAGCCTCCTCGGGAAAAAGTCCCACGAGTGCTTGAAAAAGGATGCGGGCCTTTTCTGCCTTTCGATGGGAAAGGAAAAAATAACCGAGCACGGCCAATGCTTCTTTTTCTCTTGCATTCATCGATCGGTCCCGGGCGTTTCACCCCTTCAGCAGGATGTTCCGGCAGGCAACAAGGTACTCGTCGAGCATCAAATGCTCCTCCATCAAGGCTATCGCCTCGCGTACACTTCTTCGGGACAGATGCCGAAGCTCCCTGACGGACATTTCCCGCAGGGCGCGGGCGGCGCCTGCAATCGCCTCGCGGTAACACTCCGACCTCAAGATATCCGGTTCCAGGGTCACTGGTTTCAATGACGTCAGGAGGCGGGAATCCAGAGAACGGTCCGGGAAAAGGCCTTCCAGGCGACCGAGTGGCGGATCTTCACTCGGGATAGGCCGCGCAGCCGCCGGATCGAAGCGGACCTTTCCGGCGGTAGACCCACTGTAAATCCTTTGCTGAAAGACGTTTTGAACAATATCTGAATGGTCCGGAATTCGAGGCATCCGCTTCTCTCCCCTGCTCGACGACCCTGGTCGTCACTCAAACGAACTTGTGCTCCCTATGTGTGCTCGACTCAAAAGACCATCAGTCAGCGAGATTTCTGCACAGGATAGGCCTTCCACCAGAATGGTCGACTCCCCTCATCGGCCGCGACGTGATTGAAGCGCTTGCTCCTTTGCAATCTCCGAATCAAGGGCCTCCTGCATTCCTTTTAATAATTTTTGCCGGCCTTGCATATCCTTGCAGGCCTTGAAAGGAATCTCCCAGACCAGATAACGCAATTCCCGCAACAAATCGATCCTCGCTGCCGCACCACCAATCCCGAGGTCATTCAGGATAGCCAAGATCTCCTGACTCCCGACCGATGGGTGTATCGTCAACCCCATCAATCTGCCCATCAAGGCCCGCCCCGAAACGGCTGCCGGCTCACGGAACTGAGTCTGCATCCTTTTCACCAGACCTGTGCAGGCCCTTTGCATGTTCCCGAGGACCTCGAGATAATAAAGTCGGTCGATGATCGACCGGAGCTCCGCTCGATCTATCGAAGGCCCCCGAGACATCAGCTCGGCTCCGGCTGCCCTGATGAGGAAATCCATAGCCCGCTGAAAACCCTCCTCCCCATAGGCGTCCATCACGCCGCGGTAGGCCGAGTCGAGGTCTGTGAAGCCGAGTACCGCGCTGCGATAAAAATCACGCAGGCGCTGTACACCGGCAAATCCCTGCCCCGCAACCTCGAAGGCGGTTACGCTCGTGTTCAGCCCGGCCCGGACAGCCGGTCCCTGTTCCCGCACCAGGTGTTCCAGCGCCTCGGCCAAGGCGTTGCGCAGACCGCTCGATGACTCTCCTGCCGCAGCGGTGGACTCCAGGGCATGCAGCAACACAGCATACTGAATGGAAACATCCCTGAAAGAGAGCCTCACAACTGCAAGAATCTGCCCCGCGCTCACATCCCGCAGCGACCAGAGACGCGCCATGAATGCCTCGAGCTGCCTGCCTTTTTCAAAATCCGGCAGTCTTGCGAAGCAGTCCTCCGCCCCTTGCAGGAGTTCTGTTTGGCCGCTTGCCAACCGCACCGACCTGCGCTCGGCGAGGTGCTTTTCAACCCGTTCGCTGAAAGCGAACGAGACCTCCTCAGCGGCCTCGGCAATCATGGACTGGAAATCTTTAACCTGGACAACACGGCCCTCATGGTAGCCTTCTACGGACCTCGGGGGCTCCGGGGCAGTCTCCCTCACCGGCCCCCCTTGCATGCTACGAGCCCCATCGACTTGTTCGAACATGACCTCTGAAACCTTTTCCGCCCCTTACCAGCGGTGCGTCAGGCCCTTTATCAGGCCGTTGAAATCTTGAAATACACCACTCTCTGCGCAATGCACCGATACACAAGAAACCGACCCCGCCGAGGAAATAGACGGAACACGCGTGCCAATTCCGGAGCCACGCCCTGCACGCTCAGATGAATGCACATCATAGACCTTCAGATCGAGGGAAACTCCAGCCACGCCCTGCACGCTTGGATGAATGACATCAACCCCGGGTGCATGCATTCTCTGGATGGCCCCATCCATGCCCGTCCGATATCCGAATGTTTCTCGGGGAGCCGCCGGCGCTGAATAACTGGGAGTTTGCAAACTTGAAGCCATAACGCAATCAAACAGGACACAAATTTGCTAAAAGACGAGAAACGGAGTGATCCTCGTCTCATAACCCCGCTTTCGACTGCAAACAACTGGTGCCCCGCGGGTTGCCATGTCACATCCCCGAACCTGCGGCGGAAGGTCTGGCAGACGAACGAATGCATAACAAGCTGTGCGCAACGCAGCGGGAATTGTGCGACGTATGCCCGGCTGCCAGGCTTCGGATTTAGGGGAAGGAAACGCTCGAATGGATCTTCGATGGACTGCAGGCGATTGACCCGTGGGAGTCCTTATGACGATGTCCGCTTCCGTCGATGAAAGATGAGCGTGAAGCAAACCCGTTTCGCCCCTTGGGTCACGCCCTTCTGAAACCGCTGTTCCGTGAAAAAGCGCCTCTGAAAGGGGAGGTTAGAATGTAATCTCTTTCAGGCAGTCCTGCAAAGGCTGCAGGGAGGGGTCGTCCTGGACGGCGAGCCGCTGCCGGAGGGATGCCAGCGCAGCGGGGATATAGGCCTCGAAGAAATGCTTGCCTTTGGTCTTGCTGAGAAAGGAGAAAGCCCCCAAGATCTGCAGGTTCCGCTGCAGGGCCAGCCAGGGATAGGCCGCCGCCACCCCTGCGACGGCTTTCGGGCGAAGGTGATCGAGCCGCTTCAGGTAGTGCGCATAAACGTCGAACTGCACCGCCTCTGGCAGAGCCGCATACGGATCGATCAAGAGCGAAGCGAGATCATACCCCAAGGGGCCGATCCGCCCCCCCTGCCAATCGATGAATCTCGGCCGATCCCCTGACCACATGATGTTGCGGGACTGAAAATCACGGTGCAGGAAAAACCGCTCGCCCGACTGCAAGGCCCCCGATGCGATCCGGTCGAAGGCGCCCTTCAAGCCGGGGCGATCAAGGCTCAATCCGAGGTATCCCTGGAGAAACGCGCGCGCGAAGTATTCCGCCTCGTAAGAGGAGGCCACATGCCTATCATAGAAAGGCGTCTGGCAGCACCATGTCGTCTGAAACCCTTGCGCACCGCCCAGCTGCATGTCCAGAAGCCGTTCCGCAACCTCGCAGTACAGCGGCAGCGGTGCAGCTCCGGCAAGGACCATTCCGTGCAGGGAAACATCCCCCAAATCCTCCAGGGCAACCCACCCCATCTCGAGATCCAAATCGAAGATCTCCGGCACGGGAGCTCCTTGCGCATAGAGGTGGCGGCCGATCTCGACGTAGGCTCGGTTCTCGATCCGGGCCGCCTCATCTGCCGGGGGGTTTACCATGATGACGCACCCGCTCCTGCCTCCAGCCAGAGACCTCAGGCGGCAGAACCGGCGGTCCGAACCATCACCTTTCAACAAGACGAAACGATCCGAATCAACGCCGCCCCCCTGCCGATCCAAAAAGGCCATGACGGCCGATTCAACAAACGATTCCATAGCCGCTCTACCGGATTGATCCGCACACCGGCCGCTCGATGCGCCTTCCCGCCGTCACGATGCTGTCCAGGACTTCGATGCCGGCAGCGACACTGACCCCTTCCCACAACACGCTGCGGCCAACCACCGCCTCCGCCTCCAGAACGGCCCCGGCGCCCACCACCGCCCAGTCCTCGAACCGCACCGAAGGATGCACCTGTGCATCCGGCCCCACGAACACCCGCCGCAACCCGACCCAATCGCGGTTGGCCGCCAGATACTCCGGGATGCTCCCGAGGTCCCGCCAGCGGTGGCCCGTGCTCAAAAATGCGCCCACTCCGCCCCCCTTCATGATCAGGCGGCGATAGCAGGCGACGATGTCCGCAAAGCCGGGGCCCGGAATCCTTTCGATCAAGCGCGGATCGAGCACATGAATACCCGTGAAGGCCAGCCGCCCAGGACGGGGAGCCGCTGAGATGTCGACAATGGTGCCTTCTGCGTCGACCGCCACCTGGCTATAGGGTTTGCACGCGTGCAGAACCAGGGATGCCAGCCTCCCGGCCTCACAATGGGCACGGTAGGCGGCCCGGAGGTCGATGTCCGTCAGGATGTCGCCGTTCAAAACGATGAAGGGCTCATCGTCCCAGAAGTCCGCCGTGTTTCGGATGCCGCCTCCCGTCCCGAGGATCTCCTCCTCGATCCTTACAGAGACGGGGATCCCCCACCCTTTCGCGCTCACATAGGCCTCGAGCTGCGCAGCCTTGTGGTGGGCATTGATGACCACGGCCTCAGCGCCGTGCCGCCTGAGATAATCCACATTGTAATCCAGAAGAGGCCGGTCTCCGACCGGCACGAGGGCCTTCGGACGATGGTCGGTCAAGGGACTCAGCCTCGTGCCGAACCCGGCGGCAAGAATCATCGCTTTCATGGGTGTTTTTTCTGTTGCAAAATATCCTTCCACGGAAAAAAATCAGCCTTGGGCAACGCGGACTGATTACCAAACCGGTTCCCAGACACGGATGCGCAATCCGTCCGGCGAGCCACGGCCTGACCGGGTTTACGAAAGGCATTCGCAGGCATTTGCCGGTCGATGACCGAAGCGACCCTTTCCCTGCGGCGTCAACCGAATCAAAGGGACAGACCGTCTTCACCCAACCCCATCAAAGGGACCTATCATGAACCATTCCACCCTGGAATTGAACGAGATCACCCTCCGCATTGGCCGCCTCTTCATGGCGGGGTTGCCCGGCACCACCCTCGATTCGGACACGAAGGCGCTCATCCGAGAGGCGGCCCTGGGAGGGATCATCCTGTTCGCCCGCAATATCGAGGGCCCGGAGCAATTGGCCGCCCTGACGAACGACCTCCAAACAGCCGCTCTGGAAAGCCAAGGCACCCCGCTCTTCATCGCCGTCGACCAGGAAGGGGGCCGCGTCGCCCGCCTTCAGGCACCCTTCAGCGTGTTCCCGGGAAACGAGGCTATCGGCCGAAGCCCCCAGCCGGAGGAGGCCGCCCGCGCCTTCGCCCGCACTACCGCGCGTGAAATGCGCCTCGTCGGGCTCAATATGGACCTCGCCCCCGTAGTGGACGTCCGAAGGGGAGAGGCCGAAAAGCACCTTGCCGGGAGGACGTTCGGAGAAGATCCAAACCAGGTTGGGCGGCTCGGTAGCCTGGTCATACGCGAGCTTCAGGCCAACGGCGTCATGGCCGTAGCCAAGCATTTTCCCGGCCTCGGCCGGACGGGCCGCGACCCGCATCTTCAGCTCCCCACCATCCCGCTTTCCCTCGCGGAGATGGAGGCCGTCAGCCTGCCGCCGTTCGCCGCCGGCATCGCTGCGGGAGTAAGCGGCATCATGAGTTCCCATGCCGTCTATCCAGCGCTCGACGAGGGCACACCCGCCACCCTCTCCCCGGCCGTTCTGACCGGGCTTTTGCGGGAACGTATGGGGTTCGAAGGCCTGATCATTACCGACGACCTCGAAATGGGGGCCATCACCGGCTCCTGGGGGGTCGATGCGGCCGCCGAACGCGCCTTTGCAGCCGGGGCGGATATCCTGCTCATCTGCCGGAATCAGCAGCGGGTCATCCAGGCCATCGACGCCGTGCAGGCGGCCCTCCTCGAAGGCAGGCTGTCCATGGAGCGGCTGCACGCAAGCAACCGGCGGATCGAGGCTGCGAAAGAGCGCTATCTCAAAACGACCGGCCCGGTCTCACTCCAGGAAGTCCGCCGCTATTTCGCCTGAGCTGGACGAATCCCAGCCGGAATCAACCGGGCTTGCCCCTTCACCCTGGCAGATGGACCATATGGCCTCCAGCAGCGGGGCGACCTGCACACGGTAGGACTCGGGCTCATCGCGGCCGGGATCATGGAAGGGGATGTGCCCCAGATAAGGAATCCCCCCCAGTTCGGCGATGATACCAGGGCTCGTTCCGGCTGCTTCATCGGCCTCGTCCCGCGCCCCGTTCGTGACAAAGCCCAGCACAGGCAGTCTCCGCGCCCGAAGGGCCTCCAGGGTCAAAAGGGTGTGGTTGATCGTCCCCAAGACGGGCCGCGCGACGATGAGCGCGGGCAGCGCCGTCTCCGCGATCAGATCGAGGACGAGGTAATCCTGCCTGAGCGGGACCATGACGCCCCCGATCCCTTCGACGACGATGGTCGAATACCGCCCGCGCAGCCTCCCGAAGGCCTCCCGGACCATCCCGAGATCGACCTCGCGGCCCTCCAGGCGGGCTGCCGCCAAAGGGGCGAGCGGCTTTTCGAAGCGGAGAGGACAGTGGAGTTCCGGCGGCATCTCTTCGCCCAGAAAGCGGCCAATCCAGGCCAAGTCCTCCGACATCAGCCGTCCGTTTTCCGTATAACAGCCGCTTGCGACCGGCTTGAAATACCCCGGGTTCAATCCCTTCCAGGCCAGATGCTGCATCAGGAGCCCCGAGACGAAGGTCTTGCCGACTTCCGTGTCCGTGGCCGTCACAAAAATTCCGTTTGCTTTCATCTTCACATTTCGAACCGACTGCAGAAAATCACCGGTAATGACCTCGCCGTCCGGCCGTGCGGCGGACGGACACCTTCCTGGGTGAAACACACTCGATCAGCTCCCCTGACGAAAGTAGTCCTTGATGGCGTAAACCAGACGGTCGACATCTTCCTGGCGATGGAGCGCGCTCAGGCTCACCCGCAGGCGGCTCTGACCCGCCGGCACGGTGGGCGGCCGGATAGGGGGCACGAAAATCCCCTCGTCCCAGAGGTAGGCTGAGAGCCGGACGGCCTCTTCCGCCTCCCCGACCACCAGCGGGATGATCGGCGTCGGTCCCTCGGCAAGAGAAAATCCAAGCGGAGCCAGGGCATCGCGGAGATGAGAAGACAATCGATGCAAGTGCTTCCGCCGGTTCGGCTCTTCGACGATGATCCGGATGGCCTCCGCGTTGGCCGCCAGGACGGGCGGAGGCAGCCCTGTCGAATAAATGAGGGAGCGGGCGTGGTTCACCAAAAAATCAACCATCTGGGTCGATGCCGCCGCAAAGCCGCCGAGGCTTCCCAAGGCTTTGCTGAAGGTCCCCAACTGCAGCGCCGACGGATCCTTCAGGCCGAAGTGATCGAACACCCCCCCGCCGTTTGGCCCGATCACGCCGGTGCCATGGGCATCATCCACCACAAGGAGCGCCCCGGACTCCCGGCTGAGGGCAGTGAGTTCGGGCAGAGGCGCCAGATCCCCATCCATGCTGAAGACCCCGTCCGTCACGATCATGACCCGCCCTCGGGCGGATCTGCCCCGGAGCAGCGTCTCGAGGGCAGCGACGTCCCGGTGCGGATAGACGGCGATTTGGGCCTTCGAGAGGCGGCAGGCGTCGACGATGCTGGCGTGGTTGAGGGCATCGCTCAGGATGAGATCACCCGGTCCCGCCAGGCTCGTAATGACGCCCACATTGGTGGCATAGCCGCTAGCGAAGACCACGGCGGCCTCGACCCGCTTCAATCGCGAAACAGCCTGCTCGAGGGTGCGGTACAAGGCGATGTTGCCGCTGATCAGGCGGGAGGCCCCGACGCCGGTACCCCAGGCCCGGACGGCCCGAACGGCGGCCGTCTTCATGCGGGGATCGGCCGCAAGCCCCAGATAGTCGTTGGAGCAGAAGAGTAGCACCGACCGTCTGCCGACCTTGACGGCGGCACCCGGCGCGGAGTCCAGGATCTTCAGTTGGCGGTAAAGCCCCCGCTCCTTCAGTTCCCTGATCGTATGGACGATATAGTCCGGCCACGGGAGCGGGCCACGGGGATCATCCGCAGACATCACGAATCGCGTTCTCCAGTGCGTCGAAGATCCGGTCCAATTCCTCGATCGTCAGGGAAAGCAGCGGCATCAGAACAATCGCGTCTCCCAGATTCCGAAGAATCACCCCATGTTCGCGGACGGCCATGCAGACCTTGTGTCCGATCCGCTCCTCCACCGGATACGCAGTGTTTCCGGCTCGGTCCAGCACCAGTTCAACCCCGGCCATCATTCCCCGCTGCCGGACGTCCCCGACGTGCTCGCCTTCGGCCAGTCGGTCCAGGCCGGCCTCGATCCGGGCGATCTTGGGCGGCAGGTTTTCGATGGTCTTGTCCGTTTGGAACAAATCCAGCGATGCGAGCGCCGCCGCGCAGGCGAGCGGATTTCCCGTGTATGTGTGGCCGTGGAAAAATGTCTTGAGCTCCTGGTAATCCCCCCAGAACCCGTCATAGATCCGCTGGGTGGTCATAGTGGCCGCCAGGGGCAGGTAGCCTCCTGTGATCCCCTTGCCGAGGCACATGAAATCCGGCACAACCGACTCCTGTTCGCACGCGAACATCGTCCCGGTGCGGCCGAACCCGACCGCCACCTCATCCGCGATCAGCAGGACGTCATGACGGCGGCAAAGCTCCTCGATCCGCTTCAGCAAACCCGGCGGAAAAGGGAGGATCCCGCCCGCCCCCTGCACCAGCGGCTCCAGGATGAAGGCGGCGGTTTCGTCGGCGTAGGCCTTCATGAGGGCCTCAATCTCGGCCGCCAACCGCTCTGTGCCCCGTTCCAGGGGAATATCGTTTTCCTGGCAATAGCGGTAAGGGCATGGGGCTTTGATGCCGTTGAAGAGAAGCGGACCGTAGACCTGGTGAAAAAGATCGATCCCCCCCACACTGACGGCCCCGATGGTATCCCCGTGGTAGCCCTCCCTGAGGCTCATGAAACGGGTCTTCTCCTTACGCCCCAGGTTCTGCCAGTATTGAAAGGCCATTTTGATCGCGATCTCGACGGCCGTCGAACCGCTCTCCGAGTAAAAGGCCCACCGGAGATCCCCCGGCGTCAGCTCGGCCAATCGATGAGCGAGCAGGGCCGCCGACGGGTGGCTCAATCCCAGCAACGTCGAATGGGCCAGATCCTTGAGCTGTGAGACGATAGCCTCGTTGATCTCGGTTCGCCCGTGGCCGTGAACGTTCGCCCACAGCGACGACACACCGTCCAGATAACGCTTCCCGTCGACATCCACGAGGCAGTTGCCTTCGCCCCGGGCGATCAGTAAAGGGGATCCCTCCGTCCACTCCTTCATCTGGGTGAATGGATGCCAGAGATGCTGCTTGTCGTACTCGACCAACTCATCCCTGGACGCTGAATACGTAAACGACATGATTCTTCCTTTCCGGGTCCACGAGCATCCGCGGCCCCCGCCGAGCCGGGTGGAGCGCATACCTCCACACCCCTCCGGCATTTTCAGGGGAAGCGGACTTCCCCGCCTCCGCGTAACGGCGGACCCGGCCGCTTCCTTTTGGAACAAAGCAGCGCTACTTTATAGCCACAAAGAGCAAAACTCAAGGGTCAATTCGGATCGTCCACCTCTGCCGGGCCAGACCAAGGTCAGAGCCCATCGGCGAGCGAGGCGAGCACCGGCCCGAGCTGATGGGCCTGGTCCGGCCCCCAGCTTCCCGCCGGGTACCGCAGGAGCCTCTCCGCCCGATTGCCACAGGTCTCGCACCGATGCAGGATGGGCGTCAGGAAGGACCAGCAGAGTTCCACGCCGTCCTGACGCCAGAAGAGCATCTGATCCCCCAGGATGCAGTCGATGAGGACCTTTTCATAGGCCTCGAGGACCGGGCCCGTGTAATTCTGGTGATAGTTGAAATCCATGGTCACCGTGCGGAGGCACACCTTGGCGCCGGGGTTCTTGGTCTGAAACGTGAGGGTGATCCGCTCCTCCGGGTAGATCCCGAGGACCAGCCGGTTGGCGGAAATATGCTCCCCCAGGACCTGCCTGAACATGGAATGAGGCACCTGCTTGAAGGCGATGGCGATCTCCGTCCGCTTGGCTTGGAGACGCTTGCCGGATGTCAGATAAAACGGGACCCCCTGCCACCGCCAGTTGTCGAGAAAAACCCGTATCATGGCGAAGGTGGGGGTCAGTGAATCGGGGCTCACCCGCGTCTCTTCCCGGTACCCCGGAACCTCCCGCCCGTCGAGCACCCCCGGTCCGTACTGCCCGAGGACCAGGTACTCATCGAGCCTGTCCACCGGAAAGGGCCTCAGGGCGCGATAGACCTTCGCCTTTTCGTCCCGAACACGCTCGGCCTCGAAGATCGAAGGCGGCTCCATGGCCGTCAGGGCCAGGAGCTGCATCATATGATTCTGGAACATGTCCCGCAGGACGCCGGCCCCTTCGTAGTAGTCCGCCCTGTGCTCGATACCGAGGGTCTCGGCAGCGGTGACAGCGACGTAGTCGATGTAGCGGCGGTTCCACAACGGCTCGAAGATCGCATTCGCAAACCGGAACATCAGGATGTTCTGGACCGTCTCCTTGGCGAGGTAGTGGTCGATCCGGAAGATCTGATGCTCCCTGAAATAGCGGTGGAGGATCTCATCCAGCCGCTCGGCCGACTCCAGATCGTGCCCGAACGGCTTTTCGACGACGATGCGGGACCAGCCGCCCCCGTTCTTCTCCTCCCCCGAAAGGCCGGAGCTGCCGAGCAGTTCGGCCGTCCGGGCGTAGATCCCCGGCGGGACGGCCAGATAGAAAACGCGGTTGCCCGCAGTGCGCGCCTCTCGGTCGAGCGCGTCCAGGTCCGATCCGAGGGTCTTGAAGCCTGCAGGATCCCCGTAGTCGAGGACGCGATAATGCAGCAGCCGTGAAAACCCCTCCCATCGGGATTCCTTCAGCATCCCGGCGGACTCGAGCAGTTCGCGCGTGTAGGCCCGGAACGTCTCGTCCGTCATCGGGGTTCTGGCACAGCCAAGGATCGCGAAGGCTTGCGGCACACCGCCCTGCAGATAGAGGTTCCAGAGCGCGGGCAGCAGCTTGCGCCCCGCGAGGTCCCCCGAAGCGCCGAAGATCACCAGCACGCACGGCTCGCCCGGCCCTTCCAGCACGCACATCTCCCTCGGCACCTCCAGATCCGGCGCACGCCCCTCGACCAGCGTCCCGTCCACCCCTTCAAGAAGATCACTCATCCCGTCCAATGCCTCCACACCCATGGGCGAAGTCCAGTTCGATCAATTCACGCGCCTTGCCCTTTTGCCGGGCCCCTCCGCTGAACATCAGGCCGCAGCGAAGACTTCCCAGACTCAAAACCGCTTCTTCGAAGGCAGAAGCCTATCATAATCGGCCTGAGCGCCTCAGGTCAATCCACCTTACTCGGATCTACGGTCCTTCTATCCCCTGAATTGAAAATCCATCCCGTGATTCAACAGCGGCCTATCGATATGCCACAAAAAAACCAGCTCATTATCCGAGAGATGTTTCAACGGATCGCATGTGGTGTGCGCGGGATTCAGATATAGCGACAAGGATGAATATCAGAATAAGATCTATTGTTTTTTCATACTAATTTATAATCTTTGCAATCTAGGATAAATAAAAAATAGCAGTCTAAGATAATAACTTAATGTAAATGTAATTGAATTAATGTAACGCTGCTATTGCACTTATCTTTTTACACCAACATACAAAAACAAATATTCAAAAATTCGCTCAATATTATTTCATTGCTGCATGCGTTACATAAAAACAATAATCTCTTATTTTGATCATTTATGAACATTTAAAAAAATATTAGATGAATTCCTCAACGTAAAAATAGAAATATTTTTAGAATTACTAGCAAATTTTACTATATTGCCAATACAAGTGCAACGTTCAAATTTGATTTCAATTTTAATCTAAAATAATCATGAAAAAATTAGATCATAATTCTATCACCATGGATAATCTAGATAGACAATTGTTCTGATATGATCTAATATCATCTGTCATTATCAGCCATTGCTTTTACTAACCTTAATCAACTGGGTCATCGTTATCATGCCTGTCTTGATATTCACTGCAATTTGATTTTTATATCATGAGTGTCAGCGCATCGCCTCATAAAGAGCATCAGCTACTGATCTAGTAAAAATAAAAAAGGGGACAGGTTTTAGCGATCTGCCCCCTTTTTTTCTGGTTTCTGACGTGATGCTCAGTTATGGGCGTCTTTCCCGGTGTCTTTGGGATGTCCTTTTATGTCATGTCCTGCAGGCGCTTGACCTTGTGAACGCCGCGCTTCAACCTTTGCATCCTGCGGATGCAACAAGCAGGCCGACCGCGTTGATTCGCCGCTCTGTGAAGACCTGCAGACCGCGCTACTGCTGCAATCAGGCCAAGTCGAAGCGGTCGAGGTTCATGACCTTGTTCCACGCGGCTACAAAATCCTGCAGGAACTTTTCCTGGGAATCCTCGCAGGCATAGACCTCCGCCACGGCCCGGAGCTGGGAGTTCGCACCGAAAAGGAGGTCGACACGGGTGCCGGTCCACTTGAGTTCGCCGCTTGCTCGATCACGGCCCTCGAAGACATCCTCTTCTTCCGAGACGCCCTTCCACGTCGTGCGCATGTCGAGCAGATTCACGAAGAAGTCATTGGTGAGCGTCTCCGGCCGCTTGGTGAACACGCCATGCCGAGATTGTCCGAAGTTGGCATTCAAGACGCGCATGCCGCCAATGAGGACCGTCATCTCGGGGGCGGTCAACGTCAACAGCTGGGCCCGGTCGACCAGCAGCTCCTCCGCGGATACGGCGTATCTGGCTTTCTGATAGTTGCGGAACCCGTCCGCAATCGGCTCCATTACGGAGAACGACGCCGCGTCGGTCTGCGCCTCCGATGCATCCGTACGTCCCGGCGTAAAGGGAACCGTCACATCGTAGCCGGCATTCTTCCCTGCCTGCTCGACACCTGCGCACCCGCCCAGCACAATCAGGTCTGCGAGTGAAACCTTCTTCCCGCCGGACTGCGCGCTGTTGAACGCCTTTTGGATCGCTTCGAGGGTCTGCAGGACCTTCCTCAGTTGGGCCGGCTGGTTGACTTCCCAATCCTTCTGCGGGGCTAGGCGGATGCGCGCCCCATTCGCGCCGCCGCGTTTGTCGGAGCCGCGGAAGGTCGATGCCGACGCCCAAGCGGCCGAGACCAGTTCGGAGACCGTCAATCCCGAGGTGAGGATTTTGGTCTTGAGGCCAGCCGCATCCTTTTCGTCGATCAGTTCGTGATCGACTGCGGGAACCGGATCCTGCCAGATCAATTCCTCCGCCGGGACCTCCGGACCGAGATAGCGCGAGCGCGGGCCCATGTCGCGGTGGGTCAACTTGAACCAGGCCCGGGCGAAGGCGTCGGCGAATGCCTCAGGATTCTCCAGGTACCGCCGCGCGATCGGCTCGTAGATCGGGTCGTAGCGAAGGGAGAGGTCCGCCGTGGTCATCATTGGCCGGTGTTTTTTCGACGGATCGTGCGCATCAAGCACCATATCCTCTTCTTCGACATCCTTGGCCAGCCACTGATTCGCCCCCGCCGGGCTCTTGACCAGTTCCCACTCGTATTTGAACAGCACCTTCAGATAGTTCATGTCCCAGCGGGTCGGATGCGGCTTCCAGGCGCCCTCGATGCCGCTGCTGATCGTATCGCCGCCCTTGCCGCTGCGGAAGCTGCTCTTCCACCCGAGTCCCTGCTGTTCGATGGGCGCGGCTTCCGGCTCAGGCCCCACATGGGACGCAGGACCGGCTCCGTGGCACTTGCCGAAGGTGTGGCCGCCGGCGACGAGCGCGACGGTCTCTTCGTCGTTCATGGCCATACGCGCGAAGGTCTCTCGAACGTCACGGCCCGAGGCCACCGGATCGGGGTTTCCGTCCGGGCCCTCCGGATTCACGTAGATCAGCCCCATCTGAACGGCCGCCAGGGGATTTTCCAGATCGCGGTCACCGGAGTACCGGCTCTTGGGCTTGTCGCTCGTCGCGAGCCATTCCTCTTCGGAACCCCAGTAGATATCTTCCTCCGGCTCCCAGACGTCCTCGCGTCCTCCTGCGAAACCGAAGGTCGGCAGCCCCATCGACTCGATGGCACAGTTGCCGGCCAGGACCATTAAATCGGCCCAGGAGATTTTCCTGCCGTACTTCTGCTTGATGGGCCAGAGCAGGCGGCGCGCCTTATCAAGATTCACGTTGTCAGGCCAGCTGCCGAGGGGGGCCAACCGTTGGGAGCCGGACCCCGCGCCTCCGCGGCCGTCGCCCATGCGGTAGGTGCCGGCACTGTGCCAAGCCATCCGGATGAAAAGCGGCCCGTAGTGACCCCAATCCGCCGGCCACCAGTCCTGCGAGTCGCTCATCAGCGCGTAGAGGTCTTTCTTCACAGCCTGGAGGTCGAGTTTTTTGAACTCCTCAGCGTAGTTGAACGCCTCACCCATCGGATTGCTCAGGTTGGAGTGCTGATGGAGAATCTTGAGATTCGGCTGGTTCGGCCACCAGTCCCGGTTCGACATCCCGCCGCCGGCAAAGGATTTGCCTGCCCTGCCCGTTGCCGGCTGTTTGCTCTCTTCATTCATCGTTGTCCTCCTTTTTTTTCAGGCCTGTGTTTTTGCACCCATCAATCATGCTGTGGAGGCTTGCATCACCCCCGACAATAGAAGACGGACTGGGAATAAGGAAACGGAAAAGGTGCTGGGGTTGACGATCAAAGAAGTTGCGATGGTTCTACAAATGAGAACTATTCGCAATTAAACACACAAACCCTGGATCCTGTCAATCCTTTTTCTGGCAATCCGGACAGAGGCCAAAAAAATCCAGCCGATAGGAGGAGATTTGAAAACCGCTTTCGGCCGCCAGTTCCTGGGTCAGACCGCTCAGCGTATCCAGGTCCGAATCGAGGATCTTTTTGCATCGCGTGCAGATCAGGTGGGGATGCGGATAGGGGCGTCTCCCGTCATAGCGGCTGCCCCCATCGGGAAACGCCAGTTCGAGGGCCTCGCCGAGAGACTTGATCAGCATGATCGCCCGATAAACCGTCGCCTGGCTCACCCCGGGAAAATCATGCTGCAGTTCTTCACAAATTTCCTCGACCGAAGGGTGCTTGTCGCAGCCAACCAGGATACGGGCAACAGCGACCCGCTGCGGTGTAATCTTGTGCCCGTGTTCGCGGAGACTTTGGATGATCTGCCGGAGCCTTTCGTCGGGATCCACCACGGATGAGGCCCTCCTTCCCATACTTCGAACATTGACATACCGCGAAAACCTGGGCACCTGGATTTTAAGTTTATTACAGGATCCTTCGAAAAGGCCAGAAATAACCGGCACCGTGGTGCAAGGCCGCTGCGGGCCGGCATGTGCATCGCGAAGGCGAAAGAGCGACGCCGCACCCGGCTCTCCTGTCAAAGAAAAGGGACCGGACCCGCTATGCCAATCGGAGAACTCGCCCCATTCTCCTGAGCATCGCCGGATTCTGGGGGCCATGGCTTGAGAGATTTGACTTGATGAGAAGCGGCAGCCTAGAATAAATAGTCTCCATCCGGAAATGATTCCCCGGTACAACCCGGTTTCCAGTCCGGAAATGAGGATTTTTGGCCAATATCAAGGAAATCCAGCGTTTGTGCGGAGGCGACCTGCAGGTCGCCGCACTAGCAAACGTGCAGATTGACGCCGAGATTGGCCAAAAAGACCATTTCCGGATGGAAACGAGTCTACACGCGCGTAGCGATAGTCAAAACAGGACCAGAAGGAGAAGACCGTGAAGTTCTTTCCGTCCATGCTGAGCTACTTCGTCCAGCGTGAGGGTGCCAAGCGCGACCTCCGCCAGTTGATCAAATTTCTGCTCGTCCTAACGGGCCTCGTCCTCGTCTACAGCATTTTGTTCCATTTTCTGATGTCCTACGAAGGAAAGGATTATTCATGGATCACCGGCATCTACTGGACGCTCACCGTGATGACCACCCTCGGTTTCGGCGACATCACGTTTCACACGGATCTGGGCCGCGCCTTCTCGATCATGGTCCTCCTTTCGGGGGTGATCTTCCTTTTGACCCTCCTGCCTTTCACCTTCATCAAGTTTTTCTATGCGCCTTGGATAGAGGCTGAATCACGAAACCGGGCCCCCAAAGAACTCCCGCCGGAGACCTGGCATCACGTGATCCTCACCGCGTATGAACCGGTGACGATGGCTCTCATCGAAAAACTGAAAAACCACCGACAAGACTATGTGCTGATCGTGGACGATCTGCGCCGCGCCCTGGAACTCTATGACGAGGGCCTCCGCGTGGGGGTCGGCAACATCGACGACCCGGAAACCTACCGCAGGATGCGCGTGGACCACGCCGCACTCGTCGTCGCAACCCATCAGGATGAAATCAACACGAACATCGCTTTTACTGTCAGGGAACTGAACGAACATGTCCCGATCATCACCACCGCCGATTCACCCCACTCGGAGGACATCCTGCAGATGGCCGGCAGTTCGAGGGTCCTCAAACTCCACGACATGCTGGGCCGTTCCCTTGCTGCATGGACGGTCGGCGGAGACTGCCGGTCGACTGTCATCGGCCGATTCGGTGAACTCATCCTGGCCGAATTCTCACCCTTTGCGACCCCCCTTGCCGGAAAAACCCTTATAGAAAGCCGCATCAGAGAGGAGTTCGGGGTGAGCGTAGCGGGAGTCTGGGAGCGCGGGCATTTCAGCATCCCGAACGCCCAGAGCCAGCTCGACCCGAACTCCGTTCTGGTCCTGGCCGGTTCGGAAAAGAACCTGGCCGCCTTCGACGATGTCTATTCCTTCTACCACATCTGCCGCCTCACCGCGAATCCGGTCCTGATCATCGGCGGAGGACGCGTGGGGCAGACCGTTGCAGAACGGTTCAAGGAAAGGGAAATGCAATACCTGATCATCGAAAAGAATCCGCGCAGGGTGCAGGAGGGAGAATCTTATGTCCTGGGAGACGCGGCGGATATCCGCACCTTGGAGAGGGCTTGGATCGAAAAGGCGCCCGCAGCCCTGTTGACCACCCATGACGACGCAACAAACATCTATTTGACGAAATACCTGCGGAGCCTTCGGCCGGATATGCGTATTCTCAGTCGTTCAAGCCTGGATCGCAATGTGTCCACCCTTCACCGTGCAGGTGCGGATTTCGTCATGTCTTACGCTTCCCTGGGCTCCACCGCCATCTTCAACTATCTCAAGAATGAAGATACCCTGATGCTGGTCGAGGGTCTGAACGTGTTCCGTCTGCAGACGCCGCAGATCCTGATCGGCAAGAATCTCGCCGAGTCGAAGATCCGTGAGAAAACAGGCTGTTCGCTCGTAGCCATCAAGGCCAACGGCGTCATGAGCATCAACCCGGATCCGCTGACCCCCATCCAGGAAGACTCGGAGCTGCTGTTCATCGGAACCCACGAGGGCGAAAAAAAACTGCTCGAATGGGTGCAGGGTTAGACCATCAGACATCCTTCGAAAGCGCCAACCCCCGCAGGATCTCCTCGAGCCTTTCCAGGGTGAAAGGCTTTTGAAGCACCCCCGCAAGCCCCTTGCCTGCGAAACGCGCCGCCACATCCTCTTCGCTGTACCCGCTGGCTATCATGACGCGGACATCCGGATTCAAACGCCGCAGCTCACCAAAGGCTTCAGCACCATCCATGTGGGGCATGGTCAGGTCCAGGAATACAAAATCGATCTCAGTTCCCCGTTCCCTGTAAATATCCAGCGCCTCACGACCGTCTGCAGCGGTGAGCACCGAGTACCCGAGACGCTCGAACATCCTGGCCCCAAGCGCCCGCAACGATTCCTCGTCATCCACCAGGAGAATCGTCCCTTCTCCCATCCACCCCATCCGCCCGTGCTCCACTGCTGAAGAAGCATCTCCCGCCTCCGAACCATTCATGGACGGCAGAAGCACCCTGAAACGCGAGCCTTTATTAGATTCACTGTAAACCTTGATAGCCCCCTTGTGGGCCCGGACGATCCCGAGCACGGCGGCCAAACCCAATCCGCGGCCGGTGAATTTGGTGCTGAAGAACGGTTCGAAGATCCTGGAGCGGGTTTGGGCATCCATACCGCACCCGGTATCCGAAACCTCGATGTGCACATAGAGTCCAGGCATCAGCGTTTCGTGCAGTTCAGTCCTCTTGAGATACCTTTCATCGCAGCGCGAGGCGCCGACAGCGACATGGATGACCCCGCTCCGATCGCCAATGGCATCCGATGCATTGATGATCAGATTCATCACGATCTGACGGATCTGGCTTGAATCGGCCATGACCAGCGGCAGTCCTCTTTCGATGTTCAGGTTCAATATCGCCTTCTTGGAGATGGAGGTCTTCAGGAGGTGAGCCATTTCCTCGACCAACTCCTTCAGGTCCGTTGGTTCGAGGCTGAAAGAGGCCTGCCCCGAATAGGCCAGCATCTGACGGCAAAGCTCGGCAGCCCGGCGGGCGGCGGTGATAATCTCACGCAGGCTGCTGCGTGCGGCCGACTGAGGGGAAACCATCTCCAGCGCGAGTTCCGCGTACCCCATCACCGCCATTAAGATATTGTTGAAATCGTGGGCAATGCCGCCGGCCAGAACGCCGAGGCTTTCCAGTTTCTGCGTCTGCTGGATCTGCGCCTCGAGCAGACGCCGCTCCTCCTCTCCGCGCACGTAATCGGAGATATCCCTGACCGTCGCCTGCAGAAAGACCTCTCCGTCCTGTTCCATCCGCGTAAGCAGGACCGTGGAAGGAAACAGATCGCCATCGTCCCGCTGATGCGTCCATTCAAAGAGGCGGCCCCCCTCCTCCAGAACCTGTTTGACGATCTCCTCCGCTGCCGCAGAAGATTCACGTCCATCGGGCTGCGTAAGCGGAGACAACTCCCAAAGGGGTCTGGAAACCAACTGCTGCAGGCCCTCTATCCTAAACATATCGAGGGCCGCTCGGTTCGCCGAACTGCAGCTCCAGTCCGGCGGCTCCATCACCACGATGGCATCGAGTGAGTTCTCGAACAGGGTCCGGTACCTCTCCTCGCTCTCACGCAAGGCGGCCTCGGCCCGTTCACGCTCCGTGATATCTTCATAGACAATAAACTGCATACCTCCTTTTATGGTCATGGGCCGAAAAAGAATCTTCTTGCTCGAGCCATCCTTGCAGAACACATTGAACGTCCTCGGCCGCACCTGATACTCCCCCATCTGGCGGATATCCTGCAGCCAAACCTCGAGGGCCCTTTTTCTCTGCCCCTCATCCGGATAGGCCCTGATAAGCCAATCTTTCCCGGTAGGCACATCCTCTAAAGTGTAACCGAAAACCTCTATGAACATCGGATTCACATATTCATAACGACCGGTCGGAGAGATGAGCGAAACCGGGAAAGGCAGGATCTCGGCCATGTAACGAAACCGGGACTCACTCTCACGCAAGGCATCCTCGGCCTTCTTGCGAGGCGAAACATCTTCGACGATACCCACGCCGCCCTTGACCTTGCCCGCCTGATCCCTGATCGGCGCGAAAAAGACGCGCACCGATGTCACCTTATCAGCCGTGTAGGATCGATAGTCCCCCTCGAAAATGGCCAAACGGCCCTCCAGGGCCTCTCCGAGCGCAGCTGTAATCCGGGTATCGGGCAGCCGGGCCATATCGAGACCCGTCAATGCTTCGCGGCTCGATCCGATGATGTCGACGAAGACATCGTTGCAGTCCGTAATCACGCCGGCGATGTCGTAATGAAACAGTCCGAGCGGCGCGTTTTCAAAGACCAGCCTGAAGGTCTCTTCACTCTCTCTCAATGCGTCTTCTGCACGCCTGCGCTCAGTGATATCGTAATGGATACCTACGACGCGCGAGGGCCGGCCGGATGCATCCGGCACCACTGTAGCGGTGCAGACCAGATGGCACATCTCCCCGGAGGATTTCCGGACAGGAAACTCGAGATAAAAATCCCTGCCACCCGCTAGAGCGCTATCGAATGTGGCGACCGCCTCGGAACGTAGCTCTGGAGGCAGGAGATTCATCCAGTCGGCGAGACACCCCCCAAAATTTTCCCGGTCTGTTCCAAAGAGCGCGAACATATTCTCGTCCCACTCCAGGCGATCCTCCCTCACCCGGTAATCCCAGACCCCCAGCCCGGTGCCCCGGGTGGCCAGGGACAGGCGCTCACGGCTCTCATGCAGCGCAGAGGTTCGTTCCGCCACCTGTCGTTCGAGGGTCGTCTCGCGGGAGCGAAAGAAGCCGATCAACATCGTCACTGCAGCCGTCAACAGGAGCCCCGATCCAAAGGCTGCAGCACCTGCCCAGGTTCGCTTTCCGGACAAAAAGGCCTCCGTCGGTCGAGTGACAACGGCCCAGGTACGACCAAAAAGAAAGAGGGGATGGAACAGTCCGTTAAGGGCAGAGAGGTCCGAGGTCGTAACAGCGGGGGTTCCGAAAGCCCACTCGGAGGGATAAACCATCGTTGTCCGCGACTCTCCGCTCCTGATCTCCACAAGGTCGAAATCGACGTGCAAGCGGCTTTTTTCGCCGGGTTCGAAGACCGTACTTATCGTTCCCTGTGGGCGCAGCAGACAGGCAACCAGCCCGGACGGCCGTTGATACCCGGGTTTCTGGACCCGTTCGAATGCTTCGATACAAAGCTCGTCTCCCATCAATTGCAAGGGCTCGACCGCAGGCGTAGCCACAGGCAACCCGGTTTCGAGCGCCTCTTCGATCGCCGCCATTCGTTCCGGTTCGCTTCCGAAATCAAACCCCAGCAGAGATGCATGATCGGCAGAAGAAGCGATGTAAGCGAGAGGATAGTAAGTTTCTCGTTTGCCTGCCGGCACCACTGCCCCAGTTGCGTTCTTTTCCCTCACCTGGAAATCGGGGTTGCCTCCTAGGCGCATGTGCGTCTCGAAGGCCAGGATGCCCGTCGCCGGCACAATGGGTATCCATTGCCAGGCCTGCACGTTGGATGCCGTTACCAGCGGCCCCACATAGGCCGAAAATTCCTGTGCATCCACATATTGGCTCACTTCGAAGAAACGCTTCATTTTTGCCAGATCGCGCTGAATTCCCCTGAAGACGTCCGTCACCCAATGAGCCCGAAGCTCTGCCTTTACAACGAATTCATCCCGGAGCCTGTTGAGTTCCAGTTCGTGGACCGCCGCTCCTAAAATGAGCGCGATGCCGGTCCCAAGGACCCCCGCCAGAATGGTCTCCCCGTGTCTGAGCCAGACCCTCATCGCCCGATCCGGGTGAAAACGCCGCCACTGCAAAAGCCCCAACCCCCCAAGGAAGAAACAGGCAAGCGCCATTCCCGCCAGGATCATCTGATGTCGGACCTCGCCGACCATCGCCTGCCACCTGTCCGCCGTCACATCGATCCCGACCAGCATCAGCACCTCGCCGCTGCAGGGGTCCAACACCGGCGCAAGGGCGGCTACAAAAGCACCGTATTCGTCCCAGAAGGGGCCGATGGTATAGGGAAGGCCCGTCCGGAAAGCCTCCCAGTCCTCAGGGCTCGGTTCTCGATAGACCGTACCGGGTGGTGAGGCCATAGGGTCTTCCGGATCGTAGTTCTCAGGCCCGAAGACCATCTCTCCCCTGCGGACGGCCAGGCTGTATATACCCCGGACATTTTCGAGCAAATGCCCGTAAGCGATCATTTGATTGCAGATGCGCTTGAATTGGGGTCGATCGAGGTCATCGAGCGTAAACGTAAGGGCTTTGACCTCTTCCTGGGGAATAGCGGCTGCGATGCCTCTGGCCTGACGCAGAATATCCTCCCGCATCCGGCCGTCCAAAGCACGTCCCCTCAGGTCAGTGGCGTACCAGCTGAGAGAGATCAATACCAGCAGGAAAAACGGAAGCGCCAACCTGATGTGCCAGGCGCGCCCGTCTTTCGAGAAAAAACCGGTCGAGCCGCAATGCCATATTCCAATGCCTCCCAGAAAGGTGCCCAACCCCCGGAAGAGTTCGGCCGGCAAACCGGCGATCGCCGGGCGGATCGCGAAAGACGGCCAGGCGGTCAGGTCCGATACCCGTTCATTGGCGGCAATGCCGAAGGCGAGGCCGGCGCCCGCCATCCCCACGGCCGCCACCTTCAATGCGATGCCATGGGCGCCGGGCAAAGACCTCGATACGCGCCACAACACAAGCCCGCTCAGCGCGGAGCCTGGAACACCGAGAAAATAACGAGCTGAAGCCTCGAGCTCGATCCACCCGGCCGCGGACACTCCACCCGTCGCCAGCAACAAGGACGTAAAAGCCAGCGTCATGAGTTTCCGGGCACCGAGACCGCTCCAGGAGCGCCTGCCGAACTCCGCCAGGGCTACGAACGAAATCAGGGTGAGTCCGGTATGAAGCATTTCGAAATCGCCGGCCTCGGAAAGGCTGAGCGCCGACATCTTGAGCCAGGACGCTGCAGCTTGCAGCAAGCCGTAGAGCACCAGCCATCGCCAGGGAAGCCCGAGCTTTTCGCCCCACTGCCAATCCGCCCTGATGCACGCAAAGGCCAGCAGAAGAAATACAAGGCCGTCCACGAAACAGATATAGTCGAGTTGCGAAAAATAATACCAGGCTGCCGGCACAGACCCCCCTCCAACCCTCTGTCCTCACCCGTGATGGGCCTTCGATCGATAAGCACACCTTTTAAACAATATCGCCGCGATATGTAAGACCTTTAGGCATAACAAGTCAACCCGGAAGAAAGGCTGGAGAAATCCGCAAAAGCGCCGGAACATATTCTGCATTCCGGGGTATCCGATGACATGTCAAAGATGCTGATAACGCCTTGACGAAATCAAACGCTTCGCCTGCAAGACCGGCGGGCGGAGAGGACGCTTCAGCTTTCTCGAAAAGAGCAGAGCGTGCTCAAAGAACGATTCGGCACCCAGATCGGGGTCATGCCGCAACGCAGCGGCAGACACCGCAACAGCCTCCCCGGCTTCTCGAAGCTTCAAAAAAGGGTAAAAGCGGACGGAATGAGTTAGATCCATCCGGAAATGATTTCGCGGTAGGACGAAGTTTCCAATCCTGAAATGGTTTTTTTGGCCAATCTCGGCGTCAATCTGCACGTTTGCTTGTGCGGCGACCTGCAGGTCGCCTCCGCGCAAACGCTTGATTTCCTTGATATTGGCCAAAAATCCTCATTTCCGGATGGAAACGAGTTATCGCTGAATTCATTCAGCCGACGGCCTTCTCGCAATCGTGCTGTATGCCTTTCCAGATGATTGGATCGTCAAGCAATACGGCCCGTTGAAGTGATTTTCATTGGCCTTTTCGACTGCCACCTGGATGGAGTATCGGCCGGTGGCCGCAAGATCGAAACAGACTTCACAGGGCAGCTGCTCGACCTTTCTGACGAAGGTCCAACCGGGTCCGACAAGCCTGAAGAAGGCGATGCCGCCTGTACCCGCCGGGTCGACCGGTCTCACGGCTATTTCGACGTGCTCGCCTTCCATGCCTTCAAAAGTGAAGCGATCGGCATCGAAGAGGGCTCCAAACCCATTGCCAAGGGTCGCACAGACAGTTTCCCGACAACCCACCCGCACCGTTCCCTTTCCGGCTGAGAGGAAGCCGCCCTTCCCCGAGGCGGCCGTCACGTAGATGCTCTTGATCCCGCAGGTCTTCGGGCTATACCTTCCTTTAGCCAAATAGATGTCGTTCGCCCTCAGATGGGGTATCAGCTCAGCATCAAATACCTTCCCGCCGCTCTGCGGATCGCCCTCGTAGAAGAAGAGCATCACTGAATCCTGGCATGTCAAGCCTCCCCGCAATCGAACATCGACCGTCGTTTTCTTGTTCACGCCGACGTAACCGGGTGAAACGGACACCTCCTCCACCCGAACCGGCAGCAGGCAGAGGGATTCCCCCGACGGATCCCGGTGCATGACGACAGGCTCCTGCGCAGCGGCCGAAACCGGCGCTACGAAGATGGGTTGTCGATATAACCCAACATTGTTGCTGTATTCTTCGATGAGGATATCCGACAAGGATTTGACCTGGTTCACGTCGGGGATGGCCTTCAATCCGTGCCCCTCGATCTCCTCTGCCAGCGCACCGTCCTTCTCGATCCAGACAACCACCCAGAAGACCAGGTATTTGTTTGCATATCCCGCCGTATCAAACGTCGTCTCCGCGTAGTCCCAGTTGAAGACATCCTCCTGAAACGACGGGGAATTGAACCCTGGAAGCGGCGGCAGAACGGCTTCTCCAATCAGGAAAGCCGATCCGGAGAGATCGTGCTTCGTATTGTCCCATTCCTGCCCGAAGAAGAAGACCTTGACCCTGGACCCCGGATCCATATCCGCCAGGCTGTAGTTGTAGACCCGGGCGCGAAGCGACAACTTTTCCCCAGCGGTGGTGATTGTCGTCTGGGGACCGCCTTTCGCGCCTTCCGGAAATATGAATAGCCCCTTCATGAAATAGAAATCACTGTTGGCGGGATGCTCCGGATCGGGTTCATTGAAGGTGAGTTTGTCGAGGGTGTTAGGGTCTGGATCCCAGTCCCAGCGGGAAGGGTGATTCAGCGCCACGTCGGGAACGGCATAGGTCTTCGACCACCAGCCGCCGGCCGCCGGATCGGTCGGATCTGCAACAAAGGCCACCGACAGAATGCCGTCGAACTGAATATCCGTATCCAGCGGGATTTCATGAACACTTCCTGGAGCCGGTTTCCGCCCCAGGATATAGGTCTGGGCTGCATAGGCGTACTGTGCCGGATCGTTGAAAGCAGGCTTATAAACCTTGATTCCGGTCGAGGCCCCCACTTTCTGTATGGCGCTGTTCATGCTTTCGAACGACTTGCTTCCCTGGTACTCGAACGAATTGTCGAGCTTACCGCTGAAGAACTTCATCACACCTTTCGCGGAGACCGACACAGACCCGTCGAAGGAATGCGTTTGCTTGGAGCCGGTCGTCGCCTCGGAGCCCGAAGTCTGCCCCCAGCTGACGCTGACGTTTCCGCCTGAGCTGTCGGTAGCCCAGGTCGTCGCGGGGAGGGTGATCAGCGGATCCAGATCGGGCTGCAGGTCCTCGAGCAGTTTGTAGCTGCCGGGATAGGAAAAGATGTTTCCCGGTTCCTGGGGCGGTTGATACCACTCGAGCAAGGAGCCATCGATCATGCCCCGCTGTACCATATCCGGTCCGGACAATTGGACATAAAGGGGCTGGGCCGTGCCGTTCTGATCCAGGGCGTATTGCCCGAGAACAGGATAGATATACACATTGAACCTGTCTGCGGTAAACCAGACGAGATCACTGAAACCTGTCTGATAAGAGGCGTCGAATTCCGTAGAGATATACGTGTCATATTGATCGGATACGGTCTCCGAATGCGCCTGTTCGATAGATTCCTTGAATGTCGCTGAGATGGAATCGAGAATCGGAACTCCGAAAGAGAATTTCTGAGCGAACGACTCTTTCGTTGAAAAAGCATAACTGGTCGTACTCCTCGTCACCGATTGGTTCGAAGACGTCTCCTCCATCTGATATTGCGAATAGAAATGGGTCGGCTGACTCGTCAGGTTCAGGATCCTGGGGGCGGCATCTCCTTTCCCTTTTACATAATCGATGTGCATTGGAGGCATTCCCAGGATGACGTGGGGCTGGATATGACCGGTGACCGTCACCTTGGCCGGTGGGCCGAGCAACATCGAACGGCCTTGTGTGTCACCGACAGCAAGATTCAAATTCCGATCCTTTGCCGGCGCCGCATCTGAGACCTTCACCGTCTGCACGTGTTCGAGTTTGTAGCCATTTTTTTGGTCCATGTTGTAAATCGTGACGTTTGGAGGATCGACCGGTTCGAGACATTTGGGTGAGGAAAGGATGGCCAATTGAAGATCGGGATTCGTCTTGCCTTCCGAGTCCTTGCGGTCGAAATTCCCGAATGCGATATCCTCGAGGCAACTGTCCACCTGCGTTTTGCTGTTGAGCTCGATCTTCAGGTCCGGTCCGACACTCAATAGATAGAGATAAGAGGTGTAATCGTTGAAGTTGTTTATCCCCACGGCCACCTGTTCCGTATCCCCGAACCAGTCGATCTTCCCAACCGCCGTGTAGACACTTGTATTTCCGAGATAATTCAGTTCCATACTGTCGCTCATCGTCGCGTGAAAACCGCTGTCGACATCGAGGAGCATCGCCCTTGGCGTCAGTTGAAGGGTATAGGTGAAATGATCCCCGATGACCATGACCTCGTCGTCCGAGACCTTAGTCGGCAGGCCCGAATTCACCAAGTTTCCAATGGCCATAGCCGCGATGCCATAGTTGGATCCAGGCAGATCCGTCCCTATCGTGTCGATGATGCTCAAGGTTGCAGGATCGACACGAACGACCAGAAAGGTCAGCACCAGATCGTCCTTGAAACACAGGACCGCGATCTCCCCCACTCCATCCCCGTTGAAATCGCCGATTCCCAGCGCCTGCAGAACCCCATCGGGACAGGTAATGATGGCGCCGGAATACACGAGGCCAGCGGAAGGATCATTGACATCGGCCGCTGTGACTATCTCGATGGAGGAACCGGTCTGATACCCGTCCGTCCAGTTCGTTCGGCCGATGACCATCTCGGCGAATCCATCCTGATCGAGATCGCCGACCGCCAGGGCATCCACCGAACTCTTGGCCCCGCCCGGGACCAGGTCGGAATGCCTGAAAGGGCCCAGGGTGTCCTGGACCGTGACGACGGTGCTGGTAGGATCCTGAGCGTCGGGGCCCACCGTGATCAGGACGTCATTCGGCAGATTGAACATCCGCCCGGCAGCTGTTCTAAAGCCCCAGGCAAGCGTGTCGGCATGCTGGCCCGGAATCGATTTGGTTACCTTCGAACCGGCTGTCTCGAGAACGGCGGTGACCACCCCACCCGCCGGGGACGGCGCGCTCACGATGATGTCATCGTCACGCAGAAGCTGGCGCTGATTGGACAGGATGTCATCGACATTGGAAAAATCCGGGTCTGCACCCCATGCCAAACCTGAAAAACCGACAAGAACAAAGATACATGGAATGCACCACACCAAAGAAGAAAGATATAAGCTTTTTGAATCTCTCATGGTCAGCACCCCTTTCCTGTCCACATCCGATTTGCCTCAAGGCGCCCTCGAGCAGTATGATGAAGGTTAAACCAAACTGATTCGAGCTGCTTGGGCAGCTCGACCATCCAATGCATGCAATTCTCTGGGCGCGGATCATACCATAAAAGCAATCGATCTCTTTCATATTTCTACTTTCTTACCCGATTCCCTTCATCTGTGCTAAGATTGCTTTGTGACGAACTAGGCTTCCATGCAGTGGTTCCTACTCGGAGAACGACATGAGCGGCGATGTGACAATAGGGCAGGGGGTTGGAAGGCGATGGCTATCTCTCATCGCGCTGATCGTTATCATGGCTCTATCCTTGGCGCTGCTGCTTTGCGCCCTTAGCACCGCTCGGGACCATGACGCGAAACTAAAGGGGACAAACGCATCAGCGGGAATCGTCGGGCTGGAGTTGGCTTTGAGCGCCGAGCGCGCGGCTGCCCTTCTGGATGAGTGGAGACAGAGGACAGAAGACGGAACGCCGGTTTTTGCGCACGCCGAGCGAAGCCTTCAGCTCGACCGCCGGCTCATCCCCGGGTACGCGGTGTTCGGCGCCGCGCTGCTTCTGCTGCTCCTGACGACCCTGCGGGTACCGATCGACCGTTTCTGGCTGTGGCTGGTTGCCCTGCCTCTTGCAGCCGGCCTGGCTGACCTCCTCGAAAATCATTTCCTGGGGCGGATCCTCGTCGCCACGTCACCGCAGACGTCTCTGGTCATAGGCGCGGGCCTTTTCGCCCTGACCAAATTCTGTCTGCTCGGACTGAGCGTGATCGCGGGCATCGCCCTCCTGTGGTTCGGTCTGTTCCATCAGGCCACCAAACCTGCCGTCCAGGAATCCGAGCGCCTGGTACCCCTTCAGGAAGTCATCCGGCGGGAAAGGATCTACATCCAGAGCCGGCGGCGCAAGGCCGGAGTACCGGATACCGAAGACCCAGCACCTGTCGGGATGGCGCTTTCGGGGGGCGGCATCCGCTCGGCGACCCTTTCACTCGGTGTGCTTCAGTCGCTCTCAGCCTGTCCCCTCTTCAAGCGCATCGACTATCTCAGCACGGTCTCGGGAGGCGGGTATATCGGCTCCGCTCTCTCGAGCCTCCTCTCCTGCAAGAAATTGTATACGTATCTCGGCCCTGACGAACCGGCCCAGTTTGAATTCGAAGCCGAGGACGAAGCGCATTTCGATGTGAAAACCCCGGTGGACAGCCCTTTTCGGGACGACTGCCGCACCCCCCGCACCCCACACCGGCAGTGGCTCAGCGGCCGCATGGTCGTGGAACACCTGAGGGCGTTCGGGGACTATCTGGTCCGGAAACACCGGGCCTTCGACCGCGATGTCCTTCGTGCGCTCGGCACCCTCCTGACCGGCATTCTCTGCACCCTAGGGCTTTTCTTCAACCTCGTGATCATCGGTGCAGCCCTCGCCCTTCTGGCCTTGGCTCTGTGCGGGAGTGAACCCTTTCCCGACCCCTCGGGCGGGTATGCCGGCTCCCTGCTGGCGGGCGCCGGCGGGGTGGCCGGGCTTTTTTGGGCGGCTGGTGCCGGCGGCCTTTTCGCCATCGGCGCGGGCGTCGTCTGCGGGGCATGCGCGGACCGTGCGCCAAGGACCTGGTTCGAGCGAAGCGGAGACACTTACGAGGACGCAAGGCAGCGCCGAGCCCTTTGGGTGCTTGGGGGGCTCGCCCTTCCAGCCGCGTTCGTTGCTCCTGCGGCATTGGGGAGTTTCGTGCCGGAGATGCAGGATGCAGTCCTCGTGCCCCTCTGTTTCTACGCCGGCGGGTTCCTCTCCCTCGTTTTCGCCTATATTCTACTGGTATGCCTCTTTCCAGGAAAAGGGGAGCGCCGGTCCAACCGGAACAGCCGCTCCTATTTGAGCTCCATCATCGGTCTGTTCTTCTACCTCTTTCTGGCCGCCGTCTGTCTGGTGCTGATCAGCGCTCTTCTCGGCGCAGCGATCGCCAGGGGGCAAAGTCTTCCAAGCTCCGAGACCATCGTCGGCGGGGGCGGAGCAGGTCTCATCGGAGCGCTCGTCCTGGGCCTGATGGCGTGGTGGCGAAACCGCAGGCAGGAAAGCAAACAGGATAGCGGAGAGAGAATCAAAGGAGCGTTCGGTTGGCTCAAGACCTCATCGGAGGTCGTTCAGAAAATCGTGCTCGGCGCAGCGGCGGGGCTCGTTCTGGCGGCCGGCCTCATGCTGTGCATGGTGCTGGTCGAACAACTCCTTCGCTGGGCCGGCCCATCCGATCCCGGCGCGCTGCATTATCTCATCTTCAGCGCGGCGGCCGCCTTCCTGCTGATCCCCGGCTGTCTGGTCGACTTCAACAAGATCTCCATGCATTATTTTTACCGGGACCGTCTGGCTGAGGCTTATTTAAGCACCTTGGCTCGACCGCTCGGTCCGGTTCTGCAGGGCGGCCCTGAAATCAGGCGTGAGCACAGCCAGATGCGGCTTCTGGATCTGCACGGGCGCCCCGGCAATACAACCAGGACGAAGGCGCAGACGAAAGCGGCGGCTTCAGCGACCTCATCGGACGGCGTTCCGAGCAGGTCTTCCTTTGTACAGTTTCGGCTGAAATCCCGTGCGTTCGATCGGGTGCAGATCTGGAAGGCGCTCGAGCCCGAGCCCGAGCCCTTCACGGGGGCGGTCACCGCTGCGCCTTATCACATCTACAATACCTGTCTGAACCTCTCCACCGACCGTGACGCGGCCTATCGCAGCCGGAAATCGGACATTTTCATCTTCTCCAAACTCTATTGCGGCGCACCCGCGACCGGTTTTACGGACACTGGGGTCTATCGCTCCGGCGCCACGAAGGTCGCCCGGGTCTTGACCATATCGGGCGCGGCGATCAACTCGGCACTCGGACGTCAGACATTCTTTGCACAGGCCTTCGGCGCCACGCTCTTCAACATCCGGCTGGGGCAGTGGATGGAGAACCCGGGTTATCACGGCGGGAAACACATCGGAAGGCGGGAAACCATTATCTTCTGGCCCAAATACCTGCTGATGGAAGTCCTCGGCATGAGCGATTCACGCCGTCGCCTCGTGCACCTTTCCGATGGGGGGCACACCGGCGACAACCTCGGTCTCATATCGCTCCTGCAGCGCCGGTGCCGTCTCGTCCTGGTGGTGGATGCCGAATGCGACACCGATTGGAGCTTCGGGTCCCTCATGAACGCCATCCAGTATGCAGAAGCCGACATGGGAATCCGAATCGAACTCCGCTTAGACGATTTGAAGCCTGACAAAAATGGATTTGCCGCTAGACATTACGCCATCGGAACCATCCTCTATCCCGCAACCGACTCGGAGCCGAGCATGCAAGGCCACTTGGTCATCCTGAAATCGTCGGTGCACAAGGACGACGACGAAACGGTGCGAAAATACCGACAGACCCACCCCGTCTTTCCTCAGGAACCCACCTCCGATCAATTTTTCAGCGAAGAACAGTTCGAGGCCTACCGCAAGCTCGGTCAGAATATGGCAGACCAGTTGCTGGAAGACCACGCAGAACTCGGGCGGGGCAAGATTTCCCTCACTTGAAACGCAGAAATGAACAAATGGCGAGGTTATAGGATATGGCGAGAGGGGAGCAGCTCGGAAGACAATGGAAAATCATCCAGTCCTTGATTACATCCCGGCAGGGGCGATCCGCCGCAGATCTGGCCAGTGAACTCGAATGCCATCCAAGGACCGTTTATCGCGATCTCGAAGCACTGCAGATCGCCGGTTTTCCCATTTATACCGAACGGGTCGACGGAAAAAACCTCTGGTCCGTCCTGGACACCGTAAAGCATCAGATCCCCGTGCCGTTCACGCTGACAGAGTTGATGGCCCTCTATTTCAGCACCGATATGTTGAAGGTCTTCAGAGAAACCGCGTTTTATGATTCCCTCGAAAGCCTGTCGCAGAAAATCAAAACCACCCTACCGCCCGATTCTCTCCGCTACGTTAAAGGACTAGAGAAGACCATCGAAGTCGGCATCAAGCCCTACTGCGAGTACTCGAGGTTTCGTGAAATCCTGAACCGGGTCCACGATGCAGCGCTCCGGAGGAAGTCCATCGAGATGGTCTACTTCACCATGAGCCGCAGGAAGGAAAGCCGGCGTAAGGTCGACCCTTACCGTATCTGGTTTTTCAACGGGACTTTCTATCTGATCGCTTATTGTCACACCCGCTGCGCCGTCCGGATCTTCGCCGTCAACCGCATCAAGATGCTCCATCTGACCAATGAACCCTTCGCGGTTCAGGAAGGCTTTCGCTTCGACGCCTTCACGCAGTCGAGCTTCGGCGTCTTCCAGGGGGAGATGGTCCGGATCAAGGTCTGGTTCTCCCGGGAGGTCGGAGGCTACATCCGGGAGAAGATCTGGCACCCGAGTCAAAGCATCCTGCTTCAGAGAGATGGATCCGTCCTCTTTGAAGCCGAGGTGCCGTGGAGCGTGGAGATCAGGGCATGGATCATGGGCTGGGGGGCGGATGCCCTCGTGCTCGAACCGCAGTCTGTGCGGGAGGAAATCCAGGCCGAGGCGCGCCTCATCGCCGAGCGTTACGATGGAAGCGCGCAAGCACCTCCGCACGTCGAACCTGAACAAGAATCGCGTTCGTGACAGCCCGCTGATCGGCAGCGGCACCGGCCCGTACACCCTGTTATTGGAGATCATCACATAATGTCAGCTCCCAGGGTTTCGCCCTTTCGTGCTTTTTGCCCAACCACCTTCACGGAATCCACCGGCAAGAGTTTCCAGACGACGTTGAGCTCACCGTCGACCAGATGTTCGATCGCCGCTGCTGCAGCCTCTTCCCGACTTCGCACCAGCGTCGTGAAAACAAGTTCTGCCCCGCCCATGAATTGCCTCATTTCAAAAAGATAGACCGGCAGGCCATCATTGCTCATGGGTGCGCCTCCTTCTCTTCGATCCGTCCATGTCAAAGGGGGCAATCGCTTCATCCCCCTCACCGTAACTGAGCAGCACCCTAGCACAGCTGATTGACAGATCCGGTCACACGGGCGCACCTTTTATCGGATCGGCACGGGAAGCAGGTGACGATGTCTGAATCCTGAGGTCGAGTAAGAGAGATCATGAACTTTGATGGCTTTATCAGCTCGAAGTGCACGACACAGTCTTCGCGCTTTTCTCAGCGGCGCATGCTCTCCTACAGAAGCTCCAGACCTTTCCGCCACAGGTTCGCCTCGGCCTGCCGGCGTTTGATCAGACCGGAGGAGGGATCCCACAGCCGCTTCATGGATACGATCTGATCCTCCACCTCGCCGAGAATCGATTGAACCTGCTGTATGTCCGCCACGGCCTCGTCCGCCCGCGCGAGGATCGTCTGAATCTCCTTCATTTCCCTCCGCCGAGCTCCGCGCAGATCGGTTCCACGATTGAAGACGAGGCTGACCAGAACCGAACGGCACAGCGCAGGCAGACGCTCGAGCGAGGGATAAATCCCCTCGCAATCGGCGTAGAACCGCGGCAGGGTTTTTTCTATAAAAACCGACCAGGCATATTTGAAAGGAATCTCCACCCCGAGATGCCGAAGTTCCCGAGCACGGGTTTTCGTCCCGCGTCTACCGATGTCTCTGGCCAGTTCAGCCAGAACGGCATCGGATAGATGAGAGCCCCAAGACGCGATGAAATCCGCCTCGGTATTCCATTTCAGATCATATCCGACGCCGATGGTGATGCCGCTCTGCTCGCCGGGATAATGGGGCCACCGCGTGTAGAGATCGTAATAGGCGAGGCCGCCTGTCTCCTCGAGGGCGATGAATGCCAACCCATTGGTGTCAAGCTTTGGAAACGGCTCCGGCCTGGATTCCAGCCATGTCCAGAGCGTTAAACCAGCGATCCCCGACACGGGCTGACCGGCATAATCCTGCGCGTACCGGACGCCCCTCTGAGTCGCGAGGCCGAAATCCCCGTCCGCAATCAGCATCGCTCCGACACGGTTGAGAAAAGACTGCAGCCTGTAAACCGCTTCGCCCTTGTCTCCTCTTTTCAAATCCGGATTCGGCATTGTCCGCTCCTCCCGAAAAGTTCGTTTGTGGATGACGTTCATCGGTATGTGTTTTCAAGCCATCGATTTCACAAAAAGAAACATTTGAAAGGGGGCCTCTTCCGTGCCCTCCAGAGATTCATACCCCGTGAAAGATCTCTTCCCATCTCCTGTCTCAGGCTCCCGTCGAAGATTGCCATGCCGCTCCCGTTTCCACGATGATCTTGGTGCCTCAGCGGACGGCAATCCCGAAAATGATCGACCCGATGACCAGGTCAGGCATGCACGACCCGGTCGGATAGACGCGTCCGCCACTAATGGGCCCGGATTCAACTCCCGGCCGTGCTATGCCCATTCTTCAAGCTATATGCAGTGGCCGCCTGATTGCACGCAGAAGCATCGGCATTCCGAGGCCCTTTTTGACGGAGGATGACTAGGCTGATTTCACCGGGCACCCACAGCCGCAGCCGCGGTCCCCAGGTCCCGGTGCCGCGGGAAACGATCAAATTCATCCCTCCGCGCTCGTACATCCCTTCGACCAGGGGGTAGAGGACCCGCACCAAGTGCTTGAACGGCCATATCTGGCCGTTATGGGTGTGACCTGAAAGCATGAGATCCACGCCGGCCTTCGCTGCACGGCCGGTCAGCCAGGGCGTGTGCGAAAGGAGGATAGTCGCCCCCTCAGGCCTGCCCCGCAGTGCTCGATCCAAGTTGGCCTCCCCCTCCCCCGGGCGCCGTCGGGCAACCGTCAAATCATCGACCCCCGCAAGCACCAGACCGTCAACCGGCTGCGCCCACTCGTTGGCGAGGAGGCGAATTCCGGCGCCCGCAAGGATCTCGCCGGTCACATCCCGGCGATTGGAGCGCACCGCATCGTGGTTTCCCCGCACAGCCCACACGCCCAACGGCGCCGAAAGCCGCTGCATCACCGGCACCATCTCCAGGGGGTCGACCCTGCGCTCGAACAAGTCCCCGGCCAGAACGATCACATCCGGCCGGAGATCCATGGCCTGGTCGATGCGGGCGCTCAACCAGCCGGGCCCCAGCAGCGCCTCACCGATGTGCAGATCGGCCAGGGCCGCGATGGTCAGACCGTCCAGGGTGTCGGGCAGTGCGTCAACAGCCACCTCATAGGTCTCGACGACCGGGGGCCTAAGGGCCTGCACATGCCCAAGGATGATCGACATCACCCCGAAGACTGCACCCACCAAGCGTAAGCGGTTCAGCGACCTCCTGAACAGCAGTCCGAACCCGGAAACCAGATCGGCGATGAAAAACCCGACCGCAGCGAGAAAAACGCAGCCCACCCACTGCATTCCGACCACCTGGAGCGCATTGGATACAATGCCGGCCCCCTGCCCCCTATAGACGCGGCTCAGAACGAACACGATCCAGCATGCCAGACCGACGGCGATCAACCCTGCGCGGTTCAGATGTCGCTTCCGCACGGTCAAGGCACCCAGACGGTTAAAGACATAGAGTTGCAGCACCGTTACGACCGTGATCAAACCTATTCCGAAGACGAAAATAGGATCCTCCTACTCCAGGGTGAATCCGATGTCGGACATCCCGGAAAGGCTGTAAGGCGCTGCCGCTCCTTCGCAGCGATGAAGACGACCAGTGCAATGCCTCATACGTTTCAAAGCAGGGGGCCCAGCAGCCTGCAGGCGTTGTCGACAAAACGGCTCCCGGCGCTGCGGGAGTTCCAGACATCCGGGTCCAGCCGCTCGGAGTCACGAAGGTAGCGTTCCTGAAGGTCACGAAGACGACCGGTGAAATCGCGGTCGTACACCAGGAGGGAGATCTCCGAATCCAGCCAGAAACTGCGCATGTCGAGATTGACCGACCCGAAGACGCTGACCGCCCCGTCGATGGTGAGACTCTTGGTGTGGAGGAGTCCGCCGTTGAAAAGCGCAATCCGAACCCCTGCCGACATCAGATCGTCGAAGTGGGCCGCACTTGCGTGGCGGACGAGCAGTGAATCGTTCCGGGCCGGAATGATCAGGGTCACCGCCACACCGCAGAGAGCGGCCGTCGTGAGCGCGGTCAGCAGCGCATCGTCGGGGACGAAATAAGGCGTAGTCATTACGAGTTCGCACTCGGCGCCATACATGGCCTTGAGCAGCACTTGGTGAATCGACTCCGCCTGGAGGTCCGGACCGGAAGGCACGACCTGCACCACCGAACCGCCCGGCATGGCCGATTCCGACACTGTCCACACCCTCGGCGGCTCGAAGGTGGCGCCTGTTTCGACCGACCAATCGAAAAGGAATACACCGTCGAGTGAGGCAGCGGCCGGCCCCGTAATACGCACCATGGCGTCCACCCATTCCCCGACACCCGCCTTTTGTTTAAAGAAGCGGGGGTCGACCAGGTTCTGGCTGCCCGTGTAGGCCAACCGCCCGTCTATTACGGCGATCTTCCGATGATTGCGCAGGTCGGTGCGCGTGGCAAGCGCACGTACGAGTCCGGTCGGCCAGGCAGCCCTGAGGTCGACGCCTGCGCGACGCAGCCTCCTGGCCTGAACCCCCTTCAGAAATGTCTTGCTTCCGAGCGCATCCGCGATCGCCCGGCACTGCACCCCACGCTGAGCCGCGCGGATCAGGGCGTCCACGATCTCTCCTGTGCGGCCTTTCTCCTCCCAAATATAGAAGCAAAGATGAAGCGTTTGCTCCGCCGCGTCGATGTCGCGGATCATATGGTCGAAGACCGACTCGAAATCACTGAGGAGCAGCGTTTCATTCCCCGGCAGGGCGGGGAAACCCTGGAGGCGCTCGGCGTGGCGTCGAAGCGGCTCGCCTGGAGGACCGATTGGCAAAGACACAGTTACCGCTTGGGCCCCGAGGGACGTCTGCCACCGGGTCAGCCGGGGGACACCACTCCGAATCCGCACGGCACGGCTCAGGCCAAGCCGTTTTTCGCCGAAGAGCAGATAGACCGCCGCGCCTGCGAGGGGCACACTGAAAACCACTGCCAACCAAGCCATCGCAACACCCACAGGAGGCCGACGCATGATCACACGGATCGACAGGATTACAATGACGACCCAGTGAACCACCAGAACGGCGGTGGAAACCATGTGTGGATTCAAGCTAGTACCATGTAACGCTTAGAATTGCGGATATAAGCGTTTCAACTTGATCCTGGCATCGGATGTTTTGAAGTGCCAGGCAATCTTTTTTGCGCTGTTGTTTCGGTCTGTTTCCCATGTGGCCACTTCAGCCCGCATGGTAGCAATATCGGCGATCCTGCGGTCGAGGCACTGCCCTTTCAGGACACTGAGTTCGATCTCCGCCATGTTGAGCCAACTGCCATGTTTCGGCGTGTAATGAATCTCAAGCCTTTCGGCCAGTCGCCTGGCCTCCGGGGGCTCGAACGTCTCATAGAGTGAGGCAATATTGTGAGTGTTCAGATTGTCCATAACCAGCCGAACTTTGATCACTTCGGGATAGCGGTCGTCGAGCATCTGCTTGATCTGCAATGCCCAGTCTTTTCTGGTGCGTCGTTCCGTCACAGCCACATGCCGCTTGCCGGCGAGCGGCTCCACCGCCATGAAGATCTGAGCCACCCCATTTCTAACGTACTCATCATCGATTCGCATGGGTTGTCCTGGCTTGCATGGAATCGGGTCGCGCACTTCGCCAATCAACTGTTTGCAGGATTCATCCATGCACACCACCGGGTAATCGGGATCATACGCCAAGCGGTAAACTTCCAGAACATCCTCCATCGCCGCTACGAACGCCGCACTCCCTTCCGGCGGGATTTTCCAGTACTTGCTGAGGTGAGGTTTAAGTTCGTTTTTTTTAATATGCGCTGTACGGTCATGTGTGAAACAGCGCGCGCAAACTTAAGTTCAACGGCCTTGTCCGCAAGCAGTCTGACCGTCCATCGCTGGTGTCCATCCGGCGCCTCCGAACAGGCCAAAGCGATCAGGCGTGCTTCAAAAGCCCCATCAAAGATGACCTCCCGGGGTGGCTTTTCCCTGGGCTTACGCTCCAGGGCCGCCTCGAGCCCTTCTTCCACGAAGCGCTTCTTCAGGTGCTCGATCATGCGGGTACTGGCGCCCAGAGCTGTTGCCACTTCATCCGTAGCCCATGCCGGGCCATCGGGGCCAGCATCGCACAGTAACAAAGCACGCGCGTGGATGAACTTTCTTGCCTGGATTTTACCGCGCCGTGTCAATGCCTCCAGTTCTTTGCGTTCCTCTGCACTCAGCGTTACTCGGTATCTTGGCGCCATGGCGACCCTCCTTGTGGTCGCCATTATATCATATGCCGTTAAAAACGAAATATTAAATGTTACATGGTACTAGTATCCTTCCGGAAATGATTTCCGGGTACGACCCGGTTTCCAATCGGGAAATGAGGATTTTTTGCAATTATAAAGGAAATCGAATGATTGCGCTGAGGCGTACGGATTTCGCACCCTATAAGCAAGCACGCAGATCGACGCCGAGATTGGGCAAAAAGGCCGTTTCCTGACGGTAACCAGGCAGAACAGGAACCACACGCGAAAGGGAGCAAGCTTATGGGGTCCGGAGAGTGTTCCAGAAGAAAGCGGAATCGTCAATCTTTTCCTGGAACGTCATCTTGCCAACTAGAAGCCTCTTTTTGACACCGAAATGAAGCGTTTAAGCATAGAAAATGCGCTTTTTAACCACGACATTCAAATATTTTCAGCATGTTATGTTGGTCCGACCCCAATTTTAGTTTTAGATAGTGCATCAGGGCGGTTCGGGAGGTCTCCACCATCTCCAGGGATCTGACCTCCAGGATGATCTTCATGATGATCGAAAAATCGAGCATATCCAGGGCATGACGCCAATCGAGCGTCCCTTCTTCGAGGCCGATGTGCTCGTCGTGCTGCCCCGAATTGTTGCTGGCATGCACGTAGACCACCCTGTTTCTCACTTCACGCAGGAAGACGTCGATCTCGCAGCCGAGCTCGCCGCGCCCGCAGCCGTTGTTCAGATGCCCGAGATCGAGCACATATCCGAGCTGCGGAAAACTCTCAAGGATGTCATACGCATAATCAGCGACCAGGATGCTGTTCGATTCGTACAACATGTCCACGCCGAGATCCGCTGCATACTGGAACACCTCTTTGAGGCGCCGCTTGTCCTCTCGACACAGGATCCCATCGTTCAAATGGAACACAAGCTGCCGGGCCTCGAGAAAACGGCACACATCGAGTTCCGCGGTCAATACGGCCAGGTTGGCCTTGGTGAAAGAAGGGTAGGGCTGGAAAATGCCGGCCGTACCGGAGTGGATGCTCAGGTCGAACCCCTCCATGTACCGTTTGACCTTTTCCAGAAAATAGAG
>Ga0209270_1001208_pt1 | contig 39396 bp, 32 predicted proteins | sample MTBAKSrepl1MetaG_FD_187456 | JGI IMG/M metagenome (GOLD analysis project Ga0209270, IMG submission 187456) | Enrichment culture microbial communities from Arthur Kill intertidal strait, New Jersey, USA, that are MTBE-degrading - MTBE-AKS1... | ecosystem: Environmental > Aquatic > Marine >... | reverse complement strand
GGCGGCCAAAGCCACCTTGGCCTTGAATTCGGCACTGTGTTGTTTGCGTTTGTTGCTCATAACCAGCTCCTTTCGTTGGGGCCGGTTTAGAGCTTAACATGTTGTCCAGTTTTTGGGGACCACCGCCCATGGGCCTTTCTCGTGACACCTTTTACCGCTACCAGAATGCTGTTGAACAAGGCGGTATTGATGCCCTCGTCGATCAAAGCCGCCGCAAACCTAATATCAAGAACCGCACAGAGGAAACGATCGAGGCTGCTGTCGTGGCCTATGCCGTTGAGCAGCCACCGCATGGGCAGGTCCGTGCCAGCAACGAGCTGCGTAAGCGAGGGGTTTTCATTTCTCCCAGCGGTGTAAGGTGTGTGTGGCTGCGCCACCAATTGGCGCGCTTTAAGGACCGCCTGAAAGCCCTTGAGGATGAAATGGCCAAGGAGAATCTGATTCTTACCGAAAGCCAAGTCCAGGCCTTGGAGCGCAAAAAGCAGGACGACATCGCTTCAGGAGAGATCGAGACCGCGCATCCCGGCTATCTGGGGTCACAGGATACCTTTTATGTCGGCACGCTCAAGGGCGTCGGTCGGATCTATCAGCAGACCTTTATAGATACGTATGCCAAGGTTGGCTTTGCCAAACTCTATACCACCAAAACTCCGATCACCGCTGCCGACCTTCTCAATGACAAGGTGCTGCCGTTTTATGAAAAACACGAACTGCCGTTACTGCGCATTTTGACCGACAGGGGCACCGAGTACTGCGGCAAAGCCGAAACCCATGATTATCAGCTTTACATGGCCATTAATGACATTGAGCACACCAAGACCAGGGCCAAATCACCACAAACCAACGGCATCTGCGAACGGTTCCATAAAACCATGCTGCAGGAATTTTATCAGGTTACCTTCAGAAAGAAGATCTACCGGGATATCGAAACGCTTCAGTTTGATCTTGACCTGTGGCTTGAAGAGTACAATCATGAGCGAACCCATCAGGGGAAAATGTGTTGCGGCAGAACCCCGATGGAAACGCTTGAAGATGGAAAACGACTCTGGGCAGAAAAAAAAGTAGCTTGAATTTGAACTGACAGATACCTTCTCAAAATCGGTATTTGTCAGATCAAATCTGAACTTCTACAGTTTACTATACGCAGGAACTGCTCTCTTATTTGTAGGATTCGCGCTGAAAAAATCTTTCGGGGTTTATGGTTTCAAAATCCAGCCCAATGGATTCGACATATGCTTTTCCCTGTGTCAAGGTGAGCGCCTTTCCCCTGGACCCGATAACATGCCCACGATACATGATGATCTTGCCGCTGGACAGACTCATTACAGCTTTGTTCCGAACTGTATCGAGTACAGTAATATCCGCGTCCGCGCCAACTCCCAAGCTTCCTTTACCGGTCAACCCAAGCATCTGGGCCGGCTGGATGCTCGTTTTAATCACGAAATCCCTCAAGGAAAGAGCCTTGAAAGCAACAAGGGCCAAACCGGATTCCACTATGACATTTCTCGGAAGCCCCCCTCCATCCGTCGAGATGGCATCGACACTGAAGTTACCATCGCCTTTTTTTGCCATAGCCAAAAAAAAACAGGTCTCCGCGGGGTTTATATCAAAGCTGACCATCAAATCGGTTGCGGCATCCTCCCATATCTTCACAGCCCCGGGACCTTTCTTCAAAACCATTTCCCCGCCCTCCTGCACGATTACCTGGGCGATGCCTTCTTCGATAGCATGTTTCATGCCATTATAGCTTGGTTCCATGTTGAATCTTTCCAAACACAAAGCCGTAGCTTTGCTGACGGGAAGATCGTCCATCATGCGCCCGCTGGTTCCATTCAGGGGGGACAGATATGATTCGGAAAACAAATTGGGATTTTCTTCGAGTGTTTTTGCCGCCAAAATGGCTTCGTTTACAGCGCTATCTTCCGTCCCCCGACAATAGCTGTTGATATGCGCAATATGCAGTTTCTTTCCACGCCCCAACTCCACGGCTTCCAAAAAACCTTTGAAATTGGAGCCGGTTTCGGTAGTTCCAGCATGAATCGCGAAATAGCCGCGGTTCCGTTCCGCGACTTCCATGCTCCGTAGAGTGGCCTCCGGAGTCAAGGGGAAATGCCCGCCAAGGACCTTGAAGCCGATGGCACCTTTACCTGTCACTTCATCAAACAGCGTTTGGAGATCTTGTGAGGACGGGGACTGGTCAGCCACTGAAAAGCCCGGCGCCACTGCATGGATACAAGCAATGTTAAGCCCTGCACCGTGAGTAGCCATGATTCTCCACACACTATCAACCGGCCCTGCCATCTCCAAGGCCGTGGTAACTCCAGCTCTGGCCATCATCTTATGTGCACAAACGCCTCCGGTGAGAGCAGAAGCATGCACATGGCTATCGATGATTCCGGGAACGGCGACATATCCTTCTAACCGGTGAACATCTCGGGCCGAACGAGGTGGTATCGACTCAGCGATCTCCACCACTTTTCCACCAGCAACAGCAATGTCCCTAACGTCGTCAACTCCGTGTATTGGGTCAATTACCCGTACATTTTTAAGAAGAATGTCGATTTCGCATACCATATTAATTGCCCCTAGCCATAAATAGTTAAAATGATTCGCAAGTTCTTCATCTCTAGATCCGTTGGGTCTAAGTCCTTGTCCCATAATTTTTGAAAAAAAGGCCGTGCAGCTTTTGGGTCAATACGGAGAGAGGGTCCAATTGGTCAATGGAAGTGATCGCCTTGTAAAGATCGTCGGGAAATGCATCAATACCGGCAAAACGGGCGCAATCCAACAGCTTCTGATAGAGTTCCTCTTCGGTGAGGGGATTCAGTCTGGACCCCTTCAGAGGACCCGTTTCGATTTCATACCGGGTACCGTTTTTCAGCTCGATACAACTGTAAATGGGCATCTCAAGTTGGATGGTTTGGGGGTCCGGTATAGTTTCGACCTGAATGCGGTCAGACAAGGTTAGTATTTCCGGGTCGGAAACAGCCTCTATCGTAAAATGACCGAGCGATAGCATGCCCTCGGACAAAATTCTGGCAGCCGTGTATGGGAGGCTGAATCGTGCCTCCATCTCATTTTTCGGACGACGAAAAGGAAGGTTCTGGCTTAATGTTTTGGGAAGACGAGTCGTGACGCGTTCAATGTCTTCCTGTCTTATTGTATGCCTTCGTTTAAGCGCAAATAATCCATCCAAGGTTTTGTGAGCCGAGGCACAACAGGGAAACCGCTTGGCCAACAACCCTTGTTCGGTCAATGCCAGTTCTTGTCCCAGGGCTTTCAGGGCATTGGTCTCAAGGTCAGGATCAATAGTGGCATAAAGGTCCTGAAAACTCCAAGAACCTGTAAGAAAGTCAGGATTCGATGACATGCCACCTGAAGCCATTCGGGCTGCCATAACGGCATGCTGGGCTGCTAAGCCGGCCTGGGTCGGTTTCATCATGGATCCAAATTGTTTTTTCGATCCGGCAGCCATACTAAAGGCAATGCCCATCGCAATACAGGTGGCTTCGGGGCCCAGACCAAGCAGCCGTGCACAGGCACCCGCTGTTCCGATCGCACCCACGGTTGCCGTGGCGTGCCAACCCTTCTGGAAGTGGCCTGGGTTGACGAGCCTGCCGATACGGGCATGAAGCTCCAGGCCCACGAGATAGGCATCCAAAAAAACCTTACCCGAAAGACGGTGTGTTTCCGCTAAAGCCAGCAGGGCTGGTCCTAGTACGGCGGTTGCATGGGTGAAAGCCGGAAGGAAATTGTCGTCGAAGTCCAAGGCATGAGCAGCGGTGGCGTTGATCAAGGCAGCCCAGGGTGCATGGTACCGTCGAGTGGATCCGATCACGAGGTTTTCTCCCTCTCCATCCCATTCAGCGGCAATATTGATCAATAATTTTACTGCAGGATCCTTTGAGCCTGCCAGTAGACATGCAATTAAGTCTACAAAAGCGCTACGAGCCATGGCCCTGGCCACTGGATCTGTAATGGGGGCAGATTCTGCCGTCCACTGAGCTATCTTTTGGGAGATCGATGGATGGTTCATATAGTCTCTTTCATCCAAATATACGGATACAAGGGATACGAGTTTAAAAGTCCCCTATATTAACTCAAAATCAGTTCGGTTCGAGGGCCTACAGAATCTTAGGGGCTATAACTTGCCCGGCAGCCATGTTGCTATGGAGGGGAACAGAAAAAGGAGCCCAAGAACCAATAGATCGCAGAGCACAAATGGATAGACGCCCCGATAAATTACCTCCACCTGAGTTTCGTCATCAATCGATCCGGCCAGGCTGAAAACATTCAATCCAACAGGCGGAGAGACCCCAGCAATCTCGTTAAATTTCATGGCGACTACGCAAAACCATATGGGATCGTAGCCCAGCTTGACGATCACTGGAAAAAGAATCGGCAGCGTAAGCGCGAACACAGCCGCCTGGGCCATAATCATTCCCAGAAAAATCCAGAGGATAAAGACAGCGGCCAGGATGACGTGAGGGTGGACATCCCAGGATTGAAGAAAAGCGGCAAGGCTCATTGGAATGCGGGTCAATGCGAGAAAGCGACTGAAAAAAAGAGCAGTTATTATCATGAAAAACAACATGGCTGCGGTATTTGCGGTATCCCGCAAAGCTCTACGATTGGCGGCGAAACTCCGCAGCGGTCCACGGGTAAAGCCGATGAAAAAGGCACCCAATGTACCGATTGCCCCGGCACCGATGGGTGTCAAGGTTCCGGTGTAGATTCCTCCGATGACAACAACCCCCAAAAGAATAATTTCCCAGAGGTCCTTTGTAGCGGCGAGCCGATTTTTTGCGACCACGTCCTTTTCAAAGGCCGCTCTGGGTGCTAATGCTGGGTTAAGGGTAGCCCGAGCAATCATGCTTATGGTGTATACTGCGGCTGTAAGAATACCCGGGAAAATCCCGGCCATAAAAAGCTTTCCCACGGAAAGGTCAGTAAATATGGCGAACAGGATAAACATGCCGCTGGGTGGTATCATGCAGGCAAAGGTTCCGGAAGAAGCAATGGAGCCCAGAGCAAAGGATCTGTCATAACCAGCGCGCTTCATTTCCGGATAGGCCAGTTTGCCAAAAACCACCGTACTGGCCATGGTGGAACCGGACACGGCGCCGAAAAAAGCGCTTCCGATGGAGGTAGCTACGGCAAGACTGGCGGGAATGCGGGCGGCAATAATATGAACAGCGTGATAGGCGCGCTGCGCGAAACCACCTTCGGTACCGAATGCCCCCATAAGCGCAAAAAGGGGGATCACCACCGCAGCCGGATTACTGATTGAGCTGTAAAGGGTTTCCCCAAGCAGAGAAAGGCTAGGGGCCAGTCCGATCAGAATGGTAGCGCCTCCCAAGGCGACCAACAGAAAAGCAACAGCTATAGGAAGGCCTAGAAAAAGGCAGGCCAGAAGCAGGATGATTCCCCAAATGCCAACTGTGGTGAAATCCATGATGGTATCTCCAAATAATCCGGCTATCTAAGGAAATTTTAATGGGTTTCGTTTACCAGGCCAGGACTACCGCTGATAATTCCGTTGGTCCGGACGCCCCTGGCTGAAATCAGCGATGTCAAGTATGAAATTGGCCAGGAGCTGGCAGCAGTAAAGAAATAAGGAAATCGCAATGACGAATCGGATCGGTGCCATAGGATAAGGTACCGGTCCAGCGACCGCTTCGCCTTCTAAATACGATTCGATCGCTTTCTGGAAAGCCGCGTAGGAGGTTATCGAAAGTACGATCAGGCTTACAATCCCCCAGAATATATCGATTCCCTTGCGCACGCGGGTTGAAAACCGGCTGACCAAAGCCGTCACCTTGACATGGGCCCTCATTTCTTCCGTATAGGAGAGGCCGATATAGGCTGAGGCGATTACGGTGAAGACGGCCAACTCGATCACGCCATCTATCTGACTCCGAAAAATATAACCAAAGGTGTCGATGACCAAAAAAAGGACGATGAGCCCGACCAAGTATCCCGTGGTTTCGGCAGAAAAGCGATTGATTAATTTCAAAACGCCGTAAATCCTTTTCATGGATCTTCCTTCACATTATGAAATCGACGTGGTTAGAGCCGAAAGGATGCCAATTGCATCCCTTCGGCGGGGTTGCTATGATTTTTCCTTGCGAATTTCTTCTTGCACGATCTGCTGCATACGATCAAGAATGAGCTGTGCATCCTGGATTCCTGTTCCACTGACTTCCTTGATCCATGTCTGGATGTTCTCCTGCTGTTTCGGACTGTTCAACCAGAGATCAATGTCCGCTTGAGAGGCCTCGGTGATAGTGCACCCCGCCTTCGCGATATCCTCCCGGATAATCCTCAGCCATTGATCATATTTTTCGGAAAAACGCGACTCCGCATTGGCAGCTGCCGTTTGGAATGCCTTTTTCAGGTCCTCAGGAAGCTTGTTCCATTTATCCTGATTAATGTTAATGAAATAGGCGATGGGAGACCACAACTGATCGGTCAGCAGGATGTTCTTAGCCACTTCGTGAAGCTTGGCGCGGTGGATACTGTCCAGATTTGTAACGACCCCTTGGATGGAGTTGGTTTGAAGGGCGATATACACGTCTCCCCAGGGAAGGGAAACCGGCGTGGCGCCAAGGTCTTTGAGAACAGACAGCGCCCACCGGCTGGATGCCCGGATTTTCAGATTGTTGATGTCGGCAATGCCTTTCACTGGTTTTGTGAAACACCAGCCCACAGGAGAAATTGTGTAAGTATAAATAATCTTCTGATTGAATCCTTCGATCTCTGCAGCAAGCTCTGGAATTTCCGTGTAAATTCTCTTAAAGGCTGCGAGCTTCTGCTTGTAGCTGACCGGCCCCTGGTCTAACAGCAAGATGCCTGAATTGCGAACCAGTCTTTTCGGGTAATAGGCAATGTTGACATAGCCTAAATCGACCATTCCGTCGGCGATGCCTTTCATCAGTTCCCTGATGCTAAGCAAAGATTCCGCCCAGAAGGGCTCCACCTTAATCTTTCCGTTGGAAGCTTTTTCCAGTTCTTCGATAAAGATTTTCTCAGCATCCCCTTTTAATCCGGACGGTGGGCTGTTCGTTGCAAAGGTCAATTTAATTTGCTCTGCATTTGCCGGAACATCCGCAAACGCCGCCAAGCAGATTGCAACTGCCATTAAAATTGTCATTAACCTTGGAACATATTTTTGAAAATTCATTGGGAAACCTCCTTTTGAAGTCCGCCTTATGGAATTAAAGCTCGGGCAGGGGTTCGTCCCCGAGGATAACACCCATGTATGCATATAAGGCAGGTGAGCCACCTGTGTGCACGAAAAGAACCTTTTCACCCTTGTGAAAATATCCGCTCCGGGATAGATCTATCAATCCTGCCATGGCCTTTCCCGTGTAGACGGGATCAAGCAGAATGCCTTCGGTTTTGGCAAGCATGTCCACGGCTTCTACCATCTGTCTGTTGGGGACCGAATACTTTGGACGCCAGTATCCTCCGAAACAAGTGACTGCGGATTTCGGAATTTGCTGGGAGACACCAACATGAACTGCAAGTTTTTCCACCAGATCGTAAACAGCTTGTTCTTGGGCCTCTTGATCCCGACTTACATTGATCCCTACTACAGGGATGTTCATATTCGATCCCCAAGACCCGACCACCAAACCGGCCTGGGTACCAGTACTTCCGCTGGCCGTTACCATCCGATCCATGGGCAGTCCCATTTGGAACAACTGATTCTGAATCTCCTGTGCACAGGCCACATACCCAGTTGCGCCTATGACATTAGAACCGCCGCCGGGAATCACGTACCCCTTGCGCCCCTCTCGGACCAGTTGTTCGGCAACTTTCTCCATTTCGGCCTTCATATCCGATCCAGAAGGCACCACCCTAATTTTTTCTGCACCGAGCAATCGGTAGAGAAAATTATTGCCCGATGCTTTCGGATTATAGCTGCCAGGGACACGCTCTTCCAGAACCAACCGACATTTCAACCCTTCCTTAACAGCGGCGGCCAAAGTAAGTCGGCAATGATTAGATTGTACAGCCCCACACGTGATCAAGGTATCTGCACCTTGGTCCAACGCCTCGGCCACCAGGAACTCCAATTTACGGGTTTTGTTCCCGCCTCCTGTCAACCCGAGAAGATCGTCGCGTTTGATGAAGATGTCTGGTCCATCTACCGCTTTGGTAAACCGGGGTAGATATTCGATGGGGGTTTCTCTTTCTGTGTAGATTCTTCGACAAAATTTGGCCAGGTTCATGGTCACCTCGTATGGGTAATTATATGCTTACGATCGCTTCGATTTCGATATCCGACCCCTTGGGCAGGGCGGCAACCTGAACCGTCGACCGCGCGGGCAGACAATCACCGAAATACTGCCCGTATACCTCATTCATTTTGGAAAACTGTTTCAAATCCGTCAGAAAAACAGTTGTTTTTACGACACGCTCAAGGCCCGTACCTGCAGCCTGAGCAATATTTAGGATATTTATCATGATCCGATGGGTTTTATCGGCAATGTCCCCTGCGATCATCTCTCCGGTTTCGGGTTCAATGGGCAACTGGCCTGAGATGAAAAGAAATCCATTTGACGCGACAGCCTGTGAATAGGGTCCAACAGCGGCGGGGGCTTTTCGGGTGGAAATCTCCCGGCATGCATTAGGCTCGAGTGATTTCATTGATTGACATCTTCCTCCTATTTAATTTTAATTTGTTAAAAACAATTTAGTTCTTTCATTTTTTTATTCTTTTTTAGATAACTATATACAGTGTATCGGGAAATTCCCATGAGCAGAGCGATTTCATCAACAGCCCCCTTGATTTGAAAAACCCCGTTTCGCTCCAATTCATCGACCAAACGAAGCTTTTCTTCTCTGGACATGGAAGGGCACTGCTTGCCTATCTTGTTAACTGCCTGCTTGAAAATGGCTTCAATGGTCTCCGGGAAAGTAGCGGTGAATGTTTCCACTTTCTCTTCTTCGCTAAACTCGCCCACGGTTGTTGTAAATACATCCAAAGCATTCTCGGCGTTCAGGTAATCCGTCATATCGAAATTAATGCAAAAAGCCCCGATGACCTCTCCATCCAGATTGCGTATAAAAACCGTGGAGGATTTCAACTCCCGACCGTCCGCCGTGCGAGTTCTGTAGTTATAACGATTGGCAATGTCCCGTCCTTCCTGATGCAGTGCCCGGACCACAAGATCTGTCACCGGGGCACCTGTCTTTCTTTTCGTAACATCGCCGAAAATAGCGCGAATGGATTGTTGGGGTTTTGAAAGGTCATGGACAACCGTCTCGAAATTCCGAGGAAATGTTTTCACAATCGCACGAGCCAACTGCTCAAGGGTGGAAAACAACAATTCATCAGTAGGTGATATGTCGGGTGATTTTTTCTTTCGCACAGAAATTTTTCTCCCTTTTGACTTCAAAAAGCGTCTGTCAATAGATCGTTACCTCTGTTTGATTACCCAGCTTGTGTAGTAAATAATACAAAAAATTTTACAAAGTCAACAAAAAAATTATATAATATAAACTTTTAAATAATGTGCCTGAATTACCATCTAACGAAAAAATGTGATGTGGCTCAAATCCCTCCTTTGAATTATACTTGTTGTGATACGGGTATAAAAGATATGATATGTTTTAAATGATATTTCGGCTTGAGATAAGTTGCACGGTCAACGGTTTTAATTGACAACTTCATTTATTTTGACCGAAGACGTCAAGCTTTCAATATATTAAGCGCTATAAAATTCTGCCGAACCTCCTTTTCGACTGACTATTTTGAGATGATTTGCGGACCCGGAGAAATTGGTTTAAAAAAAAGCCGAGGCAGTCGCCACGGCTTTCAGTTGCTTTAAAGCGTTTGGATCGGCAGATTAAAAAGAGATTCGAAAATTTACGTCAAAATATGTCATTGAGCCCGCATCCATCGAAGTCGCTTCAACATCGAGGTCACCGCGATCCACGTAACCGATTTCGGGAATGATTGTGAAACCTTTTGCGGCCGTAATCGGGAACTGCAGGTAGCCTACCCACCCGGTTTGCTCGACATCGCCCAGTAAGGTAGTGGTATTCTCAGCCTTTCCGATTCCGAAGCCAGCTTCAACGCCGAACATTGGATTTAATTTCGCACCGACAACGAATGTGCCTTGGAACAGGCTCGCGTCCTCGATATCGTTGTTTACTAATTGGGCGCTCATCCCGCCAATCAAGGCAGCATCTAACACCAGGACGTTATTCTGCCCATAGTCGGCCGGGTTCTGCATGTAGGAGGCGGTAGCCTTTACGTATGCGGGACCAAGATTTAGGCTGACGCCCAAGCCGACCAGGTAACTGGTTATTGTTTCCGAATTGTTGCCCGAGGCATCTTCAATATCATACGTCTGGAAGCCTGCGATAGGCCGAATAGAAATCATAGGGGTGCGGAATACATAGGCAGCCTCAATACGAGGCAGAATGAAATCGACATCTGTCAGCGAGCCAAGACCAGTTACTGCAGTGTTCGGCTGGATGAAGGCCAACTCGAAGGTGCCGAACTGAAGCTGTAAAAGGGGCTGTCGGCTTATATAAGCCAGACCGGCGGCCAACATAACCGCGTCGCCATTGTCACCAAGGTCGCCGATCATCGAGGAGTACCCCAGAAAGGTGGCTGGGGTATAGTTCTTGCCTATGGTCAGTTTGCCCGGGCCGAAGTTCCAGGTGCCGTGGAGCTGGCGCAGATAAACCTGTTCTACATCGGCTGCGTTTGAAGCGCGGTTGTTTGATTCACGAAGGCCGACTTCGAAGACAGCTGACAGGGTATCGGATACCGCAACCTTAGCGCCGAAACGGCTTTGGCCGCTCAAATTCAATAGGGTTCCGGCATCGTCCTCAGTACCTGTGCTTCGTATGCTACCGTCCATGGCCGGTCCCCAGGTATAATCCTCACTTACCGAGTAATACCCCAGATGCGTCCTCAGGCTGCCGTAAAAGCGAAAGTCGGCGGCCATGGCAGGAGCTGCCAAACCTAGTACCAACAATAAAATCAATAGTTTTCTCATTTGTTTTCCTCCTGACAAACGGGTTAGTATTTCTGGATGGTTATCCAGCCTTTAGCATCATTTATGACAAAATATTTTATCGCGTCAACAAAAAAGTTTTATAATATAAAAAATTGTAATATTTATTAGCCGTATTCTATCCCGTACAAATGTGTTGGCAAATCTGATCAATGATCATCGCCCGGAAGAAACCGGCTATGACGGAGTTGGTGTAATACGGTGGGGGGGTAGATTTGTTAAAATCGTAAGATCTGCATCTAATCTTTAGAAAATAATATTTAATCATACCCAGGGCTCGGGCAAGAGCTATTCGATGGTGCTCTTTACCCGCAAGGTCCATCGCAAGCTGGGCGGCAACTTCATCTTTCTGATCCTCACCGAACGCGACGACCTGGACACGCAGATCTACAAGACCTTTGCCGGATGCGGCGCGGTGGACAACGACCGTGACCCGTGCCGGGCATCGAGCGGCGAGCATCTCGCGCAGCTTCTGGCCCAGCACAAATCGCATGTCTTCTCGCTGATTCAGAAATTCAATAAGAACGTGGTCGACGGTGAGGCCTACTCCCGGCGCGACGATCTCATCGTCATCACCGACGAGGCCCACCGCACCCAGTACGGCACGCTGACGCTCAACATGCGCAATGCTTTGCCGAACGCCAGCTATATCGGTTTCACCGGCACGCCGCTCTTTAAGGACGACGAGATCACCCGGCGGGTGTTCGGCGATTACGTCTCCACCTACGATTTTCAGCGGGCTGTGGAGTATAACGAAAACGACGAGACGAGAAAACGCTTTGAGGTGATGTGCCGGGCGGTGTTCTCGAAGTTCAAGGCCTGCATCACCATCGAAGGCGTCAATGATTGCCGGAGCGACTTCGACACCATCAACATCGTCTATAAAAGCCTACAGCAGAACCGCGAACAGGCGGATATCATCGATATCATCCGGCAACTGCATCAGGTCGTCGATGAGGCGCAGACCCAACCGGCTGATGCCTAAGAGCTGGCACCGTACGATATCAGCAAGATTGATTTCGACCGGTTGAGCCGGGAGTTTGAGCGCAGCCCGGCCAAGCGCACCAATGTGCAGAATCTAAAAACCGCCATTGAGCAACGCCTGCAACGTCTTCTCCAGCAGAACCCCTTGCGAACCGATTTCCAAAGGCATTACGAGGAAATCGTCGCTGGGTACAACCGCGAGAAGGATCACCGATCAGCAAGGATGACAGCAAGGCCCCCCCCAAACTCCCCAAGCCGCCAACCACGACCACCACGAAAGCGTCCATCCCGATCTGGTCCGCCATGCCCGGAAAAACACTAAGAAGGGGCGCTGCCGCCACACCAGCCACTCCGGCTAACCAAGTTCCGAAACCAAAGACCAGCATAAAAACCAGCGGAGTGTTTATACCTAAAGCACTGACCATGCTGGCGTTGGAGACTGTGGCCTGCACAACCTTTCCCAGACGGGTCTTAAACAAGACTAAAATCATGATGCCCAACACGACCAGAGAAAGAAGAATAATGAATAAACGATAAAGCGGGAAGCGAATAGCCCCAAAATAAACTAGTCCGCTCAAGGAAGGAGGTATGGAAATAACCAAAGCTTCCGTACCCCAGAAGGATTTAGCGGTCTCCAGAATTACAAGCATGATCCCCATTGTGAGAAGGAGTTCACCAATATGCCCCTGTAGGTGTACTCTGCGCAGTAAAAACCGCTCTACGAGAATTCCGAGCAAGGCGTTGACAATGGGCGCTATGATCAGAGCCATCCAAAAGTTGCCGGTCACTAATAGAACTGTATAGCAAAAATAAGCAGACAGCATAAAAAGGGAGGCGTGAGCCAAATTCAGGATGCCCATCATCCCAAAAACCAAGGTCAAACCGGAGGCCACCAAAAATAGCAACATTCCGTATGCAAGTCCATGGAGGCCTTGCGTAATATACATCACCACGACAGGACTCATCTTGCACCTTCCTTTGGGCCTGCTTTAATAAAAGTATAGAATGTCCAATGATAAAAGCAGGTTCAAACCTGGTGGACATAACCTTCCCTGCTCTGACAATTTCTGCTTCCAATAAATGTTGAAAACAGGAACGATTTCTATTTTGCAATATTAGATGGGATCATATAATTTGAAGCAAATCGAATTGTTCACCGATAGCGTCGTTTCCGCCACCATCCGACCAAGGGTTTCGAGTCGTCGCAGTCATTACATACGGACAGCGTGATAACTCATAGGAAACCCCCATTTCGCATTCGAACATAACCCACTTACTCGGGAAGCCTGCAGTGTCGTGGACCCCGGACTGATACCACAGCGCATGGGGAGTGTCGGAAAACTTTTTCCGCTGTCGAACCAAAAAGCACACCTGCCAGATCGGTGCGCCCCTTAGTGCCCATGACCACCATGTCCGCTTTTTCTTTACGCAAAAACTTAACAATTTCCTCAAAAGGAACACCAACCCTTAACTCAATTTTTGCCGCAATACCTTCCGTTCGGGATAGATACGTTTCTTCGAAGATACGAATGCGTTCACGCTTAGTTTTTTGGATGTAGTCTTCTTTGCTGACCGGAAATCCCTGGCTAGCCACTAGATCGAGGGATTGAAGCCCTGAAATGTTTATGATGTTCAAGATGATGAGCTCTGCCTGCAGCGATCTGGCCAATGCAAGCGCGTGCATAAACGTTGTTTCAGCGTAAGCGGAAAGATCCAGAGCTGCGACAATTTTTTTTAAATTCACTTCACAATCTTCCATTATTTCAATCCTTTCACTCCAGATCCAAGAAATCAGCAGTGATCAAAGCGAAAATCAAGGCCGAACGGCGCAACTGATCGACTTCCACATATTCGTCGGTTGTGTGGGCCTGATTCATATTCCCCGGGCCTAACAGAATGGCCGGTGTGCCCGCCTGTCGTATGTAATACCGGGCATCTGTGAATCCACTTATTCCGAATATTTCGGGCCGGGTGCCAATCACCCGTTCGATGTTGTTCATTGATATCGTCACAATTTTTTCGTTAGCGGCTATCTCGCTGGGTTCTGCAAACATGAGGCGTTCTTTATATAATTTGATCTCTCCGTTCTTACCAAAATCAGATAGAATATCTTCCAGCCGCTGTTCGATGACCTCCGTTTGCTCATTAGGAAGGCATCGCCGGTCCACTTCGATAAAACAGGTGTCTGCAACGGTATTGATTTTGCTTCCACCGCCGATCACTCCGATACTCAATGTGGGCTCACCCAATATTGGATGCCTGGTCTCTCCTATCATATCCTTCAACCGCGGCAGCAATTTGCCCATTTTCTCGATGGCATTGACGCCAAGGTGCGGCACGGCAGCATGGGCCGCCACACCTTTGATTGTGATCCGGTACCACAAGGTACCTTTCTCCGCGGTGGCGATCTTCATTCCGGTAGGCTCAACGACGACCGCTGCGTCTGCCTTGGCCAAACCTTTCGAGGCGAGAAACCCGGTCCCATGAGTGCCACCTGATTCTTCATCCGAGACCAGGTGTAGCACCAACTCGGAATGCCCAAGATTTAAACCGGCCTGCTTAATAAGCCAGGCACCATAAATAAAAGCCGCCATTCCACCCTTTGTATCAGCGGCACCCCTGCCGTAAAGACGCCCTGATCGAATATCTGGGGCATAAGGAGGACTGGTCCACACTCCGGGATCTCCAGCCGGGACAACATCCATGTGGCCGTTGTAAATTAGTCGTTTGCCGCCTCCTTTCGCTCGGAGGGTGGCCACCAGGTTGGGCCGCCCCTGCGGGCTGAGGACCCGGGACACTTCAAATCCTTGAGTTGAAAGCCATTCTTCCAAATACTCGGAAATTTCAGCCTCCATACCCGGGGGGTTATCGCTTTGAAAAGCCATCAGACGCATGGCCATTTCCAAAGGTTCTTCCGGGGGCAGAAGTTCTTCAAATCGACCATAGAGATCATTCAGTCGTTTTGTCTTCAATGGAGTCCTTCCTTTCGAGGGTGCAGGTTTCTTCAGCTCTTTGCACCCATCTGTTCGAGCAGCATCTGCACCACGATTCGGGTGGCCGTACCCACCACATCGGGGCAGTGCGTGTCGTGACCTCCTGCATCCTCGAAAGTGTCCCAGTCAGTTTGGTTCAAAAGATTAAAACTTCTCCCCATTTTCTTTTTCTGAATGTCACCACAGATCATTGATCCGGTCTGTTCCATAAATCTGGACGCGAATTCTTGGCCGAGTCGGTAGGCCAAGAACCTTTTCTTTTCGGGATCGGCGATGTCACCCAAAGAACGCCCGTAAAGTTGACTGATGATCATTCCCGCACCGACCGCCGCTCCGCATTGACCGATAGAAGTGAGCCCCATGCCGCCTCCCTGCGCGTTGGCGGCACGGAATATATCCTCGCTGCGCATTTGCGGGAAAATTTGGTACACCGCACCGATCACGCATTGAGCACAGCCGTGATAGGTACGCTCGAACTCGTACCCAAGGTCATAGGCCCTTTTTAAAGTGGATTCATCCATATTCGCTCCCTTGAAGGCTTGTCATCGGCAGCGCCGACATACAGCCGTCTCTAAAGATTAGCAAGATCAACGTAGAGGCGGAATTCAACCGAAGGCAACTCGAGTATTCAAGGCGTTTAAATTCCGACCTCGAAAAATATTTCGGGTCAAAAGTCTTTCGAAATGATAGGGTTGTTATGCAATCAGGCGACGCATGCCGTTTCTTCTGGATCAGAACTAAAACAGCCGGTAATGTTGCTTGTAAGTGTCTGGGCGACGGTCCTTCAAAATAGTGGCTTCGGACTTTTCTCTTGACTTGGAAAGCAGTTCGAGATCCACCTCTGCGATGACGATGCACTCTCGGTTTCCTGAGGGCGCTTCCGCCAAAACACCGTTGTCAATACCTGTTTGGTCATCTATGGGGCACAGAACTGCAGATTTCCCGTAAGCTGTCAGAGGCTTGTCCACCGGAACTGGTATGGCCCCGACCTGATGGGACTCGATAACACATAGCTGGTTTTCAACAGCTCGCGCCGCACAGCATCGGCGAACACGGTAATACCCGCGTTCTGTGTAGGTCGCAGATGGGCAAAGGAGTATTTGTGCCCCCTCCAGCATTAAATGCCGTCCTACTTCCGGAAACTCGGAGTCATAACAAGTCATAAATCCAATTTTCGCCCATCCGACATCATATATCCCAAGACCATCAAAGGTAGCGGTGCCCCAATCGGTTTCGCCAGGAAAAAGGTGGTTCTTTTTCTGCCTCTCGATCCTGCCGTCCGGAAAAAAAAGATGAGCGGTGTTGTATCCGGGCGCACGGTCGCTTTCGACGATCCAGTGGCTCCCTCCGGCGATGACCAAGCCTGATTTGCGGGCTTCCTCGATAAAAACTTGTTCGTAAATGGGAGTGAAAGGAGCTATAATCTCACGCATGGCATGTTCCATCTCGGCATAGGAGAGCTTCTCGCCCGCCATTGATAATAGGCCGAACGTGGTAAACTCGGGAAAAACAACCAGGTGCGGTTTATTTTTAATCGCCAGTCTGCATTGCTCCCTTAAGTGAGTTGCCATTTGATCGTAGGATTGGGTTTCGCGAAGGCCAAATTGGCAAATCGCAATTCGTATGAAGGCCATGCTAATGATCCTTTCATTTCCGAACCAGGTTGGTTCAGGAAAAGCGGGAAAGCGGCTTCAAACAAATATAAGGCCGCATTCCCGCTAACCTCTCCTGTTTACACCTTGCCAGTCATTTTGAGGAATTTATGCATTAGTTCACCAACCCTGCCGCAATATTTTGGATCCTTTTTTGAGTATTCATCTATGACCTCTACAGAATACTTTCTCATGAGCGCTACGGTTTCAGGTTCCATTTTAACAATTTTCCCATTGAACTTGGTCTTGAACTCCTCCATATCTTGGTAGTCGCGGTAAGCGAACCAAGCATTCGAATCCGCATTGGCTGCGAGACAGCAGTCAGTCAAAACACGCTTGTGATCAGCAGGAAGTGCATCCCAGACTTTTTTATTGACGAAAACCTCGCCCAGTGTCTGCTGTGCCAGAAAAGGCGTAATGATGTAATTGGTGACCTCCTGGAGCTTCATCTCCCAGCCGGCTGCCACGCCGCCCCAATGCGCACCTTCGCAGACACCGGTTTGCAGGGACTGATACAGCTCTTCTCCGGGAAAAAAGACCGGTGTGGCTCCCATCTTCTGGAAGACCGCCGCAGGTATTCCGGTACTGCGGACTTTGAACCCTTTAAAATCTTCTGGTTTAACAATAGACCTTTTCGAATACAAGGCCAGCGGTCCACAGCTTATCGGGCCGACGACGTGGACGCCATGCTCTGCATATGCTTCCCTGATGATATCAAGGGCCCCCATTTCGGTCATGAAAAACCACATTTCTTCGAAGCTGTCCCAAGTGAAAAGTTGACCATTAAGATGTCCGGCAACTGGAATTTTGCCGATCCAATAGGCCGGCCAGATCAGTGCGATTTCAAATATACCGCGACCGACGGCTTGAAGGACTTCCCCGGTGGGCACCATCGACCCTGACGGCATGGGGGTTATCTTTATTTCTCCGTTGCTTGCCTCTTTGACCCGTTTGGCATAGCCTTCATAAACCGGCTTGTAATAACCAACGCCTGTGGGCCAGTGCGTCTGCATGCGCCAGGACACTTTGTCTCCGGCTCTAGCCTGTCCTGGAACCATCGCAGCAGCGCCAATGGCGGCTGCCGAAACGCCGGTCTTGATCATTTCTCTGCGGGTTAAACCATTTTTCATTTTTCGCCTCCTTGTGTCCTTTTCCTAATGGAAATGTTTTTTCCGAGCGGCATTCGATCCCGCGATGTGCCTAAAGCCGCCGTTCTGGGGCATCCCGTCCGATACAAGGCCGGGGAGCAAACATTGCATCAAGAATTTTGGGGAACAACCTTTTTTTGGAAGAGTTTCTCTCCTCTGGCGGCCTGTTCCTGATTGAGCTGCTCAAAAAGACCATCTTCAGGAGGGCGAACCTGGAAACCGATTTCGTTTGCAAGCCGGCCGCCATCGACCAGATGGGGATAGGGCCATCTGTTCGCCTCCTCGTTGAAGCTTATCCGAGCATTTGGAACGTAGTTTTTGATGATTTGGGCAAAATCTCCGGGCGTTGCGGTTGTCCCTCCGGAATTGTAGACCCGATGTTCTAGCTTTTCTTTGGTCGCTAACCGTAAGAGCTGCTCGGCCACGTCGTCAACATAGATAAAATTGGCCAATTGATCCGAACGCAGTCCGATCTTAACCGGTTCACCTTTAACTGCCGCTGCCACCATTTGGCTGGTCCATGCCGTAACGCCTCTGGCTTCCCGGCCACTACCGTAAACTGCAGAAATACGAACACTGGGAATCTCCAAACCGTACTTGGCTTCGAATTTAGCTGCCATAAACTCGTTCAGATACTTCGTGGATCCATATATGGATCCGCTTCGCATAAGCAACTCATCCTCTGTCACCGGCCTTTCACCGTACATGTCAGCTGTGGCGTATGCGGCGATGGAGCTGCAAAATATCAACCTTTTCACTCCATTTAAACGAGCCGCCTCATAAAGATTGTTCGTGCCGAGAACGTTTACCTGGATGGCCCAATGCGGGTTTGCCTCTCCCTCGGCCGTAAGGGCATAAGCCACGTGCACAATGACAGGTGCTCGTGCTTGATGAACGGCTCTGGCTGCATCTGAAAAATCGCGCAAATCGCCCGCAATGGACTCGATTTGACCGTCCAGTTGGCTATCGAGCCTTGGCCGCCTCGATAGCACGACGGGCTGATGGCCCGCTTTCAGCAGTTTCTGAACTAGTCGCGCGCCTATGAAACCAGCCCCCCCGGTAACTAGTACTCTCATGCGAATGCTCCTTTCATTTTACCCTCTACCTCTCCTGCTTGTGAATCTAATTGGTTACTAGAATCTTCGGCAAGAAAAGTATGATATCCGGAAAAAGAATCATAATAATCGTGCACACAAGCATGATTGCGATAAATGGCAAAACACTCTTATAGATCAACTTCATTTCGGCTTCAGGCGCAAGAGATTTGATGTAAAAAAGATTGTAACCAAATGGAGGCGTAAGGTAGCCCATGCATAAATTGATTTGGAATATGACGCCAAACCAAATGGGGTCGAATTTTAGCTCAAGGATAATCGGGTAGAAAATGGGAAGGCAGAGTAAAATGATTCCCATTGGGTCCAGGAACATGCCAAGAATAAAGACAAAAAGGTTCATCATAATGAAAAGCGTCCATGGACTCATTTCCGTTCCGGAAAGAAGATCCTGTACGAAATATACACCGCCCCCTCCACTGTAAACGGCTACAAATCCGCTTGCGCCGAACATGATCCAAAGAACCATTCCTGTGATCGTCGCAGTCGAATAACTGACTTCCTTTATAAACTTCCAGTTGAATTCCCCTCGTATAATAACGGCAAGCACCACGGCGATTGCCCCCACTGAGGCTGCTTCGGTTGGGGTTGCGATTCCCAAAAATATGGTGCCAAGGATGGCTATCATAATCAAAATTGGAAGTATGACCGCGGCCAGCGACCTGATCTTGCGTCGGAAGCTTACCGCCTCATCAAGGGCGGGACATGCTTCTGGCTTTATCCATGCGAGTACCAGAATGTACAGGATAAAGCCCATTAGAATAAACAAGCCAGCAGTCAAACCTCCAGCAAACAACTTGCCGATGCTCTGCCCTGTCATCATTCCGATCACGATGAGTGTGATACTAGGCGGAATCAAAATGCCCAACGTGCCGGCAGAGCCGATCGTTCCGAATATGATGCTGTCTTGGTAACCTTTTTGGCGCATCGGAGGTATGCCCACAAGTCCCGTAGTCACGGTTGAAGCCGAGCAGTTGCCGGTCATGGCGGAAAGAGCGGCAGCAAATCCACAAGAACCAACCGCCAGGCCACCTCGCAAGGATCCCGACCAGAGATAAAACGTCTCGTACATATCTTCCGCAATTTTGGATTTTGATAAGGCGACCCCGATGAAAATAAACAAAGGCACCGCTGCCAGAAGCAGCATCCACATGTAATTAAAAACGCCGGCCACAATGGGCATCAAGCCTCCGGGTCCCCACATGATAAGTGCCGATATCACTGCGATGCCACCCATGGCAAATCCTAGAGAAACCCCCAACATGATGGCCAGAACCAAGCCGCCGAACATTCCAATAGTCAGTAGGACTTCATGGCTCATTCCTGTTCCCCCCTCCTAACCTCGGCAACTGTTTGAATTGCTAATCCGATAGCCTGAAGAAAAATGAGGATGGCGCCAAAAAGAAGCATAAATTTGATCGGATAAACCGGATGGGCCAACACCATTTCATCCACCTCTCGCACGCTCCAGGAATCGAGAAAAAATAGCCATCCTTCCCTGATTAGGACCCCGGCCCAAAGAATCAGAAAGCTGTAGTTGACCAAATCGAAAACTTTTCGCACCTTGAACGAAAACTGGCTGGTAATCAGGTCCACACGCACATGGCCGCCGCGCAGAAGAGTGAAAGCACCAACCATTATAAAATAGGTTCCGAAGATACGTTGAGAATATCCATGGGCCCATACGGTGGGTGCGTTGAACCAATACCGTGCCACGACTTCCCACGACAACATGATCGCGCCTATCCAAACAAGGTAGGAAACAATTTTGCCCGACCATTCGCTGATGCTTTCGATCACATTGAGCAAATTTCTCATCTGATGATTCCATTCAAGGTAAAATGTTTTTTTATTATTTATGTTCTCCGTCCGCCATCAGTTTCATTCAACTTCTGGGAGGATCGCCCGGTGGAACAAGTTCCCTTAGCCGAGCCTTGATTACCTTTCCGCCTGGATTACGGGGCAATTCCTTTACAAAAGAAACAGAAGCAGGCACTTTGTAGTCCGCTATAAGATTCCGGCATGTTCGGATAATTTCTTCCTGTGTGGGATTTCTGCCAGGGACTGGCACGACGAACGCATGCACCACCTCTCCGAAAATGCTATGACTTCGTGGAACCACTGCCGTTTCCAAAACATCGGGATTAGCTAAAATTGCGTTTTCCACTTCTATTGAGTAAACGTTTTCACCTCCCCGGTTAATCATGTCCTTTTTTCGGTCCGCTATGTAAACAAATCCCTCATCATCAATTCTTGCGAAGTCTCCGGTGCGGAGCCATCCATCGGCTAAATTCGAGGCGGTCGCCTCGGGTTTATTCCAATAGCTGCGAACAACATTAGGACCTTTAATCCAGAGTTCCCCAATTGAATCGCAGGGAAGATCGTTTCCCGATAAATCAACCACACGAAGCTGAACCCCGCTGACCGGCAACCCTACAGAGGCCCCTTTTCGGTCGGTGTCACACGCGGACATGCAGGTAGCCAGTGAACTGGTTTCCGTAAGGCCATAGGCATTGAATAGCTCGACCCCCAGACTCTTTCGAAGTGCATTGATAGTTTCCTTATCCATGGGCGCCCCGCCGTAACTCAGATCGCGAAGAGCTGCAAGATCAGCCTCTTCCAAACTTGGGTGGATCAACATGAGTTTATAAACGGTCGGAACCGTGATCATGGTGGTAACTCTGTGACGGGCAAGTAGTTCAATCATTCCGCCGGTATCGTAGGCCCTCATAATTACGGTTGTCCCGCCGGTATAAAAGAAGGCCACCAATTGCGTATTTAAACCAGTGACATGGAATAGGGGAACTACAATCAAAGTGGTATCCCGTTCCCTGTACCCCATATGCGCCCCAGCATTGCGTGCATTGGTAAAAACGTTGCGATGGCTCATGACTGCGCCTTTGGGAAGACCAGTGGTGCCAGAAGTGTACATGATGCAGGCCGGTTCGTCGGAGCCGAATCGGATCGACTCGGCAGGGCTTGCGAGCGGTGCTTCGACAATCTCGGCAAAGAAAAGTGCCCCTTCTTTGGGAGCTTCACCGGCGTAAATGAGATCGGGTGTGATTTTAAGCTCAGTTTCAAACTGACGAAAAGCTTCCCAGAACTGATAACCTATGATTATTGCTCGGGGGGCCGCATCGTTGACAATGTAGACGAACTCTTTAGGAGAAAGACGATTGTTCAAAGGAACCACAATAGCCCCTAACCGGAGAATTGCAAAATAGGCGACGCAAAATTCAATACAGTTGGGTAACAATAGGGCAACTCGGTCGCCACGGTCGATTCCCATTTCGGAGAGCTTGGTGGATAGGTTCGTTACTTGGGAGAGGACATGCCCAAAACTCATCTCCTGGTCACCTTCTATGAGCGCTGTCTTATCTGGCAGACGGGCCGCCGTATATTCGAGAATTTCGTGTACCAGCATCGAATATGCCTCCCGATTTGTTTGATCCAGATGGGCTTTTTACACTTCTGAAAAACTCGAACTATCAGAATTTTTGTATTTTTTAAAAAACTTCTCAGCATTGGAGAAGGGGCAGAGATTACACAAGGCTCAGCCCCATCGTGGGTTCGGCGGACCGAAGTCTGGAATCATTCAAGTGTTCATCGATACCTGCAAGATAACGCGCCAGGTTTTTTTTGTCCTCGAAATCGTAATCCATACCAAGGGAGATGGTTTCCATAATCGGACTGCCGCCACCGTGAACACCTGCAATTTTATACCAGGCCGACATGCTGGATGCCCCCAGATCTTCTACAAATTTCCACACCTTAAGGGATTCCTCAGGAGTGAGTTTAGTGTTGCGGACAATGAATTTCTTCAATTCATCAACATTTTCACCCCTCTTGAAATCATCGTGGAAAGGCATCGTAACCGAAATGCCTCCGGCAATTTCTGTCAGGATGTTGTATTCATGGTAAATCAGTTCGCCTGTCAGGCGCCTTCCAACATTGGCATATACTTCGTTAGGGAAAAAAACTCCACTAGCTGTATGGGTTCCATACAAGGCTGCGGCAATGCCGGCGGAATAGGCTAAAGCCGCTGCACTGGCGAATTCCGTCAGTTTTTCCTTCACATGTGAGGCTTTCGCGATGTTGTTGGCCTCGGCCGCCAGCATAGTGGCCCCACAGAGAATGTCGGATACGGCCGGCTTGCATCCACAGTAGCTGTGTCTATGGGAATTCGCAAAGAGCAGGGCCATTCGTCGGCCGAATTCCCATTCTCCGCACATGAAGACTCTCTCCTTCGGCACGAAGACATCATCGAAAATGATAACCGAATCCGAAACACCCAGTCGGCAGAAGGGAGAAGCATCTTGATCATTGTTGTCCCGGAGCCAAACTGGGCGTGTAATGATCCTAACCCCCTCGGTGTCAGGCGGTATGACGAAAGCCACGGCATAGTCGCGGTCTTCCTCGGTCAAGGCACGTGTTGGGACCACCGCCATTTCTTCAGCATAAGCAACGGTCGTGATCGACATTTTATAGCCACGAACCACGATGCCATCATTGCGTCGTTCCACAACATGCACGTAGTGATCGGGATTATCCTGCTGAGAGGGGCGCTTCAGCCGATCTCCCTTACTATCTGTCTGGGCACAGCAGCCTGCGACATCGTTTTTCTGGTAGTGACGCAGAAATTCTAAAAATCGGGTATGGTAATCGGTCCCTTTGGCTGCATCAATTTCCTTGGTGCAAACTGCCAGGGCGGTGATGCCGTCCTGACCCATGCACCTTTGGATACAGCCCCCGGCCCTCCTCGCGGCTAAGTGAATCAATTTCTGCTTCTGCATGAGCTCATAGGGATTCGACGGGAGCAGGCTGAACCGGTTTACCTCCTCATTGATCAGAGGGGAATTGGCTGTCGCCAGTCCCTTCCACTCCGGGTTCTGCGCAAGGTCGAAGACAAGATCATAAACCCGAACGCCGGGGCGAATCCTCGGATCGTCACGCCCTACTTTTTCACCGCCTATATAAATATTAGGGCGCATTGCCGATAGTTTTTCATGGTACTGCTCTTTGGTTCTCAGCATAATTATAAAACTCCTTGTAATGGGTTGATATTTCCGCAGGCGACTTTTATCACTTGATTGGTAAGATTCCTCGATTTGTCTCCAAGCAGGAAAAGAATCGAATTGGTGACATCTGAAAGTTCCCCACAGCTTTCAGTATTGACCTCAGTGTGGTTTGAATTCCACCAATCAAATGGGCGCGGTGCCTTAATGTACCCTGGAATGATACAATTCACGTTCACGCGACTTGAATAAAGTTTTCTGGAAAGACTACCGGCAAGAGCCACTGTTCCGGCCAAAACGGAGTAGAAACCTATCTCATTCAGGCTCGCATCCCATGCCCAAGGTGCAATATAAATCAAACGGCTCCAAGGCCGTTGAGGCATTAATTTAATCAAATGTTGAGCGATGTCGTGCGCCGATTGGAGGTTCTCTTCCAGGATCCGGAATTTGTTATCGACCACAGAATCCTTTTCTACCAAGACTGGTTCATGTGGAACTCCTGCCCCTAAATCGTGGATATAGATGTCGAACGGTCCAGACTCTTTCTCGATTCTTGAAAAGAGCGCCTGGCCTAATGGTCCGTATTCGCTAGATTTAAAGCACCTAACGTTTCCATCCCAATTTAAATCATGGTGTGGGTCCATGTAACCTTTGTCATTTACAACTGCGAATACCGATGCTCCCGCTGCCGTCACTGCCTGAATCGAGGCAGCACCGATCGCTTTTTCGCCTCCGACCACCAGCGCCCTTTTACCAGAAAGTGGTTTCATTTCACTTATAAAGGTGCTTCGCCCATCGAGTTTTTTTGGTAAGAGACCAAAAAGAATCATATCCAGAATGAATTTTTCAGCCTCTTGACTACTGGCGCTTCCACGCAAATCCCATCTTTTCAGCACCCAGCCATCGACTGTAGTTTTGATCAGGTTGGCCGCCAATTTCGGGTTGCACCCTCGCAGGAATCCTTTTTGAACACATTCGCGAATCACCTTTTCGAACATGGCGATGTGTTCGTGTTCCTTTTTGAGAAAATTGTGCAAAAAAGGTGGGCTAAGAATGTGGCCTTCCTGATAAAGGAGAAGAATGCCGTCTGACCACCGATCCATAAAGTTGAATTCGGCCCGGACCATGCGGCGTAACTTTTCGAGTGGGTCGTCGATGTTTTCCGTGGCTCTTTGGAGTTCCTCAAACACCAAGTCACACAAGTAATTATGGATAAGATAGAAGATGTCTTCTTTTGAACCGATATAGTCGTATATATTACCGTAACTGAATCCAGCTTCCTCGGAGAGGTCCCTCAGGGTCGTTTTGTGAAAACCGTTGCGGGAAAACAGTTTGATTGCGGAAAGCACAATCTGAACCCGTCTTTTTTCGACCAGTTCTTTGTTTTTGACGGTGGTGGGAATTTCGTCCATCAGGCCTCCGACCGAACAGTCAGAATCTGATTGAGCTGTCATGAAAACTACGCTATCTTAGCTAAAAAGTGAATGTCAATCATTTTTTAGCTAAAATTCTTAAAATGATCCCATTTAGAAATTAGGTATCATGTCGTCAGGTCATCAGAAGGGAGTCAGTCAGCAAGGGAATCTCGATTTCAGCACCAGCGGCCGTCAGGATTCAATATCTGAAAAAATTTTAGAAACAGGTGTATTCAGCTTCAACTAATTCAATTATAGTCTAAAAAATTACAGAAACCTAAATTGAAAGGGAAAAACAATGGCAAATCCGATCATGCTGATTCCAGGCCTTCTATGCTCAGCTAGATTGTATGCCCCCCAAATTCCGGAGTTATGGCGGTTCGGCGCCGTTATGATTGCAGAGCACACCCGAGATGACACCATGTCGGGGATCGCCGGACGCATCCTTCGCAATGCACCTCCGCAATTCATCTTGGTTGGATTGTCAATGGGAGGCTACATTGCATTTGAAATCATGCGAAAAGCCCCGGAACGTGTTACAAAACTAATTTTGATGGATACATCGGCCCGCAGTGATACGCCTGAACAAAGTGAGCGCAGACGCATGCATATTTCCCGCGCCAAAAAAGGTGAACTGGAACAAATCGCAGATCAACTCTTTCCCGTTCTGGTACATCCGTTACGAAGAAAAGATTCTGCGCTTATAGACTTGGTGCGACTTATGGCTGCTGAGGTCGGTCTCAATGCATTTGTCCGTCAGCAAAATGCTATAATATCACGCGCCGACTCGCGTTCCGGACTCAGCGCGATCAAGTGCCCAACCCTGATTGTCGTCGGTGACCAAGATGAACTTACACCACCGGAGTTATCTGAAGAAATCGCTGATGGCATTTCCGGCGCACACTTAATTAAGATTCCCGAGTGTGGTCATTTATCCACCCTCGAGAAGCCCGATAAAGTATCGCAAGCCATAGTCAATTGGATCCAGAGTTGAAAATGGATTTATAATGAATAGAGCGAAGTATTTTGGGAATACTCACTCAAGATCTTGGCGCAGGCAAGCCGATAGGATGACGAAAAGTCCAGCTTGGCAACCAGTCCATTTTTGCAGACCAGTCTAAACACGAACGCCGCAATGGATAAGGACGTCAGGCCCACCTCCGGGTTGGATATGGAGATACCCAGTTTGAATTTGTCGCCTTTGATATCAAAGACTTTGGCCTGCTTTCATTCTTTTGGTCAAGAATCCGATTGACAATCCCTGGAAATATCCAGCATTAGTTACTAAGTAGTATTCAGACCCGCCCCATCGAACATCTTCAAGACCACCCTCTACAACCTGCTCGCAAAGGAGATCAGAGGCATGAAACCAATCAAAGTTTTTTTTAGTGCGCTGTTATTACTATCATTAAGTTTTAACATGCTGTCCATCGCCACCCTTCATGCCCAACAGCTTCCGCCCCCGGAAAGTGTGCGACTCGATGATTTGAAGTACATGACAGGATTCCCGCCTACCGATGACAAACTCATAACCAATCAGAACAAGAACAAGTATCCCCAGTTGCGATGGACCCTCCAGCACACCCGCGAACTGGTTCCCACCCGCAACATCCGCCGCGGCAACACCACCGTATCGCCGTTGCCGGTGGCCGAAAGGGATTTGACCAATTTTGCATTCGAAGACGATAAGGGCCAGCCAACCACCGTTGGCAAATGGATGACCGATATATACCGATGCGTTGATCGTGCTGCATAAGGGGAAATTGATCTATGAGCGCTACCACAATGAGGGCGCGGACATAAATCCCCACCTGCTCTTTTCGATGACCAAATCGGTAACCGGACTGATGGCAGCGCAACTGGTCCATGACGGCCGGATTGATGCCAATGCCACGGTTCCTCGTTATGTGCCGGAACTGGCTAACAGTGCGTGGGGCGATATGACCGTACGCCAGGTCATGGATATGACCGGTGCGGTCCGCTTCAGAGAGGTCTATACCGATCCGACAACTGAGATTTTCGGCTACGCCTTTGCCGCCGGCATGCTGCCGCCGCCGCCCAATTACGCTGGCCCATCGACCATCTACAGCTTTTTACAAACCCTCCAGAAAGAGGGTGAGCACGGTGCAGGCTTTGTGTACCGAACGGTCCACTCCGAGGTGCTGGGCTGGATCATATCACGCGTCACGGGCAAACACTGGGCTGATTTGATGTCGGAACAGATCTGGCAGGTATTGGGGATGGAAGAGGATGCGTATGTGATGATCGATAAGGCGGGCACCCCCCTGCAGGGTGCCGGCTTGTGCGCAACCGCACGCGATCTGGCGCGCTTGGGTGAAATGGTCAGACGTGGCGGTGAATTCAACGGCAAGCGGATTTTTGATCAGGCAGTGATCGACGATCTGCGCAAGGGCGGTGATCGTGAAAAATTCAAGGCCTCTGGAATGGGCTTCCGACCGGGCTACAGCTATCGCAGCCAGTGGTGGGTCCTGCACAACGCAGACGGCGCCTTCGAGGCCGCAGGCATCCATGGTCAGATGATTCACATCAACCCGGCGGCAGAGATGGTCGTGATCAAGCTGTCTTCCCACCCAGTGGCCAGTGCCGCTTTCACCCATGCTTACACGCTTAAAGCTTGGGATGCGCTGGCAAGGGCGGTCAGGCAATAAATCTGCAAACTTCTTGCGCATCATAGCAAGGGTTACTCATTGGTAAGGATGACGAGTGGAACTGATCAAAAAACGCATGCCCGTAAGGGCCACACTCGCCAACCCACCGGAAATAAAGATGATTAAGTGAATCACAAGGAGGCCAAACACCTGCGATCTCAAGATCGCGCTCCCGCACTCCGGGGATCAAGAAAGGCGATGGCGCTTTAGGCTATGAGTGAGTTGGTGTGAATATGGATATAAATGCAATGATATCATCTGGATAGAGTGTCTTGCTGAGTGAGTTTCGCGCCCAGGCCTGGTTAATTTTTCAGCCCGTGGCAGCGGTATGCAAAAAGTGGTAACTGGTTGCGCATGGGTTGCAAATGACGTCCATATTTAAGCAACCGGGATATCATAACACACTGAAAATACTATATCTAAAATTTATTTATAGTTCTGAAAATCCCCGTGTCGGCAGTTCGATTCTGTCCCTCGGCACCATAAATAGCAAAGCCTACTGTATCAACGGTAGGCTTTTGTTATTTTAGCAAATACCGTCATTTTTGATCGATTCTGGCTGTTACACACCTCACTTACTCAAAGTGACAGCGAGGCGGTCAAAAAAAAACAAAGCCATTCCCCTTCTTACCTGATCCGAAATCCCTATACATATTGCTTCCGTATGAAAGTACCCATTGAACTGCAAGGCGTGCTTGGAAAAAAAATGAGTTGCGATACAGCTTGAAGACAGGGTAATCAAATGTTGAATTACATTTTTATTTGAACATCTTAGACTCAACAATCATGTCCTGAAGCTTTTGGAGCGTGTCTGTTTTTTTGCTTGGAGTGTTTATGAATAAGCTTTGCATAGCTCTGCTGTAGACAAATATACATCTGAATAAATCCCGGTTATCATTTTTACTCCAATATCGACACCTCAAAGTGGCATCATCTGTTTGCCTTAGACATTTCTGCCATGTTGGTAGGTTTGACCTACCTTCAACCGTCCAAAAGTCTCATATTGCCAAGAACCAGCAGTAGCTTAGCTTCTTTCTACTATATCGTGAACCGAACAAGGCACTATGTGGTTGAGTGTTTTGTTTAGAACGAAAGGGTCGTGATAGGGTCCATAAAAACGACGATCTGGCAGTGTAGCTGTGTCCACGCGTACTGCGTTACTCTTTACTTATCGGATTGTTTACCCTGATGCACTGCCAACAAGACCGAACCATCAACTCAGTTCTGGGCAGGGTGAATTAAGACTTCTCTATTCTTTGTGTGTGGCATTTTACGACTTATGCCATGAGCTGATGGTCAAGCGGCAAGGCAACCAGATGGAGTTGATATGAAAACCTTCAACAGACAGGTTGAGGCAGGCTGCAGCGTGAAAAACTGTGGAAAGCATCAAATGGCTGCATTGATCCTCGTTGCCAGTTTGCTGCTCTCCGGCTGTCTGTCCCATACAATAAACACTTTACCAGAACCATTGCAGACCGGAGGCGCCGCTTATAGTATTCCATCGCCATCTTCAAACCCATACAATCAAAATTGGTGGACATCTTTCAAGGATGCCAAGCTCGAGGAACTCATCGATGAAGCACTGAATCGCAATTTCGATGTCATGCGGGGCTTGGCCAGACTCGATCAGGCCGATGCACTCACCCGCCAGGCCAGGGCAGCACGCCTGCCTCAGGTGGACGTCGAGGCCAGCATTCTGAGGGATTGGGCAGATGGTGAAACACGCAATCGCTTGGATCGAATCGGCGGCGCGTTGGCCTGGGAAGTGGATGTGTTCAATCGGTTGGGGTCCGCAGAAATGGCCCGTCAAAGTGAACGCGCAGCACGTGCTGAAGACCTTGAGACAATACGTCTCAGTCTGTCCGCCGAAGTAACCGCTGCTTATTTTGATGCTGTCGGACAACGCACCCAACTTCTTCTACTAAAACAGCAGATTGAGGTTGACCGGGAGTTGCTGGAACTCACCGAGCTTCGTTTTGAAGCGGGCCTGACGGCATCGGTGGACGTGCTGCAGCAAAGCAGTGTATTGGCCGAAACGCAAAGCCTGGTGCCCCCCACCGAAGCATTGCTGCGCGTTGCGGAAAACCGCTTGGATGTGTTGATGGGACAGGCACCGGATGCAGTGGATCGGGTAGACGACAGCGATCGGTTCGCTTCCATTGAAGACCTGCCGTTTATGGGTGTCCCCTCCGATCTCTTGCTCAACCGCCCAGACTTGAGGGCCTTGAGAAATGAGCTGATCGCCGCTGATGCTGAAATTGGGCAGGCCATTGCCGACCGCCTGCCGCGGATCACGCTTGACGGATCAGTCTTTTACGGCTCCGGATCGGACTTCTCCGGCCCCGCAGGCACCCTACTGGGATCGATCATACAACCGCTTTTGGATTGGGGGGCTCGCAAGGCCGAAGTCGAACGCAGCCGGGCGCTGTATGTCGAGCGGCTGGCGGTATTTTCCCAGGCGTATTTGCAGGCGATCGAAGATGTTGAAAACGCGCTTTACAAGGAACGCAAACAGCGCGAGTTTCTGGATCGCCTGGAGCGTCGTCGTCGTTTTCTGGAACGCACCGTCGAAGAGACCAAAGATCGATATGCCAATGGCCTGACAGATTTTTTGCCGGTCCTGGATGCATTCAAAGAGTTGCAGCGGATCGAGCGCCTCATCGTTACACAACAGCGGGAGCTGCTGGCTTTTAATATTCAGCTCCAACGTTCGTTGGGTGGACAGTTGAAAGTCGCCGGAAATGGAGATGCGATTCCATGAACATCAAAATAAACTCAAAAATTCTACTATGGATGACCTTGGCGGGAATACCAGCTTTGTTCGGGGTCGCACAGACAAGCGCTCAGCAGGCCGTGCCCGTGATCGTCAAGGCGGTCGTGAGTGATCGCTTTGTCGACCGCGTGGAAGCCCTTGGAACGCTGCGTGCCAACGAAACCGTTGTATTGACCGCGACGGTTTCCGAAACCGTGACCGCCGTACACTTTGAAGACGGCCAGCGGGTGACCGCCGGTAGTATCCTGGTCGAGATGACCAATGAAGAGGAGCATGCCCTGATCGAAGAAGAACGCTCGACGCTAACCGAAGCCAAAAAGCAATATGAACGGCTGCGTCCCCTGATCGAGCGCGGGGCGGCATCCATATCATTGCTCGATCAGCGGCGCCGGGAATACGAGACCGCTAAAGCCCGGCTCCGGGCCATTGAATCCAAGTTACGGGATCGTCTGATCATCGCACCGTTTGCCGGGGTTGTCGGTCTGCGCAACATCAGTGTGGGCGCGCTTATCGAACCGGGTGACGCAATCACGACCCTGGACGACGACAGTGTCATGAAGCTCGATTTTACGGTGCCGTCAATTTACCTGTCGAGCCTTAAAACCGGCTTGCCCATTGTTGCCACATCCCCAGCCTTCGACGAACTCCAATTCGAGGGCAATGTTTCCAGCATCAACAGCCGCATCGATCCAGTTACCCGTGCCGTCGTCGTTAGAGCGATTCTGCCCAACCCGGAGCGTTTACTGAAACCGGGGTTGCTGATGCACGTCACGTTGCTGAAAAATCCGCGGGATGCTTTGGTGATTCCCGAAGAAGCGCTGATTCCGTCCGGACGCGCTAACCACGTGTTGGTCGTGCATCAATCCGACGACCGCACCGTCGTCCAACGTCGCCAAGTGACCATCGGCAGCCGCCGGCCGGGCGAAGTGGAAATCGTCGAGGGACTTGAAGCCGGAGAATTCGTGGTCGTTGACGGTACCCTACGCGCTCGACCGGGACAGCCTGTGACCATCACTGCCGTGGACGGCGGTGACGAGCCTTTAGCCCACCTTTTGAACCGGGAACGGAAAGGGCAAAGCCAATGATCCTTTCTGACATTTCCGTCAAGCGGCCTGTATTTGCCGCCGTCATCTCCTTATTGTTGGTTGTCTTCGGCCTGGTCTCGTTCGGCCGACTCCCTCTGCGGGAATACCCGGACATCGACCCTCCCGTGGTGACCATCGAAACACTCTACCCCGGTGCCTCAGCCAATGTGGTGGAGACACGCATTACCGAACTGATTGAAGAGCGTATTGCCGGCGTCGAAGGCATTGATTTTATCGCCTCGACCAGTGAAGACGGGCTTTCAACGGTGACGGTCGAATTCGATACCGGGCGAGATCTGGACGGGGCGGTCAATGATGTTCGGGATCGGGTCTCGGCGATTTTAGGCGATTTGCCGGAGGAAGCCGATCCGCCGGAGATCCAGAAAGTCGATTCCAACAACGATGTGATCATGTGGTTGAATCTGGTCAGCGATCGCATGACCGTGCCTGCTTTGACGGATTATGCCGATCGCTATCTGGTCGATCGGTTTTCGGTCTTGGACGGTGTTGCGAGAGTAAGAATTGGCGGCGGTCAAAACTATGCCATGCGGATCTGGATAGACCGTAATGCCATGGCGGCGCGGGGGCTTGTGGTTAGCGACGTCGAAACCGCCCTGCGGGCAGAAAATCTGGAATTGCCGGCCGGAAGTATCGAATCCGAGACGCGCAGCTTTACGGTGCGGGTCAAACGTGCCTTTCGAACGGCGCAGGATTTCAGCCGCCTGGTTCTGGCCCGAGGTGACGACGGCCACTTAATTCGATTGGGTGACATTGCCCGCGTCGAGCGCGGCACTGAAGAGGACCGGACGTTCTTTCGGGGCAATGGTGTGGCCATGGTAGGCATGGGCATCATCAAACAATCGACTGCCAATACGATCGATGTGGCCCGTGGTGCCAAGGCGGAAATGCGTCGCCTCAACCTTACCTTGCCCGATGGGATGGAAATCAAGCAGAGCTACGACACATCGGTTTTTGTCGAAGGCGCCGTCAAGGAGGTCTATAAAACCCTGCTGATTGCCATCGGTCTGGTCATCCTGGTGATCTATTTCTTTTTGGGCAGCATTCGGGCCACGCTCGTTCCGGCGGTAACCGTTCCGGTTTCCATTATTGCGAGTTTTATCGTTTTAAACATTTTGGGGTTCTCGGTAAATTTGCTGACGCTGCTGGCGCTGGTCCTGGCCATCGGATTGGTGGTAGACGATGCCATAGTGGTGTTGGAGAACATCTACCGGCGCATGGCGGAAAAAGGCGAATCCCCCCTGGTTGCGGCGTATCGTGGCGCGCGCCAGGTTGGTTTCGCGGTGATCGCCACCTCCTTGGTGTTGGTCGCGGTGTTTGTGCCCATTGCTTTTCTGCAGGGGGATGTGGGCCGTTTATTTTCAGAGTTTGCCATCACCATAGCGGCAGCGGTTTGTTTTTCCAGCATTGTGGCCCTTAGCCTCTCGCCCATGCTGGCATCCAAAATCCTGAAACGCAAAACCAGCCGCCGTGTTCGGCGCACCCGCATGGACCGCTTTTTCGGATCCATTCGCAACCACTATCGCCGTTTGCTCAGCCGAACCATGAGGCGCCCCCTGCCGGTGGTGGGACTTTTTGCGGCACTCATCGCGGCAACGGCCTGGCTGGCAGGGCAGATTCCCACGGAATTCGCCCCCAAGGAAGACCGCGGCGCATTCTTTGTGATCGTCAACGGGCCGGAAGGTGCTTCCTACGCCTATATGGAGGAATACATGAACGAAATCGAGCGGCGGCTGATGTCCTTTGTCGAAAGCCAAGAGGCCACCCGGCTGCTGGTTCGAGCCCCGCGCACGTTTTCGAATTATGAGAACTTCAATACTGGCATCGTGATTTTCGTTCTCAACGACTGGAACCAGCGACGATCCGCCTGGGCCATCATGGATGATGTGCGCGCCAGACTGTCCGACATGCCGGGGGTGCGCGCCTTCCCCGTTATGCGCCAGGGCTTTGGTGCATCCATTCAAAAACCGCTGCAGTTCGTCATCGGCGGCGGCACATATCCGGAATTGACCCAATGGCGAGACACGCTGCTGGCACAGATTGACGTCAACAATCCGGGGCTGATCGGGATCGACTGGGATTACAAAGAAACCAAGCCGCAACTGCAGGTGAACATCGACTATGACCGCGCAGCCGAGTTGGGGGTGACCATCGGCGCTGTCGGCCGCACCCTGGAAACGATGCTGGGCTCCCGGCGCGTGACCACCTATCTTGACGCCGGTGAAGAGTATGACGTAATTCTGGAAGGCGAACGCGAGCGTCAACGCACGCCAAACGATCTGCAGAACATTTATGTGCGTTCATCGCGAAGTGACGCGCTGATTCCGCTGTCCAATTTGGTCACGATAGAGGAATTCGCCGATTCAACCACCCTGAACCGTTACAACCGCGTCAGGGCCATCACCATCGAGGCCAACCTTGCAGACGGTTTGGCCTTGGGCGATGCACTGGCCTATATGGAAGGATTGGTCAAAGCCCACCTGCCTGAAAACGCGATCATTGATTACAAGGGGCAATCCCGGGACTACAAGAACGCAACGCAGTCCATATTATTCGTTTTCCTGTTGGGAATCCTGGTGGTGTTTCTCGTCCTGGCTGCCCAGTTTGAAAGCTATCTCAATCCGCTTGTGATCATGCTGACGGTGCCGCTGGCGATTGCAGGCGGGTTGATGGGGCTGTATTTGACCGGAAGCACCTTGAATCTTTACAGTAAAATCGGCTTGGTCATGCTGGTCGGCTTGGCAGCGAAAAACGGCATTCTTATCGTCGAGTTCGCCAACCAGCTTCGGGAGCGGCGAAAATCGTTTGATTACGCGATCCTGAAAGCATCCGAAGTTCGTCTGCGCCCAATCGTGATGACAGGCATCACCACGGCCACGGGTGCGATCCCCCTGATTCTTTCCACGGGCGCCGGGTCGGAAACCCGCATGGTGATCGGCGTCGTCGTTCTGGCCGGGGTGTTGTCGGCGACCCTGTTTACCCTGTTTGTCGTACCGATCGCTTACAGTCTGCTCTCCCGGAGGACACATCCACCCGGGCAGGTTGCGCGACGGCTCGAGCAAGAGCGGGCCGGTCTGAAAGCAGGTCCGACCCAGTAGCTGTGAAAAAACGAAATCATCGCTATGGCTTTCAACAGCCTGTTAAAAAATGACAGGAGATACAAATAAAAAAGGTGACATTTTCTATGCGGTCAGTTTGTATATTTTTAATCATATTGGCAGGATCAATCATTCTGCCGGCCTTCAACAGCTCAGCAGAAAACAACGAAATGATCGCACGGCTAACCGCCGGTGGCCACATCTTGATGATCCGTCATGCGTTTGCGCCTGGAAATGGAGATCCAGATCATTTTACGATCGGCGACTGTTCCACGCAGCGTAACCTTGATGAAACGGGTCGCGCTCAAGCACGAAGCATCGGCAATTGGCTTCGCCACAAAGGAGTCGAATCAGCACGTGTTTACTCCAGCCAATGGTGCCGGTGTCTCGAAACGGCCAAGTTAATGTACTTGGGCCCTGTAAATCAGTTACCCGCGTTAAATTCGTTCTATGAGCGCATTCAAGACCGGAAGCCGAACATCAGCGCTTTGAAAGATTTCATTTCCCGGCAGCCCATTGATGGCGAATTAATTGTATTCGTAACCCATTATGTAACCATTGCTGCCATGACGGGCGAGAGCGTTTCCTCAGGCACGGGAGTACTGTTGGAATTAAAGGAGGATGCGCCCTATAGAGTGGTTGGCAAGTTTACTTTTGAAAATTAAAACGAATATTACATGAAATGGACTCGTTGACCCAGTCAACATTTGGCGCCGCCCGCGGAGAGGCAATCCTTGGTCAAAGGGTCGGTAGGAAGGCCCTTGTTTGGGGGGCGTCGCAGGTTGCCACGTTGAACGATTTGCATCCCGGTCCAATCGACGATGAAACCTGGATTGGCGGCGTCTGGCTTGGGTGTGGAAAAGAATCTGGAACGCGATGCCTGAACGCTGAAAAACCAATTTTGAAATCCAGCCGGCCTGAAATTCAAAAAGCAAGATTAACCATATTGCAAAATATACTCTTTGGCATAAAATATTTTCACTATGGTATCAAATTTTAGACAACCTCATACGTTACGCGGCCTGCCCCCGATTTTCGTCGCTGCCATGGCAGGACTGTGGATTCTTTTCGCGGCGGCCTTCGAATCCGCAGCACAGCAGACCCTCCACCACGAGCTTGAGGTGGAAATCCTGCACGATGCCAAAACACTGCGCGGCACGGACACCATCCGTCTTCCCAAGGGCGCGTCGCGCCTGCGTGTGGCCTTTCACCCCGGTGTGCGCATCCTTGGCGTGGGAGGCGCCACGTACACGCAAAAAGAGGGTGTGCTGAATCTGAATATCGAGACCGCATATCCGTCTTCGAACACCGTGGTCCTGCGCTACGAGGGTGTCTTCGACGATCCTTTCGAGGCCGAGCCATTTTCCATGGACAACCCTGGTCAGGGTGTTCTGGGGACCATCACCCAGGATGCAGCCTTCTTTCTGGCTGGCAGCGGCTGGTACCCAATGATCCTGGAAGATATCCCCGAGACTTTTCGGGTGTCGGTGACCGCGCCGAGGGGCGTCTACGCGGTGATGGAGGGCAGGCTCGAAGCCCACGCCGACGACGCCGAGAGGAGCCTTTCAATTTGGTCGGTGGCTCGCCCATCGGGGCCGCTGGCCATGTTTGCAGGGCGTTACGTCGTCAACGAGCGCATGCATGACAAGGTGCGCATTGCCACCTACTTCTTTCCGGCCAATGCCGGGCTTTCAACCCGCTATCTGGACGCTGTGCAGCGTCACATCGTCCGCTATGAAGCGCTTCACGGGCCCTATCCATTCGCCAAATTCGCTGTGGTGGAAAATTTCTTTCCCACCGGATACGGTTTTCCATCGTATACGCTGCTGGGCAGCCGCGTGTTAAGACTGCCATTCATTCCCGATACCAGCCTCAGACACGAGGTGGCTCACTGCTGGTGGGGCAACGGCGTGTTGGTGGATGCTGCCGGGGGCAATTGGTGCGAGGGGCTGACCACTTACGTGGCCGATTACCTTTCCGAGGAGGAGCATTCCTTCGAGCAGGCTCGGGCCTATCGCATGCGCACGCTTGAAAAGTACGCGCTTCTCGCCGCAGGTGCGAAGGACTTTCCCCTGTCGACCTTCCGGAGCCGCTCCAACCCTGCCAGCCAGGCCGTCGGCTACGGAAAGGCCATGTTCGTGTTTCATATGATGCGCCTTCGAATCGGCGACGCGGCTTTCTGGGCTGCTTTACGCGGCATTTATGCCGAGCGGCTATACAGAAAAACCAACTGGGTCCATTTTATGGATGCTTTTGCCGAGCACGGTGGCTTGGGTCGCGATGAGGTGCGCACATTTTACAATCAGTGGATCACCCGTCCGGGTGCCCTGCAACTGGCCATGGACAGCCCCCGGGTGGTTTCCGCTGCAGGCCGTCCGCAGGTGGAGGGATTGCTCATTCAAAAATCGCCCCGCTTCAAAGTCCGCGTGCCGGTGGAGGTGGTCGGTGCCACGATCAGCCGAAGGGAAAGTGTTACCCTGGATGGTGCCAGGGCGAAATTCAGCGTCCGAATGCAGGAGGTGCCTCGAACCGTAGCCGCCGACCCCGATTTCGATGTTTTTCGACTTCTCTACCCCGAGGAGATTCCGGCTACCGTCGACGCGGTAAAGGGCTCCAACACGCTCGCCGCCGTGCTCGCAGAAGATAGCCCCGAGCCCTGGGCGGAGATTTTCCGCGGACTTCTAATGGGCCTCAACCAAGGTGGCACACCCGTCTGGAGTGAAAGCAGATTCGCAGCCGAAGATTCCGCCGGTAAGGACGTACTCTTCTTTGGCATGCCCATACGGGAAAAGGGTCGCAACCTGTTGTCGGAGTTGGGCGATGCAGCGGTGCTTTCGGCCGGGGCTTTCCGGGTGGGAGATGACATGTCCAGCCGCAATGCCGACACGATGTTTGCGGTCTTCAAAAGGAATCAGAGACTGGTGGCCGTGTTCCTTCCCGTTGCGGGCACCGAGGTCGAAACGGTGGTGCGCACGGCCCGCAAAATTACCCACTACGGCCGATATGGGCGGCTGTCCTTCAAAAGCGGCGTCAATATCGGCAAGGGCGTCGGCGAGGCGTCCGGATCGCCCCTTGTCGTTGATCTGGGAGACAACTCATGAGAACGCGCCTTGGTGTTCAAACGTTGCTGCTTGTATTCATGTTCATTCCCGTCGCCATCCTTCAGGCCGCGGATATAACGCTATGGGACGTGGCCGGCAAAGACGAAATCAGCCTGGAACAGGCTGCCGGGACGTTGCCATCACCGGGCATCGTCTACGTCGGAGAATTTCACGACAATGCGGCCCACCACGCCGCCCAGCTGGCTGTCATCCAAAGCCTGGACAAGCGCAACCGCCCATTGGCCGTGGGTCTGGAAATGTTACAACACATCGAGCAGAGCATCCTCGACGCCTGGGTTGCCAAAGCGCTGAGCGAGGCTGAGATGCGCCGGGCCTTTGCCCGCAATTGGAGTCAAGACTGGTATTTATACCGGGATATCTTCATCTACTGCAGGGATCGGAGCATCCCTATGATCGGCTTGAACGTGCCGCGTAGCATCACCCGCAAGGTGGCGGAAAACGGCTTCGAGTCCCTGACGCCCGAGGAGATCGGCAAGCTGCCCCCCATCGTTTGCCGCGTGGACCGGGAATACGAGGAATTCCTGCGGCGCGTAATGGGCCGTCACGGCTCGGAATCGGGCTTTCGCCGCTTCTGTGAGGCCCAGCTCGTCTGGGACACAGCCATGGCCATTTATGCATTGGCGTACCTCAAAGACCATCCCGAGCGCACGGTTGTCGTTCTTTGCGGCATGACCCACGCCTGGAAGAAAGCTGCGCCCGAACAGGCCGCGCGAGAGAATGCCGAGGTCGAGCAGGCCGTGATCCAACCCTCCGTGGAAGGCCGCTGGACGCCCGGAAGCGTCTCAAAGGAGGATGCCGACTACCTGATCCTCGGCTTGGAGGAATAGCCCCGGAGAAAAACACCAACCATGCAGAATTGCCTATATAACATGCGCATATATATTAGATTGCTATTGGCTTAATTGGGGTTGTCCATCTTCCTTTTTAGTTGTGGGGGCATGATTGCCCTCCAACTGGTCAAGCGTGCCATCGAATTCAATATTGAAAGCAATCTCGGCAATGGCACCCACGCCATCATCAACCTTGTTAAAACCTCCGCCCAGGGTTCGATACGAAATTATCTTCGCGGGCATTAATCCGGCAGCCATACTATGACAGGTCAACCACCAATTCTGGATGATATCGGCAATTAGATCGATTGTGAGAGCATGATCTCAAAGACGGATCCTCTTTTTAGGATTCCTGCAAAATTGGCAACGATACTGGCGGTTGTCCCCCAAATCAGCTCTCCCTCAATGTTAAATTCAGGGAAATAGTGTTCCTCACACAAGGC